>Ga0207657_10001297_pt1 | contig 26555 bp, 25 predicted proteins | sample KBSC33metaG_FD_184316 | JGI IMG/M metagenome (GOLD analysis project Ga0207657, IMG submission 184316) | Corn rhizosphere microbial communities from Kellogg Biological Station, Michigan, USA - KBS C3-3 metaG (SPAdes) (version 2) | ecosystem: Host-associated > Plants > Roots > Rhizosphere > Soil ... | reverse complement strand
GAGATCGGGGAGATGAGTCCCGCGTTGCAAGCCAAACTGCTGCACGTTTTGCAGGATGGCGAGTACTCGCGGGTAGGCGGGACACGCACGCTCTCATCGGAAGCGCGGGTATTGGCGGCCACGAATAAGCAGATCGATAAGCTCGTATCGAGCGGCGGATTTCGCGAAGATCTTCTGTTCCGCCTGAATGTGATCACGGTCGAAGTTCCGCCACTTCGGGAACGGCCGGAAGATATTGTCCCTTTGTGCAACGCGTTCCTGGAAAAGTATCGTTCCAAGTACAAAAGTTCGGTGCAACAATTCCCGCCGGAATTGCTTTCGGCTTTCGTGGGTCACAGTTGGCCTGGAAATATTCGGCAACTGGAAAACAACGTAAAGCGCTTTCTGATTCTGCCTGACGTGCGCATGGCTCTGCTCGAACTCCACAAGGGCAAGCTGTCGCCGGAAACCAGCCCGCGTGCTCATGGATCGCTGAAAGAACAATCGGCGAGCGCCGCGGAAGGCGCCGAGAAAGAATTAATCCTGCGGACGCTGACTGAAGTGAATTGGAATCGCAAGCTGGCTGCGAAGCGTCTGGATATTTGTTATAAATCCCTCCTTAATAAGCTTCACCGCTGGGAGGCGCGAGGCCAGGTTTCGTCGCCGTTCCCTGAAGCGGAGCGGCCCAACCCATCCGGTGATTCAGGATTGCATCTCTAATGCCTTCTCGCACCGCTGCAACTGGAATGGCATGGAAGTATCCCGCTTCCACTTCTAGGGCCGGCCAAGCCGTTGTCTTATTGAAACTCCTCTTCGCGGCGCGTGGCTTCGCAGCGCATCCCATTTATTTTGTGCCCGGTGCCCACGTTGGCACCCGCGTTGCATTGACGTTCCATAGGCGAGGCGAGTAACTCAAAGAGGATTCTCGGCACTTCAGAATGCGGTAGCTATGTCTAATCTAATAAAATTTCCCCACATGACTGCGCTGCGAAAAGGATTCATCGTGGCCGCAGCCACGCTTTTGAGCATCTCCACTTCGAGCGGGCAGTCCAGCGCCGCCGCGATTGCGCCCGAGAGTCGAGCATCGTACCTGCTTGGGCCGAACGATCAAATAAAAATCTGGGTCTTAGGGGTCGAGGAAATCGGCGATAAACCGATAAAAATCGATCCCAATGGAGACATCGACTTACCTCTAGTGGGAAAGGCGCACGCGGCAGGTTTGACCACGGCCCAACTCAAAGCAGACCTCGTTCAGCGGTTTTCCAAAGAGCTACTCAAGCCGCAGGTGTCGGTCGAACTTACCGACTTCGGCAGTCAGCCCGTGTCTGTAATGGGAGCGGTGAATCATCCGGGCGTACATCAGTTGGAGGGTCACAAGACGCTTGTCGAAGCCATTTCGCTTGCCGAAGGCCTCAGGCAAGACGCAGGTCCCCGGGTTAATATCAGCCGGCAGATACAGTATGGGCCGATTCCTCTGCCGACTGCCCGAGCGGACGCCAGCGGGAAGTACAGCGTAGCGGATGTAGGCGTCAAGGATTTATTGTCGGGCACTCACCCCGCAGAAAACATAGTGGTGTTCCCGAATGACGTGATCACCGTACCCACTGCCGAGGCCGTGTTCGTTATCGGAGAAGTCAAGAAGCCCGGTGAGGTGATCTTGAAAGGTGACGGAGTGACAGTGTTACAGGCGCTGTCCAGCGCGGAGGGTTTCGGCACCACTCCAGCACCGCAGAATTCCAAGATCGTCCGTGTAATGCCGGGGTCATCCGAGCGCAAGGAGATCCCGGTCGATCTTAGAAAAATCCTCGCTGGAAAATCCGAGGATATCGCGATGCGTCCGAACGACATTCTGGTCGTTCCGCCGAGTGGCCCCAAGAAAATCGCTGCTAGAGCCATGGAAGCGGCTATCCAGGCAGCCACCGGAGTAGCCATCTGGAGCCGTCCGTAAATCTTATCTTGACATCAACTGCCTGCATGCCGGCCGGTTGGGAGGAATTATCGTATGGCGCGTGAACTGACTAACCTGCCTCGGATAGAGGTTGAACGGCAAGGGCCTCGATCGACTCTCCAACCCTTTCCTCGTTATATCCCAAGTGAACATCTCGCGGCGCCGGGCGATCCGGTTGGGCTGAACGCGATCACTAGCCCGCTGTGGCGTCGAAAGCACGTAATTATCGCCATGGCTGCGCTGGGTTTGATCATCGGAGGCGCGGTAAGCCTGCTGATGACTCCCACTTATCGCGCTCGCACATCAATGCAGCTCGAGGGCTTCAGCAACGATCAAATTACGCCGGTTACCGCCTCTCTACCCAACGCGTCCCCGGAAAATTATCTTCAGAACCAAGTGAAGGTATTGGAAAGCGACACTCTGGCGAAACGGGTCGCAGACACTTTGGGGATCGGGACGCAGGGGACGGAATCTAGCCAGGGACTCCTCCGGAAACTGGCTAACGCCATTGGATTCCAGCCCCCCGTACAACTACCCGATGACGAACGACGAATCAAGGCGGTAAAAAAAGCGCTTACCGTCCGCACCTCGCTGCAATCGCAAGTGATCGAACTGTTCTTTGATTCTCCCGATCCTAAGCAGGCGGCTCAGGGGGCGAACGCCGCAAGATCCATCTTTGTCGACATGAACCGCGAAGCTCGGGAACAACTGGTATTGGACACCACCGATTGGCTGAATAAGCAAGCCGCAGATCTTAAGGCGTCCGTGGAAAAAGCCAACCAACACTTGCAGAGCTTCGCCCAGTCAGCAGGCTTGGTTCTCGCCGGAAATGAAGGCACGGTTGCCCAAGAACGTACGCGCCTGACGCAAGAAGCTTTAGGCAAGGCGGAAGCCGACCGCGCCGAGAAGCAATCCCGCTACGAGACCGCCACCAGTAAAGGCACGGCCCTATTTTCGGACGCGCTTGCGACTGGACCTTTCCACCAATATCAAGTCGATCTCGGAAATATGCGCCGGCAATTGGCGCAGCTCCAGACTCTTTATACGCCGACAAATTACAAAGTGCAGCAGCTACAAGCGCAAATCGCGGAGACTGAACGCGCGATGGAAGAAGAGCGAAAAGCCACGGTCGCGCGGATGGGCAATGAATATGCGGCGGCGAGCCGTCTCGAAACGCTTCTTGCCGATGCCCACGCCCGACAGTTACGGACCGCTGAACAGGAGATGGCGAACGACAGGCAGTACAACATGCTGAAGAGCGAAATCGATACCACTCAAAAGCTGTACGAAACCGTTTTGGAAAAAGCCAAAGAGGCTGGCGCGGCATCCTCTTTGCGCGCCACCAATGTTCGCCTGATCGATGCCGCCACGGTTCCCTCCGAGCCTTACAGTCCCAAGATCCCTCTCAATATGGCGATCGGCTTCGCTCTTGGAACCTTAGGAGGCCTTGGTTTCGTGCTGCTCACCGATCGTTCCGACAAAGTGAGACGGCCCGGAGAAATCAGAGTGCTGGACATTCCGGAGTTGGGCGTGATTCCTTCGGCTAAAGAAGCGCACGCGCTGGACTATCGCGGCGGACGATTGGTTAAGTTCCGGTCGTCCGACGAAGTAGGGTTGGTAGCTCGCGATCATACCAACTCGATCTTGAGCGAGTCCTTTCGCGGGGCCCTGACTTCGATCTTATTCGGTTCCGATCAGCCCGGAGAGGCCAGGTCCCACGGGATGCGATCCAGTGGGCAGACTCTCGTCGTCACGAGCGTAGACATGATGGAAGGAAAAACCACGATTCTGACCAACCTCGGGGTAGTGGCGGCGGAGCGCAGACAGCGGGTGTTGCTCATTGACGCCGACCTGCGCCGGCCCAGACTGCATGACATCTTCGGCGTGCCTAACGATCGCGGCTTGACCGATGTACTGCTGCGCAGTCACGCGCCAGATGCCGCGAACCATCTGCCGCTCGAGTCTTTTGTTCGGCCCACGTCCACGTCCGGTCTCTCGGTGCTGCCGACCGGTCCGGTGGATTCGACTTCCATGGCGCTCCTCCACTCGGCCGATTTTCATACCTTCCTGCAGCGCTGCCGCCGCGACTTCGACTTAATTCTGATCGATACGCCGCCTTTAATGCTCTACGCCGACGCGCGGATTTTAGGCCGAATATCGGATGGCATCGTAATGGTTGTCCGGGCGAATACCCGAAGCCAGGAAGAGCTAAGGGCGGTCTGCGAGAGACTCCGGCAGGATCAAATTCCAGTGATAGGAACGATTCTGAATGATTGGAAAATGGATCCGATCCAGACTCGCGCCTACGGGAGATACCGGGATCACTATCAGCGGCACGCCTAAAGCCGTCCGTAAGTTTCCGTCTCACTAAATCCAGATGCGCATGGAACGCCGTTTGAAGATAGATTTTACCTGGGTCCTGGCCGGCAACATTTTTTACTCAGCCTGTCAATGGATGATCGTGGTGGTTCTGGCGAAATTAGGAACTCCCGAGAAATTGGGCGAATACGCTTGGGGTTTAGCCGTTTCCGCTCCCATCGTGCTCTTTGCCAATTTTCAACTGCGATCCTTACTCGCATCCGACTTAACGGACCGCTTTCGTTTTCGCCAGTATGTGATTTTTCGTCTGATCTCAATCGGTGCGGCTTTGGGTCTGGTTGCTGTAGTTGCCGAGGTGGCGGGTAGCGGAGAGAAGGCGACGGTTGTGATTTTGGTGGGGGCGGCGCAAGCCGTAGAACTCGTGAGTGAGATCTTCTATGGGCTGATGCAGAGAGAGGATCGGATGGATAGGATCTCTCGATCGCTCATGTACCGCGGCGGGTTATCACTCGCTTCCATGGCGACTACCATGTATTTCACGCGAAGCATCGTATGGGCTCTGGCGGCTCTGTTCCTTAGCCGTCTCTTCATACTTTTCACGTGGGATGCGAGCTTTGCACCCGTCAAATCCGCGCTCAGGATCGCACCGAGCGAAAACCATGATTGGATGCCTGCGCTCTTTCGAACAGCGCTTCCCCTGGGCGTGATTTCCATGCTGGTTTCATTGAACGCGAATGTAACTCGTTATTTCGTGGAAGCTCATCGTGGCAGCGCGGAACTTGGCATGTATTCCGCAGTCGCATCCCTGTTGAGTGCCGGGACCTTGGTGGTGTCCGCGTATGGCCAGGCGCTGTTTCTCCCGGTTGCGAAGGCTTGCGTCAGCGCGAACCGAGCCGAGTTTCGTAAGTTCGCACTCCTTACGGTGATTCTAGGAGCCATTTTGGGAACCTGCGCGATCCTCATTTCAATATTGTTCGGGCGCGCCATCCTTACGCATCTTTTCCGGCCCGAATATGGTCAATACGCCGATATTCTTGTACGTCTGATGATCGCCGGCACGCTGGCGTTCATCGCGGCCGGCCTGGGTTTTGTCATGACGGCGGCGCGAAGCTTACGTCCGCAAGTACCTCTTCTGGTGATTACCGGTGCGGCCACAGTTGTGTGTTCCGCGTTTCTGATCCCAAGGTACGGACTCATGGGAGCCGCAGATGCGTCAATACTCGCGGCCGCGGTGCAACTCGCGGGAACCGCCGTTATCTTGCGAAGAATCGATCGACGTTTCGACAGGATTCCTGCCAGTGGACCCGTGGTCGACGATCTTCCTGTGCAGATCGTTGAGGTGGAAGCGGTATGAACGTCGCAATTCCCGCTGATCGATATGCTCTCGGCGTCAGCAGCGGACCCGCTGCGGCGTTGGAACGGATCGCCTACGCCGGCCTCTGCGCATTTCTGTTTTCTCTTCCCTGGGAAGAGGCGCCGCAACTGAACGGCTTCGCGCTAAGCCGCTGGCTGGGAATTGCGACCCTGGCGATTGCGATGTTGCAACTAGGAATAACGTCCCAACGCCGTAGCCTGTCCGGCATTCATTATTTGCTGGCTAGCTTTGTGGGGCTATCTGCGGTGAGCGTCTTTTGGAGTGCCGATGTCCAAACCACGTTCACGCGTATCGGCACCTATTCCCAACTCCTGATTGCCGTGTGGCTGATCTGGGAGTTCGCCGCCGCAGAAAGCAGGGTCTTAGGCTTAATGCAGGCGTATCTGTTGGGGATTTTCTTGGCGTCGCTCCTCACGATCCATAACTTTCTAACCGGCACCACGGCTGCTCAATTGGACGCGGCCCGCGGAGTGGAACGATGGGAAGAAAGCCGCTATTCAATTACGGGCATCAATGAAAACGACTTGGGATTGATGCTGGCTATAGCGATGCCAATGATGATTTACCTAGTGGTCCGAGTCAAAAGTAACTGGATGAGAGCGTTCCTTTGGATTCAGTTAGTCGCGTGCATCGCCGCGATCTTGCTCACGGGATCTCGGGGAGCACTTCTAAGCGCCACGATCGCATCGGCGATGCTGCCATTGAGCTTTAGATTTTTACCTGCGTCGCAAAAGGTTGCCGCCGCCTTGGCATGTGCCGGTGCGGCTGCGTGCGCCATTTTTTTCGTTCCCGCCGAAACCTGGGGGCGGCTTCTATTATTCTCCACGGAGCTGACGCAAGGCACTCTTACTCATCGCACATTAATTTGGTCCGCCGGCCTAGATGCATTTCGAGACCATCCTTTCCTGGGGGTTGGATCGGGGGCGTACGCGGCGACGGTATTCAAGGTGGTGAACGTTCCCTACGTCGCGCATAACACTTTTCTCTCCGTGTTAGTGGAGCTGGGCGTCGTGGGAGCTTTACTGCTGCTGGGATTGTTGGCCAGCCTGTATTACGCAGCTTTCCGGCTGCGGGGTCTAGAGCGGCGCCTCTGGGTTACCGTACTTCTCACCTGGACGGTGGGAGTCATGGCGCTAGCGTGGGAATATCGCAAACCTACTTGGATTATGTTTGGGCTTCTTGTAGCACATGCCTACTCGCGAAGGATCAAGACGATTCCGTCCGCGAAATTCCTATGAACTACACGGGTTCCGATATAGTCCGCATAGCCGCCGAGTACGAACGGCGTGCGCGCGAGTTACCCGCGAACTTCTATTCATGGGGCGATCCAGCAAATCTCATGCTGCATCAAGATGCCGTGCGCGGCTGTATTCAGATGCTCGATCAAGCTTCCCTCTTTCCGCTGCGCGGCCAGCGTATCGCCGATATCGGCTGCGGTGCGGGAACCTGGTTGCTGGAGTTTATGCAGTGGGGTGCGGACGCTGAGACGCTTTGCGGCATTGACTTAAGCGGCGACCGCATCACGGCGGCACGCCAGCGCCTTCCGCATGCCGATCTTCGCGTTGGAAGCGCATCGGAGCTCCCATGGCCCGATCACCACTTTGACCTCGTGAGCCAGTTTACTGTTTTCACTTCAGTCCTGGATCCTCATCTGAAGCAGGCCATGGCGAATGAAATGTTGCGCGTCCTTAAGCCGGAAGGATGCGTTTTGTGGTTTGATTTTCGGGTAAACAATCCGAACAACTGCCATGTCAAGGGTGTTGCAGCGGCCGAGATTCGCTCTCTGTTCGCAGGCTGCGATATCCAGCTTGCCTCCGCACTGCTCGCGCCTCCCATCGTACGCCAGGTTGCAGGATGGTCTCAGCTTTTAGCGGAGTTATTGAGAGCGGTGCCCTTTCTCCGCACACACTATGTCGGTCTGATCCGAAAAAGAACTTAACGTGCCACAAATTTTAAAGTCCGGTGAAGTGCCGTCCGCTTCCGAACCTCTGCGGATCTTGCACGTGATTCCGTCGCTGGCGCTTGGCGGAGCCGAGCAAATGGCGGCTCATCTAATGATCGGATTGTCGCGGTCTCACATTGTCGGAGCGGTTGGACTTTTCGAGGAGGCGGATAATCCTGTAGAACGCCGCTTAGCCGAAGCCGGAATCCCCAAGTGGCATCTCAACAAGCGCTCTGGCTTCGACCCCCGGATGTTCGGATCTTTGCGGCGTATCTTTCGCGACTTTAGGCCAGATGTCGTCCATACCCATATGGCCACTCAACGATATGTGTTCCCTTTGTTGCTTACGAATAGAGTTGCCGCTGCGCTTCACACGGTCCACAGTCTCGCGGAATATGAGACAGATGCATTCGGCCGCTTAATCAATTGGTTTGCTTTTCGGAACCAAGTGCTGCCGGTTGGTGTGTCGCAAGAAGTTTCCGCAAGTGTGGAACGGGTATACGGACTTGAGTGCAAAGGGGTGATCCTTAATTGCATTCCGGTCGAGCAGTACCAAGGCAGCAATGAAGACCGGGATCTATGGCGCGATCGGGAAGGCATTGAACGCGACGCTATTGTTTTTACCTGTGTTGGGCGTCTGGAGCTTCCCAAAAATCCAAGTTTGCTTTTAGAAGCTTTCCGTGAATTGAACGATTCGCGAGCCCACCTTGTCCTCTCAGGAGACGGGTCGCTTCGGGAGCAACTCCAGTCCTATGCGCGGGCGCACAAGCTGTGCGATCGAGTTCATCTGATCGGAAAACAAAATGATGTTCCGAGCGTTCTGGCGGCCTCGGATGTATTTGTGCTGGGTTCGAACTGGGAGGGAAATCCGCTCGCCGTGATGGAAGCGATGGCGGCGGGACTGCCTGTCATTGCAACTCAGGTCGGGGGCATTCCGGAGTTGGTTCGCTCCGGAGATCAAGGCTTGTTGGTGCCGGCGGGCGATCGAACAGAGTTCGCCGCGGCTATGAGGACCCTGCTCAACGATGTCCAAATGCGACGAGCCATGGGCCGCGCCGCTCGGACCCGGGCCATGCGGGAATTCCGAGTAGAGCGCATGGTGGAAGGTTATGAGAATTTATACCGCGAAATGGTAAAGAAGTCCCGGGGAAAGCAGCCCAAGGCTGTGGCGCGGTGTGCCGCCAGTCAAACGTAAACCAAGTCGAGCGAACGAAATGAAAATCATATTTGTTACGGCTAACTTACCGCATGGGACCGACGAGGCGTTTATCGTTCCTGAAATCGATCAACTGATGCGGGCCGGTCACCAGGTGCTGATTGTTCCGCGTTCTCCCAACGGGCCGGTGATTCACGGCAAGGACTTCTTGAAGCATTCGAAATCCGAAGCGCTCTGCTCGATCGCCGTGATGAAGAAGGCAATACGGGTGGTTCGATCCTCGCCGTCCCGCACTCTCCGGGCGCTTGCACCCCTCTTCTCAAGCCGAACGATGGGGATCGCAGCGAAGAATGTATCTATCGTGCCAAAAGCCCTATGGTTGGCGGAAATCGCCCGCGAGTGGGAAGCTGACCATTTGCATTCACACTGGGCGGGAACCACCGCCACCTTAACGATGCTCGCGAGCGCTGTCTCCGGAATACCGTGGAGTTTTACCGCTCATCGATGGGATATCGTCGAAAACAATCTCTTAAAACAGAAAGTAAGACACGCGAGTCTGGCCCGCTTTATTTCCGAAGATGGCTTGAGCATGGCCCGGGAAATGGGGATTGGCACAGCGCAAAACGCGCGGGTTCTCTATATGGGCGTGGCGCTTCCGGGTGAAGTGGAGCGGCGAATCGGCGAGTGGCCTATTGTGATCTGTCCTGCTCGTTTAGTAGATGTGAAGGGCCATCGTTTTCTACTGGAGGCATGGCGAATTCTACGGAGCCGCGGCGTGCATGGTGAATTGTGGCTAGCAGGCGATGGCGCATTGAGACCTCAACTGGAATCTTTTGCGCGGTCCTTCGGCCTGCAGCATTGTGTCAGGTTTCTGGGAACTTTGGGACATCAGGAACTATTGCAGATTTATAGAGAGGTTCCGGTTTCGGTGGTCGCTTTAGCCAGCACCGACTTGGGCCGCGGCGTACACGAAGGAATACCAGTCGCGCTTATGGAGGCAATGGCCTACGGAATCCCAGTCGTTGCTACATCCACTGGAGGCACTCCGGAGCTTGTAAAGCCGGGAACCGGACTGCTCGTTCCACCGGCCGATCCGCTCGCATTGGCGAACGCACTTCAGACGCTTCTCGGAGATCGGACCCTTCTAAGACAGATGGGCGACCGCGGCCGCCAGCACGTTCGCGAAACCCACGATATCGCACGTGTCGTTTCAAAACTCGCGCTGGCGCTGGCGGGTACGCCGGCTGCGGACCGGCAAGAGGTTTCCGCGGCGGCGTGAAGGAATCGCTTGAAAAGGACCTATTGCATGTGTAACGCCTTGCAACGAAATCTGCGAATGATACCGCTCGTCGGCGCCATCATCTTGTCTTACTTCTGCGCGCTGCTGTTGCGTTTTGAGTTCACGCTGCCCAACTCTCAGGAATCGTTATTTCGGATGGGTTTGTGCATTTTTATCATCGTGAAGGTTCCCGTTTTTTGGGCGAGCCGGCTCCACGCAGGCGGCTGGAAAACCTCGAGCCTGTTCGATCTACATCGGATCGCATTGGCAAACATCACGGCGTCCGGGCTTAGCGCACTGATTACCGCGGTGGTGCTGGGACCTTTGTTTCCACGTTCCGTATATATCATCGACGCCGCCCTGTGCTTCCTTTTCACCGCCGGTATCGTGTTTAGCGTACGAATGTATTCGGAAGTGTTCTTACTCGATCCGAGGGAGTCCGAGAGGAAGCGGGTGTTGATCTATGGAGCGGGAGTAGCCGGGTTCATGCTGGGGCGTGAACTTCATTCCAATCCTCGCCTGAATACAGTTGTTGTGGGATTTCTCGACGACGATTTACAAAAGCACAACAGTTCCCTTCTGGGAGTGGAAATACTTGGCTCCGGCAATGACGCGCGGCAGTTAGTGGCGGGGTTTGAGCGGGCCCGTAAGCCGGTATCCGAAATCATAATCGCCATGCCCTCCGCTTCCGGGCGGCAGATGCAAATGGTGACGGCTCATTGCCGCGCGGCCGGCATACCTTTCCGTACTCTGCCCAACCTGGCCGAGCTGCTCGATGGCAAAATGAGCCGTCAGATCAGAGAAGTATCCGCCAATGACTTGCTGGGTCGGGAACCCGTGCATATTGACGAAAGTAAAATCGCGGCCGCGATCGCCGGCGAGTCGGTGATGGTGACGGGAGGCTGTGGTTCGATCGGCTCAGAGCTGTCGCGGCAATTGGCCCAGTATGGTCCTCGCAAGTTGGTGATCTTCGATCAGGCAGAGAGTGAGATGTTCATGCTTGCTCTGGACTTGCGCAAACGGCATCCAAACCTGAACCTGGTGACTGAAATCGGCGACATCTATCGCGCCTCGCGCGTGCAACAAGTGATGTCGCGCCATGGAATCCAGGTCGTATTCCACGCCGCGGCGTACAAGCACGTGCCGCTGATGGAAGAAAACATCGTCGAAGCAGTCGAAAATAACATCATCGGTACGTATAACGTCGCCAGGGCAGCTCACCGGAACGGAGTGAAAAACTTCGTTCTGATCTCTTCTGATAAAGCAGTAAACCCTACCAGCATCATGGGCCTGACAAAACGTATCGCGGAACTCATTGTTTCCGCGACCCCGCTGGATGGAGGCGGAAAGTCGGGCGCGTTTCTAGCCGTTCGCTTCGGCAATGTGCTGGGAAGTTCCGGAAGCGTAATCCCGATCTTCCAGCGTCAGATCGCGGCGGGCGGACCCATCACCATAACGCATCCCGAAATGCGCCGCTATTTCATGAGCATCTCGGAAGCCGTGCAATTGGTGTTGCAGGCATCCACTATGGGCGAGGGTTCGGAGGTATTTGTCCTGGATATGGGCGAAGCCGTGCCCATTGTCACCCTTGCTCGAAACATGATTCACCTGGCGGGCTTGGTGGAGGGCCAGGACATCGAGATCGCGGTCACGGGTCTGCGCCCGGGCGAAAAGTTGTTCGAAGAAGTGCGTTTGGATGGCGAAGATATTCTTCCTACCTACCACGAAAAAATCCGGCGTTTTCGGAGGCCGGGACCCAGCTCCGAAGCGCTCATGGACTGGCTGGAAAATCTGCGTTTATTGCTGGGCGCCGGCAACATCCCGGCCATAAAATTGCACCTCGCACGATTGGTGCCGGAATACCAGGGCCATCTTCCAGGAAGAGACGAACAACTGGGCGGCAACTGCGAGTCTGAGGCTGTGGGTCAACTTAATTGAACGGAGGATTCCTTGTCTACGTTAGTGCAGAAGTTAAGGATGCGATTATCGAGCGGCTTTGTTCTCGCGTTTCACGACATTCAGCCGGATCGGCTATCGGAGCTAGTCGATTCGATCAGGCCCGCGCAGGCCATCTCTTTAACGGAACTGTTGGATCGCAGTAAAGCGTGCAAATCCACTGCCGGGCTTTTCGCGATCACCGTCGATGACGGGGTGGGCGATACCGTTCGAAGCCTGACACAGCTGTTCCGGGACCGAGGCTGGCCCGCGACTTTCTACCTCTCAACAGACTACGTGGATTCGAAAGAGGGGATGGGATTTCAGTGGTGGCGAAACTTGCTGCCATTCTTACCTCTCAGGAAAATCGAGCTAAAGTCAGGAGTAATCGATCTTTCCCGGCCGGGTGGAATTCGAAATTTATCGAGGGACATGGAAACAATGTGGCATTCACAGAGGATGGAATCCTACCTTCCTCTTACCCTCGAACTCGCGGAAATCGCCATGCGCGAGAGGGGATTAGGCATCGAAGCGATCCAGCCTCCGGATCCGATAACCTGGCCCGAGGTTACCCAAATCAGCCGGGATGATTTGATCCGATTCGAAAGCCATGGAGTTTCGCACACCGCCATGTCGACGCTTACCGACGAGGAGCTTATTTTCGAGATGAAACACAGCCGGGATCTGATATCCCGGTATACGAGGCGTCCCTGCCGTCACCTGGCATATCCGTTCGGGAGCAACCGAAGCATTGGTCCTCGCGCGGCTCTGATTGCACAAAAACTTTATGATTCAGCTGCGACCATGACACTCGGAAGCGTCGATTCGGCCAATCCTTGGCTACTGCCGCGAATTCCGTTGTATCCGGAGAACCCAACTTGGTATGTGAACTTGAAAATCCTGCTGAAATCCAGCCGCGTGAATGGTCTTCTCGGCGCGCGCGGGCGCGATCTTCCCATCCCTCAGACGGCCTCCCTGGTGAGGAGATCACCCGTCTAATGGCGTGTGGTCGCGTAAAGCGTAGCCACATCCGCATCGCTCAATATTCGGTTGTAGATCCGTACGTCGTCCATATAGCCTTTATAAGATGAGGACCTGCTGGGATCGGTGCCAAGATAGAGCCCATACATCTGCAGAGGGAGCGTGGAGCCGGCCGCGAAGGTGTTGGCCGCGAAAGTTACTGGCTTGCCGTTCACATATCCTTTAAGCGCGCCCGAAGAGAACGTAAAGACAACATGCTGCCACTGATTCAAGGCGAGCGAATAATTCAACAACCCGTACAGGCCACCCGCGGAGAACTGCGGCGCGCGGTTGCTGCCGTTCAATTTGATATCCCAGCTATAGAGTTTGGATATCGTACGTGGATCAACATTGCCGTTGGAATTGGGCCGCAGCCACATCGACACCGTCATCTGCGAGCCCTCTTCCAGGCTCGAGCTTTCCGCTGCGGAAACATAGCTATTGGAGCCACTCAGGGAGATGCAGGCGCCGCAAACATTCGATGTCCAGTATGCGTTGTGCAGAGTTCCTGTATTTCCGTTGCCGGAAGAATCGGCACTCACAGTACCGCGAAGCTCATTGAAGTCCCAACGCGCCATTAGACCCGACGCCAAGTTACTGGCAGCGGCGATATTCAGAGAAACGGTAGTGGATGTCGCTACTCCAGAACCGGTGCCCTTGATGACGAGAGGGAAGATGCCGGTCGAAGTAGTAGACGATGTCGCAACGCTAACTGTCGTGCTGCACGTTGCGGTGCAAGTGGCAGCGGAGAAAGTCGCGGTGACTCCGGCCGGTAGCGATGACGCTGAAAATGCAACGGAGACCGGCAAGCCGGCCAGGAGGACAGCCGTGATGCCAGTAGTGGCCGCTTGCCCCTGGATTAGCGACAGGGTCGACGCCGTGGCCGACATTGAGATCGAGGTTGGTATGGCAGACGTTGTAAACGTGGAATCCGTCGAAACAGTCGTGCCTCCGCTCGAGTTTGTGGAGCTTACCCGAAAATGATACACAGTCGAAGGAGTGAGGTTTGAAAGCGTCACCGAATGCTGCGTCACTAAAGTCGAGTCCGTCGGCGTGACTGAAGTGTAGCTGGTCAAACCGTACTGTACGGATGAGGTCGACGGCTGATCGGTAGTCCAATTGATGACGGCAGAAGTCGTAAGAATGGAAGAAGTAAATACGCCGGAGACGACGGGCGGAGGCACGACGATCACCGGGACGTACTCATAGGCGCCGATGTCGGCGCTGGATCCCAAAGGCCTTGGGTTGAGGTCGAAATCCGTAGCCACGGCGCTCAGGTTCATGCCCGTGTCAATTCCCGGGCCGCCAGCCTGCACATGAAAGTCGAACGGAGCGGTGGATGCATTGACAAATTGGGGATTCGCACCGGTCTGATTCGTGCCCGAGCATCCGGCCGAGTCCGCCATCATGCCGGATGCCCCATAGACGAGATTGTGATCGATTGAACACGAGCTGATGGAAGATGTATAGCGCGTAATTGCGTAGTTCTGCGGATTGTAAAAGATGTTATCGCGGATGGTCAGATTCGATTGCGTATTCCACAACATGATCTGGCCGTCTTGCCCTCCGCCGTTCGGAAACGCAAACGTGTTGTTGGCGATGAGGACATTGCTCAGGCCGTCCGCGGTCTGAATCGACCAGCCGTGCGGAATATTGTAGAAGATGTTATTGATAACCGTGAAGTTGGATCCGTGAAGATACAGCCCGTGATCCAGCCAGTTCACGTCGGTCCGGCCAATGTCGTGAAATGCATTGCCGTCGATGATGAAGTCGTGGCAGTTGGGATTCGTGTAAAGGCCGTCCAAACCCAGGGTCGTCGATGTGGAGCGATTGGCGATATATTCAAACTGGTTGCCGCGCAAAGTGATGTGATGCGCCGAATCGTTGCTGTGGATGGCTTCTTTATAGCCCCGCGTGATCACCAGGTCCTGGATCACGATGTACGAGGCGTTATAGAGATTGATGTACGCATCGCACAACATCTCGCAGTCCAAAACGGCCGCACCCTTGTGTTCTGCCTTGATTGTGATCCAGGCCTGAGCGGTCCCGGAGTTATAGAGAACGACCGGACTATATTCATTGCTACTGCCGTCGCCGCCAGTGACGGAATTGACGTGGCCATAGGTGCCATCCCGAACAATCACCGTATCTCCCGCGACGGCGCGATTAACGCCTTGCTGCAGAGTCAGGAAGGGCGCCGTAAGGGTGCCGGCATTCGAGTCGCTACCATTCGTCGCGACGTAATAGGTGGCCGCTCCGGCAAGTTGCCCCACCAGCAGTACCCCGAGCATCAAAAACGTGGGACGGCTATGGCGGGTTGCACGTGAAACGTTTGCCTCAAAGGTAAAGTTCAAAATTGTCCTCGTATTGGGGCGAAACATTTCGCCACCGAGCGAATCAAACTCTTGTCCCGGCTAGTGGGGGAACCGCTTGCTCTGGCGGCCGGATCTGGGACGCTTTGTCTGCGTATCATGAGCATCATATCGGCGGCGCCCGATTCACGGCCATTCGGAAGGGACCCTAACGTTTACGCCTTTTCGCCCTACCGTACGGAGACCGATCAGGCACTAACAGGCATGTGGCATCCAGCGAATTCGGAGGAAGAGTCATGAAAATATCGATCGTAATACCGTGCCGCAACGAAAAGCGGCACATCGGAGACTTCCTGGATTCGCTCTTGCGTCAGAGCTTCGACCGCGATTGGGAAGTCGAGATCCTGGTGGCAGATGGAATGAGCGATGATGGCACCCGGGAAATACTGCGGCAATATATGCGGAAAGCCCCCAGTGTTCAAATGATCGATAATCCCGGGCGTATCGTCTCGACGGGGCTGAACGCTGCGATTGCGGCTTCCACCGGCGAAATCATTATTCGCATGGATGCCCATACCGTTTACGCGACCGATTACATTCGGCAGTGCGTCCACGTACTGCGAGAATCCGGCGCCGATAACGTAGGAGGCCCCTGGATCGCGCGCGGCACAGGGCATATTGGCCGAGCCATAGCCGCCGCATTCCAGTCACCCTTCTGCGCCGGCGGCGGCAAGAGTCATAACCCGAATTATGAGGGAGATGTGGATACCGTGTACCTGGGCTGCTGGCGCCGGTCTGCCTTCGAGCGTTTCGGAGTGTTCGATCCTGAACTGGTTCGGAATCAGGATGACGAACTAAACTTCCGCATCCGCCGTGGGGGCGGCCGGTTGTTCCAGTCTCCCAAGGTTCAGTCGTATTACACTCCGCGATCCTCGCTTGCCGCGGTCTTCAAGCAGTACCTTCAGTACGGCTTCTGGAAAGTGGCGGTGATGCGAAAGCACGGTGCGGTCGCGTCGTGGCGGCATCTTGTGCCTGCGTTTTTTGTCAGCTCCATTCTGCTAGGTTTTATACTGATCGCACTTTCGGCAGCGCTGGGCTGGAGTACTGTCGCGGTTTTCGCCGGCACTCTCCTGGGTGCGGAGTTGGCGTTGTATGCGTTCTCTTGCACGGCCGCTAGCCTGCCTTACCTCGGCACACTCGAGTTGCCGACGCTGTTGGCGCTTCCAGTAGTGATTGCCGTTCATCATGTCGCCTACGGTCTTGGGTTTCTGATGGGATTACTCCAGGGCGCGCAGTCCGGGACCACTAGTCCGCACCCGGCTAATTTTTTCACCGCCTTGACCCGATGAGCACTTTGGTGAAACCAATCCTCCCGCGGGAGCCGCAGGAACACATTCCGTTACATGATAAGAGTAGGGTGCGTCCATTCATTCGGCCTGCGACCTTCGATGATTACGATCAGATCGCGGCGGTGGAATCCAGACATGGATTGACGATTAAGTCCCGCGACCAGTGGCTGGCGCTGTGGTTGGACAATCCAGCGTATCTGGAATTAACCGACTGGCCAATTGGCTGGGTGATTGAAGACGGCGCCGGCCAAATCGTCGGCTCCTTGGGCAATGTGCCGACCTTCGTCTATTTTGGCGGAGAGAAGTATGTTTCTGCGGCCGGGCGAGGATGGGCGGTAGATGTCCCATTTCGCGCATTGTCTGTTATGCTCCTGGCGCGCCAGCTCCAGCAGATCGGTGCCGATATAAACGTGATTGCGACGCCTAGTCCAACTACAGCGGCACTATGTTCGCGCCTGGGCTGGTCCAAGGTTCCGGTGGGAGAATGGGATCGCTCGCAGTTTTGGGTTGCGAATTATGCTAGTGCAGTCCAAGGCTACTTGGACGCCAAGCTTTCCAACTCCATTTCAAAGGCGTTTGGCGCGATCCTCTCGCCGCCGCTTCGATTGAAAGATTCGTTTGCGGGACGGCGGTCAGTGAAGAGTGATTACCGTTTTGACTGGTGCACTTCCTTCGACGATCGCTTCGATGCGATGTGGTCGGAATTGAAGGAGCAGCGTCCGGACTTATTACTGGGATCGCGAGACTCGAACACCTTGCGCTGGCATTTTAAGCATTCGCTGGAACAGGATCGTACTTGGATTCTCACCGCGAGCCGGGGCACGCGCTTGGTCGGCTATGCAGTTTTCGAACGGCGCGAGGTCCAGTCTCTAGATCTAAAGCGCGCACTTCTCATCGACTTTCAGACCCTTTTGAAAGATCCCGAGCTAAGCGGCGCTATGATCCATCAAGCACTAGCACGTTGTCGCTTCGAAGGAGTTCACGTCTTAGAAAATATGGGATGCTGGCTGGAAAAACTCCAACCTGTGGCGCCCCCACCCCACAACAGAAACCTGGAAACGTGGTGTTATCTATACCGGGTCGCAAACCCCGAGCTGGAGCGTTCTTTACGGAACGCGAATTGCTGGTATCCCACCCAGTACGATGGTGACGCCAGTCTCTAGAAGGACCACAAAGGATGCCCCGCCTTGGTCTATTGGCGCTACTCGTTCAATTCTTCGTGGTTCATTGCGCAGCCGCCGTTTATTATGTTGCAACCGATGGCAGGGACTCCGGCAAGGGATCGCGCGCCGCACCTTTTCGTACCGTCATGCGCGGCATGCAGGCCGCGAGCGCAGGGGATACCGTTATCGTTCGTGACGGAACATACGGCAACGAAGAATCGGTGACTGGCGGGGACGGAAACCAAGACAACCACTCCCCCGTGGTTCTTCGCAGATCCGGCAAGCCTGGCGCATGGATCACGTTGCGCGCCGAAAGAAGATGGGGAGCCATCCTAGATTGCGAACTGCGTTGCGATTCCTACATCAATCTCTATGACGCGTCGTACGTCGTCATCCAGGGGTTCGTCATTACACGGGGCTTTAAGGAAGGCATCCACAGTAACGACGCCGCTCACCATATAACAATTCTGGGGAATCGAATCGAATACATCGCGAATCGGCCCTCATCTACCGGCCTCGGACTCAGCGGCATGTATACCAACCCGGCGTGTCACGACTTTGTCGTGGATGGCAACGTCTTCCACGACATCGGCCGGTCGAACCCATCGCAGCTCGATCACGCTCTATACCTTCGCGGATCTAATATCACCGTGACCAATAACGTTTTTTATAATCTGCGGCACGGTTGGTCCATACAGACCGCCGAAGGCCTGGAAGGCGCGCTGATCGCTCATAACGTATTCGCTTTCGAAAATACGCCGCGTAAAGGCGGCCAAATCATGCTGTGGGGCCGGCAAGCCAACGTGAACATCCGAAATAATATCTTCTATGAGCCGGAGCGGTTCGCGATCACTCGATACCAAGCTTCCATAAGTTCGTGCAGCATCGATCACAATCTGATCTACGGCCCCACTGCCCCGCAAGTCGTCATGGACGCTTCTGGCTGTTCCGTCCACGATAATCGCATCGGCGTGGACCCTATGTTTGTGGATGCATCACGCGAGCCTTATGACTTCCACCTTCGAGCAGGCAGTCCCGCCATCGGCGCCGGCGGCTCTGCCACTGTATCAGACGATTTCGACGGTCTGGCTCGCAGCGCCGCCCATCCCGATATTGGCGCTTTCGTTTTCCAATCCGTGCGATGAAGTCCGCCGGCCGAAGAGTCGACCCGATCGAGATTGCTCTTGGTATACAATCTCCCCATGGCCCGGTCACTCTGCTCGGCACTCGGCGTCATTACTCTGCTCGTTATCTGCAAAATCAGCCTCGCTCAGACAAGGTCTAGCCCGCCTACTGGGCCACTCGTTCCCCGCCCGGTTCCAATGGCTGGCCGAAGTCCCGATGCAATTCCCGGCGAGCATTTGCGCGTGGATGCTTCGTTGGTTGTAGTACCGGTCCATGCGGTATCTGCAACGGGCGCTAATGTGACAGATCTCGTCCCAGCCAATTTTCGGGTATTCGAAGACGGCATTGAGCAGAAGATTACTTACTTCTCCCAGGACGATGCGCCGCTCTCAGTAGGTTTGGTATTCGACGCCAGCGGCAGCATGAGCAACAAAATCCGCAAGTCCGCGACCGCCGCTGCCGCGTTTTTCAAGACCGCCAATGCCAGCGACGAATTTTTCCTGGTCGAGTTCGGTGAGAGGCCGAAGCTGCTCACACCGTTCACACCCGATTCCGATGCTGTATATCAGAAGATTGCTCACACCAAAGCTTTCGGGCGCACCCCCTTGATCGACGCGATCCACCTGGCCTTGATCCAGATGAAGAAGGCCAGGAATTCCAGGAAGGTTATTGTGATTCTCTCTGATGGGGGCGACAATCGCAGCCGCTTAACCCGTGGCCAGATCAAAGGATCGCTGCTCGAATCTGACGTCCAGCTTTATGCGATGGGAATTTTCGATCCTGAAGATCTTTCCAAACATTCCAAGGAAGAACAAAACGGCCCCCGTTTGCTCGACGAGCTGGCCGAGCATACCGGAGGCCGTGTTTACACTATCGACAATCTAGAAGATCTGGAATCGATTAGTTCGCAACTGGGTACTGCCCTTCGGAGCGAGTATCTGCTGGGATATATGCCCTTAAATCCCGCTCGTGATGGCAAGTATCGCCAAATCAAGGTCAGCGTGGTTCCTTCGCCGGGCGACGCAGTTCCCAGCGTCTCGTACCGGCGCGGTTACTACGCACCAGTAGAGTGAACTCTCTCTCGTTACCAGCGAAAACCGAATGATACCGGCACATAGTCAGTGTGCAGATAGTGATTCATGAAGATACGATGATACCGGGCTTCTGCGAAAAACTTGCCGTGCCATTTCGAGCCGAATGCGATTCCGAGGCCGCCATTGACACCCGGTTTATTCACCGTGTAGGACGACAACACTTGGGTAGTTGGGACCGCAGCCGTGTAGAAGCCGAAGAACGGATCGAATGCCGTAACCGCTGCAACGCCAGGTTGTGTAAACTCCTGGGTGCGCCGGTAAAGGCCCCCGCCGCCGATTAAATACACGTCAAAGTGGCTGCGCGGCGTAAGGTGGACAATCGGATTCAGAGTGGCCGAGAAAACACTGACATTTCCATCGGGAAAGCCGGCGCTATTCAGTGTGGCTCCATTAATTCCGAAACGGTTGTAATCGGCCTGAACCATAAGTCCGACGTACTGGGAAAAGTTAAATCCGGCTCCTCCGCGTATATTCCAGCCCTCGTCTAGATGCCGGCTGGTGTTGCCGACCGGAGTCGTGAAGCCGCCCCCCACGTCGAAAGAAAATCGCGGGGTTTCCTGTGCCGCCAAAGTGCCCGCGATCAAAAGACCAAAGCATGTAAGTGTAAAACGTTTCATAAAGTGACTTCCCTCTGCTGAGTGTGAGTATCGAAACGCTCAATTTGTTTCCGTATCGTAATTTTCCGTATCGTAACGCTTATAAAACATCACGCTCGGCGCCCCAATCCGGTGAGCAAAGAGAGGAGAAATAAAACCAGAAAAAGGAAAAAGATGAATTTTGCAATGCCTGCGGCAGCTACTGCCAAGCCAGCGAACCCAAAAACACCGGCAATCAAGGCCACGATCAGAAAGATTAATGCCCAGTTCAACATGTTCCTGGCTGCCTTTCACTGAAATACTGAACGCAGCACCTTTGTGGTGAGCGTGCGTTTGAGAGCCCGCAAAATAGTGGTTCCGTAGTTTTCAATAGCCGCCGAGGCCGAGCAGACTTGTTTTTTAATCACGCGTTGCCGCCTTTTGCCGGCCCTTGTAATCCCGGCCCGCAGCGCCGATCCGGACTTAGGCGCAAACAAAAGACCGGCCAGCGATCCGCAACCGAGTCCCATCAAACAATACGTGCTCTTGTTGATCACAAAGGCCTCCTTACATGGTCGCCCCCGCACATTTTATGCGGCGATTTGGCAGGGAGAAGTCCCCTTCGACCGGGACGCACGAATTGAAACCGTCGGGTCCTTGATCCGGGACTGTACCGAGCGGCGCGCGCGCAGAAGCCGAATGCGAACTGCGGTATAGCTGATACCCTGCCTGCGGGCGATTTCTTCAATCGGATAACCCTGCAAATAGTCCTCGAATAACTGACGATCGCTGGGCCGGCACCAATCCAAAAATCTTCCCAGATCGATTGCTCCCAGGTTGACGTCCGCCCCCGTGGACAAATCCGTCAAAGGCAGTTGCTGATTCTCGCTACGCAGAAAACTGCGATAACAATTCAGGGCGATCGTATTGACCCAGGTAGTCACGACGCTCTCATTGCGCAACTGATTGATGCGCTCCCATCCCTTGGCCCATGCAGCCTGCGCCGCTTCCCGGGCACATTCACTGCGTGCTCCGCGGGAAAGTAAGAGGCGGATGGTGCGTTCGAACCCTCGTTGGTAGGCCTGTCCGTATGCTTCCACTGTCATTTGCTGCTCAAACTCCTTGACCGGATATGTGCACTTCGAAGTCCAAGTGCATATATCTGAGCCCACAGTAAGCTAGAGGCTGTTCAGCGAAGGAATTACGTCTCGGCAGTGCAGGCGAGGGGCAGAAGTTGCATCGAGTTCCCGTAGGATCGCCCCTTGTAAAGGAATAGCCAGCGGCACTTAACGTGCTATGTCGTTTGTGGCGTTCGTCCCCGCCAAGGAGGAATCGATGAAAGGTTCGTTGGGATTCATAGCCATGGTTTTAGGCATTCTCGGCATCGCCAGAGGTGGCATTAACTCACCCCGTCAAAGTGTAGGGCAGTTGTTCGCGCCAGGGGCCGGAATTGTTTCCGTCGCAACCCTCGCGGCAGTGTTCTTACTGGTGGGGGGCTTGCTCGTCCTGGCAAAAAGTGCGAGATTCTCCTTCGGGAGTTCCCAAAGCGATGCTACCCTCCCTGAGAGCGATGGCGCGCTTCCCCCCTGGACGGCAGACGCTCATCCCAATGAAAATAGCTAAGACTGCGACGGATTCGTTTCCGCCGTGGCAGAAACCTGGTTTCGGCGCATCTCGTTGATGCGATTTTGGAGCGTTCGAAGGCTAATTCCCAGCAGAGCGGCGGCGTTTTTGCGATTCTGATTCACGTGTTTCAAGGTGAGGTTGATGAATGCGATTTCGACCTCTGAGAGCGAGACGCCGGCGTGGAGCGTTATGCACCCGTTCCCGTTGGTGATCGGCCGCGGGTCGGCCCCCGTAGGCGGTGCGGGAACGGATGTGTTCTCATCGATCTGAACGTGTTGAGGACCAATGGTTCCCGAACCGGCCAGAATCACTGCGCGTTCCATCACATTCCGGAGCTCGCGTACATTGCCGGGCCAAGCGTAGGCAGCGAAGGACTCCAGTACGGCGGGACTAATGCCGGTCACGTTGACGCCATGCTTCTCATTCAGCATCGGCACCATGGTCTCGGCAAGCAATTCGATGTCTTCGCCTCGCTCCCTTAAAGGTGGGAGCTCAAGTTGAAACACATTCAAGCGATAATACAAATCTTCGCGAAGGGTGTTCTCACGCAGCGCATCTTCCGGTCGACGGTTAGAGGCCGCGATCAACCGAATGTCGATAGGGATCTCAGCCTGGCCGCCTAGCCTCCGAATGGTGCGCTCTTCCAATGCACGCAAGAGCTTGGATTGCGTCGAGAGGGGCATTTCCAATATTTCGTCCAGAAACAAGGTGCCCCCGTGGGCCTGTTCAAAGCAGCCTGACCGGCGCTCAGACGCTCCCGTGAAGGCGCCTTTTTCGTAACCGAACAACTCGCTCTCGATTAGAGTTTCGGGGAGCGCGGCGCAGTTGACCGCAACAAAAGGCCGAGCGGAACGCAGACTCAAGTTGTGAATCTCCCGGGCGGCAAGCTCCTTTCCGGTGCCGCTCTCCCCAATGAGCAAAATCGAAACCGTGCTAGGAGCGGCTTGACGGATCAGGGAAAACACCTTTTGCATCGGGCGCGAACGTCCAGCCAGGCGGCCCAACGCACCTCGCAGCGCCAGATCCCGCTTCAGCGCGGCAGTTTCGCGAAGCAGACGATTGTGCTGAATGGCGCGGTTTAAGAGCGAATATAGCGCCGTGAGCTTTACAGGCTTCTCTAAAAACCAATATGCATCCAGATCCCGAATCACCGAGAGCGCCTTTTCCACGCTTCCGAATCCAGTCAGGACAATGGCCGGGGTAACCTCTCCCCTTCCTCGAAGCGTGCGCATTAGTTCGAAGCCGTCCAGCCGCGGCATCACTAAGTCCGTGATGATCACGTCGGGCGACCAGGAATCGAGTTGCCGGAGAGCTTGCTCGCCATCCTCGGCAGTGGCCGTCTCGAAACCTTGAGCGGTAAGGGCGCGCGATAGTTCACTCCGAACTTCCGGCTCATCGTCGACAATCAAAACCCGACCCGGCGAGGAAGATGCTGAAGATGTTAGAATTGCTGGCTCCGTCATTTACGTCCTTGCTCTTAACTTCTTGCTCGCCTTCGTCCAGCCAGGAGCCTGCGGCGAAGGTCCAGAATATTAGGCGACTTTCTCCGTGCTGATATATTCATCGAGTGCTCGATCCAGCAGATCGATACGCTGGTTCAAATCCTGGATTCGGCTCAGTAAGAATTGGCCGTTCTGCGGCGCCCGCGATTCTAACCGGCGGGATAGGCGTTGTTCGAGCGTGCGAATACCAATCAGTTCATCTGCTATCCAGGAAACCGTACCCAAAATCATCCGAGTCCGGCCCATAGCGGGGCGCTTCTTGCGAGTCGTCATGCCTCCCTCTCTTGCATCTGGCTTTCCATAGCCAAACGGCCAAGGACCCCCCTTCCGCTTCTTCCAGGTTTAAGCAGTGCTTTGAGAAGTTTGCGGTGCAGAATAGTCGCTTCTCAGAATAAAGTCGCGGGTAAATAGCTCAGTGTACTTTTTGCATCAAGCTGCTGGAACTGCCCCAACTTGTTCTTTTACAGTTGTTTCGAGAGCACCCTTCCGATGGCCCGGCAGTTGCCTGATACAGAGCGTAGCCTGGGCACACCAGTTTCGGCTGCGCGTAAAAAAGGAGTAAACCACAATGAAGAATTACTTGAAGACAATCGCTTTCGTGGCAGTCGTGGGTATGGCAGGAATGGGCACCCTCTCGGCGGATCAGTGGGATAAAAAAACCGTGATCACCACCGACGAGGTCATGCAACTGCCAAACATGATGCTGCAACCGGGAACTTACGTAATAAAGTTGGCGGATTCCAACAGTAACCGTCACATCGTACAGTTCTTCGATAAGGACGAAAAACACCTGGTCACCACGGTTCTCGCTTTTCCGAATCAGCGTCTTCGCCTGACGGGAAAGAGCGCCTTCGCGTTCTGGGAAGTCCCAGCGGGACAACCCAAAGCGCTGCGGGCATGGTTCTATCCGGGCGATAACTTCGGACAAGAGTTTGCTTATCCGCGACAGGAAGCCGCTAACATTACGGCATCGAACAACGGAGCTAAAGTTCCCATCGACGATCGATCGGCAACCGACTCCGACAAATCCACCACGACCGCCGCCAATGAGCCAACCCCTGCCCCAGCGGCGCCTGTAGCCGCTTCGGAACCAACCCCTGCTCCCGCTCCGACTGAAGTGGCGGCAGCTCCTCAGCAACCGGCTCCCGAGCCTCCGGCAGCTGCCGCCGCGCCCGTGAGTCCGGCACCCGCGGAAATCGCTAGTGACGCTCAGCGGACCAATCAGACTCCGCATCAAACTGACACCCTGCCTAAGACCGCCTCGAACCTGCCTTGGGTGGGTTTGATGGGCTTGCTCGCACTCGCCGGCGCTTGGGCGTTGAACCTTGCGTATCGACGGAGTTAAGAAGCATACGCAAAACTTCGTCTAAACCGAAAGGAGGCAAGCTGCCCGGTATGCGGCTTGCCTCACATTTCTCTTCCATGCAAAAGGCCGCTATCTCGTCTCTATTGTTTTTCTCCGTGCTGCTCTTAGGACAGACCACTCCTCCGGACGCGGAATTCACGCTCCATGCGGATAGTGACTTGGTCGTGCTGAACGTAGGGGTTCAGAATGCCCACGGTACAAACATTAAGGGCCTGAGCGTGGAGGATTTTCGAGTTTATGAAGATGGGCGCATTCAGCCCATTAAGCAGTTTGCGGCGGAAGACCGACCCGTTACGGTTGGCATCCTCTTCGACACTAGCGGTAGCATGCGAACTAAACAAGTCGAAGCCGTCGCGGCAGCCATCGCATTTGTGCAGTCGAGTAATCCGGACGACGAAACCTTCGTGATCGATTTCAATGACCGCGCTGAACTCGGTTTACCGCCTGATGTGGCTTTTTCCCAGAATCCCGCGCAGCTCAGGACCGCCCTACTGGGTCGGAAACCTGAGGGCAAAACCGCTCTCTATGACGCCCTCATTCTGGCTGCGAGTCATCTTGCTAAGGCCAAATGGGAACGGAAAGCGCTCCTGCTCATTTCCGATGGCGGCGATAACAACAGCACGCATAGTTTGCAGGAAGCTGTTCGCGCGGTAGAACTCTCAGGAGCCGCCGTCTACAGCGTGGCTCTTTACGACCCCGACGAACCGGAACACAATCTTAAAGTACTCCATCGCCTGGCGCAACTCAGTGGCGGCGAAGTTTTCGTGCCAGCGGAATTTTCCGAAATTAAAACGCTCTGCCTCCGCATTGCTGAAGACATACGCGCCAGCTACACGCTCGCCTATACGCCGCCCGATCCAGACCGATATTCTGTTTCACGCAAGGTTAGGGTTGTCGTTTCCGCGCCTGGTGCCGGCAAGCTCAGGGTTCATACCCGCACTAGCTACGTGCTCGAAAAGCGATAACCCACCCTAGTGCAGTTTTTGCATCACAAGTTGCAGCTTGCTGCTTGCTCGAGTCGAAACCTCTGCTTCGAGGCTATCCGCCGGAAGCGGCGCTTGAAAGACGGGTGCCGACGGCCAATCGCCGGTCTCGTCAAATGCCGAGCAGTGGAGTTCGAACACGTTTCTGATCTCTTTGGCAATGGCATCAACCATATAGGAGCGGCGGGCTCCGGGGGTTGCTAAGTGGGGGGCGCTTATATTGGCCGAGAGTAGCGCATGCGCCGCCATATACGACGCCCGTTCTAGTTGCTTCGCATTCATCGTTAGCTCCTTTCGCTCAAAGTTCCAAAAAGATCACACTGCAGTTGAATTGCCAACAGGCGACCGAGGCGATGGGAGTTCGGTGTCCAGCGGAAAGTCCAATACGACCGAGTCGCCCGTAGGATTACCGGTTTCAGTGGCACCGCAACGGATTGCCTGGCGGCGGCTCTAACAAGGGTAGGGCGATGTTTCTGCGGGGTATCGTCGCCGTTGGTCTGTCGATCG
>Ga0207657_10001296_pt1 | contig 26557 bp, 23 predicted proteins | sample KBSC33metaG_FD_184316 | JGI IMG/M metagenome (GOLD analysis project Ga0207657, IMG submission 184316) | Corn rhizosphere microbial communities from Kellogg Biological Station, Michigan, USA - KBS C3-3 metaG (SPAdes) (version 2) | ecosystem: Host-associated > Plants > Roots > Rhizosphere > Soil ... | reverse complement strand
ACGCGATCGAAACCTGGGTGAGCGAGACAATCGTGTCCTAATCTTAACCAACTCTTTCGCACCCACACTGTTCGTATAATCCTCAGCATGCCGGAAGGAAGCGGTCCCGATCGCGAGCGATTGGCCTTATCCATGCGCAACATGGCAAGGCAAATTTTCCTCCGCGCGCTTAGCGAGACAACGATTGAGAAGGCATTCTCTCGTCACATTAGCTACGAGCGCGGAATCCTTCGTGTCTGCGATGATCTGTTCAATCTGCAGGACTATTCCCGAACCGTGGTGATTTCGATTGGGAAAGCCGGGCATACGATGGCGTCCGCTTTACGCGATCAACTTGGCGATACCTTGGAGGGCATCGTAGCCAGTCCGGCTCAGTCACTGACTCAGGTACGCGGATTCCGCTACTTCGAGGGAGGCCATCCCACGCCTAATGCCGAGTCGTTGCGAGCGGCCGAGGCGATTTTGAAAACGCTGAATGCTCAGAATGAGTCATCATTCGTGATCTTTTTATTGAGCGGCGGCGGATCCTCGATTGTTGAATCGCCTATTGACGATCAGATCAGCCTGGCTGACTTGATTCAAACGTATAAAGCCCTGGTCACCTCATCGGCTCCAATTGCTGAAATGAATGCGGTGCGGAAGCACTTATCGGCTGTGAAGGGTGGACGCATGGCGCAAGCGGCTTATCCCGCGCAACAGGTTTCCGTCATGGTCTCAGACGTCCCCGATAACGCGCTAGACGCGCTGGCATCAGGGCCTACCATGCCCGACTCCTCGACGGTCGAGGATTGCCAGAACATTGCGTCCAAGTATGGGGTGCTTCCTCGATTTCCAGCCTCGATTCGCGAGCTGTTCGAACGGCATGCATTGACCGAAACCCCGAAGTCGGACGATCCGATCTTTCAGCGCTCCCGCTGGTGGCCAATTTTGTCCAATTCAGCCGTGCTTGCCAATGCTGCGGAAGAAGCACAACGCCTTGGCTTCCATGTGGAAATCGATAATGGGTGTGATGACTGGGACTTTGAACGCGCGGCGGAATATCTCTTGACCAGATTGCGCGAGTTACGCGCGAAATATGCGCGCGCCTGCCTTATTTCAGGTGGAGAAGTGACGGTTGAAGTCGTGAATGGCGGAGTCGGAGGGCGCAACCAGCAACTCACACTGGCACTCGCGATGAAAATCCCCGGGCAAAACATAACCGTGCTGAGCGCAGGAACGGATGGGATTGATGGAAACAGTCCGGCAACGGGAGCGATCGCGGACGGCACTACCTTAGATCGCGCTCGGACCCGAGCCCTGGACGTAGCTGCGTCTCTAGCCAGTTTCAACGCGCATCCGCTGTTCGAAGCGCTCGGAGATGCCATCATAACCGGCTATACCGGCAATAATCTTCGTGATGTAAGGGTGCTCTTATCCTACTGAGTGCGCGTTGAAATGATGTCGTGATCAGAAGAACTTCGTGACACCCTCTTCGAGCACAACCACGCGATCAGTGATACCGGCCGCCTCTGCTTCCTTCTCCAGCAACTGAAGGGGTTCGTCAATAGGCTCGTGCGAGAGGCGAAAGGTACCGTAGTGCATGGGTACCATCCAGCGCGCGTTCAGGTCGAGGAACGCTCGAGTAGCGTCAGCAGGATCGGTGTGGACATTTCGAAAATTCGGCGGGTTATAGGCGCCAATCGGCAGCAACGCCAGCTCGGGTGCCAGTCGCTGGCCAATTTCCCGAAAGCCAGAAAAATAAGCGGTATCGCCAGCGTGATAAAGCGAATGCTTGTTGTCACGCAATACGTATCCGCCGTAGCCCCTATGCGAATCCTTGAGAATGCGTGCTCCCCAATGACGCGAAGGAACGTGAGTAACGGTTAACCCGCCATGGCGGTAAGAACTCCACCAATCCAGCTCAACGACGTCTCCGAATCCGAGGTCGGATACCAGATCGAAGACATGGTGAGGAACAACGATGGTAGGGCGGCGGCCGCTTCTTCGACGTGTTTCTTGTGCTATAGCTCGCAGCGAGGGCCGATGCAAATGATCGAAGTGCGCATGGGTCACGAGCACGAGATCGATTGGTGGCAGGTCGCTGACACGCACCCCGGGTTTGCGCAGGCGCTTTAGCACGAACAGCCAGCGCGCAAAATTGGGGTCGATCATCACATTTTGACCGCCCACCTGAACAAAGAAACTGGAATGACCAATGAAAGTGAGACCCAATTCACCATTGCTGATTAGTGTTGGTTTATGAACTTCGCCAGTGCGAGCTGTCACGGCGGAATGTCGGATGAGGCGGGTAAATTGTCCGGCGCGCCGGCGCAGAGAACGGTTCTTAATTGTGGTCTTGAACATCGATTGGGGGAGACCTAACCTCTTTTCAGCAGTCGCTAGCGTATTTGCTATGCACGGTCATCAAGCGCCAGAACTACATACATTTAATCATATTTCATCTTCTTCGATGCACTTTGCTTGACCTCGGTTACAGCGGTCATATTTAATCGCTTAGGTTTACAGGAGAAACACTGAATGCGCGTTGCTTTCTTGGGCTTGGGCATTATGGGCCGCTCCATGGCGGGAAACCTCGTCAAAGCCGGTCACGAAGTTGCGGTATGGAACCGTAGCCCAGGGAAACAGGTGGACGGCGCTCGCGTGTCGGCAACGCCTGCTGAAGCGGCTCAGGGCGCGGAAGTTGTGTGGCTTTGCGTCTCCGATACCAAGGCAGTCGAACAGGTCCTGTTCGGGCCCAGTGGTGTGGAGCAATCACTTCAGCCCGGAATGGCCATCGTTGATTCCAGCACCATTTCTCCGACCGCAACCCGCCAGTTCGCGGAGCAAGTGCGCAGCCGGGGCGTTGACTACGTGGATGCGCCGGTTACGGGTTCTAAGGTCGGAGCCGAAAACGCGACTCTGATCTTCATTGTCGGCGGCGAAGAGGCGGTCATCGAAAGGCTTAAACCGTTATTCGATGCCATGGGAAAACAGCTCTTCCGAATGGGCGAGACTGGAAAGGGGCAGACTGCGAAGCTGGCGATGAATCTGCAAATCGCATTGATCTACGAGGGATTTGCCGAAGCTCTCACTCTGGCAACCAAGCTGGGACTCGAAGCAGAAACGCTGATCCCGGTAGTGCAAGCTTCCATGATTCGCTCCGGAGTAGTCGACTACAAGGCTCCCTTCATTCTGAAGCGCGATTTCTCTCCCAATTTTCCGTTGCGTCTGATGCACAAGGACATTCATCTTGCCTTGGAAGTCGCCCGTGAGGCGCGCGTAAAGCTGCCTGGACTCGAGACAGTTGAGGAGATTTACGACATGGCGAGCGAGGACGGAAACAAGGATCTGGACTATGCTGCTACTCTCACCTTGCTGGAAAAATGGGCCGGAGTCGAAGTGAAAGGCGCCAGCAAATAGGCGCTCTCAAGTTACTCCGGTAACGAGAACCTCCCCGCTTTTACACAAGTATTACAAAGATTCCTTAAGCTTTGCCTGATACTTTAGCTTGCCGTTCAATCCGATGATGCGGCAGGGAGAAGAAGTTTCCACCATGGAAATCGAAGCCTTAAAGCGCAAGCAAGCTGCCGATGACCAAGTGAATTGGGTCACCGCATTCTTCATGGGCGCCTTTCACATTGGGGCTGTCGCCGCCTTGTTTTTCTTCACCTGGAAGGCGTTGCTGGTCGCAATGTTCTTATGGTGGGTTTCGGGAAGCCTTGGAATCGGCATGTCGTACCACCGACTGTTGACCCATCGTGGTTATAAGTGCCCGAAGTGGGTGGAATACTTCCTGACAATTTGCGCAACTTTGGCGTTAGAAGGTGGACCCATTTTCTGGGTAGCCACTCACCGCATTCATCATCAGTTCTCTGACCAGGAAGGTGACCCGCATTCTCCGCGTGACGGGAAATGGTGGTCGCACATGGGCTGGATTCTGACCGGCAAGTCCATGCACCACGATACGACGACGCTGGCCCGTTATGTACCGGATTTGGCGAAGGACAAGTTTCACGTTTGGCTCACCAAATACCACTATGTGCCGATGATTGTCCTTGGACTGGTCCTGTTGGCCATCGGTGGCGTTCCGTTCCTTATGTGGGGAATTTTTGCGCGAACGGTAGTCGGGCTGCATGCCACTTGGCTAGTGAATTCAGCGACTCACCTGTGGGGGTCACGCCGGTTCACCACGCGAGACGATTCCACCAACAACTGGTTCATCGCTCTCCTTACATTCGGCGAAGGCTGGCACAACAATCATCATGCGCATCCTACTTCGGCGCGTCATGGCTTGAAATGGTACGAGGTTGACGTCAACTGGTACGGCATTCAGGCACTTCGCGTGCTGGGATTGGCCAAGCAGATCAAGGTCGTCAAGTTGTCGGACCTCGAACGGGAAGACGCTCCTGCTCCCAATGGGCGCCTGGTCGATAGTGCCACCAGCTTATCTCCCACAGTTGCCGGCGACTAGCGCAGCCGGTCAAATTTCCTTGAATAACGAGCGACCCACCCCACTGTAAAATTGGGGTATGCGCATCACCAGTCGGCGGAAGGCGGTTTTCTTCTTCCTGTCGTTCGGAGTATTTCTAGCCGCAGCCGCGGTCGCGGTGGGTTTTGGCTGGATCATTCTGAATTGGGAGGAAGGCCTTAAGGTCTTTCTGGGCGTTATTTTCTTTGGGGCCATCGCCACCGGGCTCATCCTGAACACGATCTTTCTGGTCCGTGAGATCCGCCGCAACGAGCAGCACGACAGCTTCATCAATGCTGTTACCCACGAACTGAAGACACCGATCGCCTCCATCCGTCTTTATCTACAAACTCTCCAGCGCCGCGAAGTTGATGCCAAGCAGAGATCCGACTTTTACCAGTTGATGTTGAGCGATACGGACCGGTTGTTGGGAACGGTGGAGCAGGTGCTCAAGGCGGGACAAGCTGGCCATAAGCGCGCAACACGCCATGTGGCCGAGGTAGATTTCCGTGAACTGGTTCGAGAATGCGTCGATGTTGCTCGCAACAGGCATCACCTACCGCCACAAGCGCTGCGATTTAGCGCACCATCGACTAATGGCACCGGTGTTTGCGTCACCGGTGATGCCGAAGAACTGAGAACAGCGGTTTCAAACGTTCTGGAAAACGCGGTGAAGTATTCGGTGAACGGTGTAGATGTCTCGGTTCAGCTGGAAATTTCTCAGCCGAAAACGGTGGTCCTCCGCGTCCAGGATCGCGGGGCCGGAATACCTCGCCCAGAACTAAAACGCATTTTCAAACGGTTTTATCGTGTTCCAATGCGATCTCTGAACCAGGTCAAGGGCACAGGGCTGGGACTCTTCATTGTGCGTTCCATTGCTCGAAAGCACGGCGGAAAAGTATTCGCGGAGAGTGAGGGTGAAGGTCGTGGAACTACGGTGACCCTACGTTTGCCCAGGAGTGCCGCCTCGTGAGTCGCGTGCTCATTGTGGAAGATGAAGTCCATCTGGCCCAAGGACTTCGATTCAACCTGGAAGCCGAAGGGCTGGAAGTCGAAGTGGTTGGCGATGGCGAGACCGCGTTAAACCTTCTTCTTGGTCGAAAGCAGCAGTTCGATGCGGTTGTTCTCGACGTCATGCTGCCAGGCAAGGATGGTTTTTCCGTCGCAGCAGAACTGCGCGCCGCCGAAAACTATGTACCAGTGCTGATGCTGACGGCTCGAAGCAGACCTGAAGATGTTCTGAAAGGCTTCTCTTCGGGAGCTGATGATTATTTGCCTAAGCCGTTTGAATTGGCCATTCTGCTGGCCCGAGTGCATGGCCTTTTGCGGCGCAGGCAGTGGATGGCTCCCTCGACGACGGCTGCTCCCGGTACGTCCGCAAACGGAGAAGCTCCCCAGGTATTCTCGTTTGCAGGGAAGACGATCGATTTCAGTACGTTGGAATTGCGAGTCAATGGCACTGTGATTCATCTCACGTTGATGGAGGCACAGCTGTTGCGACACCTGATTGGCAGCAATGGAAAGCCAGTTTCGCGTAAGTCGCTGCTGGAAGAGGTCTGGGGTCTGCGCGAAGATACCGACACACGCGCCATCGATAATTTCATTGTCCGTTTGCGACGGTATATCGAGAGCAATCCCTCAAAGCCGCGTCACCTGGTTACAGTTCGTGGGGTTGGCTACCGCTTTCTTGCGAATCCAGATGTTCAAGAAGAAGGCTGACGCTTATTGCCGCGAGGTGGATGCACCCGATGCCAGCTCCCGCAGAGCGTCGAGCCAGCCGTGATCGCCCGCATCTTTAGGAAGAGAATCAATCTCCAGAATGGCGGAGAAGTGCGGCGATTTGGGACTAAACCGGATGGTCACAAAGTGCTTCTCACGGGAAGCCATCAAGCTGTTGATCACCGGGCTGAGTTCCTGGCCCCACTTGGTGCGGCTGGTAAGCACAATGGCTCCAGGGCGGGTGACTACCCATTCTCTGCTGGAAACTTTGTTGCTGTTATGGCCGCTCCAGCGGTGGTTGTGAACTTCCAGGCTGAAACGAGGCGCGGTGTCGAGATCAGCCTCAAAGGCGAGCGTCTCTTTTTCCTTCCGCCACCGGCTCAGAACCCATCTGACGGGCGTAGCTCTCGGCAAGAGTCGCACAACTACATGCGCGCGCTCGAACATATGAGGAGGGAATCGCAGCTCAGCTAGAAGACGGCTCGAGCCGCGCCAGCAAACGCTCGTCACTTTGCCACGGCCTTCGCAGGCCGTTTGAACCCATCTGATAATTCCCAAGCCGCGGCGGCGGTTGTAGTGAGCAAACGCGGCGTACCAGAGAACTAGGAGGGCGAAAGCTCCTGCCGCGTCGATGGTGACGAACCGTCCCATACCTCACCTGAGATGCGCATCTTAAGTCTGCGGATGCAGCTATGCAAGACGGTTCCACCGTCGACCATGATCTTTTTTCGAGACCATAGTTTCGTAGCACGCCTTCCGTAGAATACAGTGTGCTCTTTTCCATCCGGGATTTCCACAAAGACGATTTTGAGGCGCTCTGGCGTATCGATCAGCAGTGTTTTGCTGCCGATATTTCCTATTCTCGTCCGGAACTCGCGGCGTATATCCGAATGGCGAGCGCTTTTACTTTGGTTGCGGTGTCCCAGAATGCCGTTGCCGAGAAATCGTTAGAATCGGCTCGAACCTCTACGACGGCAGTCAATCGGGTTCTCGGATTTGTAGTGGCGAGCGTAAATACTCGGGGTGCAGGTCACATCATTACCATTGACGTCATTGAACAAGGACGTCGCATAGGGATCGGCTCTGCGTTGCTTGAGGCAGCGGAACGCCGCTTGCGATCGAGCGGGTGCACCGCCGTGCGGCTGGAAACCGCGGTGAACAACACTTCAGCGCTGGTCTTCTACAAACGCCACGGATACAGCATTACCAAGACGATTCCACACTACTATCCTGACGGTGTAGACGCGTTTGTCATGAGGAAAGATTTGCTTTCTGAGCCGCTGGACAGATAAGTTGCCTGCATGAAAATCGCCATCCAGGGAGAACGGGGTTCGTTCAGCCACGAAGCTGCGCGGCGCATGGTCCCCGGTTGCGAGATCATCGCGTGTGCCCGTTCCACCGAGGTTTTCGATCGCGTAGAACGAGGCAGCGCCCATGCCGCCGTGATTCCGATCGAGAACTCTCTCGCGGGGTCGGTGGCGGAACACCTTGATCTCCTGCTTACCCGCAATGTTTTTATCCAGCGAGAATTCCGATTGAGAATTGTTCACAACCTGATGGGCATGCCCGCCTTGTCCATGAGTCAACTTCGCCGGGTACTTTCCCATCCGGTGGCTCTTGATCAGTGCCGTGATTTCTTTCGCAAAAATCCAAAAGTCGAAGCAGTCCCTTTTTATGACACCGCCGGCAGCGTGAAGCACGTCATGGAGCGCCAACTGAACGACACGGCGGGAATCGCTGGAACACAGGCGGCTAGCGCATACGCAGCCAAGATCCTGAAAGCTGGAATCGAGGATGACAAAAAGAACTACACACGTTTCTTCCTGATATCGAAGAAGAAGAAGGTTCTACCCCGTGCGAACAAGACTTCTATCGTGTTTGGAGTGAAGAATATCGCCGGCGCGCTGTTCAAGGCTTTGAGCGTATTCGCTCTGCGGGATATAACCCTCAGCAAGATTGAGTCACGGCCGGTTCGAGGCACGCCCTGGGAATATGTGTTCTACCTGGATTTCCTACGCGGTCAAGACGAGGCCGCCGCGAACGCACTGCGACACCTTGCCGAGATTGCCGAGCCCGTCAAGGTGCTGGGCATCTACCCTGCTGCGAGATGAAGCAGACTTATCAGTTCCCTGCTTTGGCAAAACTTTGCGGATCAAATAGGTGATCTTGCAAGGGTGGATCAACTTTCACGTTGCTGTACTTTTCTTCAAATACCAGCTTGCCGGCGGAATAAACGGTAACGTGCTCCGAGACCCATCCGCCACCTTCTACTTGACGGTAATCTTCGAAGCGGATGTCTTCGGTCGAGGAAGGATCCTGTTCATCGGGTTGCAGCAGTCGAACGAAATAAAGGCGCTCCTTGTCGATCCAGAACTGAGGGGATTTCACATCTCCCTGTTTTGCGCCGCAGACCAGAGTTGGGCGTCCCTCCCACTGCTCTTCATGCATTATCGAAAGGTCGAGGTGCAAATCCTTGAGTTGCTGAACAGTTTTGGCAACCGGTTGGGTATAGACGTCGAAGCCGAGAACGAGAAGAGGATGGATCCGCGGCTTGTCGCTCGCCAGTTTCCCGTCTTTGTAGACATACTGATGATCGTTGGCAAATAAGGCGCCGTTGCCGGCGCTTGGATCGCCAAAGTCGATTCGCAGCCGACCCGGGGACATGAGCGCCTCGTGCCAGGTAGCGGAGGAGTTGGTGCCGTCGGCCTTGTGGGTAATACTCTCCTGGTCAAAAGTGAGTCTGTGATACCACTTGCCTGCGTACCGCGCGTGCATGGCTGCGAGTACGCTCTCCCCGGTATTGAGAGTCTGTGAGAACACGGTAGCGACAAGAATCACAGCGAACAGGGATAGACGGCGCATAGTTTTGAAGTACCGACCCCTATGACGCGGGGATGGCGCAATTGTAAGCAGGTTTTGAGGCGAACTGGCGAATAAATGCCATGGCCGCGCTGGAGAAGACGCTGCAAATCTATGATCTGGCCCAGTTCGCAGCAGATCATCTTGCGGCAGGCCGGTTCTCGTCACTGACTCATGTTTACCCATCACCATCCCATGTGAGGGGGCACACTGCCCCGTCTTGCGGCGCCGCCTATGCTTTAGAAGGTCTCTTTCTCGACCAACATCATAGGAGGCGAGGATTATGCGCGCGATTAAAACAGCTGCCGTAATAGCGATGTTTGTACTTTCCATATCGTTGTTGGCGGCCGCAGAACGTAACAAGTTTGGCGTATCCGACACTCAGAAAGTCACTTTCAATGAGCCAATCCGGGTAGGTGATGTTGTTCTCCCCAAAGGGGAATACAAGGTTCAGCACACCATGGAAGGCGAGAACCACATCATGGTTTTCACTCCAGTGGCAGGTCGCGAGGTAGCCACGGCACGAGTGAAGTGCCAACTGGTTCCGCTGCAAGAGAAGGCGCCGCAGAGCCTGGTGCTGTACGGACACGATCAGAAGGACGTGCATGTGTTGCAGGAACTGATATTTCGTGGGGATACCGCCAAGCACGTGTTCTAGTCGAGGCCAGAATCAGCTAAAAGGTTCTTCAGGGTCCTTGGCGATCGTTAGAAGGCATACTGCGCGTTGACGAGCGTTTCTGACAGTGGGACATTGCTCTCTTGAGATTCACGCGGGATTCTAAGTAGTACTTTCGGCAATGGCAAACCGGAGCCGAAGGGTTTAGAATCCAACGGCTTTAAGTGAACAAGACTGGGACAGGCTGCATCTTTCAGGATGATGGAGCCATCTAAGACTTGAGCGAAACACACTCAAGGAGCAACATGTCAGAAAAACCACGCTCCGAGCGCGCAGTTGCCGCCAAAAGCAAGGAAAAGGAAAAAGAGCAGGCGCCAGAAGACCGCTCTCTGCCGGTATTACCGGTAAGGGATACCGTTCTATTTCCTCACGCCGTCCTTCCGCTGACAGTCGGCCGCGAGAGCTCGGTGCAACTAATCAATTCTCTGGGCGAAGACAAGACCATCATCGTCGTCGCTCAGCGCGAGGCTCGGGTGGATTCACCCCAGCCCACCGACCTGTACACGGTCGGCAGCCTCGCCGTCGTTCACAAAGTCGTAAAGATGCCCAACCAGAGCCTTTTTGTTTTCGCGGAAGGCCTGGAGCGAGTTCGTCTGTCCGAATTTACCCAGTTGACACCGTTCATGCGGGCCCGGGTTGATTCAGTGGCCGAATCGGTTCCTCCGAAGAGTTCCGAGGTGGAAGCTCTTCAGCGCAACGTTCTTACCCTGTTCCAGCAGATCGTAGCGGGTTCGCCCACACTTTCAGATGAGCTCTCGACCGTCGCCATGAACATCGAGGAGCCGGGCCGGCTGGTTGATTTCATTGCGTCGTCCTTGCCCTCCCTGTCAACAGCGGATAAGCAGGACGTGCTGGAAACAACTGACGTTCGCATTCGGCTGGAAAAAATCAACCAACACCTTGCGAAGGAACTCGAAGTCCAGCAACTCCGCAACAAGATCCAGTCTGAAGTGCAGGACCGGGTGCAACAAACCCAGCGCGAGTACTATCTGCGCGAGCAGATGAAGGCTATCCAGAAGGAGCTGGGAGAGCAGGATGAGGGAGCTCGCGATACTGAAGAACTTCGGCAGAAGATCGAAGCTGCGGGCATGCCGGACGAGGTAAAGAAAGAAGCTCTGAAGGAACTGGGGCGCTTGTCGCGCATGTCGCCGATGGCAGCAGATTATTCAGTTACGCGGAACTATATCGAGTGGCTGGCCGTTCTCCCCTGGAATCGGACGTCGGGAAGTGAAGTTGACATCCCTAAGGCCAAGGAAATCCTCGACACCGATCACTACGATCTGAAAAAGGTCAAGGATCGTATCCTGGATTACCTCTCAGTGCGCAGGCTTAAGCCCAGCATGAAAGGGCCGATCCTGTGCTTTGTAGGCCCTCCCGGAGTCGGAAAGACATCTCTTGGTAAGTCGATCGCTCGTGCTTTGGGACGCAAGTTTGTGCGGCTGTCCCTGGGCGGCGTACACGATGAGGCTGAGATTCGAGGACACCGTCGCACCTACATCGGGGCTCTCCCTGGGCAGATTATCCAAGGCATACGGCGCGCCGAAACCAAGGACCCGGTGTTCATGCTCGACGAAATCGACAAAGTCGGGCGCGATTTCCGGGGCGATCCTGCGTCTGCGTTGCTGGAAGCCCTCGATCCTGAGCAGAATTCCAGCTTTCGCGATAACTACCTGGATGTAACTTTCGATTTGTCCAAGGTGTTATTCATTACGACGGCAAATATGCTGGATCCGATCGCCGAGCCGCTTCGTGACCGCATGGAGATCATCGAGCTGCAGGGCTATACGGAGGAGGAGAAGCTGCACATCGCTTTTCAATACCTGGTGCCGCGTCAGATCGAAGAAAACGGCATCGCTCCAGATCAGATCGACTTTCCTGAGGAGGCGATCAGTACGATTATTCGCCATTACACTCGGGAGGCAGGCGTCAGGAACCTGGAACGGAATATTGGCACGATCTGCCGCAAGCAGGCGAGGCGTCTGGCTGAGGGCAAAACGGAAAAACTGGTGGTCACGCCAGAGATCATTCACGAGTTCCTGGGTGGTATCAAAGTCAGGACAGAAGGCGAGATTGCCGAACGCACAAAGCGCGCCGGCGTCGCCGTTGGTTTGGCCTGGACGCCCACAGGTGGCGACGTGCTGTTTATCGAAGCTAATTCGATGAAGGGCAAGGGTGGGTTTACGATGACAGGCCAGATTGGCCAAGTCATGCAGGAATCCATGCAAGCCGCCCTTACGTGGGTTCGTTCCAATTGCATACAACTGGGCATCCCCGAGGATTTCTTTGCACAGCACGATATTCATATTCACGTGCCCGCAGGAGCGATTCCGAAGGACGGTCCTTCAGCAGGCGTGACTATGGCGACGGCGCTCGTATCGCTACTGACGGAGCGGCGTGTGCGTCCGCTGACAGCCATGACGGGCGAGATCACTCTCAGTGGGAATGTACTGCCCGTAGGCGGAATCAAGGAGAAAGTCCTTGCGGCGAAACGCGCGGGCGTTCGCGACGTGCTGCTGCCAGCTGAGAACAAGATGAATGTCGATGAGGATCTCACGCCAGAACAACTGGAACATCTGGCAGTTCACTACGTGAAGACGATCGACGAAGTTCTTGAGATCGCTCTGCCGTCTTCTCCGCGGGAAGAGAAGCAAGACGCGGAAGAGCGAGAGAAGGTTTTAAGCACGCAACCCGTCGGATAATCGCAGCGGTATTGCTGAACGCCAGTCTCCTGGGACTGGCGTTTTCTTTTTGTGGTGGGACTATGCCGCCTCGTCACTTACTTTCGAGTTTTCCAAGACCGGCTGCGGTGTTTTTGCGGGTTGCTCGTCGAGGTGCCAGGGCAAGTTGATAATGCTGATACGTTGGTTGCCCTTGAAAATAAGGGCTAACGAGAGCACTTTGCCTCGTTGCTTATGCAGAAAGTATTGATACCAGTGCTTCTCCACAATCTCGGGGACGACAACGGCGATATGGCGATTGACGTGTTTTCTTTGCAATTCAAGAACAAATCGCAAGATGAGGGTAACGACGAGCCGATAGGGCGACTGCAGAACGACCAGTTTTGGGCTGGGCAAACCTGCGTTCTTCGTAGGTTGAATAACAAGTTCGTCCCAGCGATCGCTCAGGTTTTCCCGATGTTCGCCGTGATCAACGTGTAACGCAATGATATCGGGTGAAAGAGCTAGTGCGAAGCGCAACGTTCTTTCCGCGATTCGGCTCCAGCGCTCAATCGGCACCACGACGAGCGGAGGACATAGACGATCGACGGCGAGCGGTTCTGAATGCGCAATTTCGCTGCTCACACGATCGTAATGGCGCCGGACCTTATACATCACCATGAGAATTGCGGGTATGACCAGCAGGGTCAGCCAAGCGCCTTCGCGGAACTTGGATACGATAACCACTACAACCGTCAAACCTGTTACCAGAGCGCCGGCACCGTTAATCAAAATGCTATGGGCAGCCTTTGGGCCACGGACTCTCGTCCAGTGCGCAACCATCCCAGCTTGCGAAAGTGTAAAAGCGAGGAACGCTCCAACGGCGAATAGCGGGATCAGCCGATCGGTGACGCCTTGAAATGCGACAAGCAGTAACCCGGAGAGGATTGCCAGCACGAAGATGCCGCGGGAGTAGACGAGTCGGCGTCCGCGCTCCGCAAACGCAAAAGGCAGATAACCATTTTCCGCGACGGTTCGGCAAAGGCGAGGGAAACCTGCGAAAGCAGTGTTAGCTTGCAAAGCAAGCACGAGCAGTATGGATCCAATGCAGATGTAGTAGAAGATCCCCTTTCCTGCTACTGCGCCGACTAATTGGGAAAGGACGCTCTCGTATCCGGTGCGGCCAGGGATTGTCGCCGTGATGTGATAAGCCCTGCAGAGAATTGCTATCCCGACCAGCAGAATTATCAGTATCGAGATAATGGCGGTGAGCGTAGACCTGGCATTCCTGGTATTCGGATCGCGGAACGCCGGAACGCCGTTGCTGACGGCTTCAACTCCGGTGATCGCGGTGCAGCCGTTGGAAAAAGCGCGCACCATCAGCCACAGACCGACACCGGCCTGAGGCACCATAATTTTGGGCGGCGCGACGATGGGCAGAGGATGACCGCCGGAAGCAAGCGTCCTCCAAATTCCAGCCAGGATGATGAGCCCCAGGGAGCCGACGAAAACATAGGTTGGGGCCATGAAGAACAAGCCTGCTTCCCGGACGCCGCGCAGATTCACGATCGTGATCGCAACCAGAATCGCTAAGCAGAGCGCGACTGTATGAGGCTGCAGAATTGGAAACGCAGATACGAGCGCTCCAACTCCCGCGGCGATGCCCACCGCTGCTACCAGCACGTAATCAATCATCAAGGCGGCAGCCGCAAGCAATCCAGGAAACGTACCGAGGTTTTGGGTTGCCACCGTGTAGGAACCGCCCCCGGACGGGTAGGCTTCAATCGTCTGCAGGTAGGAAAAATAGACGATACCCAGCACCCCAATGACGGCGAGGGTGATGGGAACTATGTACTGAGCGGAGAGCAAGCCCAAGGGCAGGAGGATGGTTAGCGCCGCTTCCGGTCCGTAAGCTGCCGAACCTAGCGCGTCCAGGCCGAAAATTGGTATCCCAGAGGAGACTCCTACTCGTTGCGCCCGGTCCTCATCGGTAGCTAGAGGCCGGCCAAACAACAGATCAATAAGTGACATCCAGCACCAAAAGATAACGGTATGAAAGAAAATAAGTGCAGCTCTGTGATGGACGTCCTTCCACTCGGGATGCCTCGTGGTGAGTGCATGTTTACTAGGAGCGGCTGATGACGGGAGGCGGGGGCGGGCGCCGAACCGTGGCTCGGCGCCCTGCCTGTGCAGGTAGGTCTGGAACGTGGATTAACAGAAGTCCAGTCGCAAAATACGATGGCTTGCCAATCCGACCAATCCGGTATGTACATTAGGTAAAGATCAAAAAAACCCTACACAAAGCATCGGTGACGTTTGCCGATCCCCGGCAAACCGACGTGCTCAGTTGTAAGGCCACATGTATCCTATGAAGCAGCCTGGCTGCGCACTTCGCATCGTTCGGGCCAGAACGTTCAACCTTGGCATGGAAATACGTGTTCTATTTTTCGGGATGTTGAAGGACCTTGTCGGCAGTTCTGCCGAGTCGCTTACGTTGCCGGCCGGCTCAGTGCTGGCCGATGTGCTCGATCACTATGCATCACGAGTTCCGCGCCTCCAAGCGCTCTCGTCATCGTTGGCCATGTCGATTAATCAGGAATACGCCAATCGGGACACAAAACTGAATGCGCACGATGAGGTCGCGCTTTTGCCGCCGGTGAGCGGTGGTAGTTCTCGAGCGAGCCTCGTGCGAGAAAGAATCGACACTCACCAAGTTGTTGCATTGATCAAGCGCCCTGAAGATGGTGCCGCGGTTGTGTTTGAGGGCGTGGTTCGGAACAACACGCGTGGGCGTTCGACTCTATATCTCGAGTATGAAGCTTACGAAGCGATGGCGTTGCAAGAAATGGAACGTCTTTGCGAACGTGCATTGCAGCAGTTTGGAGTCAGGGAAGTGCGCATTGTGCATCGACTCGGGCACATAGCTGTAGGTGAAACCAGCGTTCTCATCATAGTGGCTTCCGCGCATCGAGGCGCAGCGTTCGACGCATGCCGCTGGTTGATTGACACTTTGAAGCGCACGGTGCCTATCTGGAAAAAGGAGTTCTTTGAGGATGGTGCGGTGTGGGCGGATGGGGAGCCATTCCCGGCGGAAATCCCTCGCATAGAAGGCAGCCATACAGAAAAGCCCGCATCCAAGTGAATAGATCCCCGATGACAAGACTGGCCGCCTTAGCGCTGCTGCTCGCGACCGCTGTGGTTTGCTGCGCCCAGGAATCATCCTCCACTCTTAAAGTGGACGTAAAACTGGTCAACGTGTTCGTTACCGTAACTGACCAGCATGGCTCGCCTGTAGCCAATCTGAAGAAAGAAGATTTCAACCTGAAAGAAGACGGCCGGGATCAGAAAATAGCCGTTTTTAATCGCGAGTCTGCCTTGCCACTCTCTATCGTGCTGGCCATTGATACCAGTCTCAGCACTCGCCGCGACTTGCCTCTCGAACTGCAATCCGCGCGGCGTTTCGCGCATGCCATCTTGCGACCGGTAGATGCGCTATCCGTTTATTCATTCAGCGAAGTGGTGAGCGAGGTCGTGCCCTTCACGTCGGATGTGAAGCAAATCGATCGCGGTGTCGATCGCATTCGCCTGGGCGCCGCGACCGCCCTATACGACGCGCTTTATCTCGGATCACAAGCTTTGGACGGTCGGCAGGGGCGCAAAGTAATGGTCGTGATCACCGATGGCGGCGATACGGTCAGCAAGACTGACTACCATCAGGCCGTGCGCGCAGCGCAGGAAGCCGAAGCCATTCTCTACAGTATTATCGTGATTCCCATTGAGGCCAATGCAGGCCGCGACACTGGTGGAGAGCATGCTCTTATCCAGTTGTCCGAAGATACGGGTGGGAAGTACTTTTACGCCAGCTCGTCATCGCAATTGGAGGAGGCGTTCCGCCAGATCAGTGATGAGCTGCGAACTCAGTACCTGCTCGCCTATTATCCTTCAGAGAAATTTTCTGATTCCGACTTTCGCCGCATTCAAGTGAATGTGCAGCAACCCGCCGCAAGCAGCACTTACAAGGTGCGACACCGCACTGGCTACTACACCTGGAAAGAAAAACAAACTCAATAACAATCACAGGCCTGAACACATGCTGTGCGACGCTCGTGCATTCAGCCTGCTCGCGAAATCTCTTGTTTATGAAAAGTAGTATGTGGTCGGCGGGATACATCCGTAAATTAGCGTGAAACAATTTCTGCTTGTTAAGCACACCCTCGCTAACTGCCGTTGTTGCGTACCAGACATTGACACTCATCGATGGCACGCAATGTGCATTTGCAGTCGATAGCTTCTCAGCACAACTACGGCTCGATCACCAGCTTGTCAATCGCCCATTGTAGGTCGAGCGTAATTGAGCTGACGCGCAACACAAATTGTGGAGGTATTACGTGAACTGCAAGTCAGTCCTCAGCCTGATGATTGCACTGTTGTTGACTATGGTGGCATCGCTACCCATGGCAGCGCAGTCGCTAACGTCCGGCGACATTAGTGGAGTTGTTACTGATCCGTCGGGAGCTGTTGTTCCCAACGCGACCGTGACCGTGAAAAGCGCGGAAACCGGCGCTACTCAAACGGCCACAACGAACGACCAGGGCGTATACCGTGTCTCGCTGTTGAAACCAGGTCCGTACACGGTGTCGGCTCAGTCCAGCGGATTTCGCGGCACGGACCATCGTGCGACGGTAGCTATCGGCCAGGTCGTCAACGTGAACATCGCGATGGCGCTTGGGCAGGAGTCCACCACTGTCGAAGTCAGCAGCGAAGCGCCCATCATTCAGACGGAAAACGCTGATCTCTCGACGAACTTCAACGAGAAGCAGGTTTCGCTGCTTCCTAACCCGGGTAACGATCTCAGCTTCATCGCGCAGACCGCTCCCGGAGTGGTGATGAATACGCAGGCCGGACAAGGCAACTTTTCCGCCAATGGTTTGCCGGGCACTTCCAATCTTTTCACAGTAAACGGCCAGAACGAAAATGATCCCTTTTTCAACGTGAACAACTCGGGCGCGACCAATCTATTGCTTGGTTCGAACGATGTTCGTGAGGCCACCGTCACAACGAATGGCTATTCCGGGCAGTACGGAACGCTGGCTGGAGCTAATGTGAACTACGTTACCAAGTCCGGCTCCAATGGCTATCACGGTAACGCCATTTATTACTGGAATGGAAGCGCCTTGAATGCGAATAGTTTCTTCAACAACTTCAATGGGGCTCCCAAGCCCTTCGTGAATGCAAATCAGTGGGCGGCGTCTTTCGGAGGGCCGATCAGGAAGGACAAGACGTTCTTCTTCGTCGATACGGAAGGATTGCGTTTCCTGCTTCCCACCAGCGTGAACGCGACCATTCCTACACCGCAATTCGTGACAGCGACGCTGAATAATCTGCAGAGTGTTAGCCCATCTTCAGTGCCGTTCTACCAGAACATGTTCAACTTGTTCCAGAACGCGCCAGGAGCGAATCGAGCGCAGCCTCTTACCGGCGGAGCTCTGGGTTGCGGCGATCTGGCCGACCCGGCCACGGGCCTTGGCATCAACGTGCCATGCACGCAGCAATTCACGTCCACCGCGGGTCAGCTAAGCACTGAGTGGTTGCTCACCGGTCGCATCGACCAAAATATTGGAAACAATGATCGCTTGTTCGGACACTTCCGCACGGATCACGGTTTCCAGGCCAGCGTCACCGATGTGATCACTCCCGTCTTCAACCTGGGCAGTACGCAGCCTCAGTACGAAGGCCAGTTGTCAGAAACGCACAGTATCGGCGCAACCATGGTGAACCAGTTCGTCATGTCGGGCAGCTGGTACTCGGCGCTGTTCAACTACAAGGACCTTCCGGCCGCATTGAAACTGATGCCCTTCCGGGTTGGGTTCGCAGGCTCGTTTTCTTCGCTGGGCCGCTTCCAATCCGCGGTTCCGCAGGGCCGCAATTCCACCCAGTATCAATTCCTGGATGACTTTTCGGTCTCGAAAGGCAATCACTCCTGGAAGGTGGGAGGGAGCTTCCGTAGGAACGACATCAGCGACTACGATCCTGGCATTGGTTCGATCGGTGCCGCTAACAACACAAATCTAAGCGATTTCTTTAACGGCAACGGAACCACGTTCACTCAGAGCTTTCCCTCGAAGCTCCGCCAGCCCATTGCTCTCTATGCGCTGGGTTTCTATGGGCAGGATGAGTGGCGGATTAAACCCAGTCTGAAATTGACTCTGGCACTGCGCGCGGACCACTTCTCCAACCCAGTCTGCCAGACCAACTGCTTCTCGCGACTGGCAGGAGATTTCTTCTCCAGCTCGCACGATCCCAATCAACCTTACAACCAGGCCATACTCTTCGGGCAGCACCAGGCGCTGGCGGACTACACGAAAATCGAGTGGCAACCGCGTTTTGGTTTTACGTGGAATCCATTTGGTCTGCAGGGAACCGTGATTCGCGGCGGATTTGGAATCTTTAACGATTCCTTCCCCGGCGCGATTGCCGATACTCTGCTCGCCAATGCTCCGCAGCAAGTCGGTTTCGCCTTGGGTAGCGGTCCGCTCTCGCCTAATGTCCCTGGAAACCTGGGGCAGCAGGCGGCGCAGAACAACGCGGCTTTCCAAAGTGCGTTTGCCAATGGCGGAACGCTGGCCAGTATTCAACGACAGGTGCCCACCTTCTCTCCTCCAGCGTTCACAACTGTTGCCAAGCGGGTTTTCAACCCTCGGTACCAGGAGTGGAACCTGCAGGTTGAGCAAGCCCTTGGGCAAAAGACGTCTGTTTCGCTGAATTACGTAGGCAATCACGGCATTCACGAAACCGTTTCCAACCCGTCGGTGAATGCATTCTGTGATGTCAACTGTCTGGGCGCGCTAGGCGCCCCTGCTGGTGTCACGCAGTTCGCTGGTCTCCCCACCGCGCAACCGGATACGCGTTTCTCTTCAGTGACGGAAATTTCGAGTAGCGCTGTTTCCAACTACAACGGAGCCACGGTCTCGCTGGTTCGCCGCTCGACCAATCTGACGGTTCAGGCGAACTACACGTGGAGTCACGCGTTGGATGAGATCTCGAATGGTGGCATTCTGCAGTTCGGACAAGCCACCAACTTCACTTTTGCGAATCCAATCGATCCTTTCAACCTGAAGCGTCTGAACTATGGCAATGCCGACTACGACACACGCCATTACTTCAGCTTCAGCTACGTATACACGGTTCCCCACAAGTGGGGTCCGAGCGCATTGCTGGGCGGCTGGACCGTTTCCGGAACGATGTTTGCTCGTACCGGCCTTCCGTTCACTGTGTATGACAGCAACGCCTTCGGTAACCTGAACGCGTTCGGCTATGGTTTCCCGAACATCCCGTTCTCGCCATCCGTACCGGCCAACATTGTGGGCGATCCCAGTCACACATGCACGTCGGATGCGGTCACGAAGCCTTGCTTGAACGCCGCAAACTTCACTCCAGCATTGACTGGTTTCGGGAATCAACGCCGCAACCAATTCTACGGGCCAAGCTTCTTTAACACCGATCTTCAACTGACCAAGGCTTTCAAGATTCCTAAGTGGGAAGGCGCGCAGTTCTCGATCGGAGCCAACTTCTTCAACATCCTCAACCACCCGAACTTCGATCAGCCAACCGGAGACATCGCTTCCGGACAGTTCGGCACGATCGTGCTGCCCGTGAACTCGCCTACTAGTATTTACGGATCATTCCTCGGAGCAGACGCTTCTCCGCGCCTGATCCAGATCCAGGGCAAGCTCACGTTCTAGTGTCAGTTCGTTCTCGGCGGCCTCGAACATTGAGGCCGCTTTTTTTTATGGCCTGACCTTGCTGCGCAGGTCCTTAGAGAGCTTCTCGATCCGCTTCAGTTTCTCAGTCAAGTCTTTGGGAAGTAATCCGTGGCTCACGCTTTCCACATCGGCTGGAACAGTGTGCGCGAGATCAGAGAGCTCCCGCGATTCACGCTGGAGTTCAAGGAAGTCCACCTGCTGACGCGGCAACGTGTGATCCGCTCTCTGATTGTTGATCGTGGGGTCAGATGGCTGGGGAGGCGTCGGAAACTTCTTGCCCTGAGCTCCAGAATTGACCGCACAGATGATCAACAAGGCGAATAACGACATACCTAAACTCAAGCTCCTCATTTCGTCACCCCGAGCTTCCGTCACAAATTCTACGTGTTTTTTCAAACAAAAAGCTGAGAACTAGGCTGCTCAGTCGAATCGACTACTGCCGTGTACAATGCACGCATGCCTTTTCGTGGACAGGGAACTCCGAATGCGCGCAAATCAGGCAAAGCTCCGCCTCCTGATGACACTTTGGAAGAAGCCGCATACCTTAAGTCGCTCGGGGAGAAGCAGAAGCCGGTCAGCATCAAACTTCTGGATGGTGAAATTGTCCAGGGATGGATTGAGTACTACGACCGAAACATGCTGCGATTGACGCGGGAGAATGCTCCCAACCTCTTTATCTTCAAACATGACATCATGTATATCTCTGAGGATCCGATGCGCCAGCCAAAAGGCTGAGACACGATCAGGCAGGCGACGGTTCTATCCAGATTTCTTCTGACGGCGATGACAGCCAATACTCCTCAGTTCGAATTTGTCCCGGCGATTTCCGAAATTGCGCGCGAGGCGGGCGCGCTGCTCATGGGATATTTCCACCGCCGCGTCAAGATTGAGTACAAGGGAGACGTCGATCTCGTCACCGAGGCAGACCGTCAATCAGAGGCCCTGATCCTGTCGCGTATTCGTGAGCAGTGGCCCTCGCACGATGTGATGGGCGAGGAGGGAAGCCGGATTCAGACCGGCAGCGACTATCTGTGGTACATCGATCCTCTGGACGGGACCACCAACTTTGCTCACGGATTCCCGGTGTTTTGTGTGTCGATTGCTCTGGAGCACAAAGGCATCAGAGTCGCAGGCGCGGTTTTTGATCCCACGCGCGACGAACTCTTCGCTGCAGAACTCGGCCGCGGGGCTTACCTGAACCATAGCCGCATCACTGTTTCAAAAATCGATAATCTCGCCGAGTGCCTCGTCGCCACGGGATTCCCCAGTCACAAGCGGCACAAAAATCCGAACATCTTCTTCTATCACCAGATTACTTTGCGGACGCACGGGGTCCGCCGCGCCGGGTCCGCCGCGCTCGATCTATGTTCTGTTGCGGCTGGACGCGTGGATGGCTTCTGGGAATTCAACTTGAATCCCTGGGATACCGCCGCGGGTGTTCTGATCGCGGAAGAAGCCGGGGGTCGCGTCTCCAGATTCGACGGTAGTTCCTTCCAGATTGACAGCCGCGAGACGCTGGCCTCGAACGGTCTGGTGCATAACGCGCTGCTGGCCGAGTTTGAGGCCATATTTCAAGGCCGCGGCCTCGAAGAGTTACCCAGTCCTCTGGAATACGCGAAAGGCCGCGCCAAGTTATAAAATAGTAACAGTCTGGCCCGGGGATGGTGACATCGGCATCTTAGCCGAGGGTCGTATGCGCTCAGCACAGGACATCAATGTGATCGAATCTCTTCTTCAGAAAAGCATCGAGAAACGGCCCGACAAAGTGCGTTTGCAGGGACGCATCCTGTTCCTCACTGAGGACCCGGAGCTGATCAAGCGCCAGCTGAATGGGGAAGATCTCAGTTGGGACACCCAGAATCCGGCTAACAATCCCAAACTGCGGGACGACATTTCGACCGACGAGATCACGCCCGCCCACTATTGTTTTTACTTTGATCAAACCCTTGGTGAGATCCCCTACATGGGCCTCAAATGCGGCACTACTCTGCCCATTGGACGAAGCGACGTAAAACGCGGCGGCTTTGTCTGTGCGGTCAGTGGCAAGCGTCGCGGAAAGGGCTCCAGCCGGGAGCAGTCGCCTTATGCCGAGATGAGTGCCGGCATCCAGCTGGTAATTGCCGAGAACATCGAGCGTATTTACAAGCAGAACTGCCAGAACCTTGGGTTGCTGACTTCAACGAATTTCTCACTGATCGACAAGATCCGCGCTGGACAAGAAATCCCCCTAAGCGAATTCACGCAAGGCGAAGATGAAATTACGCGGCAGGTGATAGAGTACGGCGGTCTTTTCCCATTCAATGTGGCACGCCTGCAGAAGAAGGTCTTTCTTCCGCCTATCAGAACAGGTGCCCGGCCTATGACCCTGGCCGAGAAGATATTTTCCCGACACATGATCAATGAGAACGGCGAAGTGGGAGTGCCTCAGGTGAAACCTGGGGATACTGGTTTCGCACGTGCCGACCTGCGCTTTAGTCATGAGTACGTAACGCCCATGGCAGCAATCTTTTTCGAGCACTACGTCGGCAAAGACGCGAAGGTGAACGACTCTTCTACGATCCTGTTCTTCCGCGATCATTTGACGTTCCTCGATGAAGTGATTTCAGAAGAAAAGAAGAAGCTTGGGCTGCTTGATCTCGCAACGCAACTCAAGCTCAAACAGCAGGACTTCGCTGAGCGACAGGGAATTCGGCTCCATGGGGAACTCAAGGATCGCAAAGGTTCCGAAGGCATCTGCCATTCCATCGTTCTTGAGAGCTACGCTCTCCCCGGGCAGCTGAACATTGGATCCGACTCGCATACTCCGCATGTGGGTGCGATGGGTTGCGTCGCTTTTGGGATCGGTACCACGGATGTATTCAACAGCTGGATCACCCGGGACGTCCGAGTACGTGTTCCCGAATCTGTAAAGATCGTGATACGTGGCAGGAAGCATCCTAATGTTACCGCCAAAGATTTCATTCTGAAGATTCTGAGCCTTGACTACGTCCGCAGCGGTAAAGCCCTTGCCAAGGTGATGGAGTATGCCGGAGAGGCTGTGGAAGAGTTGAGCGTCGATGAACGCGCCACCATGACCAATATGGCCGCCGAAATCGGCGGCTTTACGGGCATTGTTGCTCCTGATGAGAAGGTAGTTGAGTTTCTGGTCGGCCGCCGCGGTATGGACCGCGCAAAGGCTGAATCGCTGGTTCGGGGACTCAAAAGCGATTCAGATGCTGAGTACGCAGAGGTGATTGAACTGGATGCTGCCGAGATCACCCCGATGGTAGCGGCACCCGGGGATCCCGGAAACGGCAAGTATATTCGCGAACTGAATACGCCCGTTCCCGTCGAGATTGCGTATGGGGGCACGTGCACGGCAGGGAAGAACGAGGACATGGACATGTACGCGGAAGTCCTCGCCGCCGCCCTCAGACAAGGCAAGCGAGTGGCTGATTCAGTGAAGTTTTACATTCAGTTCGGCTCGCAGGAGACGCGCGACTACGCTGTCGGGCGTGGTTACGTGGAGATATTTCAGAAGGCGGGTGCGCAGGTGATCGAGCCAAGTTGTGGCGCCTGCATCAATGCCGGACCTGGAGTTTCGACACGTCCCGACCAGGTGGTCATCAGTGCGCAGAACAGGAACTTCCCTGGCCGCAGTGGGCCGGGACAGATGTACTTGGCAAGTCCTCTGACAGTTGCCGCCAGCGCTGTGGCTGGGTATATAGTGGAGTATCAGCCAAGCGACCAGCGTGAGTTGGCTGGCGCTCGTCGATGAGTCCGCCGTTTCGTTCACTTCAGGTTAGTTCACGATTTCGACGTTGGCTGCTCGAACGAGGGGTTTCGACCCGCGAATCTGTACCGGAAGCAAGGATTATTGCTAGAATGTGCGGTTTCAGTTAAGCGTCGCTTACTCCAGGGAGATATTGAACTTTATGACATACGTAATCGCAGAACCCTGCATTGGGACAAAAGACACAGCATGCGTGGACGCCTGTCCCGTAGATTGCATTCACCCTAAGAAGGATGAAGAGGCGCACGCCGCCGAGGAGATGCTCTACATTGATCCGGTCGAGTGTATCGACTGCGGAGCCTGTGTCCCAGTGTGCCCAGTCTCGGCTATTTTTGCGCTGGATGATCTGCCGGAGAAGTGGAAGAGCTTCACCGAGCGAAATGCGCAGTATTATGGGCGATAGCTGAGTCCGGTGACCTTCGCGGGCGCACATCCAGGTGCTGGGTGTGCGCTTTCGTTTGTAGCTCTCGATCTGCAACAGGTTCACGCAACACACTTCTTTCCATCTCTCCCACGCTCGATTACAATCGAAGATTACTTGCCGCAAGAACTTCGCATCTGCTGTATTCGTGGCTGGTGAGCCATGCCGCTGAAGGAGTCTGAGGCAGTCATCCTCCGTACTTACCCGATGCGAGAGGCCGACCTGCTGGTGACGTTATTCACACGGCAGGAGGGCAAGATTCGAGGGGTGGCGCGCGCAGCCAAAAAGTCGAAGCGGCGCTTCGGCGGCGCACTGGAGCCACTCACGTACGTTCGGGTGTATTACGAAGATCGTGAACGGCAGGAACTCACGAGGCTGGATTCGTGCGAGGTGATCGAGTCTCCGCTTGCCGCCGAAGTTAGCTATCCGCGGGCGGTGGCACTGGGACATATAGCGGAGTTACTGGACGAGTTGCTTCCGGATCGCGAGGCGAACGATGCTGTGTTCCGGTTGACACTCGCGGTGTTAAGTCGTCTGCATGGACCGGATATCTGGGCAGCAGTTACTTACTTTGATCTCTGGTTGACGCGACTGATGGGTTTCCTGCCGGAACTCACAGAATGCATCGTTTGCGGGCGCGAACTCAATGGGAGCCGTGCTTATTTTCACGCTCTGGCGGATGGCTTGATGTGCGCCGATGATAAGCGGCTCGCATCGTCGGAGATGACCAGCGAATCGCGGCTGCTGGCAAGCCAGATGTTTCGCGCGCCAGTAGAGAACTTCGTTGCAACACCTGGAAGCAAGTCTCGCGCCAGCGATCTGCGAAAGTACCTGGTACAAACGCTGGAGCGGCATATTGAAAAGAAGCTCGTGACCGCTGCGATGCTGGAAAGAATCGGCACTTAGCCATGTCACTTCGGATTCAATCGACACTGTTTACGAGCGTGACCGGGTGAATACTAATTGCCGGCTGCTAACTGCTTTGCCACAACTGTGACCGCTGCTAATTCCAATCCGCCCACATTTCAGGAATTGATTCTTCGCCTGCAGACATTCTGGGCTGAGCGTGGATGCGTACTGCAGCAGCCGTACGACGTGGAGGTTGGTGCCGGGACCATGGCTCCCGAGACCTTCCTTCGGGTGCTGGGCCGACAACCTTACAAAGTTGCCTATGTGCAGCCCTCGCGTCGTCCTGCTGACGGACGCTATGGGGAAAACCCCAATCGGCTTTTCAAGCACACGCAGTTGCAAGTCATACTCAAGCCGCCTCCGGACAACGTGCAGGGCCTCTATCTGGAGTCGCTCAAAGCGATCGGGATTGACCTTCGCCAGCACGACATTAAATTCGAAGAAGACAACTGGGAGTCCCCCACCCTTGGGGCTTGGGGAATCGGTTGGCAAGTCATGCTCGATGGTCTGGAGATCACACAGTTCACTTACTTTCAGCAGTGCGGAGGTGTTGATCTCGAACCAATCTCCGCGGAGCTGACTTACGGTCTGGAGCGTATCGCCGCATTTCTTCAGGATGTCGACAGCATTTACCAAATTGTTTGGGCGCGGGAGCCGCAAACAGGCCAGGCGACGACCTACGGGGATGTGCGTTTCGCTGACGAACTGCAATTCTCGGTTTACAACTTCGAAGCGGCTGATGTCGAGAAGACCTGGAAGCACTTTGAATTGTACGAGTCGGAATGCAAAGCGCTCATCGGTGCTTTTGCCACATCTGACGACAAAGCGTTCAGCTCGGAAGCTGGATCAGATGGTAAGCCAGCAGCAAACAAAAAGAGATTTCCTTTGTTAGCCGCCTATGATCTATGCCTCAAATGTTCGCACTTGTTCAATATTCTGGATGCCCGCGGAGCGATCTCAGTGACTGAGCGGGTAGGCGTCATTGCGCGCGTCCGAGCTCTGGCCGTTGGTATAGCGAAAGCGTACGCTGCTCAGCAATCCGAGGTCGACGGTGTCGATCCTGAAGCGAAGCTTAACAAGCGAGCAAAACTGGCCAAAAAGGAAACTGTAAGCGCGTAACAGCACTTCTCGATTGGCAATTAGAAACGCTTCTAAAGGCACTTGAGTGCAGAGAACCTGCGAGAAATCGCGTTCGGGATGGCAAACCACATTTCTTGTGACGGTGCTCACATCGGCTTGGTCAACGTTCTGCGACAATAGAGTTTTCACCTGATGCCTGCCTTTCTCCTGGAAATCGGATGTGAAGAAATTCCGGCGCGCATGATCGCTGCGGC
>Ga0207657_10001294_pt1 | contig 26590 bp, 19 predicted proteins | sample KBSC33metaG_FD_184316 | JGI IMG/M metagenome (GOLD analysis project Ga0207657, IMG submission 184316) | Corn rhizosphere microbial communities from Kellogg Biological Station, Michigan, USA - KBS C3-3 metaG (SPAdes) (version 2) | ecosystem: Host-associated > Plants > Roots > Rhizosphere > Soil ... | reverse complement strand
GCGCGAGCGCGAACCCGGCCTGGGCGCCATCCCGCTGGCCGAACTGGACCTGTCGCTGCTGGCGGACGGCGCGCCGAGCCGGGCGGCGCTCGACGGCGTGATCGCCGCGTGGCGTACGACACGCGATTCGGACGCGCTGGCGCGTGCGGCCGTGCTGGCCTGGTGTTACCTCGTCGATGCGCCGAAAGCGGAGCACGTGCTGCGCATGCTGGAGAAGGACACGCGCGACCCGGCCATGAAGGCGTGGGCCGTGGACTTCCACCGGCGTCTCGACGCGGGCCTCACGCTGGCGGCCATCCAGGCGGAGATGCGCAAGGGGGCGGACGGCGCCCTGGTAGCGGGAGGCGCGAACGAGTGGACGCTCGACCTGGAGGGCACGATGAAAGAGGTCGAGGCGCTGGCGGGGATGGAATATGCGCGCCAGGCGATGCAGCAGCAGATGCAGTCGCAGATGCAACAGCAGATCCAGACGCCCTCCAATCCGTCGCAACCGCCCTTGAACCGCTAGGCCGATCGCCTTCGGGTGATTTGCGTGACGCGTCACGCGGCGTGCGCGCAAATCGTTGGAACTTTATCGGGTCGCCGCCGGAATACCGGAAGGAGCGGATGCCGCCGGCCCCGGACCTGGCTTCGAACCTGTCTTGACACGTGCTCAAGGTGCTGAGTGTTTGGAGCCGGTGTCGCCCGGGTGTCCGCCACCGCGTTAAGTTCATGCACTGGCAACCCAAAGATCCGATCGATGATTCTCACCAAGCACGCTGCCCGCCGCGCCACCCGTGACGTCCTGGCGCTGAAAGTCCTGCCCGCCCTGTTCCTCGGCTGTTTCGCCGTACCGCCGCTGTATGCACAGACCGCGCCTCCGGCCACGCCGCAGGCTGCCACCGGCCCCGCCGCCGTCAAGGGTACGACGAGCGCGAAGCCGGCGCCGGCCAGCGACACCGGCGACGGCGTCGCGACGGTGGAGGTGGTCGCCACGCGTCCGACCAACAAGATCGACCGCGACGTGTACGACGTCAAGAACGACATCAGCGTCAGCAATGCGTCCGCGTCCGATATCCTGAACAACGTCCCGTCCGTCACCGTCGACCAGGATGGCAACGTGGCGCTGCGCGGCAACCAGAACGTGCAGATCATGGTGAACGGCAAACGCGACGCCCAGTTCCAGGGGCAGAACCGCGGCGACGCGCTGAACGCGTTTCCGGCCGAGGCCATCGAATCGATCGAGGTGATCAACGTGCCGGGCGCGGAATTCGGCAACGAGGGCGGCAGCGGACCGATCATCAACCTCGTCCTCAAGCGCAACCGCAAGCCGGGCTCGCGCGCGAGCCTGAGCGCCAACAAGGGCACCGAGGGCCGCTCGAATGCCTTCCTGAATGGCGAGCGCGCGGAAGGTCCGTATTCGATCAGCGGCAACGTCGGCGTGCGCGAGACGGTGCGTAACAGCTATCGCGAATCGCAGCGCCAAGACCTCGACCCCGCCACGGGTGCGGTGACGGATGCGCAGAACACGGCGGGCAACGGACAGGTCAGGTCGAAGTCGCTGAACCTGTCGTCGACGCTGACGTACAACATCGGCGAGCGGGACCAGGCGGGTGCCTCCGTCAGTTATTCGAAGATCCGCAGCGAAAGCGACAACGTCGGCACCACGCAGCGCTATGACGCCGACATGAACCCGTTGGCCGACTACACGAGCCGTTCGCGGAGCCTGTCGCCGGCGGAGAACTTCGGCATCGGCGCATCGTACGACCACAAGAGCGGCGAGCCGGGCGAGGACCTGAAGTTCGACCTGCGCTACACGGGGCAGAACAACAGTTCCGATTCGAGCGTGTTCTACGACTACCGCCTGCGTCCCACGCCGTTCATCGCCAACAGCCTGCGCTCGACGGACCGGCGCAACCGCATCCTCGACATCTCCGTCGACTACGAGCGCAACGTCTGGGACACATGGCATTTGAAGGCGGGCGCCAAGGTCGCGGACAGCAGGAACAACAATCCGACCAACTACCTGGGCCAGGACCCGGTGACGGGCGACTACGTGCCGGTGGCCAGCCGTATCAGCGACTTCGAGTCGAACGACCGCAACGCGGCCATCTACGGCATCCTCTCCACGAAGCTGTTCACGAACCTCAGCATCCAGGGCGGCCTGCGCGGCGAATACACCCAGCTCGACGTGCGCCAGCCTCTCCTCGACGAGGAGGACAAGTACTATTACATGAACTGGCTGCCGAGCTTCTACGCGACCCGCGACATCGGCACCGACGGCATGCTGCAACTGCGGGCGGCCCGGCGCATCGCCCGCCCCAACGAGCGCGACCTGAATCCGAACCTCGTGTACCTCAACGACTTCAATGCGCGCCAGGGCAATCCGCACCTGCAGCCGGTGAACAACGACCTTCTCGAACTGGCCTACCGCGACCGCATCTTCGGCGTCGACAGCAGTTTCACGCTGTTCAAGCGGCGCGAATCGCCCGTGATCGGCAACCGCAGCTATGCGCTCGCCAGCGATCCGAACGTGATCGTCACGTCGCCCATCAACTTTGGCGCCAACGATTCCGTCGGCATCGACCTGAATTTCAACGTCCGCCAGCTGTTCCTGTCCGGCCTGTCGGCCAACCTGGGCGGCACCATCGCGAACGAGAAGCGTCAGCGGATCTCCAATTTCACCAATGACATGACCGGTGTGGAGCAGACGAACCGCCGCGAAAACGTCAAGCTGCGGCTCGCCTACCAGATCGGCATGGAGGCACTGCAGCTGAGCGTCAATCGCAACGGCGCGACGTTGAACGGGCAGGGCGTCAACGGGGCCGTCACGATGACGAATTTCACCTGGATGCATCGCATCAGCCCGCGCCTGTCGCTGAACCTGAACGTGAACAACGTGTTCCACACCGGGAATATGGAAAGCGACGTCGAGAACGAGGTGCTGCGCCTGCACAGCCTGACGGTCAACCAGCCCCGCATCGTGCAGATCGGCCTGCGCTACCAGTGGGGCGGTGTGACGGGCGACGACCGTATCCGCAACGGCGGACGCGGGATGTTCCGCGGGGGGGCGGGCGGACGCGGCGACGCGGGCGGCGGCTATGGCAATGGCGGCGGCGGCGGCGGCTTCGGGAATGGCGGTGGTGGCGGGGGTTACACCGGCGGCGCAGGCGGAGGCGGCGGGCTCTGACCGGGCGCCGCCGCGGCGCCCTTTTATGGCGTCGGGCGCAGGGCGATCCCGTGTTCGTACAGGCGCGGCAGCCAGGTCTGCTCGAAGATGCGGCGGAAGCCCAGGTTCGTCGGATGCATCTCGTTGGCCCAGTAGTCGCGGTATGTGCCGTCGCGCGGCAGCACCCCGCGGCTGTCGATGTAGACGACGCCGGGCGTGGCCGCCGCCAGCGGCGCCAGCAGGTCGTCGTTCAACCGGTCGATGAGAATCGCCACGATGGCGTTGCGCAACACAATGTCGTCCGGCACGCCGTGCGCATCCATCGCCGGTGCCAGCCATGGCCCGGCGTGGATCAGGCCGAACTCGAACCCGCGGCCGTCCGGCACCGGGTAATCGTAGCCATGCACGAAGATCGGCGGCGGGCTGGCGCTGTCGCGCTTGGCGAAGCGGATGCCCGCGATCAGCCGCGTGAGCGATTGCCGCAGCCGGAACAGCATGTCGTCCATGCCCTCTTCGTCGATCCAGCCTTCGGCCTCCGTCCCGGGCGGGCAATGGCCGTGTAGCGCCAGGCCCACGTCGACGGCATCGTTGCCGGCGCCGCTGATGAAGAATGCCGCGAACCCTTCCACGAAGCCAGGACGCAGGAAATGCTCGACGGTGTCGGCATACTTGCCCTCGCCGACGTAATCCTTCAGCCGCGCACCGTTGTAGCCCACGAGCTGGATGTTGCGGTAGTCGTCCGACAGGGCGCGATGATGGATCATCGTCCCCAGGATATTGTTGTTCACATACCAGAACCACGAATCGCCAATGGCGAGGGCGGACGGATAGCCGATGTCGGCGTTGTCCCAGCGTTCTTCTGGCTTGTAGATGTGCGGCATGGCGGCCTCCGGCTACACTTTTTATCGGTCATTGACCGATATCATGCGTGTCACTTGACGCAAAATAAAGTGTTTTTTTGAAGGCGGACTTGCTTGGGCTCGTCTTATGCATGAGCGGGCCCCAGAAAAATAAAGATTGTCTGCGCTTCGTCCGGTGATGCGGTTTTACCGGACGATTGTAAGATTCCGGTCAGGTCACTGTATCCATCCCCTCTTTGGAAAATAAAGATTATTTGCGGCTTTGTTCTGTGAGGCTGCGTTTGTCGAATGGCTGTAAGTTTGCTGTCAGGTCAATTGTGTTTATCCCGTCGGCAGGAAATAAAGATTGTTTGCGCTTATCTTTGGTGAGCCAAAGTTTGCGGAAGGCGTCGACAATTAGTTTGGATTGCGCTAGCTGATGTAAACGCAACATATAAATTTTTTTTTCGTCAAACGGCCGTCCTGTTGCGGCACGCTTAATAGATACCCATTCCACATTTCCTAATCCCTGCGGATTGTATTGCGGCTTATTTTGGTGCGTGATTATTTGGAGCTCCCTAGGGGCGGTTGTTGTGAATCACTCAAAAAGTGCATTACTTTATAGCATAAATCGTTGACTATTTGCATGTGCAGCGCAGCATTGTAAAATAGATGTGACAATTCTGGCGCATTTGACGTCGCGGATTTAACAATGTAGAGCGCGAACAGAAAAATTAGCGTGTTGACATTGCTCATACTTACTCGTAAATTTACTTCACCTACTACGATTCTTCCGTAGGGCAGCATGGAAATCTGCTGATTTCACACATGGTAATGCTGAGTCAACTTAGGTGAAGTGTCGTGCCAAGGTGTCGTCGAGCAACGGCCTCTGATTATTCGAAAACACCAACGGCATGGACATTACAGGTCGGGAAAGCCTGGCGGCATGTGGTGCGGCACATTGGATTTTATATATGTAGCCAACTGCCAGATGCGCATTTTCTCCCTTCGAAACCTCGGTTCTCGCATGATGGCGTTGCACTGACTTGAGAATAGTCGGCAAAGTTTGCAGCCGGCTAGTGGATGAATAGGGAAAAAATGAAAGCAATGATTCTAGCCGCCGGAAAAGGTACTCGCGTACAACCGCTGACGTATGAGTTGCCCAAGCCCATGATCCCCCTTGCAGGGAAACCAGTAATGGCCTACTTGATCGAGCACCTCGCGCGTCATGGTGTCGGAGAAATCATGGTCAATGTGGCGTATCTCCACGATAAGATCGAAGACTACTTCGGTGATGGCCAGCAGTATGGAGTGCAAATCGGTTATTCTTTTGAAGGCTATTCCACCACCGACGGGACAGTCGTGCCAAAGCCTTTGGGTTCGGCTGGTGGCATGAAAAAAATCCAGCAATTCAGCAATTTTTTCGACGACACCACCATCGTGCTGTGCGGCGATGCCGTGATTGATCTCGATATCACGGCGGCAGTGGCCGAGCACCGCGCGCGTGGGGCGCTCGCTACGGTAATCACCAAGGAAGTCCCGTGGGACAAAGTGTCGAGTTATGGGGTCGTCATCGCCGACAAGGATGGCCGCGTCAGGTCGTTCCAGGAAAAGCCGGCTCGTGAAGAGGCGCGATCCAACTGTGCCTCGACCGGCATTTATATATTCGAGCCCGCGGCGCTCGATCTGATCCCTATCGGCGCCGAATTCGATATCGGCTCCCAGTTATTTCCCATGATGGTGGCGCTGGGGCTGCCGTTTTACGCGCAAACCCGCAAATTCAACTGGGTCGACATTGGTACGGTCTCCGATTACTGGGCAGTCATGCAATCGATCATGACCGGCGAGGTGGAGGGGTTGGAACTGCCCGGTCGCGAGATTGCTCCTGGCATCTTTTGCGGTCTGAATACCCGGATCGACTGGAAAGGCACGGTGATCGAAGGCCCGGTATATATCGGTTCCGGTACGCACATCGAGGCCGGTACGCATATCGTTGGACCATGCTGGATCGGTTCTGGCTGCCGAATCCTGGGGGGCGCGAAAATTGAACGCAGCGTGCTGTTCGATTACACGCGGCTCTCGCGCAATGCGTCTCTGTCGGAATTGATCGTGTTCCGCGACTACAGCGTGAACCGTAACGGCAAGATCTCGCATGTCCGGGATTCTCGCGATCTGTGGGGGAACGCGCTTGATCGTCGATCACGCAGCCGTGATATTGCCCCGGTAGCCCCTGTAGGCTCTGTAATGAGCATAGTGGCCTGAACATCCCGTTTGCCGAATTAATAACACGGCAGAGGACCTGGTTCAATTGCCGGACATTTGATTAAAGTCGGCACGAACATTGTCAATATATTAAGATTTTATTCGGGATTCAAGTGTGTCGGGCCGTTTTTGAAGCAGGCAAAATGTTGTTTGAAAATATGGAGGTTACCTTATCGTTAATGCTTAACTTTGAGACATCGAAATAATTCTGGACGCGCGTCATGCTGATGCGCATGTTTTAACCTGATTAAGGAGTCATCATGAGATACGTCAAGCCTTTTATCGGTGCAATGCTGATGGCGTCGGCTTCGGTTGTCTGCGCAGCAACCGTTTCGAGTGCATACACCATAACCCTCGAGGGAAACGATAATTTGCTGACCGCAGGCTTCAAGAATACTTACACGAATTTATCTACCGGTATCAGCAACCTGACGGGAAAGACATTCGAAGATACGATCACCTTCACGCTTCCGTCATATAACAGCCTGGCAGCCAATGTAACGAGCACAATCAAGGGTGTACAGGGAAACGGGATCAAGCTCACCTCGTTAAGCCTGTATGAGGGCGGCACTTTGGTGGCAACAGGTGTGGCCAGCACATCCGCGACCGGAATCTCGTCGCTTGACGATCTGCTCTACGAGGGACTGGAATCCGCGGGCATTTACAAGCTCGTAGTCGACGGTACGTTTCTCGGCAAGGGCGGCGGTTCATACGGCGGGACCGTGAACGTGACGCCGGTTCCAGAACCTGAAAGCTGGGGGCTGACTGTAAGTGGCCTGGTGGCCGTGGGGTTAATGGTACGTCGTCGCAGGGGACATGCAAAAACTCGGCAAAAGCTGCGCAACCGGCTATCGCAACTTGGTCTGCTGCGCTGGACCGGACCGCTTCACGCCGTGAATGGCTGATTACAATGCGCCGGGACTTCAGTATTGCGTCCTGGTGTATTTCGCGACTGGCAACTTGCAGTCGGCGCTATGTGGCAGTGCAGCAAACTTTTGATCCTTATCCGAATTTCCGATATCTACATCTGTTCGTTGCAGCATTTTCGCGCTTTAGTAGTTACAAATAGTTGTTATTATTTTTGACATGGTTTTTTGGCAGCTTGTTCGTTACTTCGCCGTGTCGTCATGTGGTCGTAGTGAGCATTCCCGCCAATTGCCCAAGTTATGATGAATGGATCTGTCTAAAATGAATAACGTCGACCCCGCCCTAGCTGTAAACAAAGAGGAAATGCTGCGATTGCGAGATGGAACTCGCGACCTTGAGTCGCCGCGTACCGTACGCACTGCCAAATCCTCGGCCAGATACCGGCTTCCGTTCGTTGTCAACCTGCTCAAGTTATCCGATATTGCGGCTTTGCTGGTCGCAAACTACGGAGGATTTTTCCTTCGGTTCGGGTTTGACGCTACGTTGTCGCAAGCCGACCACCTGTTTATTTATTTCAGCACGCTTGTGATGAGCGTCTCGTTACATGTTGCCAAGGCTTACCGCGAGCGTTTGCTCTCATCGCTGTATTCGCAGTTGAGTACCCTGCTGGCAGGTGTGATGGGGGGCTGGTCGCTCATCCTGATGTTCGGCTACCTGTCCAGCATGTTGTCGGCCTATTCGCGTTTGTGGTTCGTCTTCAGTTCCTGTGCCTCGTTCGGTCTGCTGCTGGTGAGCCGCGCCGCGGTCATGCAGGTTGTCCAGCGTGCGCGCCAGGCGGACAAGCTCACCGAAACCATCGTGGTAGTGGGTGCCACCGAACGCGCCGAAATGGTCGTCAATTTCATTCGCGGAACCGAGCAATCGCATATCAAGATTCTCGGGGTATTCGATGACCGGGTTGAGCGTGAGTGTCCGGTATCGCTTCGTTCGCAAATGTTGGGTTCGACGAATACGCTGCTCGCCTATATCCGGCAACACCGGGTCGACCGTGTCGTCGTTGCGCTGCCCTGGGTGGCGACGCAGCGCATCGAGGCCCTGCTGAAAAAACTGCGCACGGTTCCGGTGCGGATCGACCTGGTGCCGAGCAACGTAGTTTGGCAATTTCCTGGGATTAATATGGAGCGCCTGGCAGGTGTTCCTGTGCTGACGGTCGCCAACGGTCGAGTCGACGAGCAGATGGGGTTGCTCAAGCGCCTCGAAGATCTCGTGATCTCCACTGTCCTGCTTGTCCTGATCAGTCCGTTACTGGCGTTGATTGCGCTGGTGATCAAACTGGACAGCCCTGGTCCCGTCATCTTCAAACAACTCCGCCACGGGTTCAACAACCAGGTTTTCGAGGTCTACAAGTTCCGTTCGATGACGGTGGAAGACTCGGCCAGTACGGAGGTGAGGCAGGCCACGAAGAACGACCGCCGGGTGACCCGGGTCGGCAGGTTCCTGCGCCGCAGCAGCCTGGACGAGTTACCACAGCTTTTCAATGTGCTGTTCGGGCACATGTCGATCGTGGGCCCGCGTCCACATGCAATTCAACATAACCTGGAATTCGGCGCCATCATTCTTGAATATTTTGGCCGCCATAATGTCAAGCCGGGAATTACCGGTTGGGCCCAGGTGAATGGATTGCGTGGCGAAACCGACACCGTGGACAAGATGCACCGCCGTGTCGAATACGACCTGGATTACATCGAGAACTGGTCGTTAATGCTGGACCTTAAAATCCTCGTCATGACGGCGTTTGCGGTCTGGTTCCAGGAAACGGCTTACTGAACCCACGCATGTGATCGGCGTGCCTCGCGCAAAGCTGTCATATGCGGTCCGTATGGTGATGCTATAAATAATCGTGAAAGAAATCGTGAATTATTTACACGTCGCGGTGCCAGAAAAAAATTCAATCAGTCGAGCTATGTCCAGCCTGTTCTGCGGCCTGCTGGCAATGCTGTTGGCCGGGGTATTGGCGGGTTGCAGCAAAGAGGCAAAGAAGCCGGGCCAGGCGCTGGTCAGCGTCAATGGCGAAGAAATAACGGCGTTTCAGCTCAACTCGGAGTTACAACGTGCCGGTATTCCAACGGCTCAGCAAGAAGCTGCACGCGCGCGATTGTTGGAGAGTTTGATCGACCGTCAGCTTTTACAGGATGCGGCAGCACGCGAAAAAATCGACCGAAGCCCGGAGGTCATGCAGGCAATCGAGCGCGCCAAGGCTTTGATCATTGCACAGGCCTATATCCAGAAACGTCTGCAGCTCGTAGCCAGGCCGGGTAGAGACGAAGTGGAGGCGTATTTCAGCAAGAACGCCGACATGTTCTTGCATCGCCAGCAATTCGATTTGCGTCAACTGGTTCTGGTGCAGCCAAACTCGACTGACATCGCCGAAAGGGCCGTCAGGAACGCCAGCACAATTGAAGAGGCAAGTGTGTGGTTGAAAGCGAATAGTGTGCAGTTTGGACGAAATGAAGTGTCGCCCACCAGCACCGACCTGTCGCCCGAACTGGTGAATAAACTGAAGGCCATGCCGGTAGGGCGGCTGTTTGTGGTCAATCAGGACGGGCGCGCTGCGCTGATGACGATTACGGCGGTCAAGGAAGTGCCTGTCGACTTGCAGGTGGCAGCTTCCCATATCGAGCAATTGCTGGCGAACGTCAAGAATCGGGAAGCCACCGCGGCTGAACTGGCACGTTTGCGGGCAAACGCGAAAATTGAGTATCTGAATGATGCATTCGGCGTCAAGAAGAGCATGACGGCATCGGAAACGACAGGAGAATCTTCGACGCTCGCACGTGTGGGAATAGGCAGTAATATTGACTTGAAGTAAGCAATGGGCCGGGTAGCGCCTGGAGTGCGTAAGTTCATGCAGAGTGTGATAACTAATCCTGAATCGGTCTTCATTTTCGCGCGACGTCGATCGCCAGACGCTCCTGCTTCCATATCGTTGTTGCGCGTTGGGGTGGTGGCGTTGATCAGCTCTCTGATCGGCAGCCCCGCTTTGTGTGCCACCTTGCAGCCGTTTGTCGGTGTTGGTATCGGTCATGACGACAATTTGCTTCGCCTGCCGGACGACCAGTCCAGGCTTGTCAATCGCGGCGCTGATACTTACCGCGGCGTGATCGGCGGCCTGACTCTCGATCGCCCGATTGGGCGTCAATTGTTCAACGGGATCGCGGAGTTTACCTCCATGAAATTTGATCGCTATAGTCAGCTGGACTATATCGGCAAGAACTTGAAAGGGGAATGGCACTGGTTCCTCGCTGCGCACTTCGAGGGGCATATCGGTGGTTCCTACGCGCAGGAGTTGGCGTCGTTTGCAGATTTCCACGTCGATCAGCGTAATTTGCGCGTGACCAGGAACCAATACGCAGATGGTAGCTGGCGTTTTCATCCGAGTTGGCAATTGCGAAGCAGCTATATTAAGAACGAATATGCCTATGATCTGCTCTCCCAACGTTACAACGATCGTACGGAAAAATCCCTGATGACAGGTATCGATTACCTGGCGTCCAGCGGTAGCACCATCGGATTTCAGTTTCGCCGGCTGGAAGGCCGATATCCTTATGGCCAGTCCCTTGGAACAGGTTTCTTTGGTAATGACTTCAATCAAGAGGAAGCGAAAGTCAATATCATGTGGTTGGCAACAGGACATACGCAGGTCCTGTTCTTTGGCGGTTGGGTGCAGCGCAAGCAAATTGGCCGTGTGGATCGGATTGATAGTGGGACCAATGCGCGGCTGATCGTCAACTGGACGCCGTCAGGACGGGTCAAACTGGTTGGACAGGGTTGGCGTGAATTTTCCGCCATCGAAGGCGCGCTGGTCGACAGTGCGTTGACCACAGGTTCAAGTGCGGAGGCGACCTGGGATTTCTCGGAAAAGATCCAGGGCGTGACCAATCTGAAGCACGAAACCCGCAACTTCACCCCATCCAGCGGAGTGGTTGTGTCATTGCCGTCGGGATTGCTTCGCGATAGCAGTAACGCCGCCTCGGTCGGGTTGGCCTACAAGCCGCTGCGTAGTCTCACGCTGAAAATAAGTGCGTTTCGGGAACAGCGTTCGGGGAGCGCTGCAGCCGGAACCACCAGCTACAAGGCCACTGGCGCTTCCTTGAACGTCAGCCAACAGTTCTGATGGACTCTTGATCGCACTATCGACACTTAGCAAATGGAATAAGCTCAATATGAAAAGAATCTTGTTCGGGATGGTTGGTGCGGCTCTGGCTTGGAGCATCGGCAGTGCACACGCCGATGAGTTGGTGCTCGGCGGCGGCGACGTCGTCAAGATTTCCGTATATGGCAACCCCGACCTCGCGGTGGATACACGTGTCAGCGAATCAGGCTTCATCACCATGCCGCTCGTCGGCCAGGTTGGCGTGGCCGGCCTGTCGACCGCGGCGGCGGAAACGAAAATCGCTTCCATGCTCCAGCGTGGCGGCTTCGTGAAGAACCCTCAGGTCAACCTCCTGGTAACGGCACTGACCAGTCAGCAGGTATCGGTCCTGGGCCAGGTCAACCGCGCCGGCCGCTATCCGATCGACGGCCCTCGCAGCGTACTGGATTTGCTGGCGCTTGCCGGTGGTATCAGCCCCGACGGCGGCGACGTCGTTACCGTGATCCGCAAGCGTAACGGCAAGGTCCTCAAGGACCAGATCGACACTGCGGAGCTGATGCGCAGCGCCGACATGACGGGGAATTCCGATGTGCAGGCTGGCGACATCATCTTTGTCGATCGTGCGCCGCGCTTCTACATTTACGGCGAGGTTCAGCGGCCTGGCCAACTGCGTCTGGAGCGCCAGATGACTGTGTTGCAGGCGCTGTCGGCTGGTGGTGGCCTGACCCTCCGCGGCACCGAACGCGGTCTGCGCGTCAAGCGACGCGACCAGGACGGCAAACTGCAGACCATCGATGTCAAGGGCGATGACTTGTTGCAGCCCAACGATGTGGTTTACGTCAAGGAAAGTCTGTTCTAACCATCCCGCGCTTCGAGCACGTTATTGAAAGCAAGCCATGAACCTAAGTCTATTGTTACTCGCCTTGCGTGCACGCTACAAGATCGTCCTGCTCGCGATCGGCGTGACCGTTTTCGCCGCAGTGGTGATCAGTCTGATCCTTCCCAAAAAGTATGAGGCCGGGGTGTCGATGGTCGTCAACTACAAAGGGGTCGATCCTGTTACTGGCCTGAGCGCGCCGGCCCAGTTGATGCCCGGTTTTATCGCGACCCAGGTCGATATCATCAAGAGCAAGAATGTCGCACTGAAAGTGGTGGACGATCTGAAGCTGGCCAGTGATCCGGCGGTACAGGCCCAGTTCCTGAGCGCCACCGACGGCCGCGGAACGGTGCGCGACTGGTTGGCCGACGTGCTGCTGAAAAAATTGGATGTCGTGCCGTCGCGGGACAGCAACGTGTTGAGCATCACCTTTCGCGGCAATGACCCGCAGTTCGTGTCGGCGGTGGCCAATGCCTTTGCCAACGCCTACCTGGACTTCAGCGTACAGCTCAAGATTAATCCGGTGCAACAGGCCAGCGGATACATCAGTACGCAACTCAAGGGTTTGCGCGACCAGTATGAACTGGCGCAATCGCGTCTGTCGAAATACCAGAAGGAAAACAACATCTTCAGCGCGGACAACCGCCTGGACGTTGAAACGGCGCGCTTGAACGAACTGTCGAGCCAACTGGTTGCCGTGCAAAGCCTGAGCATGGATGCGGCCTCGCGCCGCCGCCAGGTGCAGGGCAACGCCAGCGCCTCGCCGGACGTGTTGAACAGCCCGCTGATCCAGGGCCTGAGAAGCAACCTGGCGCTGGCCGAAGCCAAGCTTGCCGATACCGCACAGCGCCTGGAGCCCAATCATCCGGCATACAAGGCCGCCAAATCGGAAGTGGACAAGTTGCGCTCCAACCTGGAAGAGCAGATCCGGATCTCGTCCAATGGCGTGGTGGCCTCGGCCGACATCAACGAGCGCCGCGAAAGCGAACTGCGTGCTGCGGTGGCGGCGCAAAAATCCAAAGTACTGGCCTTGAACAGCGCCCGCGACGAGTTCAATGTGCTGACCAACGAAATGGAGACCGCGCGCCATGCCTACGAACTGGCGAGCCAGCGCCTGAACCAGATCAGCCTGGAAGGCCAGTCCAAACAGGCCGATATTGCCGTGCTGACCGCTGCCACCCCGCCGCTGGATCCGGCCAGTCCGCGCATGCTGCTGAACATCGCGCTGGCGATCGTGATCGGCACGCTTCTCGGTTTCGGCTACGTCCTGATCCTGGAACTGTCGGATCAGCGCATCCGTTCGGCGTCCCATCTGGTCGAAGCGTTCGGCCTGCCGGTGCTGGGTGTGATCCAGAAACCGCGGGTGTCGTCCGGGAAGAAAAAAACGAACCAGAGGCCGACTGGTGGCGATGGCGCGCACAACCAGGCACTGCCGATATAAACGACTCATCAGCATACCGTACAGCATGGAGCGTCCATTATGAATTCCACTACTTCAGCCGAAGCGTTTGCGGTTTACCCGGATCGCGACGAGCGTCCCGCCAGCAGCCAGCTGGACAGTTCCATCGGCGCCATCCTGGTCCGCAGTGGCCGCCTGTCGGTGACCGATGCCGACAAGGTGATGCGCTTCTCGATCGAGCGCAACCTGCGCTTCGGCGACGCCGCTGTCGAGATGGGCGTGCTGGCTACCGCCGACATTGACCTGGCGTTGTCGCGCCAGTACGACTATCCCTACCTGCTGCCCGGCGAGAGCGCCATCAGCGATGAAGTGATCGCGGCTTATGAACCGTTCACCGCCCGCGTCGAATCCCTGCGCGCGCTTCGCAACCAGCTGATGTGGCGCTGGTTTGAAACCGGCAAGGAGCGCCGTGCGCTGGCGGTCACCAGCGCCGAATCCGGTGATGGCCGCAGCTTCCTGGCGGCCAATCTGGCCGTGGTATTTTCGCAGCAGCATCAGCGCACGCTGCTGATCGACGCCGACATGCGGGCGCCGCGCCAGCACCAGTTGTTCGGGCTGGAGAACCGCACTGGCCTGTCTGCCGTGCTGGCCGGTCGCAGTGGCCACAGTGCGATCCAGCGCGTGCCTTCGCTGGTCGACCTGTCGGTGCTGACCGCCGGCGCCTTGCCCCCGAACCCGTCCGAGCTACTGGGCCTTCCGGCGTTCGGCTGGCTGCTGCGCGAGCTGGCCGACAAGTATGACGTCATCCTGATCGACACCCCGGCCAGCAGCGGGTATTCCGACGCCCAGCTTATCGCCAACCGGGCCGGCGCGGCCGTCCTGGTGGCGCACCGGAACCATAGCCACCTGAAGAAAATGCGCGACTTGATGGGCCTGTTGACCGATGCCCGCGTGCACCTGGTGGGAACGGTGCTCAACGAGTACTGAGCGATGACGACCACGACCAGCCTGTCAAGCACCCGGAGCCGCGCGGCGTTGGCGCCGTGGGCTATTGTCCTGGCGGGTTTGCTGGCGCTCTATCTGCCCAGTTTCGTCGACCTGTGCAAAGGTGCCTGGGGTACGGAGAAAAACGCTCACGGCCCGATCGTCATGGCCGTGGCGTTTGCTTTCCTGTATTACCGCCTGCGGCAGATGCTGGCGCAGGGCTTGCTGGAACGACGGCCGCAGCCGCTGGTGGGAAGTCTGATACTCACGTTCGGCCTGCTGTGCTACGTGCTGGGCCGTTCGCAGAGCGTGCTGATACTTGAAGTGGGCTCGATGATTCCCGTGCTCACCGGCATCGTGGTGATGGGGTTTGGCCTGCGCACCTGGTCGCGCATGTGGTTCGCGTTCTTCTTCATGCTGTTCATGATTCCGCTGCCGCCGTCGGTCGTCGACACGGTCACGCTGCCGATGAAGATTGCGGTCTCGTACGTCGCCGAGCAGCTGTTGTACTGGGCAGGCTACCCGGTGGCCCGCAGTGGCGTGATTCTGTCCATCGGCCAGTACCAGCTGCTGGTGGCCGACGCCTGCGCCGGCCTGAACTCGCTGTTCACGCTCGAAGCGATGGGCCTGCTATACATGAACCTGGTGCGCCACGAGTCGGCAGTGCGCAACGCGGTGCTGGCGACGCTGATCGTGCCGATCTCGTTTGCTGCCAACACCATCCGCATCGTATGCCTGGCGCTGATCACCTATCGCCTGGGTGACGCGGCCGGGCAGGGATTCCTGCACGGCTTCTCGGGGCTGGTGCTGTTCCTGTCGGCGCTGATGCTCATCGTGGGCGTCGACAGCCTGTTGACCTGGCTGCTCGGCCCGCCCCGGGGAGACGCGTCGGCCGGCCCGATGCAGCCGGCGGCCGAGGCCTCGGCCTGGCAGTGCCTGGCCGTGATCGACGGCCGCGCCAGCGTATCGATGCTGGTCGGGATGTTGCTGGCGCCTGCAATGGCCCAGGTGCTGACGCCCAGGTTCCCGTTCGATGGAGGTGTCGAGCGACTGGCCGCGAGCGTGCCACTGCAATTTGGCGAATGGAAGGCGATGCCGGACGCGACCTCGCAGGCCGAACTGGCAACTGCCGGAGACGGCGGCAAGAGCCAGGATCAGCTTTACGACGATGTCCTGATGCGCACCTATGTCAATCGGGCCGGCGAGCAAGTCATGCTGGCGATCGCTTACGCGCGCGCGCAACGCCAGGAGGTCAAGCTGCATCTGCCGGAGATCTGCTATCCGGCGCAAGGCTACAAGGTGCTCGAGCTGACGCCGGTGGCCCTGCCGGTGACCGCCGGCGGGACGGCGCTGCCGGGCAAACACATGCTAGCCGATGGCAACGGTCGGCTCGAGGCGGTGACGTACTGGACGCGCATCAGCGACGCCTACCCACAGGATGCACTGGCGATGCGGATGAAGATTTTCCGTGACGGGCTGCAGGGGCGGATCAGTGACGGTATCTTGGTCCGCTCCTCGATGCTGGTGCGCGACGCTGGCGGCGCCGCGACCGCGTACGCGATCCAGGAACGATTTTTGCGTTCGTTGGTCAATGCGACCCGTCCACGGGCACGTACTCTCGTTGTCGCGCAGCAAACTGGTGCATAACCTAACCTTTGAACAAGGATTGCACAATGACTTCCCGCCTGAGCGGATTGACTGGCGCCTTTGGCAAGACGTTGATGACCACGGTCGGCATGACCGCAATCAGCTTTATTTCGTCGGTACTGACGGCCCGCATGCTCGGGCCCGAAGGGCGTGGCCTGCTATCGGCGGCGCTCATGATCGGTACCCTGGCTGCGGGAGTGGCCCAGATGGGCTTGGCTTCCAGTTACGTCTACCACGTCGGTGCGTCGCGACGCTTTCCCTACCTCAAGCTCATGCTGTGTTCGGTGCTGCTGGTTGCCGGCGTCGCTGCCGTGGTCGGCTGGCTGGGTGCCCAGTTGCGCAGCGACGTCCAGTTGAAGCAAGCGTTGCCCTGGATTATCACGCTGGCCGCCTTCATGAGCACGCAGAACTATTTTCAAATGCTGGCGCAGCTCAAGTCGGACCTGAAATTCTTCAACGTCATGCGATTCGGCCTGGTGCTGTCCAATCTGCTGTTGCTGCTACCGCTGATCGTCGTCTACCACACCGTGCACTTCATGCAGTTGCTCTACTGCCAGGTGGCAGTCGCGGCAGGCCTGACCATCGTTGGACTGTACTGGTCGCTGCGCAACCGTGTCTGGGTCGTCAGGGAGCAGAAGGACGCGGCATCGACGCGCCAGGTACTGCGTTACGGCATGCACCAGCACGGCACCATCCTGCTGAGCTTGCTTCTGCTGAATTTCGACAAAATCGTCTTGCTGAATCGCGGCGATATCGAGGATTACGGCTATTACGCGCTGGCCTTCACGACATCGCGTCTCATCGGCGCCGTGCAGGAGGCGGTGGCCGTCGCTCTGTACGCGCGCTTCGCCGGCCGCGATCTCGAGACGTTGAGTGCGAAGGTGCGAACCGCGTTCCGGTTGACGTTCGTGCCACTGATGGTGCTGGCGCTGATGACCGCGGCGCTGTCGCCGTGGCTGATCGTGCTGGTCTACGGGCCGAAATTCGCCGCCATGGCGCTGCCGTTCTCGATCCTGCTGTTCGAATGCGTCTGCAGCGGGGCGAGCTGGACGTTGGCGCAGCGCTTCACTGCCGGCGGCCGGCCGGGCCTGGTATTGATACGCCAGTTGATCTCGGTTGTGCCGGTGTTGCTGGCGCTGCCATTCCTGCCGACCGAGAACGTCTACGTCTACCTGGCCTTGTTGATGTTGTTGGGAGGCGTGCTGCGCTTGACCGTGACCCTGTGCATGTACCCGTTGACTCTCAAGGAAAAAATGCCCGATTTGCTGCCGAAGAGTACAGACCTGGCCATGGTGCGCGTGTTTCTGCCGAAGATGCACGCGTCCCCCAATTAAGCCTCATTAGGACACATATGGAATCCGCAAAAATCGAATCCTCCAGGCTCAACGCCGAACTGATGGCCAAACACGCGGTACTGTTGGACCTGATCGGCAAACGTTCCTTCCATTACGTCGACATCCCCATGCACGGCAATATTGGCGACCTGCTGATCATGCAGGGCACCATGGAGTTCTTCAGGAAGCATGACCTCAAGCCGCGCCTGATCTCGTCGTTTTCACCGTTTGATCCAGACTGGATCGCCAAGGACGACGTCGTCGTTTTCCATGGCGGCGGCAACTTCGGCGACCTGTATGCGGGGCCTCACTCGCTGCGGGAACGCGTGGCCGCCACCCGGCCGGGCAACCGTATCGTCATCCTGCCGCAGTCGATACACTTCTCGTCGCCCGAAAAGGCGGCCGAATCGGCTGCGCTCTTCCGCCGCCACCCGGACTTGCACCTGTGCGTGCGCGATCGCGTCTCGTTCGAGCAGGCGCGTGCCTTTACCGACAATGTCTATTTACTTCCGGACATGGCGCACCAGCTCTATCCGCTCTGGCGACGCGGCTATGACAAGAATGGCGGCGCGATGCTGATCACCCGTGTCGACGATGAAAAAGTCGAGCATGGTGCCTTGCCGAACGTCCGCGTGAAGACGCACACGGACTGGCCGCAATTCGTCGGCGAGCGCGAGCGCACGATCGACAAGTTTCGCTTCGTGTTGCGCAACATGGCACGTTTGGGGATGGGGCGCCTGGGTCAGGCTCTTGTATCGCCGTTGTGGATCCGGTACGCCGATCTGCTCGTCGACGAGGCCATCCGCATGTTCGCCAAGCATGACCTGATCATCACCGATCGCCTGCACGGCCACATCCTGGCAGTGCTGATGGACATGCCGACCCTGGTGCTGGACAACAGTTATGGCAAAAACAGCCGCTACGCGTCGGTGTGGACGGAACGCAGTCGCCTGGTCACCGTGGCTGGAAAGTCGAGCGCAGGGCTCAAGCATGCGGCCCTCGAGCAACCGGAAACGCAACCATCGATTTGAGAGCGATACCGTGGCAAAGATAGACATTCTGCTTCCGGTCAAGAACGGCAAGGACTTCCTGGCGGAGTCCATCGACAGCGTGATCGGACAAACCTTTACCGACTGGCGCCTGCTCGTACTGGACCACGGCTCGACCGACGGCAGCCGTGAGATGGCCGAGGCCTACCAGGCGCGCGATCGGCGCATCGAGGTGCATTCCTTTCCGCAGGCGCAAGGACTGTCCGGCCTGTTGAACCACGGCCTGGCCCTGGCCGACTGCGAATTCGTCATGCGCCATGATGCCGACGACGTCTGCTTCCCGGACCGCATGGCGGTGACGCTGGACGCCTTCGCTGCGTTGCCGGACTGCGTGGCGATCGGTGGCCAGGCCGAGGTGATGGACGGCGCCGGCAAGCGCATCGGCGACATGGAAGTGCCGGTGGGTGTGGCGCGTGTCAGCGCCGCCAGCCTGTTTCGAAATCCGGTGGCGCATCCGACCGCGATGTTGCGCTTCGACAAACTGACGCGTCTGGGTGCGCGCTATGGCCGCGACATCCTCAAGGTCTTGCCCGCGCATCAAAGTCTCTCGGTGAGCAGCCTGGCCGAAGACTATTTCCTGTTCGGTCAGCTTGCCATCCTCGGCCGGTGCGCGAACGTACCGCAGCAATTGATTCGCTACCGCTGGCACGGGAACAACGTCAGCACCACCCGCTTTGTCGAGCAGATGGCACTGTCGCTGACCGTGTCGCGCTTCCTGACCCGTTCGTTGTGCGCCCTGCACGGTCTGCCATGGTTCGACCCGGCGCCATTTTGCAACCACGGAGGTCAGCTTCTGGATGTCAATGGCCAGAGAAACTTTGACGCCGAGTTTGAAAAAATGGCCGACGCGTTGAGGCGCGGCTTCGGCTCGTCGCCGGAAGTGGAGCGCGAACTGCGCTACCGCAAGGCGATATCGACCCGCAACAGGGCTGCACTGCTGTGGCGTTACAACCGGTTTCGTACTACGGACACACCCGAAACGGACGAGTGGGTCGCGATCCGCGCCTGGCTGCTCCGTCGGTTCTCCGGCAAGCACCGGCTCAACGTGTCACCGGAACTGGTCTGATGTCTTTTGATAATTTTTGATGGGTCTACCAAGATGCGTGCCTGGCTGAGAAATCCCCCTGGAGTACCGGTCTGGACCGTATTGGTACCTGCCATGCTGTGTCTGTTCATCGGCGCCGCTATCCCGGTGTTTGCCGACGCGATGGGGGATCATCCTGGTCGCCTGGCGGCATTGCCGGCACTCCTGCTGCTGGGCGTACTGCTGATATACGACTACAAGAAGTTGATGATGCTGATTCTCCTGTTGCGATCCGTCGGCGACAAGGTGCTGGAATCGACGCAGTTCGGCATGGGTGGCGCGCACATGGGCATCGGCGGCCTGATCAACCTGATGGTGATCGTGATTGCCTGCATGATGACGCTGGAAAAGCCCCGGGTGTTCCCGACCCGATTGGCCCGCTTTTGGGCGCCGGTGCTGCTCATGATGGGCTTTGGCGTCGTCATTTCCTACGAAAAGGCCAACGCCATCAAGGAATATCTGGGGATGCTGTCCAATTTCGCGATTTTCATCATCGCGGCATATACGGTGCGCTCCAACGAGGATTTCAACAAGATCATCCGGCTGATACTCTGGTCATCACTGCTTCCATCTTTGTATTCTCTCGTCGACGTCGCCCTGCACATGCGCGATGGCGGCTTCCGTCTGCAATCGACTTTCGGCCATCCCAATATTCTGGCGTTCTATCTGACCCTCATACTGGTCCTGTGCCTGTACATGTTGAAGAGCCCGCTGTATGCGATCAAGCCACTGGGCCGTGTTGTGATCTGCTGCTACATGCCAGTGCTGCTGGGGCAACTTCTGCTGACTCAGACCCGCAGTGCCTGGCTGGCCTGTTTCGTGGTATTCGTGCTGTACGCCTTGCTGTTCGAGCGCAAATATCTGTTGTACCTGTTCCTGCTGCCCCTGGTGGTGTTCATCCCGTCCGTCTACGAGCGCCTGTTGGATCTCGGCCACGGCAACGAAGCGGTAGGGTATGCCCACCTGAATTCCTTTGCCTGGCGCCAGGTTTTGTGGAAGTCTGCAATCGGCTTCATGGAACCGCAACGGCTGGTCTATGGCTATGGATTGGATGGCTTTGGCCACTTTGCGGAAATTTTCTTTCCAATCGACCGTACTCTCAGATGGGACGCCCACAATGTCTATGTGCAGTTCCTGTTTGACATCGGCATCATCGGCGTATCGTGCTATCTGTGGCTATTTGCCCGTGTACTGTGGACCATCCGCGCGCTCAGGCTCATGGATCGCCTGTCTGGCTTTCTGTTGCTCGCAATCGTGGTGCAGTACCTGATCGTCTCGTATTCCGACAATATGTTCCGCTATCTGGTGTTCAACTGGTATTTATGGTTCACAGTGGGTGGCGCCTGTTCGCTGGTCGACCTGCAGCTTATTTCCAAAAAGGCAGAATATGAAGATTGCGTACCTGGTAAACCAGTATCCTAAAATCAGCCATAGTTTCATCCGTCGTGAAATCTTGGCACTGGAGCGTCAGGGTTATCAGGTGCAACGTTTATCCATCCGCGGCTGGGACGAGGAGTTACGTGACGAGGAGGACGTGCGGGAACGCGCCATCACCCGTTATGTCCTCCAGAACGGTACTCTGGCAGTGGGCATGGATTTGCTTCGTATGGCGGTGAAGCGACCAGCCCGCTTCGTCAAGGCATTCGCCCTTGCGTGCAAGATCGGCCTGCGTTCCGATCGGCCCCTGCCGCTGCACTTTATCTATCTGGCGGAAGCCTGCCGGATCGTGCCGTGGATGGAGGCGTACGGGGCACGCCACCTGCACGCCCACTTCGGCACCAATTCCGCCGAGGTGGCGATGCTCGCCGGCATGCTTGGCGGCCCGGCCTACAGCTTCACCGTACACGGTCCGGAAGACTTCGATAAACCGGAATTCCTCTGGCTGGGCGAGAAAATCCGCCGGTCGGCTTTCATCGTCGCAGTCAGCTCTTTCTGCCGCAGCCAGCTGTTCCGCTGGGCCGCGTACGCGGATTGGACCAAGGTACAGGTCGTTCATTGCGGCGTCGACCCACGCTTTCACGCGGTGCCGCCGCAGCCGGTTCCGGCCGCGCCGCGACTGGTCTGTGTTGGCCGTTTGTGTGAGCAGAAAGGGCAGTTGCTGCTGGTGCGTGCAGTCCAGGCGGTGGTGGCCAAAGGTATTCCGATCCACCTGGTGCTCGCCGGCGACGGCGAGATGCGCGGTGCGATCGAAAAGCTGATTGCCGAGTGCGGGCTGGGGGACCACATCAGCATCACCGGATGGATCAACGGCGATCAAGTGCGAGAGGAAATTCTGGCGGCGCGCGCGCTGGTGCTGCCGAGCTTTGCAGAAGGCTTGCCGGTCGTGATCATGGAAGCGATGGCCCTGCGCCGTCCCGTGCTGTCGACCTTTGTCGGCGGCATTCCTGAACTGGTGCGCACCGGAGAAACAGGCTGGTTGTTTCCGGCTGGAGACGTGGCTGAGTTGGCCAAGGTACTGGAGGCCTGTCTGGCGGCGTCACCCGAGCAGCTGCAGGCGATGGGGGAGGCCGGCTACCAGCGCGTGCTGGCCCGCCACGCTGTCGACACCGAGGCGGGCAAGCTGGCGCACCTGCTCAGCCAGTCGATGACATTGAACCCATCATGATGTCGTTCTATCTGGTTGTTTAGGGGCCAATTCATTCATCAGGTCCATCAAGCGGGCGGCAGCGGCGGCAAAGCTGAAATTGTCCAGCGAAGCCTGGCGGGCGCGCTGCGATAAATCACGGCGCAGTTCGGCGTCCTCCCACACGGTGCGCAGCGCGCTGACCATGGCTGACACGTCTTTCGGTGCGACCAGAATCCCGTCGACGCCGTCGTCGATGTAGTCGTGGGTGCCGGCGCAGGCCGTAGCGACCAGGGGCACGCCGCGCATCATCGATTCGATCACCGTGACCTGCCCGGATGGCGCGTCGACGTCCGCAATCGGGATGACATTGATGCGCGAATTCAGCGCCAACTGGTGGCATTGCGCCAGCGTCAGCCCGGAGCGAAAGCTGACGCATGCGGGCGGCTGGATGTGGGCAGTCGCATGTGGACCGGCCACGATGATGGTTTTATAGCCCAGTTGACCGGCGGCTTCGGCAAGGAGCGCGTAGTCGCGATTGGCCGTGCCCAGCGCCACGATATAGGGTTCGTCGGCCTGCTCGGCCCAGGTATCGCCGGCCGGAAGTTCGGCACTCAGGGGCACGAACACGAAGCGCTCGCGCGGCAGCCGTAGCCAGCGACTGTAGATCTCGATCTCGGCGCGCGAGTGCACGACGAAGAGGTCCACAGCCGGAAGGCAGAAGCGCGCCAGCTTGCCTTTGATGCCGCCGTAGGGCTGGGCCAGATTGAAGCACCATGCGATCAGCGGCAGGTTCTTGCGGCCGCTGAGTTTTTTCAGCAGCGCGACGATCACGGCCAGTTGTGGGAAGGTCGTGACGATGCCGGTCGGCTGCCTGTTGAAGGTCCGCACAAAGCCCTGCCAGCCGTGACGCAGATAGTCGAGCCATTCGCGCGCCGACGAGACCTTGCGTGAACGGTCGTGCTCATAGAAGGCGGGCACCTGCAGGGTGCGGTGGATCTGCTGATCGATCAACGGCATCAACCAGCCGGGTTCCGTGGTCTTCACAAAGGGCGACAATATCAGCCAGTCCATGCTCCGTTCTCCGGTTCTATCGTGGTGTAAGCACTTGCGCATCGGGCTCGGCCGCTGCCGCACCCGCTCCAGCCAGTCCCTGTAGCAAGAAGTCAACGTTCTGCAAGTGCATGGCGCGGCGCACTGCGGCGCCATGTGCGTGTACTGTCAGGGCTGCCCCGACCTTGCTCTGGTGGCCGTACAGCAGCAGCAACAGACCCAGCGCCGCACTGTCGAGGCTGCAGTCGGGCAGCAACTCGACGCGGACCTGGCGGTGCTGCGCCGTCGTGCGGGCCAGGGCGGCCCGCAGTCCGGCCAGCCCGCCATCGTGCCACGCCCCACCCAGCGTGAGGGCATAGTGTTGGCCATCGTCTCTTTCGCAGAGCACCGGCGCGGCCCTGGCGCGCCGGGCGCGGCGCTCGGCCAATGCGCCAGGAAGGGCGCGGTTGGTGACCAGGCGGAGCAACGCCACGCCGTCATGCCAGTAGCGCCGCCACAACGCCGGCTCCTCCTTGATCCGCCATAACCATTCCAGGCCGAGTCCGCCCACGCGCGAGGGGGCGCGGCTCACGGTACCTGCGACGAAATTGACGACCGCGCCCAGATGGCTGACCAGGGGCGTGCGCAGCGCTTCCAGATTGTGTTCGATCCAGGCCTGGCCACGCTTGGCGCCAAGGGCAACCACCAGCAGGTCGGCATGGCTGGCATTGATCCTCTCGATGATGGCGGGCGTGCTCATGTCCGCCAGCGAACCAAAGCCGGGCGAGTACGCGCCCACGCACCGCATGGCGCCCTGGCTGGCGTTGAGGGCGTCTGCCGCCTGCTGCGCGACGCCGTCCGGCCCACCAAAGAAAAACACCTTGAGCGGCACGGCACGTTGCGCGCGCATTTGCTCAAAGACGGTAGAGCCTGCGACGCGCGTGGTAATCGGTACGCCCAGCAACCGGGCCAGCCAGACCACAGGCATGCCATCAGCCAGCGACAGGCCGGAGCGCAACACGGAGTCCCGGAATGCCGGATCGTCCAGGCTGGCAATCAGGAAGTTCAAGTTAGGCGTCGAGAAGAAGCAGCGCTCGGCATTGCCGGCGCGCGCCAGCAACAACTGCACGGCTTGCGCCGTGTCGACCGCATCGAACGGCAGGCCGAGCACGCAATACACACGGCGCGTAAAGTCGGTCACGATAGGCGCAGGATGAAGCGGCGCGCGCAGAGTACTATTCAGTGTCACGTTTAGACCTCACCCATGCGACTTGACGATTGAACAGGAAGCGAAAGTACAGCGGTACTTTTGCTGCGACATACCATGCGGACAGTGCCAGTTCTTTGCCGCTCAGCACGGCGCGACCATGGCGCCGCCATGACATGAGAATCGCCGCGCCGAGCGCCGCACCTTCCAGTATGCCGAGAACCAGCGGCGCGACCGGGCCGCCGGCCAGCGCGAGCAGCAAAGCCAGTCCCGTCATCCCGCACACGAGTAGCACGAGCAGGGCAAGCGGAGGCACGCACAAATCGAGACCAAAGGCGAACAGGCTTGCACTGGCGCGGCGCACGCCGGCCAACAAGGTGGCTGGCGCGGTGCTGGTGATCATGCTCAAATGACCGTGCTCCCAGCGCGTGCGCTGGCTTTGTGTACCCTCATTGCTGGTCGGGAAATAGCTGTACACCAGCGCGTGCGGGCAAAACATGGGCGCGCTGCCAGCCAGTGCCAGGTCCATCCCCAGCTTCATGTCCTCGACGATATGGCCGGTGGCCAGGCGGGCGCCCCGGATTGTCTGCCACGGGAAGGCCATGCCGGTGCCCATGAGCTGGCACGGCCAGCCCAGGCGGAACCAGCCCAGCGGCCGTACCTTGTTCTTTACGATCCAGGCGAATTCGGCGATCTTTTTCAGCGGGCCGCTGCCGACCGGCGTGTGCATCAGGTAGAGCGCCTGCACCGGCCGCTGATGTTGAAAGGCCAGGCCTGCCAGACGTGCGATGGCGCCGTCGCCAACGATACAGTCCGCGTCCACGATCATGACCACATCCGGCGGTGCGGCCGCCAGCGCCTGCACGCCGAAGTCCAGCGCATAGCCCTTGCCGCGCAATTCGGCATGGCTCCGTTCGACCACGTCGACGCCAGCCCGGCGGGCGACCTCGGCGGTACGATCACGGCAGTTGTCGGCGACGACCAGGATGCGGTCGGCGACGCCGAGTTGGCTTTGGAGGCTGGACAGGGTCGCCGGCAAGCCAGTTTCCTCATTGTGAGCCGGTATCAATATCGCGACACGCGGACGGGTGACCGGCAGCGGCGCGGCGGCGCGCAAGGGACGCATGGCGAGCAGCACCTGTGCAACCAGCACCAACACCGGCACCAATATGGTGCACTGCAACATGAGCAGTGCGAGCGAAAGTACAGACGTCAAGACTATCCTTTCTTGGAAATCAACTTGCGGGGGCGGGCAATGCGGCAGCAGCTGGGTTTGCTGCTTGAAAGGGGGCAGTGCGCCTGGCACGGCGCAGCCATCGGTCCCATGCGATCGTTGCGATCGTAGTGGTTACCCTTACGAATATAGTAACCGAATTTTTTCCTTGGACAATGGTTGTCGGCAAACTTTCCTTACTCTTCTATGAGTTAAGCCATGTTTGGCAGTGCCGACACTTGATGGTACGCAGAACGTGGTCGCTAGGTAGGGGACTAATGCGTGGAATGCGCTCGATCGACAGTGGTGCGTTCCGTAGCGGTTGATTTGATCAAGCGTGCCGGTGCGCCTACCGCAGTACTGCCGTCCGGCATATCGCGCAGCACAACCGACATTGCGCCAATGCGACAGTTGTTGCCTATCCTGACCCCACCCAGTATTTGCGCATAGGCGCCGAGTTCGACGTTGTCACCCAGTACCGGGACCGGGCCACCGGCATGCCGATTCCCTATTGTGACGCCCTGGCGCAATGTGCAGTTGGTGCCGATCCTCACGTCAGGGTGAATGAAAATATTCCCGAAGTGCCAAATTCTCAGGCCTGGACCGATGGTCGCCTCCTTCGGAAGACTGATCCCGGTGATCGTCTCGATCAGGCGAAACGCGGGCCAATACAATGTTGTCCGCCACTTTTTGCCCAGACCGGCAGGTCGTTGGTCAAGGCGGCGCCCAAGACGATACAGCCAGACCGCCCAAATTGATTGCTCACTGAGGAATGGCCGCCGCAAGCCGTATCGGTCCAGGTCGCATTCCCAATCGCTTTTATCCTGCATTTTGACCTTGAGAAAGTTTTTGTGCCTGCAATTATTGTAGCTAAATTTTGATGCTGATGAGTTGGCGATCATTGGCAGATAAAAAAAGCCGCGCTTGTGGCG
>Ga0207657_10001292_pt1 | contig 26597 bp, 21 predicted proteins | sample KBSC33metaG_FD_184316 | JGI IMG/M metagenome (GOLD analysis project Ga0207657, IMG submission 184316) | Corn rhizosphere microbial communities from Kellogg Biological Station, Michigan, USA - KBS C3-3 metaG (SPAdes) (version 2) | ecosystem: Host-associated > Plants > Roots > Rhizosphere > Soil ... | reverse complement strand
CGCCCAATTCGTCAATATCGGCGAGCGCACCAACGTCACCGGATCGGCTGCGTTCAAGAAGCTGATCATGGCCGGCGAATATGCCAAGGCGGTCGAGGTTGCGCGCCAGCAGGTCGAGAATGGCGCGCAGGTGATCGACGTCAACATGGACGAAGGCCTGCTCGATGCGGAGGTGGCGATGACCACTTTCCTCAAGCTGATCGCGGCCGAACCCGACATCGCGCGCGTGCCGGTGATGGTCGACAGCTCCAAATGGAGCGTGATCGAGGCGGGGTTGAAGTGCGTCTCGGGCAAGCCGATCGTGAATTCGATCAGCATGAAGGAGGGCGAAGCCGCCTTCCTCGATTCCGCGCGCAAGGTGATGGCCTATGGCGCGGCCGTGGTGGTGATGGCGTTCGACGAGGTCGGCCAGGCGGACACCAAGCAGCGCAAGATCGAGATTTGCGAGCGGGCCTATCATCTGCTCACCGGGATCGGCTTCCCGCCCGAGGATATCATCTTCGATCCGAACATCTTCGCGGTGGCGACCGGGATCGACGAACATCGCCGCTATGCGATCGACTTCATCGAGGCCACGCATGAGATCCGCAAGAAATGCCCGCACGTCCATATTTCGGGCGGCGTCTCGAACCTGAGCTTCAGCTTCCGCGGTAATGAGCCCGTGCGTCGCGCGATGCACAGCGTGTTCCTCTATCACGCCATCCAGGCGGGCATGGACATGGGCATCGTCAATGCCGGTCAGCTCGACGTCTATGACGCGATCGACCCCGAGCTGCGCGAAGCGTGCGAGGACGTCATCTGGGACCGGCGCGACGATGCGACCGATCGCCTGATCACGCTCGCCGAGAAATATCGCGGCACCGACGCCGTCGCCGAGAAGCAGGCCGAGGAATGGCGCAGCTGGGACGTGCGCAAGCGGCTCGAACATGCTTTGGTCAAGGGCATCGACCTCTATGTGGTCGAAGATACGGAGGAAGCCCGCCTCCAGCACAAGCGCCCGATCGAGGTGATCGAAGGCCCGCTGATGGACGGCATGAACGTCGTCGGCGACCTGTTCGGATCGGGCAAGATGTTCCTGCCGCAGGTGGTGAAGTCGGCGCGCGTGATGAAGAAAGCCGTCGCGCACCTGCTGCCGTATATCGAGGCGGAAAAGGAAGCGGGCGCCAAGGCCAAGGGCCGCATCGTGATGGCGACGGTCAAGGGCGACGTCCACGATATCGGCAAGAACATCGTCGGGGTCGTGCTCGCCTGCAACGGCTATGAGATCATCGATCTCGGCGTGATGGTGCCATGGAGCGACATCCTAAAGTCCGCCAACGACAATGATGCCGACATGATCGGCTTGTCCGGCCTGATCACGCCTTCGCTCGACGAGATGGTCACCGTCGCCGAAGAGATGAAGCGCGCGGGCATGACCATGCCCTTGCTGATCGGCGGCGCGACCACGTCGAAGGTCCATACCGCGCTCCGCATCGACCCCGCCTATGACGGGCCGGTGGTGCACGTGCTCGACGCGAGCCGCGCCGTGGGCGTGGCCTCGACGCTCATGTCCGACACGCAGCGCGACAGCTTCGTCGAGAAGACCGCGACCGATTACCAGGCGGTCCGCACCGCGCGCGAAGGCAAGGGGCAGAATGAGCTCGCCACGCTCGACGAAGCGCGCGCCAATGGCTTCCCGTTCGATCCGGCCCTGAAGCCGCCCGCGCCGATCCAGCCGGGCACGCATAGGTTCGACGATTGGCCGCTCGACGATCTGCGCCCCTATATCGACTGGACCCCCTTCTTCCGCGCCTGGGAACTGGCCGGCGTCTACCCCGCGATCCTCGACGACGACGTGGTAGGCGAAAGCGCACGCGGCCTGTTCGCGGATGCCGAGGCGATGCTCGATACGATCATCAAGGAGAAATGGCTGACGGCGAGGGGCGTAGCAGCCTTGTGGCCGGCAAAGCGGGACGGGGATGATATCCTCGTCTCTCCCCTCCCGCTTGCGGGAGGGGCCGGGGGAGGGGAGTCCGCCTCCTCGGGTAAGCTGGAGGGGGATTCCGTCCGCCTCCCCATGCTCCGCCAGCAAATCAAGAAGCGCGAAGGCCGCCACAATATGTGCCTCGCCGACTTCATCGACCCCGCAGGCGATTGGTTCGGCGGGTTCGCGGTCGGCATCCATGGCGCCGAGCCGCACCTCGCGCGCTTCAAGGCGGACCATGACGATTATCGCGATATCTTGCTGAAAGCACTCGCCGATCGCCTCGCGGAGGCCTTTGCCGAACGGCTGCACCTGCACGTGCGTACGAACCTATGGGGTTATGCAGCAGGCGAACAGCTAACCAATGAAGCTCTGATCAAAGAGCAATATCGCGGCATTCGTCCGGCGCCGGGCTATCCTGCCTGCCCCGATCACAGCCTCAAGCCGCTCTTGTTCGACCTGCTCGGCGGAACGGAAACGACCGGTATCACGCTGACCGAGAGTTTCGCGATGCTCCCCACCGCGGCCGTGTCGGGTTTCTATTTCGGCTATCCCGAAAGCCAATATTTCGGCGTGGCGCGGATCGGGAAGGATCAGCTCGACGATTATACCGCACGCCGCGGTGTCGACCTGCCAACCGCCGAGCGCTGGCTCCGCCCCAATCTGGACTGACTCAAGGCCGCCGCAGCGTGGCGCCACCGGGTAAACCGGGCCAGCGAAGCCGCCAAGTCTGGGCGGCAGCCTACGTCGTACGAGACCGGCCCGTGACCAGTAGAGGAAGCCGCGAGCAGACCCACGATGCCGAAGGCGACCACCGCCTGTTCCGATCGCTCCCTGTGGTCACCGGGTCGGCGCGTGCAGGGCGCGCCACTGCATCGCTGCACGCACGCGCGCCGCATCGCTCGGATGGTCGTAAAACAGGATCAGGTCCGTCATCGTCGGCTGCAGCGGTCCGATGTCGGCATCCTGTATCATGAAGTCGGCTAAGCCCGTCGGCTCCTGCGCCAAGGCGAGACTGAATGCGTCCGCCTGCGTTTCCTGCACTCGTGCATAGGCGTTAGTGAGCGGATCGGACACGAAACCCCATGCGGTAAAGAGCAACCAGAAGACGGCGATCGCCCCCGTCTGGGTGACATCTGCGACCCCCCATCTCGCCCCCATGCGCTGGATGAGCAGTGGTTCAAGCCAAGCGATGAAGGCGAAACCCAGCATCGCCACCAAGGTGCCGAGCAACACCATTTTGAACGGATGGTGCATCACGTAATGGCCCATCTCGTGCGCCGCGAGCGCTTTCACCGCCTCCGGTGACGACGTAAGCGCGGTATCGTCGATGGTGATCCGCGCTGTCCCGAACGCCCCCGACACATGGCCGTTCAGGCGACGGCTCTAGCGGGAGGCGTCGTCGGTATAGACATTGTCGGCCGGCACGCCCGCCCTTCTCGCCATGGCAAGAATGTCGCTCTTGAGTTCGCTGCCGGCGAGCGGCGTGTACGTGTTGGTGAGTGGCTCGATCACCATCGGCGTGGCAGCGGTGTAGAGGAACGCGAGGGCCAGATAGATTGCGCCAGCAAATAGGAACCAGTTACGAGGCAAGCGACGGATCATCGCCATCAGTAGTGTAATGCCGACGGCGTAGAAAATTGCCGTGCTGGTCCATCCGATCGCGTAATCCTGCACCCAGCCGATGAAAGGCTGCTCGGAAAATCCGAAGGCGCGATTGCGGATGTAGCTCGCACAGACCTCGACGGGGAGCGTCACCGCAAACACGAAGACCAACAGCACGAGCGAGAACAGAAGGTCCCGAAGCCATCGCCGCCGAACGGCCCGCGCCATCGCGGCATCGAGCGCGCGAGCTGCGCCGCTGTAGAGGAAGAGGAGGACGGCGCTGAGGTTGGCGACGATCCGAGCCGCGAGCGCCCAGTAGCGGGTCCGGCCGACTGCATCGCCTCGATCGCGCATGACGGCCGGCACGCGCGTCAGATAGGCAGCGGTGGCGGATGCAGGATCGCGCGGCAGCGCGTCGTACCAAAAGTGCGATACCGAAGGTATCGGATCAGTCGCACGGACGGCTGGAGAGTGGCTCTGCGCTACGAACCCCAAAACCCCCGCCATCATGAGAGCAAGCAATGCGATCATCAAGCCTGCGCGCACGGTCCTGTCCCCCTGATTGCATGCGCAACCTATCTGCTAAGTGAGGATTTGCGAACGTCTGAAAATAGCGTCAGAAATCCTAAAGCTGTCGGGGTGTAAAGTCCCCACGGGCGACGATCGAAAAGCTTGTAAGGTGGGGATGTCGGCTTCCGGGATCGTCACGTTCCGCATCCTATGGCCCATGCTGGGCGGAGGCGGTCGTTGGCCGTCCGAGCCTCTCGCGTTGTTCCCGCAATATAGGCGACATGATCCAGATAAATGACGCAGGCTTCGCTACGATCCCGAGCGAAGGTCGCTGGTCCACATCAACCTCGCGACGATGATACTCCATATGGCGAGGATCACGTTGATGGCAGTCACGGCACCGTGTGAATCAAGCGCAGGTTCGTAGAGTGCGGCAAACAGGGTGCCAAAGCCCCATATCGCCGCGCCGCCGACCAGCAAATGCGCGGATAATATGAGTGCCAAAGTCGAGCCAACGAGCGCAGTTCCTACCGCGCCAACAGCGCGCGGGGCGCGAGGCCGGTGCAACAATGCAACCGACCATAAGAGCAACGCGCTCATCGTGGCGAAGGCGAAGAGTAGTTCAGCTCGCATCGAAACGGTCGAGTCGATTCGAACTAAAACCAATACTCGAGCCGAAAACGCTGCCAGAAAGATGATCAATCCGGCACGGTTCAGCGGCTTTGCAGGTCCCAGTTCTTCACAAAGACACAGAACGCCGAAGCTGAAGCCTAACCAGCTTACAAATGCCATGGGACCAAGGAGCGGCCCCGCCGAACTGAGAAGGCAATAAGCGGACGCGAAAACGGCCAGTGCAATTGCGCCGGCTCTGGCATTGGGAGTCATTTGTTGCGGCATCGGTGCGCCATCCCTTCCATTTGTCTTCGTGGAAGTACGGAGCATCCAGCAGGAGCGATATGGACAATGAGCGGCATATGTCCGATCCACCGCCAGCATATGGATCGTCCCCCTGCGTCTCTCGACCAATCCATAACGTCGAACTCGGGTGCCCAGGGTGCGCTGCTTTCCGCGTTCGCCAGATTGGCGTTGAGCCGGCGCTATCGCGAATTTGGCGTCGATGCGATAGCCCGCGCCGCGAATGTCGCGCGGTCAACCTTCTACTACCACTTTGCTGGCAAAGATGACCTGCTTTTGCATAACCTAAGACCGCTGATTTCAGAGCTGGCGGAGATGCCCTTTACGGCGCGAGATTCCGATGAATTGCGCTACTGGGTCGCCCATATTTGGGAGCATCGCCGGTTTTCTAGCCGCTTGCTCGATGGCGACACCGGTCGCAAGATTGAGGCCGCTACTTTCCGTGGATTGAACGAGATGTTGGCCACTCGACAGCCTTCCGCAAAGCACAATGCCTTGTTGGCTGCACAAATTTCCGGAGGCAGTGTGGCACTATTGAAGGCTTGGACAAGCAACCGTGTGACGGCAACACCATCCGATATTGCCCACACGCTGTGGTCCAGTGCCGTTTCTGTCCGCAACTCCCCTCCTTGCGGACTCAAGTAAGTGTCCATTTTTGGCTGTTTTCGAGCTCGCCGAAGGCGCTACCGAACGGGGGCAAGGAGGGCGCGACGCGTCTTAGGACGAACGTTCGCTACTGAGTCGTTTGCGGTCATTCGATGCCGCTACCGGCCCATGGCAGATTTCACCGCTCCTCAGGCAAAAGCGGCCAGGCGGCAGGCGGCTTAAAAGCAGTCTCAAGATTCGCGAGTATCTAGCGTCCGCAATTGGGTCGGAAGCCGCCATTGCGCGCGTTCCGGCATCGAATGGCGGCAATTGGTGGAAAGCGGTCGTCACGAGTGTAAACTGCGCCAATGACCCGAGCGGATTTGCCCGGCGTTATCGAGACGCTTCTGGCTTCGGGTGCGGCCGATCGATCTGAAGGCGCTTTGCCTGAAATTTGAACGGCGGCTCAGGCAATTGTTGACTTGCGGACAATCAACCGCGGCTCCAGGCGCAAGGTTTGGGGTGCGGCGCCCGACCCTGTACTCAGATCGAGAACGCGTTTCGCCGCCATATCCCCCAGCCGATGAATGCTCTGGTCAACGGAGGTCAGCGGTACACGCAGATAATCGGCGTAACGCAGATTGCCGCAACCTATGAAGGCAATGTCCTGGGGAATGCGCAGACCGGCCTGCATCGCGGCGTCCATGGCGCCAATGGCGGACAGATCATTGTAGCAGAAGACGGCGTCCGGCGGTTCGCGCAAGGACAGCAATTCCTGCATGGCATGGTAGCCGGTGGCATCGCCGCTTTCTTCAAAGCCATCGCGCATTACCACATAAGCTTTGGGAAGTTCGATGCCCGCCGCGGCTAGGACGCGTTGAAAGCCTTTGAGCCGGTCCGCCGTCGGACTGATGCCACGCCCGCCGATATGGGCGATCCGTCTGCGGCCGATGCCGACCAGATGGCGCGCCGCCAGTTCACCAACCATGAGGTCATTGGTGCCGACGAAATCCATCGGCAATTTGGGAAAATGACGATCAATGAGCAGAACGGGTGTGGTGGTTTCCGCCAGAGCCCTGGGGGGATGCGTTGCCGGGCGACAGGATGCCACCAGCAAGACATCGACGCCGCGCGCGAGAAGGGTTTTGATTTCCTGTTCTTCGATATCCGGATCTTCTTCGGAGGAGGCCAAAACCAGAACCAGACCTTCCGAACGCAGCGCCCCGGCCAGTGACCGGGCGAATTCGCCGAAGAAGGGATGGATCAGATCCGGCACTACCAATCCGACCGCATGGGAACGTCCGCCCGCCAGCGCGCGCGCCAGCATGTTGGGCTGGTAGTTCAGCTCGCGCATCCGCTTCAGCACGCGCTCGCGGGTTTTGTGGCCGATGTCGGTCTGGCCGCGCAATACCTTTGAAACGGTAACCGTCGAAACGCCGAGATCGCGGGCTATGTCTTTGAGCGTGACCGCCATTGAGGGAGCTTTTCAAGTGCGTTGAAACCGTTGTTTCGTCTATTCACACGCCCCCCTGACCGCGTCCAGATATGAGACGGGGGCCTAATTGAAGCGCGTGCGCGTCCATAATGCCCAGCAGCCTGCCGCCAGCGTCGCCAGCAGGATGACCCCAAGGACCGCAACCCATTCCCAATGCATAGCCAGCGGCGGTACGACCGCATCGGCGCCCAGCCAGACAAACAGCGAGACGGCGGCGGCCACGATTGCCCAGTCCCACCAGCGCCGTTTGCCCGACCCTTTGGCGTCGTTGCCATTTTGGGCCTTCAGCGCATCGCTGCAATCAAGGCCATAGCGGTCGCACTCGCGTTGCAAAGCTGCATCGCGGCTACTCATCTCATCCGCGCCGGCTGCCGCCGTGCTGATGGCCAGTGCCCCCAGGATCATGAGCAGCGAACCGCCAACGACCAGCCCAAGATGTAACGTATCGGCCGCCGCCAGCTCTCCGAACACCAGCGCCCCCCAGGCCAGTCCCCATAACTGGTTGGTATTGGACAACGGAATGCCACGGCTGATGCCGAGATACTTGGTAGCATATTGCTGAAACAGGTCGCCAATCACCCACACAAAGCCGCCCAAAAACAGCCAGAACAGCACCTGACGGTGGTGCAGAAGCTGCATGGCCGAGGAACTTGGGCCGCCGTCGAAGTGCCAGGTCAGGGTCAGCATCGTGCCCAGCTCGCCGAACGTGAAAATAGTGACGAACGAAAGAGGGCTCATGCCGCTCAGATAGGCTTTGCGGTAGGGGACATACATGGTGCCCCACATCAGGCTTGCGCCTGCTGCCGCAGCGAGGCCACGCGCGGCGTGTGGTGATGCGCCCGTATCGCGAAGCGTGCTGAAGCCCAGCATGATGGCGGCGGCGACGATCGCCAGAGTGCCGAGCAACACCTTGCCGGTGGTTCGCGCGCCCGCACCGCGCATTTCACGGAACAGCAGCCATCCCCATAACAGCCCGACCAGCGAATTGGTGTTCCACAGCGGAAAGGCCGTAGCGAGGCCCACGTCACGAATGGCGAATACGGTCAGCGTGTTGGCAACTGCCCATAGCGCGCCCGCCAGAAGCCCCCAGATGATAAGGTGAGGTTTGGACGCGATGTCCGAAAACACGAAACCTGTGCCCTTCATCAGGGTCGGGAAGGTCCAGCGCGCGGTGAAGACGCCCGCCACCATGCACAGAGATATGGCGAAGGGAGAAAAACCCGCCGCAACCAGTTTGGTCGGCGCTTCCGCTGCGCCAAGCCAGGCACCGGCAGCCAGGCCGCACAAAACGCCCAGCATGTGTCGAGGATTGGCCGATGCCGCAGCCGCCTTTTGTGAAGACGCCATGATGGCGGTCCTTTCTTTCCTGGGATCTATCCGGCTGCGGGGAGGCGGGTTTTAGGTGATGATCGCCAGAAGAAGGATGCCGCTGGCAAGGACCAGCGCGGGAATCCAGAACTGAATATCAGTTAAAACTGCGCGCACTATGGACGCACGTGTCGCGTGCCGTTCGTTCATCCGCATCCTCGTCTCCCATTGGCTCGTCCTTCTCTCTGCGGGAAGGTTTGGAGCAACTATGGAGCGTTACCCATAACGTCCGATGTGTCAAGGCGTCCTTGCCAGCGCATGAAGGGGGTTATTGAGCTTTGTGGTGACTTGCGATAGTCCATTTACGTAAGCGATAACGTTGGCAAAGCAGGCCAAGGCCGGAGGATGCGGAACGATGGGTGCAAACGCCACACAGGCTGTCGATGAAAGCCGCTACAAGGAAGGCAAGGCTGAGGAAGAGTTTCGTCAATATGACGCGACTGCCGTCCCGCGTGTCGCCCGGTTCTATCGCAACAATCACGAGCGGATGACCGTTGACTATGTTCTGCGCAAGGAGGCCGAATATTTCGGCCTGACGCGGGGCAAGAAGTCGATCTGGGAGGCAGCCGAATTTCTGAATGCCCTGGTCGACGAGAGCGATCCGGACACCGATTTGTCGCAGACCGATCATCTTTTGCAAACGTCAGAGGCCATGCGCCGTGACGGACAGCCGCGCTGGATGATCCTGACGGGCTTTCTGCACGATCTGGGCAAATGCCTTTGCTTATGGGGCGAGCCGCAATGGGGTGTGGTTGGGGATACCTATCCCGTGGGCTGCGCCTGGTCGGAGCACATTGTCTTCCACGAATATTTCGCCGGCAACCCGGATCGTAACGTACCGGAATACCAGACAAAATATGGCATTTATGAACCAAATTGCGGCCTTGAGAATGTGCATATGTCCTTCGGCCACGATGGCTATATTGCCGAGGTGATGAAGCCTTACCTGCCGGATGAAGCGCTCTATATGCTGCGCTTCCATTCCTTCTATCCGTGGCACAAGCATGGCGCTTACGATCACCTGTGCAATGACAAGGATCGCGCCATGCTGAAATGGGTGCTGGAGTTCAACAAGTACGACCTTTACTCGAAAGGTCATGCCAAGCCGGATCTGGCCAAGCTAAAGCCCTATTACGATGATCTGTTCGCCGATTTCCTGCCTGCAAAGGTCGCGTGGTAGACAATATATCGAATTGGGCCCTTTGAACTGTGAGGCCTGGCTCGATGTCTTCGATCGTACGGTCACTCGGGGCATTTCCATGACCTGCCGTCCGCCGGTCCCGCGGTCATAAAGAGCGTCCTGCGTGCGGCGCTGGCTGCGTTTGGTGCTTTTGGCCCGGCAGCTTCATCGCCGCGCGAATGGCGGCTGATGGGTGGGAACAGCAGCTTCCGAGAGCACAAAGGTGATGTCAGTCGTTGGAGCACCTTCGACGTGAATGACCGCTAAAGACGGTCTAGTTCTATCTCTATTCGCGGCTATCATTGACGATATTGCGCCGAGTGGGGCCTATTGATATCCGCCGCTCGGAGCCGCAACAGGGGAAAACAAATGAAACTGTTTGGACTATGCGCCGGTCTCGCGGCCTTGGTATCCGAACCGGCTGCGGCGCAACTGATGAGCTCTTCACAAGAGTTCACAGTATTCTACCAGAGCCATGGGAGCACAGGCCCGCAGCAGATCCAGCTATATGATGGTCCGTACGTACTTCAAAACGTAGTAATCACGTGGTCTGGGGGCGTAGGTTCTTATTTTGATAGTCCGTACTCCACTGGTGGAACGCCCTACACCCAGAAATATTCGGGCATTGTTGGATTTTACATGTTTAATTCGGACTCTGGCTCACCTGCGCAGGGCGCCGACGCATTCCGTTCTTTCTCGGGATCCACCACCTGCACTGAATACGCGTGCTTGGTCGAGGGCTCGGCGTCAGGTACGCTCTTTGGGTCGCCGGCAGCCTTTCAAGGTCCCGGAACACTGATGGTCGATAGTGGCAGTTACATCGATCCGGATTTTGGGCCCAGAGGGCCGGAGTCGGGGTCGGGCGAATCGGTGCACGGCACGATCACGTACTATTTCGGTGGTGTTCCCGAGCCCGCAACCTGGGGATTGATGCTCGGCGGCTTCGGCGCGATCGGTGGCGCCATGCGCAGCCGCCGCAAGGCGGCCGTTAGCTTCGCATAAGTTCATGCCCCAAGAATGATCGTAGGGCGCCCTCGCATCGTCGGATGCGGCGGCGCCTTTTGGGTTCAGGCGACGCTATGAGCGGGCGCTCCGCAAGGACACACGTCCGTGCCGCACGAGATCAGCTCCGCAGCAACAGCGTCGCAGCTTTCTCGCTTAGTCCGAATCCCCCCCTCAACCGGTCACGAAGGGGGTCGCGAATTCGATCCGGATTCCGCCGGGGATGAATATCAGGAAATGGCGCGTGGCTGATCCCGGCCGGATTGCGCATGGCGCGACATCCACCACCACCTCCGGATGCGCGCTCACCTTATCCCAGGCCAATTCCAGCGCGGCGTCGTCGGGCACGGCGAGCGAAAGGTGGTGAAGGCCGATGTTCGCGCGCCGATCGAATGCGCGGGCGGTCGTCGGATCCGCGGCGCGCCACAGGGTAATCAACACCGCCCCGTCCGACACGAAGATCGAGGGATAAGCAGGCACACCGCCCACCTCGTCGAAACCCAGGGCATCGCAGAAGAAGCGGCGCGCCTGATCAAGGTCGGGTACGGTCAGGCCTATGTGGTGGACACCGCGGGTCAGCGTGTCGGTCATGATTTCTCCCCTTCGAGTTCGGCGATCCGCGCACGCAGCCGGGCGAGTTCGTCGAGCAGCGGCTGGCTGCCGCGCCGGACCTCGATTTCGGTGAAGCGCGGCGTAATGTGTTGCGAGCAGTTCCAGTCAAAGCCCACTACGTCGATCAGGAAGGCGCGTTCGCCCTCCGCCGCATAGTCCGGCGGCATGAGCTTGGCGATCACCGCCGGGTCGTCGCTGATATGCGCATGACCGATCAGCTTCAGGCGGCGCCGGTTCGCGTAATCCATCAGGAACAAGGCGACGCGATCGTCAGCGGCCAGATAGGCGGTCGACAGATATTGCCGATTGCCGCGATAATCCGCGAAACCGATCCTGTTACCCCCGATCCGCCGCAGGAAGCCGGCCGGCCCGCCGCGATGCTGGATATAGGGCCAGCCGTCTTCGCTCACGCTCGCCATATAGAAACTGTCGCGGGCGGTGATGAAATCGACCTCCCGATCGGTCAGCCAGTCCACCTCGCCCGCGCTTGCTTCCATCCGCGCATAGGAGGCGCGCGATCCGGCGGCCTCCTGCAGCGCGCGGGAGCCGGGTCCGAACATGGTGTGAAGAAATGTCTGAGCCATGGCGGCAGGAATAGTGCATTGCAGCAGTGGAGATAATCCGCGACAAATGCGGTTCACTATTGCAGTTTGCAGAACAATGGATCGGTTCGAGACTCTCAAAGCCTTCGTTGCCGTGGCCGATCAGCGTGGCTTCGCCGCGGCGGCGCGTGCGCTCGGGACGGCGCCACCGGCAATCACCCGCGCCGTCGCGGCACTTGAACGGCACCTCGGCGTCACCCTGTTCCACCGCTCGACCCGCGCCGTGTCGCTCACCGACGACGGGGCGGCTTTTCTGGATCGCGCGCGTCGGATCCTCGCCGAGTTGCGCGAAGCGGAGCAGATCGTGATGGGCGGCCGGTCCGCGCCGCGCGGACAGCTTTTCGTCACCGCACCCGTCATGTTCGGCCGATTGCATGTTCTCCCTGCCATCAGCGCGTTGCTGGAGGCGCATGAGGGCCTGAACGTGCGCATGCTGCTGCTCGACCGCAACGTCCGCATCGTGGAGGAAGGGATCGATGTCGCCGTCCGCATCGGTGCGCTCGCGGACAGCGCCTTGCGCGCCGTGACGATCGGATCGGTGCGCCAGACGATCGTCGCCAGTCCCGACTATCTTGCCCGTTTCGGTATTCCGGCCACACCGGCCGAGCTAAGCCGTCATCGCTGCATGACCGGCAGCGGTCCGCGCGTAGGCAATATCTGGCTGTTCGGAAACAGGGGCGACACCCAGGTGCAGCTCGCGCCCCGCCTCATCGTCAATACCGTCGACGCGACGATTGCGGCGGCCGAGGCCGGCCTCGGCCTCGCCAACCTGCTGAGCTATCAATCCGCCGCGTCGATAAAGGCCGGCCGGCTCGTCTCGGTGCTGGAGGCCTATGCCCCCGCACCGATGCCCGTCAGCCTGCTTTACGACGCCGGACGTGCCGCGATGCCTGCGGTCCGCGCCTTCATCGACGCGATGCGCGAACGTGCGCAGTCCGGAGCCTGGGGCTGAATTCGAAAATGCGGGTCGCGGCCAAGCTCGATTGACTCGAATCTGCGGCCCGTGCAGGGTCGCTCATGTCGACGGCGGGCAACCGCTGGAGGACTGCGCGGGAGAAGGGTAGGGCCCGCCTGGATCGTAGCCGGCTTGCCGGCGGTTCGATCTGGGCAACAAGGACCATACTCGCCGAAGGAGCAACCGCCCCGGAATCTCTCAGGTCACCGGACCGCGCGGAACTTTAAGACACTCTGGAAAGCGGGCGCGGCGACGTGCCCCACCGAAGGTGCAAGCGCTTGGCCCTTAAGCCGGCGCGAAAGCTCTCAGGTTCCGTAGACAGAGGGGGCGATGGACAAAAAGGCCGCGAGGCCGGCTGTCCGTCGTGCTTTCTCGAACGGGGACTATGATGAGCGCCGACGATCACATCGCCGAACCTTTGCCGCTGGATGCCTGGCACCGCGCACGCGGCGCGCGCATGGTCCCGTTCGCGGGCTATGCGATGCCGATTCAGTATGAGGGCATCATCGCCGAACATACCTGGACGCGCGAGCATGCCGGCCTGTTCGACGTCAGCCACATGGGCCAGCTCACGCTGGCGGGCGAGGGGCTGGACGAGGCGCTCGAGGCGATCCTGCCTGCCGACGTGAAGAGCCTCACGGTCGGGCGCATGCGTTACTCGCTGCTGCTCAACGAGTCCGGCGGGATCATCGACGATCTGATGTTCTGCCGCTGGCCGACCAAGATCTACATGGTCGTCAACGGCGCGGTGAAGGCCGGCGATATTGCCCATATTCAGGCGAAGCTGCCCGCAGCGATCACGCTCACGCATATGACCGAACGCGCCTTGCTCGCGCTGCAGGGTCCCGAAGCCTTCGCGGCGCTCGAAAGGGTCACGACCGGCCGCTGGCCGCTGAGCGCGCTCACCTTCATGATGGGCGGCCCGTATGAGATTGACGGCATCGACGCCTTCATCACCCGCTCCGGCTATACCGGAGAGGACGGTTTCGAGATTTCGGTCGACGCGACCCAGGTCGAGCGCGTCGCCGACATCCTCTGCGCGCAGCCCGAGGTGAAGCCGATCGGCCTCGGCGCGCGGGATTCGCTGCGGCTGGAGGCGGGCCTGCCGCTCTACGGCCATGATCTCGATACCAACGTCGATCCGGTTTCCGCCGATCTGGCCTTCGCCATCTCCAAGCGCCGCCGCACCGAAGGCGGCTTCCCCGGCGCCGACCTGATCCTGAAGCGCCTCGCCGAGGGCGCCCCCACCAAACGCGTGGGCCTCCTCATCGAGGGCCGTCTGCCCGCGCGCGAGGGCGCCGAGATTTTTGCGGGTGATACCAAGATCGGCACCGTCACCTCGGGCGGCTTCGCCCCCACCGTCGGAGGCCCGATCGCCATGGGCTATGTCGACGCCGCTTATGCCGCATCCGGCACGCGCCTTGAAATCGAGGTCCGCGGCAAGCGCCTCGCCGCCACGGTCACGCCGATGCCGTTCGTTCCACATCATTATGTCCGCAAGGGAGCCGCCTGATGACCCTCTATTTCACGCAAGACCATGAATGGATCTCGGTCGAGGGCGACAGCGCCACCGTCGGCATCACCGATTATGCGCAGGCGCAGCTGGGCGACGTCGTGTTCGTCGAGGTGCCCCCCGCCGGCACCGAAGTCGCCAAGGGCAAGGAAGCCGCCGTCGTGGAATCGGTCAAGGCCGCGTCCGACGTCTATGCCCCCGTCTCCGGCACCGTGACCGAGGCCAATTCCGCGCTGGAAGCCGACCCCTCGCTCGTCAACAGTTCGCCCGAAGCCGGTGGCTGGTTCTTCAAGCTGACCCTGTCCGATCCCGGCGAGCTGGAAGGGCTGATGGACGAGACCGCCTACAAGGCGTTCGTGGCGGGGTTGTGATGGGTTTCAGGGCTTCCCACACCTCGACTCGTCGCCCCGGCGGAGGCCGGGGCCGCTACTCTGTGCTACAACGTCATCACCAACTTCCAGCGGCCCCGGCCTCCGCCGGGGCGACAGACAGGGGGCGGCTTTGACCGTCAACCCCGCCAGCCGCTGGAACGCGGCCGATTATATCCGCAATGCCGCCTTCGTGCCCGCGCTCGGCGCGCCGGTGCTGGCCTTGCTCGATCCGCAACCCGGCGAGCGCATTCTCGATCTCGGCTGCGGTGACGGCATTCTCACCGCGAAGATCGCGGAGGCCGGCGCGGTCGTGGTGGGCGTGGATGCCTCCGAAGACATGATCCGCGCCGCGCGCGAACGCGGGCTCGACGCTTATGTCGGCAATGGCGAGGCGCTGGAGTTCGGGCCGGAATTCGACGCCGCTTTCTCCAACGCAGCCTTGCATTGGATGCTCGACGGCAAGGCGGTCGCGGCGGGCGTGTATCGCGCGCTCAAGCCGGGCGCGCGCTTCGTCGGTGAGATGGGCGGGCAGGGCAATGTCGCTACCTTACGCGCGGGCATCCGTGCCGAGCTCGAGCGGCGCGGCTATCCCGTCCCCGCCAACGACCCGCAATGGTACCCCTCGCCGGAGGAATTCACCGCGATCTACGCGGCCGCCGGCTTCGTCGATATCGACGCGCAGCTCATCCCCCGGCCGACCCCGCTCCCCGAAGGTGTCGCCGCCTGGCTGCGCGTCTTCCGCGCCGGCTTCATGGACGCGTCTCATGTCCCCGACGCCGATCAGGCCGAGATCGCCCAAGCGGTCGAAACCAGCCTCGCCCCCCAACTCCGCCAACCGGACGGCTCCTGGGTCGCCGATTATGTCCGCCTCCGTTTCTCGATGAGGAAGCCCCTCTGATGCGTTACTTGCCGCTTTCCGACGCCGATCGCCGCGCGATGCTCGATGCGATCGGGGTAGCCTCGGTCGACGATCTGTTCGCCGATGTCCCCGCCGCCGCGCGCCTGTCCGGCCCGGTCGAGGGCCTGCCGATGCACATGACCGAAATGGCGGTCGAGCGGCAGCTGGGCGGCCTCGCCAAGCAGAATCTCGCGGCGGGCGACGCGCCCTTCTTCCTCGGTGCGGGCGCCTACCGCCATCATGTCCCGTCGAGCGTCGATCACCTGATCCAGCGCGGCGAATTCCTCACCGCCTACACGCCCTACCAGCCCGAAATCGCACAGGGCACGTTGCAGGTCCTGTTCGAATTCCAGACCCAGGTCGCGCGCCTTTATGGCTGTGATGTCGCAAACGCCTCGATGTATGATGGCTCGACCGCCTGCTGGGAGGCGATCGGCATGGCGCGCCGCATCACGCGCCGCACCCGCGCGATCCTCTCCGCCGGTCTCCACCCGCATTATGTCTCGGTGTGCGAGACGATGGCGAAGTTCACCGGCGACGCGCTCGACACGGCCGTGCCGACGCTCGACGGCGCCGGCGACGACATGGCGCGCCTGCTCGCCACGATTGACGACCAGACCAGCTGCGTCGTCGTCCAGAACCCCAACATCCTTGGGGCTATCGCCGACCTCTCCGAACTCGCCGAAGCCTGCCATGCCAAGGGCGCGCTGCTGATCGTCGTCGTGACCGAGCCCGTGTCGCTCGGCGCGATCAAATCCCCCGGAGAGATGGGCGCGGACATCGTCGTCGGCGAAGGCCAGTCGATCGGCGTCGGCCTCCAGTTCGGCGGGCCCTATCTCGGCCTGTTCGCCACCCGCGACAAATATGTCCGCCAGATGCCGGGACGCCTCTGCGGCCAGACCGTCGACGCCGACGGCAAGCGCGGCTTCGTGCTCACGCTCTCCACCCGCGAGCAGCATATCCGCCGCGAGAAGGCGACCTCCAACATCTGCACCAACTCCGGCCTGTGCGCGCTCGCTTTCTCGATCCACATGACCCTGCTGGGCGAGAAAGGCCTGCGCGAGCTCGCCGCGCTCAACCACGCCAAGGCGGTCGCCGCCGCCGATGTTCTGGCCCAGGTCCCCGGCGTCGAGGTCCTGAACGACGCATTCTTCAACGAATTCACGCTCAAACTCAGCAAGCCCGCACGCCCGATCGTGCGCGATCTTGCCGACAGGAACATCCTCGCCGGCGTCGCGCTCGGCCGCCTCTACGCCGACACGAGCCTTGAGAACGGCCTGATCGTCGCCGTCACCGAAACCACCACCGAGGAGCATGTCGCCACACTTGCCTCCGCACTCCGGGAGGCCCTGGCATGACGATCAACCAGTCCGGCTGGCGCCCCGAAGCGCCCCTCGCGAACGGCGCCGGCGATCAGCCCACCTTCACCGGCAACCGCGCGCTGATGCTCGAAGAGCCCCTGCTGTTCGAGATCGGCTCCACCGACCGCACCGGCGTCGACTTCGAACCAGCTCCCTCTCTCCAGGGGGGAGAGGGCCGGGGTGAGGGGGGCCAAACCTCATGGTGGGGAACCCTCACCCAACCCTCTCCCCAAGGGGAGAGGGCTAACCGCCTCGGCAACCTCGAACGCGGCGCCATCAACCTCCCCGGTCTGTCCGAGCCCGAAACCGTCCGCCACTACACCCGCCTCAGCCGCCAGAATTACGCGATCGATCTTGGCGTCTTCCCGCTCGGCTCGTGCACGATGAAGCACAACCCCCGCCTCAACGAGCGCATCGCGCGTCTGCCCGGCTTCGCCGACATCCACCCGCTCCAGCCCATCTCCACCGTGCAGGGCGCGCTGGCGGTGATCCATCTCGTCGGCGAATGGCTGTGCACGCTCACCGGCATGCCCGCCGTCGCGATGAGCCCCAAGGCGGGCGCGCATGGCGAGCTTTGCGGCCTGCTCGCGATCCGTGCCGCACTGGAGGCCCGCGGCGACGCGCGCAGCGTCATCCTCGTCCCCGAAAGCGCGCACGGCACCAACCCCGCCACCGCCGCCTTCTGCGGCTATGCGGTCGAGAATATCCCCGCCACCGCCGAGGGCCGCGTCAATGTCGACGCATTGAAGGCCCGGCTCGGGCCCGACGTCGCCGGCGTGATGATCACCAATCCCAACACCTGCGGCCTGTTCGAACGTGAGATGATCGCGATCTGCGACGCGGTCCATGCCGCAGGCGGGCTGGTCTATTGCGACGGCGCCAATTTCAACGCGATCGTCGGCCGCGTGCGCCCGGGCGATCTCGGCATCGACGCGATGCACATCAACCTCCACAAGACCTTCTCGACCCCGCATGGCGGCGGCGGCCCCGGGGCCGGCCCGGTCGTCTTCTCGAAGGCACTCGCCCCCTTCGCGCCGCTCCCCTTCGTCGAGCAGACCCCTGAGGGCTTCCGCCTCGTCGAGGAGGAAACCGCCGAGGATCATCACGCGCAGGCGTTCGGCCGCATGGTCGCCTTCCACGGCCAGATGGGCATGTTCACCCGTGCTGCCTCCTACATGCTCAGCCACGGCGCCGACGGCCTGCGCCAGGTCTCGGGCGATGCCGTGCTCAACGCCAATTACATCTTGCGCCAATTGGAGGACGTGCTCGACGCGCCCTTCGCCGCCTCGGGCCCGTGCATGCACGAGGCGCTCTTCTCCGATAACGGCATGGCCAAGGGCTTCAACACGCTCGATATCGCCAAGGGCCTGATCGACGAAGGCTTCCACCCGATGACCGTCTATTTCCCGCTGGTCGTCCACGGCGCGATGCTGATCGAACCGACCGAGACCGAGAGCAAGGCCGGCCTCGACCAGTTCATCGGCGCGCTCCGCTCCGTCGCCGAACGCGCAAGGGCAGGGGACGAAAGCCTCAAGAGCGCCCCCCACTTCGCCCCCCGCCGCCGCCTGGACGAAACCGCCGCGGCAAGATCCCCGATCCTGGCGCAGCGGTACCTAGCGGACGAGGACGACTAACCTCTCCCCTCCCGCTTGCGGGAGGGGTCGGGGGAGGGGAGTCCGGCATTCGTGCCTCCACCCCGTCATTGCGAGGGGCGCAGCCCCGCGGCAATCCAGCGCGGGAGGGTTCAATGAAAGCATCAATCACAATTTTGATGACGTTGGCGCTGCTGCTCCCGACGGGTTGTGACTCTCGTCCGGACAGTTGGGATGCTTGGGTTTATCCCGACAAGTCCAACATGGACGTTTCGTACAGTTTGGTCGGCTTCAAAACCTTTGAAGACTGCCAGCAGGCAGCGACCGACAAACTTCGAAGTCTGAAGGATCCCGATGAGGGCGACTATGAGTGTGGTCATAGATGCCGCTTCGATCCGAGCATGGGTGACAACGTCTGCAAAGAGATCCAAAAGTAACATTCGGCCTGCGGCAATCCAGGCCCACGCCACCACCCGTTCGTGCTGAGCGAAGTCGAAGCACGCGTCCGCCGAAAGCCCTCTCCCTTAACGGAGAGGGTTGGGCGAGGGTGTCCCACTTCATATGGCGGGCGCTCGCCAGCGGCTCGCTCCCCCTCACCCCAACCCTCTCCCCGTTGGGGAGAGGGAGCGCCCCTGCAAAATCCTCCCTCCCCAGCAAAGCTGGGGAGCTAAGCCAAACACCCCATTGCCGCCCCCACCCCCAAAGGCCGATCCCCCAAACCGGGGAGATCACATCCATGAAGCCATTCGCCCGCTACGCCCTTTTCGCCGCCGCAGCCTTGGCGGCCGCAACACCCGCTTTATCCCAACAACCCGCCCCGCCAGCCCCCTCCTTCATCCCGGCAAATTTCAGCCCACCCACCCGCATCGAAACCCCGAATTTCACCCTCGTCCCGCTCAGCCCCGCCGTGGTGAAGCTCGATTTCGACGCCTACATGTCCTCGATCGAGCACCTGCAGAAGAGCTTCTCCCGCAGCACCAAATGGCCGCGCGCGGGCATTTCCGATGCCGATGCCATGCTGGATATGCAAACCGAACAGGCCAGGTTTAAGGCCCGAAAATCCTTCGACTATTCCGTGCTCACGCCGGACGGCAGCCGCGAGCGTGGCTCCGTCTACGTCTCTCCCAGCCCCGTCGCCGGTTATGATGCGGTCGTCAGATTATGGGTGACCAAGGCCGACTATGACGCCGGCTTCGATGCGGAGCTATACGAGTGGGTCGCCAATTGGGTGCGGAAGGATTGGCCGTTCCGAAAGGTCGCCTATCCCGGCCGGTCCATCGACTGGGCGACCTGGGATGCCATGGTCGCGGCGAAACACTGAGAGCGGCGGGGACGGGAAGGGGGAAGAGCCGGTGGAAAGGGCATCGGCGGACGTTCCCGGCGCTGCCGTGAGGTCTGAGGTCCAAACCCGTACCCCGCGATGACATTTTAGCGTCTTCTGTCCGCGACGCGCAAAAAAACCCCGCTCTCTCCACCTTTTGGTGGACGACCGATAACGCCACCGAAGGCATCCTCGCGCCCGGATTAAAGGGAGATGGCGGAGTGGATCGCTGCGAGACGCCCGATCTTTACGGTCATCTCCCGTGGAGCTCTTTGTGAGTCCCACCGGCTATTCTGCGTCCGACGCCGGTCAGGTCGTCTGCATCGGGCCGTCGATCGGTAAGGCAATACGAATGGAAATCCGCTGATGATGAATGACTCCGCCGATCCCGACGGTCCCGATGACGGCGATCTGGACTGGGAGGAGGTGCAGAAGCGCCTCCATGACGGCGTGCGCGGCGGTGAGTTCGTTGATCCACCCACCGGAGACGGGTGCTGGCACGAGGAGCAGTTCTACCCGGAGGGATCTATCGCGGCGATCGACCATGCTCGCCTGATCTGCAGGGCAGGCCGGTGGCAGCCTGTGGAACGGCCTCCGGTGCCGTTTGAGGGAATCGACGACCCCTTTGCGGAGGAGATCGAGCCCGACAGCTAATCGTCCCTGCGTCCGCCTCGTGAAGCGCCGATCCGGGCTTCCTGGATTGCGCAAGGCGGCATGTGGGCTCTTCGGTTCAAAGTCCTTGATTCCTCGAATATTTAGCGGAGGCAGCGCATGGCGGCGGATAGAAAACTAGGCGACGAATTGGCTGAAGACGTGGCCGTTCTTTCTGATGACGATATCAGAAGGCAAAATGAGGAACAGGAAAGCGGGGGCGGGGGCGGCGGTTCCGATAATGGCGCGGGCACAGGCGGTGCTGCCGAGGAGACGGGAAGCGGCCTATCGTCAGACGCCGGAGGCATGAGCGCTGGGGACACCGGCGGCTATTCCACTCAGGGTTATTCCGGGACCGCGTCCTCGGAAGACGAGACGGGTTCCGGCGAGTCTTCGACATCTAACGAAACATCCAACAACACGGATGGCGGATCTGACGGTGGGTCGGACGCGAGAGATCCCGATGACCCGACCAACCAGGGGGGAATGACGGGCGGCGTCGACGGGCCGGTCTCAACCACCGGCGATGATGGTAGCGGCGGCATCGTCTCGTCGGTCGATACTCCGGAAGGCGTGGAGGTCACGGTCGTGGCGCCGACTGACGGCATAGACCCGATCCATCCCGAGCCCGACTTCGAAGATGCAGGGACGATTTGCTTCGACGGTGATCCTTCGATGTCCAACAACCCCAGCTATTGGTTCGCCAAGGGCTACATGGACGGCTACAATTTCCCGCTTGCCGGTGCGGACACGCCCGATGGCCTGAACCCGGATCTGGCCGACTGCTACGGAACCGGAGCGCGTGCGGGAAAAAACGCTGCGACCGAGGCGCGCGACGCTGCCAGGAACGATGGCCCGGCAGCCGGCCCGGAGAGGCCCGGCAGGTCGATCAGGGAAGTCGAAGAAGAATATCAACGAGACTGGGAAAAATACCTCGAGCACGACATGCCGCACACTGACGGCGAAGAATATGACACGACCACGCCCCCCGGTACGTGGACTTGGTCGACCCAACCTGTCGAGTGACGGCGCCGCGCCTGAAAGGGATTGATATCGGCGGTCCTCTGGCGGGTGCCGAAGCTGTGGCCAGTGCCGGCGCTCCCAAGACGTTCAACGCGTCGGCAATGTTGGTTCGAAGCCGCAAGTTCGGACTGGAGCGCCAGGTATCGCGGTCACGAGGGCCAGGAGCTCGTGAGGCCTTACTGACAAGCGCGGGGGACTGAATATGTCGCCAGGTGAATGTTCAGGCGGGTATCATGGAATTAGCCGGAAAGATCGCCGAAACTGCTTTTGACAAGATGGGCGAGCACGCGACTGAGCATCTGCTCGACGTGGCCGCAGGCTTTCTAGTGGTTCACCCGGTTTTCGCGTCGCTATGCGCAGCCACCGCCGCGGCAATCGGTGGACTGGCTTGCATTCGACGAGATTGATTGGGTGGAAGTCCATTCCCGCGACGCGTTCCGCTACAATGTCGTGACGCTTGGCTGTCGCAGGAGGTCGAATATGACGCCGGCTTCGATGCGGAGCTGTACAAGTGGGTTGCCGATTGGGTGAAGGATTGGCCGTTTCGAAAGGTCGCCTATCCCGGCCGGTCCATCGACTGGGCGACCTGGGATGCCATGGTTGCGGGGAAGCATTGAGGAAGGCGGGGAGCGGGGCGCTTACCAGTTTAGAATTGTGGCGACGTCCGGCTATCCACCCGGTCAGCGATTCCCAACCCCAGATCAGCGACAGCACGTGCCTCCGCCAGACGGTGATCACGAATTCGTGAGGCCCAGTTAGTGAACATGATTCCAGCGGCGGCCGTCATCGAAGCTACTATACCCAAGAGCGCCGCCGCCTGATCCGCATGCTCAAGCGCTTCCCCACCTGCCCAGGCAGAAAGAAGCGCGGAAGCTGCCGGAAGTGCCCAAGATAAACGATCGACGGCGCCAACGGCCACCGACGAAGGATGCCCCGGCAGATCGATCAGCGGCCCCAGATCTGTCATCAATCGTCACTTTTAATCGCATATTTACGCCATTGGCCCAGCGCCGCCTGCCTTGATCCGCCCCGGCCCTCAATGTTCTTGCCCTGGAATTGGGCACTCGCAACCCACACGGTCTTGCCAGTTTGGTTCACGTCAACCAGATACGTCTCTTGGTCTATTTGTACCGGATAGGGCATAGTTAATCCTCTTTCCGTAGTAGATGCCTTACCCAAACGCCAGTCACTTGCTTTTCGGTTTCCCCTTCGTTGGTCGAGCCTTAGCTGCCGTTGTTTTTGGTTTTGATGCGCTCTTCTTTGCGTCGGCCGCAGGCTTCGCCTGAACAAGGTCGGATCCAGCGACAGACGCCACGATCTTGTTTTTCACGGTACGAAGCAGTTTTGCCGCCCTCGACGCATCCTTCTTACTCGTCACCATATCCCGTTCCCTGTGTCATGATCGTCTAGACTATGCCTTTCTATAACGAAGTCTAGTTGACTCGACTCCGATCTAGTTTTCATGCTCCACCGTTACCTCCACTACAAGGGGAGCGAGAATGTCGGACAACAAGAGCCCACCACAGCAGCCGAGCCGCCCGAGCCGTGACGATTTGGCCAAGGATACCGGCCGAAGTATCCAAGATCAGGGTCGCAAAAGCGATAACACGGTTTCCTACGACCGCCCTGCGCCAACAGGGCCTAAGAAGTGAGTGGTGGGTGACGCGCGAGACGGCACAATTCGGCGCGGAGTTGTCGATCCGCTATCATCGTCGTCGCGCGTCATTTCTTGAGCGCACGAGTGCGCTTATGTCGACGGCCATCCTGATTGGTGGTGCCGGCGCGTTCGCGAGCCTCTTCGGTGAGTCAACCTTTATAGCCAAAATTGCCACGTTGTTCGTCGCGCTTGTGGGCGTGATTCAGATAGTTTTTCAGGTCGATCGCTGCGCGGCTGAACACCGTCGTTGGCTAAAAGAATGGAGCGGCCTCCTCCTGGAGATCAAGCGGAACGACGATCCATCTGCGGCCGAGCTTCATCGGTGGGACGAGCGGCGTTCTGGTATCGAGCAAGAGTGCGTGGGAGAGCTCCGCGCGCTACAGATTGATTGCTGGAACAGAACCGCGATTGCGATGGGCTCGACAGAGCCTCCAACCCCGATGCGTTGGTGGCACCGCGCATTAATTCAGGTCTGTTCTTTTGAGGCCACTTTCGCAAATCCATTGCCTCAGCCGTGAGCTAAAGAAGCCTAACAACGTCGGCTTCTCGCCAGACCGAAAAGCCGATCTCCGGGCACTAATGTCTAGCCCACCGAAGCAGGTGCACCAGTTATTGGTCTAACAAGCCTGCGAGCGTAATAATATCAAAATCAAGTCCTTGAATGCCTGGTGGGAAGTGTGATGATATACGAGAGCGTGCCCTGGAAGCGGCAGCTTATACGAGATGCGGACCTCCTTGAGCGATGGAGTCCAAAGGAAAGCTCGGATCGCAGAACCTATCTCTTGGAGAGCAAGGTATTCAACGGTGCCTATGCGATGCGCAAACTTGCTCACAGCTACAAACTTTCCAGTTCCTTCGATGATCGCAATGTCCCGTGCAAGCGGTACACATCGACCAAACCCATGACTTGGATGGATCGATGGCAATACTGGGATCATTTTGACATGGCCACCCCCACAATCGCCTGTATCAACGGCCTACAGCTGATCGACATGATAATTCACAGCTACGTGTTCGAGCAATTTTACGAAGACGAAGCTTCCCTAGAGACGAACTTCATCGTCACGTCCGATTGGAAGCGCAATACACATCTCTGGCAGTTTAAGCTTCCCGACTTTGCTGCGCTAATGCGGGTGGCCGGGAATGATTACCCGAGTGAAATCCGAATGTCTTTTAGTCGTGACGAAAAGGACTGGAGGATGTGGCGAGGCAATGGGCAGCCGCATGCAGACACAGGCCGGGAGGCTGGCAAAGCGCAGGAGGATGAAGGGTGATCCTCGCGCCCGAGCCGCGGCAGAATTGGACCTCTTACCTATTTGAGGCCGTGTGCCTTCTGAAGCGCCTGTAAGGTCGCCCCAAACGAGAGGCAGCGCTTGGTCTAGCTATCCAGGAGAGGCTCATCGCTCTCATGGAGTGCACTGTCACCGTAATTCTGGAGTGCACTGTCACCGTAATTCCGTCTTTGTCGGCAAAATTGCGGAGGAGGATCTGAGGGACATTATAGTTCGCCTTCGGACTGGTCATCGATTGCCACCTGCCGAGTGTGCTGCGCCAAACTCGCTATCGGGAACCACCGATGACACCGGTCTGCTCGTCTCCCGCAACTTGTTTCTCGAAATCTCTCGATCGATCCAGCGCGTAAGCCGACCGGTGTTGTTGTCGGCTGCCACACATCGTCCGTCGGGCAGGACCGCGACCGCGCATGTCATGGTGGTCAGCTTAAGATCATCGCCGTCCCGCGCTACCAGGCAGGTCTCAACGAGAGAACTGAAGAAATCGTGCGGGTCCCGACCTGCCTTGGTCAAGAACGCCAGAAGATCCGAATCCTTGGTCGATACAGTTGTGCCGCACAGTCGATTCACGACAACGAACTGTTCCTCATCCAGAACGACCGGTTCCCAATCGCGGTGCGGTTCGCCGGCAAGATCTTTGGCCGATATATCACGATAGTTGTATTTCCACCCGTAGGCTCCCGGCCGATCAGGATTCTCCATCGGCTTTGCATCGAGCAGCGGTGAAAGCCTTTCAGTCTCCAGGTCATCGCCGAAGACGTCGGGCGCAGGATGGAGATAGGATATTCGTGTCCAGATAAGCTCCATCAGGAGCAGAGTCGGATTGACGTGCGAGCTGGCAACGATCGGCCACCACCCGCTGCTAGTCAGCGGTGCATGATAAGGATGGCCACTCAGCTTTACGAGCGAGACGCTGTCCGCGACGATTAGGTTTGGGATCGTGGGTGGGCCATATCCTGACTTCTCAATCCGCTTTTCGAGGAAATCGATGAAGCCCCGGCGAAGGCCGCCCTCTGTCGAATATCCACCGTAACCGAGCATTATCCGCACCGGCCCTAGCTGGTCGGACATGATGGTGTGCAGAATCAGATGCTTGCACACATCCATGCGTTCCCATTCGTCGGGAGGCGGCGCGACGTCGCCTACGCAGTCCGCATATGCGCGCATTGAAGCGCCAAGGTTGAATTCGCCCTCGCCGTCGCCGTTCTGAACCCACGAACTGAAGGTGTCCGAAACGTTTTTGAGCTGATGGAAAGCGTCATCGAGGTCTTCGCCGAACAGGTTCTTCTTGACCTCTATCACAGCCAGCACGTCCTTGACGTGCCATTGATAGACCCCGTCTACATACGGCACTGACATCCCGTCTCCGCGAACTAGCATACAGTCGAGCTGTCCGCTGCTGCTGCCCATACCATCGACGACAAAGCCGCTGACGATACGAAGGTCGAGGCTTCTCGGGACCGCGCGGTCCAGCATTTCCCTCGTCAGTCCCTCGTACATGGCTCCGATCGTCGGCGCGTGCCTGATGTTACTGAGATCCAGCCGTCGAGCCTCCGCCTGTCGCAGCCCCTCCAGCATCTCGCTCATGTTCCGGATCATGCCGCCAGATGGCACAACAGTGCGCTCGGCCGCCATCGCTTTCGACCCGACCGAATTACGGTGACAGTGCACTTAATCTTTGAATTCGAGCCTGCGGAAATCCGATCGGAGTAACTATGCATATAAATGCACTGTCACCGTAATCCTGGACGCTGCGGCACGGTCTCCTTTCTCCACGCTACGTCGCCACGGGCTAGGTCGTGAACCCATAAACGGCGGCTATCGGCACAAAGAGGCTGGCAGGGGCGCTACGCACGGGTAGCATGGCGCGCGCCAGCTATCGCGCGCGCTAACTATCGTTCGAGAGGGGGGGGCATGAACGGCATCGGAGAGAGGATTGCCGGCGCGGCGATTGGAGCGGTCCTGCTGGCTTCGTGCGCCACTCTGGCGTCAGGTAAGAGCGCGGCGCCTGCTGCAAGTCTCGCGGGGCTGCGCCTGGAAGTGCCCTGTGCGAATCCGAAGTTCACCCAGGACACGGAATGCCACTGGGATCAGCACCTGCTGCAGACCGCCGATCCTCAATGGAA
>Ga0207657_10001287_pt1 | contig 26666 bp, 26 predicted proteins | sample KBSC33metaG_FD_184316 | JGI IMG/M metagenome (GOLD analysis project Ga0207657, IMG submission 184316) | Corn rhizosphere microbial communities from Kellogg Biological Station, Michigan, USA - KBS C3-3 metaG (SPAdes) (version 2) | ecosystem: Host-associated > Plants > Roots > Rhizosphere > Soil ... | reverse complement strand
GGGCATGTTCATGACCATCGAGCCGATGATCAACCTCGGCAAGCCGTGGGTGAAGCTGCTCGCCGACGGCTGGACCGCGGTGACCCGCGACAAGAGCCTGTCGGCGCAGTTCGAGCACTCGATCGGCATCACCGAGAATGGCTGCGAGATCTTCACGCTGAGCCCGAAGGGGCTGGACAAGCCACCTTACGTCTAGGCTGCGGCCAGGGGGCGCGACAGCATGAACTCCGCAATCGTCCTGCCGATCGCGCTTGCGTTCATCGCCGGCCTCATGCTCGCGGTCCAAGCGCCGACAAACGCGATGCTGGCCAAAGCCGGCGGCTCGCCTGTGCTGGCGGCGCTGATCTCGTTCGCGGTCGGGACGGCGGCGCTGTTCGCCGTGTGGCTGGCAAGCGGCCAGCGCACGGCAGCCGGCGCTTTCAAGACGCTTCCTTACTATGCGTGGTTCGGTGGCCTTTATGGCGCGCTGTTCGTCGCGGTGGCCGCTTACGCCGCGCCGCGGATCGGTCTCGCCTCCCTGATCACCATAGGAATCGCCGGGCAAATCTTGATGGCCGTGCTGCTCGATCACTTCGGCGTGCTCGGGCTGCCGCGCGATCCGGCCACGCTGACCAAAGCGCTGGGCGCGGTGCTGGTGATCGCCGGCGTCGTGCTTGTCCGCAAGGGCTAGCCATCCCTCGCGGCCCTGATCGCCGCGCCGCCCGCGAACGGCGTGATCGCGCACAGCAGGAGGCTCATCGCGGCGGTGAGGGCGAGACCGCTCTGTCCTCCCGTCGAGAGCGCGCCGGCGCCGAAGATCAGCAGCGGCACGGCGAGTGGAATCAGCAGCAGGCCGGCCAGCGCCGCCCCGGCGCGCAAGCCAACGGTCAGCGCGGCGATGATCAGGCCGATCGCGGCGAGGCCGGGCGTGCCCGCCAACAGGCCCCATTCGACCGTGCGCAGCGTGTCGGCGTGGAGGCCGAGAAGCGCCGCGGCGGGGAGGGCAGCGAGCATCAGCGGCGGGCCGAAGCTGAGCCAGTGAGCGAGGAGGCGAACGGCTACAGTCGCTTCCTCGGCGATGCCGCGCACGGCGAACTGGTCGAAGAAGCCCTGCTCGAGGTCGGGGGCCAGAAGGCGGTCGAGCGGCAGAATCGCAGCGAGTAACGCAGCGACCCAGACGATCCCGCCGCCGGCGCGTGTCAGCAAGACCGGGTCCGGACCGACCGCGAACGGAAAGAGCATCGCCACGGCGACAAAGAACAAAACCGGCAGGATCGCTCCGCCGCGCCGGGCGCCGGCGAACATCTGCGCCAGATCGCGCCGGAGGAGCTCGGCAACGACGCTCATGATGCGAAATCCGCGAGCGCGATCGATCGCAGCCCGGGCACCTCGAAGGGCTGGTGCGACGCGACGAGGACGAGGCCGCCGGCGCGGCAGTGATCGGCGACCAGCTTCTCGCACTCTCGCGCCATGCCGGTATCGAGCCCGTTGAGCGGCTCGTCGAGCAGCCATACCGCCGCCTGCTGGCAGAGCAGGCGGGTAAGCGCCGCGCGCTTGCGCTGGCCGGTCGAGAGATACTGCACCGGCACGTCGAGCACACCTGTCACGCCCAGGCGGTCGCTCGCGCTTTCCCGCGATTTGAACCCGCCGCCGTCGATACGGCCCCAGAACGCAAGCGCCCGGCCGAGCGGCAGGTGCTCGTCAAGCGCCGGGCGCTCGTCGACAAGGCCGATCGAGCCCTCGCGATCGACCGTCCCCGCGAACGGCCGCAGCAAGCCGGCGACGATCCGCAGCAGGCTCGACTTGCCGGTGCCGTTCGGCCCCACGACCTGCAGCGCCTCGCCCGCTCGCAGCTCGAACGAGAGGCCGCGGAACAGCACCCTGGCGCCGCGGCGGCAGGCAAGATCCTTCACGGCGAGACGGCACCCTTCCATCGCGGCGAGCGTTAGGCCAAGGTGCCGCCAGCGACAAGCGAGGGAGACCTGCCATGCCCGTGCCGCAACTCACCGAAGACGAACGCGAGTGGGCCCTGTCCGGATTGCCCGATTGGTCGCTGCGCGACGACAAGCTGGCGATCGTCCGCAAGTTCAAGTTCGCCGATTTCAGCCAGGCCTTCGCCTTCATGACCCGCGTCGCCCTGCTGGCCGAGAAGCACGACCACCATCCCGAATGGTCGAACGTCTACAATTGGGTCGAGATCACCCTTTCGACCCACGACGCGGGTGGTCTCTCCCAGCGCGACATCGACATGGCGACGGCGATTGACGGGCTGGGCTAGCTGCGCGTGCGCTCGTGCGCTTCGGCGAGCAGCCGCGATCGCCTGCGCAGCATGCCGGGCGCCCAGCGCGCCATGAAGCGCATGCGCCGTGCGCTCTTGCCGACGAGGTGGTGAACCTTGTCGCTGGTGACCGCTCGCCACGCCGCGTCGGCCACCTCTTCCACCGGGGTGAACTCAAGCCCCGCCGCGACAACAGCATCACGGATTAGCGCGTTGCGTTTCCTGTTGGGAGTGTTCTGCAGCAGCGGCGTGTCGATGAAGCTCGGCATCAGCGAGCGCACCTTGATCCCGTCCGGCGCCCATTCGGCGTCGAGGGTCTCGGTCAGCGAGCGCACGCCGGCCTTGCACGCGCCGTAAAGGCTCTGGTTGGCAAGGCCATAGAGCGCCGCCGCGCTGGCGGTGTTGATCAGGCACGAGCCGGGAGCGGTTTGCTTCAGCCAGGGATAGGCCGCCTGCGCGCCGTAGATCACGCCCTTGAGGTTGACGTCGAGGATGCGGTCGATCTCGTCCTGCTCGTATTCCTCGAGCGGCCCGCCGAGCGAGATGCCGGCGTTGTTGGCGAGGACATCGATCCGCCCGCCCGATGCGCGGGCGACTATGCGGAGCGCCTCGCCCCAGGCGGCGCGGTCGGCCACGTCGAACGTGTGGCTGTAGGCATAGCCGCCAGGCAGCAGCTTCTCCGTCTCCGCCATGGCAGCTGCGTTGAGGTCACCAAGCCCGATGAACCAGCCTTCCCTCGCGAAGCGCACCGCGATCGCGCGGCCGATGCCCGAGCCGCCTCCGGTGATGAATATCGTCTTGCGCACCGCCATCGACGGGTCTCCTCCTACCGGCCGACTTCCACCAGCTTCCCGGTACCGTCGAACCTGCCCGCCTGGTAGTCCACGATGGCCTCGCGGATCTCGGCTTCGCTGTTCATCACGAAGGGGCCGTGCGCTACGACAGGCTCGCCGATCGGTTCGGCGTGGCCGAACAGCAGCACCGCCCCTTCGGTTCCGGCCGTGACCTCCACGCCATCGCCGTCGTCGTTTACGGTTGCAAGGTGCCAGCGCTCGACCGGCACGCCGGCTACCGCGGCGCCGCCGCGCGCGACGTAGAGGAACACCGAACGTGCGCGCGGCGCGGGAAGCTCGGCCCGGCCGCCAGGAGCGAGGTGCACAACCGACATGAACACGCCGGTCAGCGGGTGGATCGGGCCACTGACGTTCCGGAACGTCCCCGAAACCAGGGCCAGGTCACCGCCACCCCCGTCCAGCGGCACAAGCGGAATCGCCTCCTTCTGCACGCCGGAATAGCGCGGCTCGGTCATCTTCAGACGCGAGGGCAGGTTGACCCACAGCTGGAGGATTTCCAGCCCACCGCCGTCGCGCTTGAATCCGGGCGGCGAGACCTCGGCGTGGACGAGGCCGGAGCCGGCCGTCATCCACTGCACCCCGCCGGCTTCGATCACGCTTTCATGCCCGCCGCTGTCGTGGTGGGCGAGGGTGCCTTCGAGGATGAAGGTCACCGTCTCGAACCCGCGGTGCGGATGCGGGCCGAACGGCAGGCCGTTGTTGCCGGGGCGATAGACCTGCGGGCCGTGATGGTTGAGGAACAGGAACGGGTCCACTTGCGGCAGCCCCGGCCCCGGCAGCGGACGGCGGGTGACGAGGTCGGCGATGTCGTCGCGACAGGCCGGGTGAACGCCGGCGACGGTGCGGGTCATGCGACCAGCTCTCCGCCGGTCCTGATCTGGGCGGTCGATTTCTCGACCTCGCCGGCGAACGGCTCGGCCCGGCCACCGAGCACGGTCGCCAGGAAATTCTCGGCGATGGCGGTGAAGGCAATGTTGTTCTCCGGCCGCGCGAAGCCGTGGCCCTCGTCGGGAAAGACGACGTAAGTCACCGGGATGCCGTGCTTTTCCATGGCGACGACGATCTGGTCGCTCTCGCTCTGCTTCACCCGCGGGTCGTTGGCGCCCTGGCCGATCAGCAGCGGGCGGCAGATCTTGTCCGCCTTGTAGAGCGGGCTGCGATCCTTGAGCAGCTGCAGGCCCTCGGGCGTCTCGGGATTGCCCATGCGCTCGTGGAACTGCTTGACCATCGGCGCCCAGTAGGGCGGGATCGTCTCGAGCAGGGTTTCGAGGTTCGAGGGGCCGACGATATCGACCCCGCAGGCGAACACCTGCGGCGTGAAGGTCAGGCCGGCGAGGGTGGCGTAGCCGCCGTAGCTGCCGCCCATGATCGCCACCTTGTCCTTCCGGGCGATGCCTTGCATGACTGCCCAGTTGACCGCGTCGATCAGGTCGTCGTGCATTTTCGCGCCCCATTCGAGGTTGGCGGCGTTGACGAACGCCTTTCCGAACCCGGTCGAGCCGCGAAAGTTGACCGACAGTACCGCATACCCGCGGTTGGCGAGCAATTGGTGCATGCGGTTGAAGCCATAGCCGTCGCGCGCCCACGGGCCGCCGTGAACCAGCAGCACCATCGGCACCGGGCTCGCCGGCCGGTCGCCGTCGGTGCCGGGCGGCAGCGTCAGGTAGCTGACCAGCGTCAGCCCGTCGCGCGAGCGGATTTCGAGCGGATGCATCGGCCGCAGGGGCATGCCCTCGAGCTCGGGCCGGGTAACGTAGAACTCGCTCAGCGTGCCTGCCCGGCGATCGTACAACAGGGCACGCGTCGGGCCGGTCAGCGGATCGTGCCAGACGAGCCACTTGTCGTCCGCCTCGGTGCGGGACTGCACGCCGAACTCGCCGGGCAGCCGTTCGCGCAGCCAGCCGAGCGTGATCTTCATCTCCTCGTTGAGTGCGATCCACTCGTTCTTCAGGTAATTGGCCGCGTAGGCCTCAACGACGCCGGTCCGGGGGTGGCGCAAGGTGCCGCCGACATCGGCCTTGTCGTTTTCGGCGATCACCGTGCGTTCGCCGGTGTCGACATCTTCCGCGATCAGCGCGGCGGTGTTCCGACCGCGGCCGTCGATCCAGTAAAGCGTCCTGCCGTCGGTGGTGTAGCCGGCGACGAAGGTCGTCATCGAGTCTTCGAGGGCGGTGCTCTCGCGCGGAGTCTCGGCGATCTTGCCGTCGACGACTTCGAACATGTCGTTGCCGCCCGCCTCGTTCTGCCTCAGCGCCCAGCGCAGCGTCAGCGAATCGTCGGCGACGAAGGCGACGAAGGCGCCGTCGTTTTGCAGCACCGGCGTCAGCTCGCCGGTGTTCAGGTCGAGCAAGTGGACGTCGTGGTGGCGCGGATCGCGATTGTTGAGACCCACCAGCGCCTTGTCGCGAATGGTGTCCGAAAAGGCCACCAGCCGCACCCGGGTGTCTTCAAACGGGGTGAGGCAGCGCTCCTCGCCGCTCGCGATGTCGACGCGGTAGAGCAGGTAGTTCTCGTCGCCGGCCTTGTCCTGGACATAGAGCACGCTCGCCGAATCCGGGGCGAAGAAATAAGTCGGGATCGGCCGGTCCACGGCGCTCGTCATCCGCCGCGCCTCGGCGGGCTGGTCGAACGGCGCGATGAACACGTTCATCACGTCTTGGTGAGGCGCCATCCAGCCAAGCCACTTCCCGTCGGGACTGATCGAGCCGCTGCTGCGGACGGGATTGCCGAACAGGGCCTGGCGCGTGATCAGGGGAACCTCGGTCATGATGACTCCTCAAGCTGTATTGTGCCGGCAATACGGATCGACGGTCGAGCGGCAAGGGACCAATCGACCAACCGCCTACAGCGCGGCATTGTTGTAGCAGTGCCAGGTCAGCAGGGTCACCGCGCCGCGATGCGGACGCCAGGTTTCCGACGCCTCGCGGATGTGCTTTTCGGACGGGCGCTCCTCAAGCCCGAGGATGCGGCCCATGCCGGCCTGGACCGCCAGGTCACCGGCCGGGAAAATGTCGGGGCGGCCTTCGGCGAACAGCAGGTAGATCTCCGCCGACCAGCGGCCGATGCCCTTGATGCGGGTGAGCTGGGCGATCGCCTCCTCGTCGTCCTCGGGCAAGTGCTCGAGCACGAGCTCGCCGCTCGCCACGAGCTCGCTGAGCGAGCGCGCGTAACCCTGCTTCTGGCGCGACAGGCCGCAGGCGCGCAGCGTGTCGAAATCGGCCGCCAGCAGGGCCTCGGGCGTAATCTCGCCGAGCGTTGCCTCGAGCTTGTTCCACACGCTGTTCGCCGCCGCGACGCTGACCTGCTGGCCGACGATCGTGCGCAGCAGGGTGATGTAGCCGCGCGCGCGGACGCGCGGCGGTGGATAGCCGGCGAGGCTGAGCGCGCGCGCAATCGCCGGCTCGCGCGCGGCAATCACGTCGAGCCCCGCGTTGATCTGCTCTGCCGTCAACCCCATCTCCACCTCGCTTGCAAACAACCGCGCGCATGCCCTAACAGCCGCGCCGACCCCCTTAGGAGACTTGCTTCCAATGCCCAAGCTGATCGTCACCACCCGTTCCGGCGAGACCTCGACGGTCGATGTAGGCGACGGTCTCACCGTGATGGAAGCGATCCGCGACAACGGCTTCGACGAGCTGCTGGCGCTGTGCGGCGGGTGCTGCTCGTGCGCCACATGCCACGTGCACGTCGATCCCGAGTTCTTCGACAAGCTGGCGCCGATGAGCGAGGACGAGAACGACCTGCTCGATTCGAGCGGCGACCGCGACGAATGGTCGCGCCTGGGATGCCAGGTTCCGTTCACGCCGGAGCTGGACGGCCTGAAGGTCCGCATCGCCGCGGAAGACTGATTTCACGCGTAACAAGCGCATTTGCATTGCGATGGCGCGCGGCCCCGCTTAGTCGATAGCCGCATGACGGCACCCAAGGCGCTTCCCGACACCCTTTCGCTCATCGGCAATACGCCGCTCGTCCTGCTCCAGGGGCCGAGCGAGGCGGCGGGCTGCGAGATCTGGGGCAAGTGCGAGTTCATGAACCCCGGCGCTTCGGTCAAGGACCGGGCGGCGCTGTGGATCGTCCGCGATGCCGAGGCGAAGGGCGAGCTCAAGCCCGGCGGCACGATCGTCGAAGGCACGGCGGGCAATACAGGGATCGGCATCGCTCTGGTCGCCAACGCCTGCGGCTACAAGACGATCATCGTCATGCCGGACAACCAGTCGAAGGAGAAGATGGACACGCTGCGCGCGCTCGGCGCGGAGCTGGTGACCGTCCCGCCGACCAAGTTCTCAAATCCCGGCCATTTCGTCCACACCAGCCGGCGCATTGCCGAGGAGACCGACAACGCCATCTGGGCCAACCAGTTCGACAACGTGGCAAACCGCCGCGCGCACATCGAAGGCACTGCGCCCGAGATCTGGCAGCAGATGGAGGGGCGGATCGACGGCTTCACCTGCGCGGTCGGCACGGGCGGAACGCTGGCGGGCGTCGCGCTCGGACTCAAGGAATTCGACGAGAACGTGCAGATCGCGCTGACCGATCCGCACGGCGCGGCGCTGTACGAATTCTACGCCCGCGGCGAGCTCAAGGCGGAAGGCAATTCTGTGGCCGAGGGCATCGGCCAGGGGCGCATCACGGCAAACCTCGAGGGCGCGCCGATCGACACGCAGTTCCGCATCTCGGACGAGGAAGGCCTCGAATGGGTCGGGCGGCTGCTCAAGGAGGAAGGGCTGTGCCTCGGGCTGTCCAGCGGGATCAACGTGGCGGGGGCGGTCGCGCTCGGGCGGCAGCTCGGCAAGGACGCCCGAGTCGCAACGATCCTCGCCGATACCGGGTTCCGCTACCTCTCGACGTTGTACAACGCGCAATGGCTCGAGGCGAAGGGCCTGCCGGTTTTCGACTGGCTGCGTTAAGCCGCGCCCGCTACATAGGCCTCGATGGCCACCGATCCCCAGGACAGCGAAATCGTTCACCTGCCGCTCGCGGGAACGCGTTCGCAAATGATGCAGCGCCTGCAGTTCGGCCTCGGCGGACTGGGAGCGATGGTCCTGCTGGTCGGCGTCGCCAACGTGATCGTCGAGCGAGTGAAGCAGACCGACGCCTCCGTGGTGCCCGAAGCGGCGGCGAGCGTCGCCACCAACCAGGCACCGGTCGCCAGCGACCCTTTGGCTGACGCAGGCGTGGCGCCCGATGTCGCCGCGACGCCGAGCCCGAAGCCCAACCGGCCGATCATGATCGATCCCAACGCGATCCCCGCTCCCGCTCGACAATAGCCGCGTGGGCGATTGCCCGGGCATGGCCGGGGAAAGCGCGGGATAAGACGATTCAAGGCGTTTCAGCCCGTGAATCCCGCCGTAAACCGACCGCTCATCCTCAACAACGACCGCTAAATATCCACGGTTGAGTCGATTTTTTGCAGCTCATCCCCTATTTTCCCCTTTCATCCCCGGCTCTCCCGGAGTAGATAGCGAGTCCATCGGACAATTCGCCCGTACCGTGCCCGAAGTGGGGCAGCCGGGCCGCGTTGACGCGCGGCCCGGAACGGGAGGCCTTTGCCGAGCGGGGTATGAATTGAGGGTAGAGGTGCAGGGGGCGTGTCGGAGAGGGCCACAGCATATAGCGGACAGGGCTTCTCGCTTCGTGGCGAGAAGAACCGGCTCGCGCTGCCCGCCGCCTTCCGCAAGGCGGTGACCGACTCGAGCGGCGGGGAGCGCCTGCTTTGTCTCGCCAAGCACGACCGCTGGAAGTGCCTGACCGGTTTCGGCCTTTCCCGCACCCATTCCTTCGAAGGCTACCTCGACCGTGAGGAAGAGCGGGCCACGCGCCTCGGTCGCGATTTCGACCGTGACTTGCGCTCGATGCAGCTGTGGGGGTTCGAGCAGGTTCCGTTCGATGCCAGCGGCCGGTTCGTCCTGCCGGACCACCTCGCCGAGCTGGGGAATTTGCGGGACGAGGTCTTCTTCCACGGCGCAGGCGAGTTCTTCACCCTGTGGAGCCCGGACGAACTCTACGCGATGAGCGAGGGCTGGGAAGGCCCGCAGGCGGCATGCCGCAAGCTTTCCGGCGACCAGGGCAAGGGGAAGCGCAAATGAGCGGCCACATCCCCGTCTTGCTTGACGAAGTGATTGCCGCGCTCGAGCCGCAGCCGGGCGACGTCGTAGTCGACGCCACTTTCGGCGCCGGCGGATACACGCGCGCGATCCTCGACGCCGGGGCGAAGGTCCACGCATTCGACCGCGACCCCGATGCGGTCGCATCCGGGCTGATGTTCCCGGAAGCTGGGGAAAATCCGCCGCGGCTCGTTCTCCATCAGCGGCGTTTCTCTGAAATGGTTAACACGCTCGCGGACGCCGGAGTCGCGCGGGTCGACGGGGTTGTCATGGATATCGGCGTTTCGTCGATGCAGCTCGATCAGCCCGGGCGCGGGTTCGCGTTTTCCGCAGAGGGCCCGCTCGACATGCGAATGAGCCAGGCCGGCGAGAGCGCCGCCGATTTCCTCAACGCCGCGCGCGAGGAGGACATCGCCGACGTGCTCTACCAGTATGGCGAGGAGCGCCAGAGCCGTCGCGTCGCCCGGGCGATCGTCGCCGCGCGGCCGCTCGCGACGACCGGCGACCTCGCCCGCGTGGTGAGGAAAGCGCTCGGCTATCGGCCGGGTGCGCCGAAGGATCCGGCGACGCGGACCTTCCAGGCGATCCGCATCCACGTCAATGCTGAGCTCGACGAGCTGCAGGCGGGTCTTCACGCCGCCGAAGTCATGCTGGGCGAAGGCGGCTGTCTCGCCGTCGTCACCTTCCATTCGCTCGAGGATCGCATCGTAAAGCGTTTTCTGCGCGAGGCTGCCGCAGCGCACCCAGGCCCCTCGCGCCATTTGCCCGCGGCGAAGGCCGGCCCCCCTCCGGCCTTCGCCCGGGTTTCCAAGGCAATCCGGCCGTCCGAAGCGGAACTCGAGCGCAATCCGCGCGCGCGTTCGGCCACGCTTCGCTCCGCCATTCGCACGGCTGCTCCGGCAAGGAAGGTGTCATGACCCAGCAGAGCCGCTTGCGCCGGATGGGTTGGCTGGCCGTGCTCTCGCTGTGCACGGTTTGCTACCTGGCGCTCCACCTCAAGGTCCATGCCGTGCAGAGCGAAGTCGTCCGCTCCGAGCGCCAGATCATTGCGCTCGAGAACCGGCGGATGCTGCTGGAGACCGAGTTCGAGACGCGCGCGAGCCAGGAGCAGCTGGCAAGCTGGAACCGCCTCGATTTCGGCTACGCCGCGCCGGCTGCCGGCCAGTTCGTCGAGAACGAGCGCCAGCTGGCGAAATTCGGCACGCCGCGCGGCCCGGGCGCCCCGGCGCCGATCCTCGTCGCGGCGGTGACGAGCGGGGAAAAGGCCCCGTCATTCGCGAACTTCGTTTCGCCGCTCGGCAAGCCGGTTGACGAACGGCTGCTCGAGCCCGACGCCGCCCACCACGACGTGGCCGAACGCACCGGAGCCACGATCAGCATCCCGCTGGCCGCGGCGATCGGGAACGTCCGCGAATGAATGCATTGACGTTCAATGCGGGGTTCGCCCCGTCGCGTATCCGCCTCGTCGACATCCGCCGCCGCCAGTTGCTGACCGCCCAGCTGCGGATGCTCCTGCTGGGCGCCGGGTTCCTGTTCTGCGCGCTGCTCGCGCTGCTGAGGATCGCCTGGCTCGGCGTCGTCCAGCCGGCGCCGGCCGAGCATTCGATGGCCCAGGCGCTGCTGCCGCCGCGTGGCGAGATCACCGACCGGAACGGCGTTCCCCTCGCGCGCGCGTTTCCCGCCTATGCCCTGTGGTACAACCCCGACGCGCTTGGCGACGGCGGCTCTCCGCTGGTCAAGTCGCCGGCCGAAGTGGCCGCGCGCCTGCACGCGGTCTTCCCCGACCTCGACGTCGCCGAGACCACCCGGTTCCTCGCTGCGGGCAAGGCGGGCTATATCCGCCGCCGGGTGCTGCCCGAGGAAGTCAATGCCGTGAACGCCATCGGCGAGCTGGCGCTCGAAACCCCTGCCGAGGAGGACCGCCAGTATCCGCAGGGCCGGCTTGCCGCGCATGTCCTTGGCTATGTCGCCGACGACGGGCATGGGCGGGTCGGCATGGAATCCTATCTCGACAATCGCCTGCTCGATCCCAGCGAGCGCGGCAAGCCGGTCCCCCTGTCGATCGACGTGCGCGTGCAGGGCGCGCTCGAGGACGAGCTGCGCAGCGGCATGGAGGCGGTCAACGCCATCGGCGCCGCCGGCATCGTGCTCGATGTCGACAGCGGTGAGGTCCTCGCGCTCGCCTCGCTTCCCGAGTTCGATCCCAACCGGATCGACACCCAGGGCGCCAAGAACATGTTCAACCGCGCGACCAACGAGGTGTACGAGCTCGGCTCGACCTTCAAGCCGATCACCGTCGCCGCGGCGATGGACGCCGGCGTCGTCACCGACCTGTCCAAGCGCTATCCGGCGACCCCGCTGCACGTCGACGGATTCACGATCCACGACGACGAGAACCTCGGGCCGACGCTGAACGTGCCCGAAACGCTGATCCACTCGTCGAATATCGTTTCCGCGCAGATCGCCGACCAGCTCGGCGGCAAGCGCTTCAAGCGCGTCCTCGAAGATCTCGGGATGAACGAGCGGCCCTATATCGAGCTTCCGGCGCGCGGCTTTCCGATCTGGCACAAGGGCGACTGGCCTCGCCTGAGGACGATGACCGTCGGCTTCGGCCACGGCATCGCCGTGACCCCGCTGCACCTCGCCGCGGCCTACTCGGCGCTGGTCAACGGCGGCATCTGGCGGCCGGCGACGCTGCTCAAGGTCAAGCCGGGCGACGAGGCCCGGGGCCGGCGAGTGTTCACCGAAGCAACCAGCGCGCGGATGAAGCAGCTGCTGCGGATGGTCGCCGTTTACGGCACCGGCCGCAAGGCGAACGCCCCGGGCTTCCGCGTCGGCGGCAAGACCGGCAGTGCGGAGAAGGCTGCCGCCGGCGGATACGACAGGAGCCAGGTGGTGGCGACGTTCGCGTCGGCCTTCCCGATGGACAAGCCGCGCTATGTCGTCGTCGTCATGCTCGATTCACCGCAGAAGGTGGCGGCGAGCTCGTACCAGCGCACCGCCGCCTGGAACGCGGTGCCGATCGTCGGACGGCTGATCCCGCGGATCGGTCCGCTGCTCGGCGTGATGCCTGACGACAACCGCGACATCGACCTCTCCGACCTCAAGCCGCTGGTCGGCGATGGCGGGGGGAACGAATGAAGCTCGGCCCGCTCGCCGCCGCGGCGGGACTCGATGCGGGCACCGGGGCCGACGCCCAGGTGACGGGCTTTGCGATCGACCATCGCAAGGTCGCGCCAGGGACCGTGTTCGGCGCATTCCGGGGGACGGTGGTCAACGGCGAGGATTTCATTCCCGCGGCGGTGAGCGCCGGGGCGATTGCCGTCGTCGCCCGACCCGAGGCGAAAGTCGCCGGCGCGGCGCATATTGCAAACCCGGAGCCGCGCCGAGCGTTCGCGCGGCTCGCGGCGCTCTTCTTCAAGCCCGTGCCCGACACCATCGTCGCCGTCACCGGGACGAACGGCAAGACTTCGACCGTCGAAATGACGCGCCAGATCTGGCGCATGTGCGGCGAGCGCGCGGCGTCGATCGGCACGCTCGGGGTGACCACGCCGGACGAAAGCGTCTCGACCGGGCTGACCACCCCCGACATCGTCACGTTCCTGTCGAACATGGTCGGGCTGGCGCGCGAGGGCGTCACGCACGTGGCCTATGAAGCCTCGAGCCACGGCCTCAGCCAGTACCGCAACGAAGGCCTGGCGGTGGCCGCCGGCGCGTTCACCAACCTTTCGCGCGACCATCTCGATTACCATGCTGACATGGAAGACTATTTTGCCGCCAAGATGCGGCTGTTCGGCGAAGTGGTGTCCGACGGCGGCACGGCGGTGGTGTGGGCGGACGACGAGTGGTCCGGCCGCGTGATCCAGCGAGTGCGAAAGCGTGGCCTGAAGCTGCTGACGGTCGGCGAGCATGGCGACGACGTCCGCCTGCTCGGGCGCGAGCCAGGTCACCTCGGGCAGGAACTGGAAATCGAGATCGGCGGGCGCAACGAAGTCTTCATGCTGCCGCTGATCGGTGCCTACCAGGCGGCGAACGCGCTCACGGCCGCCGGGTTGGTGCTGGCGACCGGCGGCGATCCGGCGCGCATCGTCGATGCGCTCGGCCGCCTTCAGCCGGTGCGCGGGCGGCTGGAACGCGCAGCGATCACGGCCGCCGGCGCGCCGGTCTATGTCGATTACGCGCATACGCCCGACGCGCTGGGCGCGGCCATCGACGCCTTGCGGCCTCACGTCGAGGGGCGGCTGATCACCGTGTTCGGAGCAGGCGGCGACCGCGACCAGGGCAAGCGCGGACCGATGGGCGCGATCGCCTCGGAACTCTCGGACGTGGTGATCGTCACCGATGATAACCCGCGCGGCGAAGATGCCGCGACGATCCGCGCCGCCATCATGGCCGGCGCGGGCCGCAACGCACGCGAGATCGCCGGGCGGCGCGCGGCGATCGCCGCGGCGATCGGCGAAGCGGGGCGCGACGATATCGTGCTGATCGCCGGCAAGGGACATGAGCAGGGGCAGGTCGTCGGCGCCGGGGAGGCGATGCGCGTTCTGCCATTCGATGACGTGACGGTCGCGCGCGAATGCGCCGCCGCGGAAGGAGCCAATTGATGAGTGCCCTCGAGCAGATCCTTCCCTGGCCGGCAAAGCCGATCGACCGATACCGGCTGGCGCTGTGGACCGCGGCGGAAATCGCCGACGCCACCGGCGGCACCCCGAGCGGCCCCTTCCAGGTTGCCGGCGTCGAGACGGATTCGCGCGAGGTGCGGCCGGGCGACTTGTTCGTCGCGCTGAAGGGGGAAAGCACCGACGGGCACAGGTTTCTCGACAAGGCCTTCGCCAATGGCGCCGCGGCGGCGCTGGTCGAACATCCGATCGCTGCGCCGCACGTGCTGGTCGATGATACCACGAGGGCGCTCGAAGCGCTCGGCGCCTTCGCGCGCGAGCGGGTCGCCGGGACGGTGATCGGTGTCACCGGCTCGGTCGGCAAGACCGGCGTCAAGGAGGCGATCTTCACCGCCCTCGACCGTGCCAGCCACGGTGCCGCGCACCGCTCGGTCAAGAGCTACAACAACCATGTCGGCGTGCCGCTGAGCCTGTCGCGGATGCCCGGCGCGAGCGCGTTCGGCGTGTTCGAAATGGGCATGAACCATGCGGGCGAGATCGCCGCGCTGACGGTCCAGGTCCGCCCGCACGTGGCGGTGATCACCACCATCGCCCCCGCGCACATCGAGAACCTCGGCAGCGAGGAAGCGATTGCCGACGCCAAGGCAGAGATCTTCGGCGGCCTGGAGCCGGGCGGGACCGCTGTCATTCCGGTCGACAGCGTGCATTTCGCGAGGCTGCGCGATGCCGCGGCACGCCGCGGCGCCACGATCCTTTCTTTCGGCAAGGCGGCCGAGGCCGATGTTCGCCTGCTCGACGCGGTGCCGTCGGCCAACGGCGGCTCGCTGGTGACAGCCTGCCTCGGGGAACGGCGGCTGTGCTACACCGTCGCCGAGCCGGGCGAGCACTGGATCATGAATTCACTCGCGGTGATGGGCGCGGTGTTCGCCGCCGGCGGAGACCTCGGTTCGGCCGGGCTGGCGCTCGCGGAAATGGGCGGGCTCAAGGGCCGGGGCGCGCGCCACCGCATCTTCGTCCCCGGCGGCCATGCGCTGCTGATCGACGAGAGCTACAACGCCAATCCAGCTTCGATGCGCGCGACGCTCGCGCAACTCGGCCACACGCCGGCCGCGCGCCGCATCGCCGTGCTCGGCAGCATGAAGGAACTGGGTGACTTCGCACCCAGCTTCCACGCCCAGCTGGCCGGGCCGCTGGCGGAGGCGCATGTCGATTTTGCCTTGCTCGTCGGGCCGGAGATGGTCGCGCTCGCCCGCGAGCTGGGGAAAGGGGCGCACAATACGCTTGGCAAGGCGCTTGCGTTTGCCCATTGCGAAGGTCCGGGCGAGGCGATTGCCGCGCTCGAGGAGTTCGGTCTCATCGGGGGCGATGCCGTGCTCGTCAAAGGCTCGAATTCCGTGGGTCTGGCGCGCGTGGTTGCTCATTTCGCCGCCAGGGAAGGCTGAAGTTCAAGAATGCTCTATTTGTTGGCCCAATGGCTGGATTTCGCGGGGATATTCAACCTCGTCCGCTACCAGACCTTTCGCTCCGGGGCGACGCTGCTGACGGCGCTGGTTCTCGGGCTGATCATCGGGCCGAAATTCATCTCGGTGCTGCGCGTGCGCCAGGGCAAGGGCCAGCCGATCCGCGCCGACGGGCCGCAGACCCACCTCGCCAAAGTCGGCACGCCGACGATGGGCGGTCTGATGATCCTGACCTCGCTGATCATCTCGATGCTGCTGTGGATGGACTTGCGCAGCCCGTTCGTGTGGGCCTGCGTCGCGGTCACCGGCGGGTTCGGCGTGATCGGCTTCCTCGACGATTTCGACAAGGTCACCAAGCGCAGTCACAAGGGCGTTTCGGGCAAGGTGCGGCTGATTTTCGAATTCATCGTCGCCGGGATCGCCTCGTACCTGATCGTCAGCCACGTCAGCACCAATTTGTATGTGCCGTTCTTCTCCGACCGCATCATCCCGCTGGGGCCGCTCTACTACGTCTTCGCCGCGGTCGTGATGGTCGGGGCGGGGAACGCGGTGAACCTGACCGACGGGCTCGACGGACTGGCGACGATGCCGGTGGTGATCGCCGCGGGCACGTTCGCGATCATCAGCTATCTGGTCGGCCGCGCCGACTATTCGCACTACCTCGGCATCCCGCACGTCGCCGGGGCGGGTGAACTGGCGATCATGTGCGCCGGAATCATGGGCGCAGGACTGGCCTTCCTGTGGTTCAACGCGCCGCCCGCGGCGGTGTTCATGGGTGACACCGGCAGCCTCGCGCTCGGCGGGGCGCTTGGCGCCATCGCCGTGGCAAGCCATCACGAGATCGTGCTGCTGATCGTGGGCGGGCTGTTCGTGGTCGAGACCGCGAGCGTGATGATCCAGGTCTACTGGTTCAAGCGAACCGGGCGCCGCGTATTCCGCATGGCGCCGATCCACCACCACTTCGAGCAGCTGGGCTGGTCCGAATCGACCGTCGTCATCCGCTTCTGGATCGTGTCGATCGTGCTCGCTTTGCTCGGGCTCGCCACGCTGAAGCTGCGATGATCCTGTCGCCCGCCTTCGCCGGCAAGCGGTATGCCGTCCTCGGTCTCGCCCGCTCTGGCTTGGCGACGGTCGGCTCGCTCTATGCGAGCGGCGCGCACGTCACCGCCTGGGACCGCCGGCCGGGGCCGCGCGACGAAGTGGCCCCGATCGCGACGATCGCCGATCCGCTGGAGATCGACCTGCGCGGTTACGACGCCGTCGTACTGTCGCCGGGCGTGCCGCTCAACACGCATCCGATCGTCGAGCGCGCGCGCGAGGCGGGGGTGCCGCTGATCGGCGACATCGAGCTGTTCGCGCTCGCCCGGCCGACCCTGCCGCGGCACAAGGTCGTCGGCATTACCGGCACCAACGGCAAGTCGACCACCACCGCGCTCGTTCACCATCTGTGCGAGACAGCGGGCCTGCCCGCACAGATGGGCGGCAACATCGGCTTGCCGATCCTCGGCCAGGAACCGCTCCCGCCGGGCGGCGTCTACGTGCTCGAGCTGTCGAGCTACCAGATCGACCTTACCTGGAGCCTCGATTGCGAGGCCGCGGCTTTGACCAACATCACCCCGGACCACCTCGACCGTTACGCCAGCTTCGAAGCCTACGCGTCCTCCAAGGCGCGCCTGTTCGAGATGCAGGGCAGGGATCGGCTCGCGGTGTTCGGCTGCGAGGACGCGCCGACGCGGGCGTTCTATGCCGAGCTGGCGGTGCGGCGCCTGGCCGGCAGGGTCGCGTGCGCCGACACCGCCGCGCTCGCCGAGCGCCAGCGCGGCTGGATCGGCCTCAAGGGCCCGCACAACCTGCAGAATGCTGCGATCGCCTCGGCCATCGCCGCCGAGCTGGGGATTGGCGCGCAGGCGATCGAACGCGGCCTGGCGAGCTTTCACGGTCTTCCCCACCGGATGGAAGTTCTCGGCACGTTCAACGGGATTACCTTCGTCAACGACAGCAAGGCGACCAATCCGGCTTCGACGGCGCCGGCCCTGTCGGCTTACCCGCCCGATCCCGAGCCGCGCGTCCACTGGATCGTGGGCGGCTTGCCCAAGGGCGACGACCTCGACGAATGCGCGCCCGGATTCCCGAACGTCGCCGCGGCGTACACGATCGGCGAAGCCGGCCCGCGTTTCTCCCAGATCCTGTCGCCCGTGATGCATGTCGAGCGTTGCGAGATGCTGTCCGAAGCGGTCCTGCGCGCGATGGCGGCGGCCAAACCAGGCGACGTCATCCTGCTCTCGCCGGCTTGCGCCAGCTTCGACCAGTTCAAGGACTACGAAGCGCGCGGCGACGCATTCCGCCAGATTGTCGGCGGCCTCACCGGGATCCCGGCGGCCGAGCACGATTTCGCCGCACGGTCCGCCGCATGACCGCCGCGCGCCCCTACATTCCCCGGCCCGGCGAACGCGCGCCGGTGGCGCCGCGCTTCAAGCAAAGCCGCGCGACCCGGCTGCGGATCTGGTGGCGCGAGATCGACCGCGTGCTGCTGACCCTGGTGCTCGCCGTGATGGTGCTCGGCTCGATCGCCGTGGCCGCGGCCTCGCCCGCGAGCGCGCGACGGCTTTCGGGCGCGGAAGGCAAGCTCGACGATCTGCACTTCCTGTGGGGTCACCTCGTGTACCAGGCGGTGGGCCTCGCCGCGATGTTCGGCATCTCGCTGGCTCCGCGCGAATGGGCCCGCCGCGGCGGTATCCTGCTGGGTGCCGCGATGTTGCTGTTCCTGCTGCTCGTCCCGTTCGCGGGTGCCGAAGTGAACGGCGCGCGGCGCTGGATCAACCTCGGCATCCGTTTCCAGCCGAGCGAATTCCTCAAGCCCGCCTACGCCATCCTGATGGCCTGGATTCTATCGTGGAGACTGCGCGATCCCGGCCTGCCGGTGATCGGCGCCAGCGCCGGCCTGATGGCGCTCGTCGTCGCGCTGCTGATGGCGCAGCCGGACCTCGGCGACGCGGTGCTGTTCGTCGGCGCCTGGCTCATCGTGGCGATGCTCGCCGGCATGCCGATGAAGCGGATCATGATGGCGGGCGGAGCTGGCGTCGCCGCGCTGGTGCTGGCCTACATGTTCTACGAGAACGCGCGCCATCGCATCGACAGCTTCCTCGGCGGCGGCACGGCATTCGACCAGGTCGACCTTGCCAACCGCACCTTGCTGGCCGGCGGCTGGACCGGCACCGGGCTGTGGCTCGGCCAGCGCAAGATGCAGCTGCCCGAGGCGCATACCGACTACATCTTTTCGGTGATCGGCGAGGAATTCGGGCTGCTGGTGTGCGCCGTCGTCGTCTTGCTGTATCTTGCCATCGTGCTCAAGGTCATCATCCGCCTGATCGAGGAGGAGAACCTGTTCACCGTCCTCGCCTCGTCGGGCCTCATCGCGCTGTTCGGCGGGCAGGCGTTCATCAACATCCTGGTCAACCTGCAGCTGTTCCCGTCGAAGGGCATGACGCTGCCGCTGATCAGCTACGGCGGTTCGTCGACCATCGCCCAATGCCTGACGATCGGGCTCCTGCTGGCGTTGACGCGGCGCAATCCGTTCCTCAGCCGAGAAGGCATGGGGCTCGCCGGCGCGCTCGAGCGAGAGGAGAGGCGGCGATGACCGGTCCGACCCGTCATTACGTCCTCGCAGCGGGGGGAACCGGAGGGCACCTCACGCCCGCCTTCGCGCTCGCGCACGAGCTGGAGCGGCGCGGGCACCATGTCGCGCTGATCACGGACCGGCGCGGCGCGGAGATTCCCGGCAAACCCGATTTCTTGCCCGCCCACGTGCTGCCGGCAGGCCGCTTCGGCAAGAACCCGTTCAAGTGGCCGAAGGGTATCGGCGCGGTGCTCGAGGGCCGGCGCATGGCCTTGCGGCTGTTCGAGAGCTTCGAGCCGAGCGCGGTGATCGGCTTCGGCGGCTATCCGGCGCTGCCGGCGCTGCTTGCAGCCCGCAAGGCGCAGATTCCATCGATCGTCCACGAGCAGAACGCGGTGCTCGGGCGCGTCAATCGACTGCTCGCCGGGCGGGTGGATGCGATCGCCACGGCCTATCCGCAAGTCGACCGGCTGAAACCGAAGTATTTCGACAAGGTCCATCTCGTCGGCAACCCGGTGATCCCGCAAGTCCTGGCGCTGCGCGAGGAGCCGTTCCCGCCGTTCACCGAGGACGGCCTGCTGCGCGTGCTGGTCACCGGCGGCAGCCAGGGCGCGCGCGTCTTGTCGGAAGTGGTTCCGGACGGGATGGCGATGCTCCAGCCCGCGCTGAGAAGCCGCCTGCAGGTGACCCAGCAATGCCGCGCCGAGGACCTCGATGCCGTTCGCCGGCGCTACGCCAGTCACGGCATCCCGGCGGAGCTTGGGACTTACTTCGAGGACATGGCCTCGCGCCTCGCCGACGCGCACTTGTTCATCGGCCGCGCCGGCGCCTCGACCATTGCCGAGCTGACCGCGGTCGGCCGCCCGGCGATCCTCGTGCCGCTGCCGATCGCCACCGACGACCACCAGGCGGCCAACGCGAGGGAAATGGTCAAGGCAGGCGGCGCTCGCTCGATCCGTCAGCACAAGTTCACCGCCAAGGAACTCGCCAAGCAGATCCAGGCCATGGCGCAGCACCCGGAAACGCTCGCCACGGCAGCGCACGCGGCGTGGAACTGCGGGCGGCCCAAGGCTGCGAGCGATCTTGCCGATCTCATCGAGAGCTTCGGCGGGGCGGCCATCCAGGACGTGATCCGGGTCAGCCGGGAGAGGCCGAAGAAGGCCGCGGCGCGCGCGACGGCTTCGCATTTCGAAGACGAAGACCCGATCTTCGGCCCGCTCGCGCGCCACCTCCAGGAGTGCGACCGGCTGTGAAGGGCGTCGGCATCGACATCGGCACCATCCACTTCGTCGGCATCGGCGGCATCGGCATGTCGGGCATCGCCGAGGTGATGCACAACCTTGGCTACAGCGTGCAGGGGTCCGACCTTTCCGAAGGCGCTTCGGTGGAGCGGCTGCGCAAGCGCGGCATCGAGGTATTCGTCGGCCACGACGCGCGCAATCTCGGCGAGGCGGCGGTGGTGGTCACTTCGACGGCGGTCAGGCGTGACAATCCCGAAGTCGCAGCTGCGCTGGAGCGGCGCATCCCGGTCGTGCGCCGGGCGGAAATGCTCGCCGAGCTGATGCGCCTGAAGAAGACCGTCGCGGTCGCCGGCACCCACGGAAAGACGACCACCACCAGCATGGTCGCGGCGCTGCTCGATGCGGGCGGGATCGACCCCACCGTCATCAACGGGGGCATCATTGAAAGCTACGGCTCCAACGCTCGGCTCGGCGCGAGCGACTGGATGGTGGTCGAGGCCGACGAGAGCGACGGCAGCTTTCTGCGGCTCGATGGCACCATTGCGGTCGTCACCAACATCGATCCCGAGCACCTCGACCACTACGGCTCGTTCGAGGCGGTGAAGCAGGCGTTCGTCGAGTTCATCGAGAACGTGCCGTTCTACGGCCTCGCCGTGCTGTGCATCGACCACCCCGAGGTGCAGGCGGTGATCGGCAAGGTGCGCGACCGGCGGGTTCTGACCTACGGCCTCTCCGCCCAGGCGGACTTGCGCGGCGAGAACATCCGCAGTCATGAAGGGGGCAACCTGTTCGACGCCGTCCTGCGTGATCGCGACGGCAGGGAGCGGCGGATCGGCAACGTGTTCGTGCCGATGCCCGGCCGGCACAACGTGCAGAACGCTCTGGCCGCCATCGGCGTGGCGCTCGAGATGGACTGCAGCGACGACACCATCCGTTCCGGCTTCGCCCAGTTCGGCGGCGTGCGACGGCGCTTCACCCGCGTCGGCGAGGTCGGCGGGGCAACGATCATCGACGATTACGGTCACCATCCGGTGGAAATCCGCGCCGTGCTGGCCGCGGCGCGCGAGGCGGCTCGGGGCCGGGTGATCGCTGTCGTCCAGCCGCATCGGTACACGCGCCTGCGCGACCTGATGCGCGAGTTCCAGACGGCCTTCAACGACGCTGACATGGTCTATGTCGCCCCCGTCTATCCCGCGGGCGAACAACCGATTGCCGGCGTGGATTCGGCGCACCTGGTCGAGGGCATGCGCGCCAGCGGTCACCGATCGGTGGGAGAGGTCGCCGGGCCGGATGAATTGGCGGCCGAGTTGGCGCACGAGGTGAAGCCGGGCGATTTCGTCGTCTGTCTCGGCGCGGGCGACATCACCAAGTGGGCCGCGGGGCTCGCCCATGCCATCGCCGGCAAGCGCGAGCTTGCGGCATGATGGCAACCTCGGCTCTCCGGCCGCCGTCGCACGTCGCTCCGAGAGGCAGGCTGACGCCAAACGCGCCACTGGCGAAGCTGGTGTGGTTCAAGAGCGGCGGCGCCGCCGACTGGCTGTTCGAGCCCGAGGATCTCGACGACCTGCTGGGCTTTCTCGGCGGGCTGGACGAGGACACGCCATTGATGGCCCTTGGCCTCGGCTCGAACCTGATAATCCGCGACGGCGGCGTGCCGGGCGTGGTCGTCCGCCTCGGCAAGGCGTTCTCGCAAGTCGAGGTCCTGCCGGATTGCGAGCTGCGCTGCGGCGGGGGTGCGAGCGGCATCCTCGTGTCCTCGACCGCCCGCGACGCGGGCATCGCCGGTCTCGAGTTTCTTCGCGGCATTCCCGGCACCGTCGGCGGATTCGTGCGCATGAACGGCGGTGCTTACGGCCGCGAGGTTTCGGATATTCTTGTCGATTGCGACGTGGCCATGCCCGACGGCCATCTCGTTCGGCTGCCGGCGAGCGAGCTTCGCTATTCCTACCGCCACTCGGCCTTGCCCGGCGGCGCCATCGTCGTTTCCGCCCGTTTCCGCGGCACACCGGGCGATCGGGAGGCGATCGGCGCGGAAATGGACCGCATCGCCGCAGCGCGCGAGGAATCGCAGCCGCTTCGCACCAAGACCGGCGGTTCGACGTTCAAGAACCCGCCCGGGGACAAGGCCTGGCGCCTGGTCGACGCGGCCGGGTGCCGCGGTCTTAAGGTCGGCAGCGCACAAGTCAGCGAAAAGCATGCGAATTTTCTCATCAACACCGGCGAAGCGAGCAGCGCCGACATCGAAGGCCTCGGCGAGGAAGTCCGCCGCCGAGTGGCGGAGAGCCAGGGCGTGAGCCTCGAATGGGAAATCCAGCGGGTGGGGCGGCCATGACCCTCCCCAGGCTTCACGTGGCCGTCCTCATGGGCGGTTGGGCGAGCGAGCGCCCCGTTTCGCTGATGAGCGGCGAGGGGGTCGCCCAGGCGCTCGAGGAGCGCAGGCACAAGGTTACGCGGATCGACATGGACCGCGATGTCGCGCTGCGGCTCCACGAGACGAAGCCCGACGTCGTCTTCAACGCGCTTCACGGTGTGCCCGGCGAGGACGGCACCGTGCAGGGCATGATGGACCTGATGGGCATTGCCTACACCCATTCGGGTCTCGCGACGTCGGTGATCGCCATCGACAAGGAGCTGACCAAGCATGCGCTGGTGCCGCACGGCATCCCGATGCCCGGCGGACGCATCGTCCGCAGCGAGGAGCTTTACGACGGCGATCCGCTGGCGCGGCCGTATGTGCTGAAGCCGGTCAACGAAGGATCGTCGGTCGGCGTGGCGATCGTCACCGCCGAGGGCAATTACGGCAACCCGATCAGCCGCGAGGCGAAGGGGCCGTGGCAGCAGTTCGAAAGCCTGATGTGCGAGCCCTATATCCGCGGGCGCGAGCTGACCGCGGCGGTGCTCGGGGATCGCGCGCTGATGGTCACCGAGCTCGTGCCGAAGAGCGGATTCTACGATTTCGACGCCAAGTACACCGACGGGATGACCGAGCACGTCTGCCCGGCGCACATCCCCGAGACCATCACCCGGCTCTGCCTCGAGTACGCACTCAAGGCCCACCGGCTGCTCGGCTGCCGCGGGTGCAGCCGCTCGGACTTCCGCTGGGACGACGAGCGCGGCGAGGATGGCCTGTTCCTGCTCGAGACCAACACTCAGCCCGGCATGACCCCGCTCAGCCTCGTGCCCGAGCAGGCGCGACATTGCGGAATTGGGTACGGCGAGCTGGTCGAGATCATAATCGAGGATGCGCTGCGCCATTTCGGCAAGCTGCGTCCGACCACGGCGGAGGCGCAATGATGGCGCAGACGATCCGCCGCAAGGCCACCGGGGTCCGTCGCCAGACCCGCGCGCATGACACCAAGCGCCAGGTGCGCCAGGCGCGGCAAAAGACCAATTCGCTCATCGACTGGCTCATGCGGCGCCTGCCGTTCACCGAAGACCAGCTGCACGCGTTCTTCCTGTTGCTGATTCTCCTCTTTGCGGCCGTGCTCGCCTGGTTCCTCGCCAGCATGGCGGGCCTGACGCTGCTGCTCGGCGAGAAGGTCGACCAGATGGCGATCCGCGGCGGGTTCGAGGCGGACCGGGTTGACGTTCGCGGCACCCGGCACCTGAACCAGCTCATGGTCTATGACCAGGTTCTCGGCGCGAAAGACCGGGCGATGACCGACATCGACCTCGAGGCCCTGCGCGCCTCGGTGATGCAGCTGAACTGGGTCAAGGACGCGCGGGTCTCGCGCCAGCTGCCGGGGACGATCGTCGTCGATATCGTCGAGCGCACGCCGCACGCCGTGCTGCGCAAGCCCGGCATGCTGGAACTGATCGACGAGACCGGGCACGATCTCGAGCCGATCTCGCCGGCCAAGGCCAAGGGAAAGCTGCTGATTTCCGGACCCGGAGCACAGGGCGAGGTCGAGGCGCTCGATGCCCTGCTCGACGCGGCCCCGGCGATCCGCCCGCAAGTGGCCGAGGCCGAATGGGTCGGCAACCGGCGCTGGAACCTGACGTTCAAGAGCGGGCAAATGCTGGCGTTGCCGGAGGGCACCGACGATTCCGCCAAGGCGCTGATAAACTTCGCGCAGCTCGATGGGGTGAACCGGCTGATCGGGGGCAAGGTCGTCGCGTTCGACATGCGCACGCCGGGGCGCATCTACATGCGCTGCCCCGAATGCGCCGCCGAGAACAACCCACCTGTGGTCGAAGGGGGACCGACCTGATGGCGACACTACCCAGGATTGCCCGCGTCTTCGCCGCCGTGAACATCGGCTCGTTTCGGGTTTCGGCGATGATCGCCGGCATTTCGGACGGCGGGGAAATGACCGTGCTCGGCTCGGGCCACCGCGCCGCGCAGGGGATCAAGCGTGGCTACGTCACCGACATGGCGGCGGCGACTTACGCGGTGCGCGACGCGCTCGAGCGCGCCGAAAAGCTCGCCGGCGTCACCGTGCAGAGCGTCTGGCTCGGCGCCTCGGGTGCCGGGCTCGCCAGCCGCATCAGCCAGATCGAGATCGAGATCGGCGGCCGGCGGATCGAGCAGGAAGATATCGAGCAGCTGCTCGCCGCGGCGCGCGACGCGCTCGAGCCGGACGGCCGCATGGTCCTTCATGCGCAGCCCGCCTGCTATTTCCTCGACGGGGCGGAAGGCATCGCCAACCCCAAGGGCCTTCACGCCGAGCGCCTCGGCGTCGACATCCACACGATGCTGGCCGACGGTGCCCCGATGCGCAACTTGCGCGAGGCGGTCGAGAACGCGCACCTCGAAGTCGAGGGCATCGTCGCCTCGCCCCTTGCCGCGGGTTACGCGTGCCTGAGCGCCGAGGAGCGCGACCTCGGCGTGGCGCTGGTCGAGTTCGGGGCGGAAGTGACCAACGTCGCCGTGTTCGCCGCCGGGATGCTGGTCGGACTGACGTCCATCCCGATGGGCTCGGCCGACATCACCGATGCGATCGCGAGCTCGCTCGGCATCCGCCGCTTCCAGGCGGAGCGGCTGAAATGCGTGCACGGCTCGGCGATTGCCAGCCCGGCGGATCACCGCGAGCTCGTCGCGGTGCTTGGGCCCGGCGACGACCGCTCCGGCCCGATCGCGCGCGGCGCCGACGAGCAGAACCGCATCCCGCGCGCAGAGCTCATTTCGGTCATCACCGGCGAGCTGGACCGGCTGGTGAGCGATATCGGCCGCTCGCTGGAGGCCCAGGGATTCTCCGGTGGGCTCTCGGGCAAGGCCGGCACACGCAACCGGCCGGTGGTCTTCACCGGCGGCGGGGCGGAGCTGTCGGGCCTTGCCGACTACGCCCAGGCGGCGCTCGGCAAGCCGGTCCGCGTCGGCCGCTCGCCGCAATTGAAGGGCTTGCCAGAAGCGCATGCCGTGCCCGGATTCGCGACTTTGGCCGGGCTCGTGCTCTACGCGGCCGAGGACCCGGTTGACATCCGCGCCGTGGGCCCGCGTCACCAGGTCACAAAACGTTACGGAACAACGGCCATGGCCCAGCGACTATGGCATGCCATGAAAGAGTATTTCTGACCGCAATGCAGCTCGGCAATCCCACCGCTTCAGTGCTTGTGGATAAGGCCAATTGCCTTGTGCACGCCCGAATCGCTTTGTGGCAGAAGCGTTAACACAAAATCTTTACACTCCTTCCCGGAAGGACACGGAAATGAGCATCAATATCGGCCCGCCCTCTGTTGAGGAATTGCGCCCGCGGATCACCGTGATCGGCGTCGGCGGTGCCGGCGGCAACGCCATCGCCAACATGATCGGCGCGGAGATCGAGGGGGTCGACTTCATCGTCGCCAACACCGATGCGCAGGCGCTCAACAATTCGGTCGCCGAGCACCGCATCCAGCTGGGACCCGACATTACCCAGGGCCTTGGCGCCGGGTCGCGGCCCGAAGTCGGCCGCGCCGCCGCGGAGGAGACGGTCGAGGAGATCGAGCGGGCGCTGGAAGGCGTCAACATGGTGTTCATCGCCGCCGGCATGGGCGGAGGCACCGGTACCGGCGCAGCTCCGGTCATCGCCGAGGCCGCTCGCCGCAAGGGTGTGCTGACCGTCGGCGTCGTCACCAAGCCGTTCCTGTTCGAAGGCACGCGCCGCATGCGCTCGGCCGATGCCGGCATCGACGAGTTGCAGAAGCACGTCGACACGCTGATCGTCATCCCCAACCAGAACCTGTTCCTCGTCGCCAAGGCGGATACGACCTTCAAGGAGGCGTTCCAGATGGCCGACGAGGTCCTGCAGCAGGGGGTGCGCTCGATCACCGACCTGATGGTCATGCCCGGCCTCATCAACCTCGACTTCGCCGACGTGCGCTCGGTCATGGGCGAGATGGGCAAGGCGATGATGGGTACCGGTGAGGGCGAGGGCGAGAACCGCGCTCTCGAAGCCGCCGAGCGCGCGATCGCCAACCCGCTGCTCGACGGCGTCTCGATGACCGGCGCCAAGGGCGTGATCATCTCGATCATCGGCGGCGAGGACATGAAGCTGCTCGAGATCGACGAGGCGGCGAACCACATCCGCGAGCTG
>Ga0207657_10001286_pt1 | contig 26670 bp, 24 predicted proteins | sample KBSC33metaG_FD_184316 | JGI IMG/M metagenome (GOLD analysis project Ga0207657, IMG submission 184316) | Corn rhizosphere microbial communities from Kellogg Biological Station, Michigan, USA - KBS C3-3 metaG (SPAdes) (version 2) | ecosystem: Host-associated > Plants > Roots > Rhizosphere > Soil ... | reverse complement strand
GTCTTGAACTGGCCCATGTTCATCTCGGGCACGAGGATATGTTTGAAGCCCTTCAATAGGACAGACATATTTTTGGGCATCGGCCAGATGTGGCGGACATGGATGTGGGCGACGTCCTTGCCGTCCGCGAGCGCTCGCCGCACCGCCTGGTGGATCGGGCCGAAGGTCGAGCCCCAGCCGACGACCGCAAGCTCGGCGCCTTCGCGGCCCAGGCAGACTTCCTGGTCGGGAATGGAGTTGGCGACACCCAGCACCTTGCCGATACGGGTGTTCGTCATCTCCTGATGAACTTCGGGGCGGTAATCGATGTTGCCGGTCCCGGGCGCCTTCTCGATTCCTCCGATGCGATGCTCGAGGCCCGGCGTGCCAGGCTTGATCCATGGCCGGGCGAGATCGTCGTTCCTCGCGTAGGGCATGACGCCCTCGCCTTCCGCTGGCGGCGTCTCGAAGAATTTCACCGGGAAGGGCGCGTAGTTGCTCATGTCCGGCACTCGCCACGGCTCGGCGGCGTTGGCGATATAGCCGTCCGTCAACAGCATCACCGGAGTCATGTAGCGGGTGGCGATGCGGCACGCCTCGATCGCGCAATCGAAGGCGTCAGCGGGCGAGCGGGCGGCGATCACCGGAAGCGGCGAATCCGCGTTGCGACCATAGACCGCCTGATAGAGATCGGATTGCTCGGTCTTGGTCGGGAGCCCGGTCGAAGGGCCTCCGCGCTGGGAGTTTACGACCACCAACGGAAGCTCGGTCATGATGGCGAGGCCGATCGCCTCCATCTTGAGCGCGATTCCGGGGCCCGACGACGAGGTGATGCCGAGCTGGCCGGCATAGCTCGCGCCGAGCGCCGCGCAGGCGGCAGCAATCTCGTCCTCCGCCTGGAAGGTCGTGATCCCGAACTCCTTGAGCCGCGCGAGATGGTGGAGAAGCGGGCTCGCGGGCGTGATCGGATAGGAACCGAAGAACATCTTCAGGCCGGCGAGCTGGCAGCCCGCGACCAGCCCGAGCGCGAGCGCCTCCGCGCCGGTGACGGTGCGGTAGAGCCCGGGTTCGGCGGGCGCGGGTGCGATGTGGTGCTGCTTGAACGGCGCGCCCATCTCCGCCGTCTCGCCGTATGCATGGCCGGCGTTCAGCGCCGCGATATTGGCTTCGGCGAGCTCGGGAGCCTTTGCGAATTTCGTCTTGAGCCAGTCGACGATCGGCTGGCGGTCGCGGTCGAACATCCACAGCGCCAGGCCGAGCGTCCACATGTTCTTGCAGCGCAAGGCTTCCTTGTTGCCGAGGCCGTAGGGCTTCACGGCGTCGAGCGTCAGATGAGAGATGTTGAAATGGACGACCTGCCATTTGGCGAGGCTGCCGTCCTCGAGCGGGCTTTGCTCGTAGCCCGCCTTGGCGAGGTTGCGCGCCGTGAACTCGCCTTCGTCGACGATCAGAAGCCCGCCCTCGCGAACTTCCTTGGCATTGGTCTTGAGGGCCGCCGGGTTCATTGCGACCAGGACGTCCGGCTGATCGCCAGCGGTGTCGATCGCGCAGGACCCGAAATTGATCTGGAAGGCCGAGACTCCGAACGTCGTGCCCTGCGGCGCGCGGATTTCCGCCGGGAAATCGGGGAAGGTCGCGAGGTCGTTGCCGGCGAGCGCCGTCGAAAGCGTGAACTGGCCGCCGGTCAGCTGCATGCCGTCGCCGCTGTCGCCGGCAAAGCGGACGACGACGGCTTCCTGCGGCGGATGGGCGGTGGCTTCGGTTTCCGTAACGCGGTGCGAGGCTGTGGCCATGCGCTTAGTTTAAGACGGCGGGTGCCCTTTCGCCACCTTCTTCATCATCCACCTGCGGCTTTCCATTGAGAATGCGTCGAGGCACTATGGCTGTTTGGGGGCAGAGCGATGATCCTTCGCAAGCTTACGGCCAATTTGAAGACGCAGAACTGGACTGCCGTCGCCATCGACTTCCTGATCGTGGTGCTCGGCGTGTTCGTCGGCGTCCAGGCGTCGAACTGGAACCAGGCGCGGGTTGAGCGGGCGGAAACCCGGCGCCTTCTGATGCGCATCGAGCCGGAAATCGACCAGATCATCTCTTTCGCCGCCAACACCCGCGACTATTATGCAACCACCCGCCATTTCGCCGAAACGGCCTTCGCCGCCTGGCACGGCGATCCCAAGGTGAGCGACAATGACTTCGTGATCGCGGCTTATCAGGCGAGTCAAATCCACGGGCTCGGCGAATCGCAAAGCTGGGCGGCGGTGTTCGGCGCGGACCAGTTGCGCAATGTCGACGACGACCGGCTTCGCGTGCCGCTAGCGCGGCTGATGGCCTTCGATGTCCAGGCCTTGAATTCGAATGCGGTAGCTTCGCGCTACCGCGACGACGTCCGGATGGTCATTCCGGATTCCCTTCAGCAGGCGATCCGAAAATCCTGCGGCGACCGGCCATTACCCGGGGACACAACCCAGCTTGCACTTCCCCACCGCTGCCCAATCCAGCTCGATCCCGCGGCAACCAAACGCGTCGCGGCCGATCTGCGCGCACATTCAGAGCTTGCGCGCGAGCTCAGTCTCCATCTTGCGGGCGTCGACAGCTACCTCAACAGTCTGAGGAACTACGCGGAGGAAGCGCGCATCGTTCGCGACCGGCTTTCCGCCTTGAATCGCTGAATTGGGGACAAACCGATGATCCTTCGCCGTTTGACCGAAAATCTGCGATTGCAGAACTGGACCACGATCGCGATCGAATTGGTAATCGTCATCATCGGCGTGTTCATCGGCAACTCGGTCAACGATTGGAGCCAGCAGCGGGCGGCCGACCGCGGAACCAACGAATTGTTGGTGGAGCTGCGCCCCGAAATGATCCGGCAACGGCAATCGATGGAGAGCATCAGGAATTATCTTCAGATTACGGGCCGTTATGCCGACGTAGCCTTCGCCGGCTGGCGCCGCGATCCAAAAGTCAGCGATGCACAATTCGTCATCGCCGCCTACCAGGCGAGCCAGTCCTATGGCCTGAGCGCCAATGGTCAAACCTGGGCGGAGATCTTTGGCGGCGACCAGTTGCGGCGGATCAAGGATTCCGCGATCCGCACGCCGCTGCAGCGGCTGATGACCTACGATTACAGCCTTTTGTCATACGACCGGTTGAATTCGAAATATCGCAACGACGTCCGGCTGATCATTCCTAATGACATCCAGCGACAAATCCGCGCCGCGTGCGGCGACCACCTGATTCTTGATGGCAAGGGGCTCGGCTTGCCGCCAACCTGCCCGATCAACATCCCGAACGCCGATGGAGCCGCCACCGGCCTGCGCGCGCATCCCGAACTGGTCGGCGAGCTTGCCCAGCACGAGTCCCTGATTTCGACCCAGTTCACCAACGTCGACCTTGTCGAATCGCAGATCGACGAACTCGACCGTGCAATTGCGCACCTGCGCTGACGCGGCGCATCGGATGCGTTAACGCGCGACCATGAGCGAACCCGATCGTTACCGCCGCGGCGTCGGCGTGATGCTGCTAAATTCGGACGGCAAGGTGTGGGTTGGCGCGCGCATCGATAATACCGACGAAGCGTGGCAGATGCCTCAAGGCGGGATCGACAAGGGCGAAGAGCCGTGGGCGACCGCGCTTCGCGAGCTGGAGGAAGAGACGGGGATTCCGCCGCATCTCGTGGAGCGTGTCGCGACCTGCCCGGAGCGGTTGAAATACGAGCTACCCGATGCGCTTCGGGGTAAGCTGTGGAAAGGCAAATATGTCGGCCAGGACCAGGACTGGTACCTGGCGCGCTTCCTCGGAAGCGATAGCGACGTGAACATCCACACCAAACACCCCGAATTCCGTCAATGGAAATGGGTCCAGCCCCGCCAGATTCCGGAACTGATCGTGCCATTCAAGCGCGACCTGTATCGGCGGTTGTTGAGCGAATTCGCGAAGTATCTTTGAGTTAAATCCGGCGGCGGCCGTCGGCGGTAAAATAGCCGATACCTCCGCCCACCACCGCGCCCACGATCGGTCCGACGAACGGCAACGGAATGGCGATCAGCGCGCCTATCACGGCTGCGATTGCAGTCCGCTTCGCAACAGGATTTTCGAACATCGGCATCACTCCTCTTACGTGTATTATAAGAACAATACACTTCGGGTTCAAGCCGTTGGCGAATTAACGAGGCATTAGAATCGCTTATTCATCTGCGCTGCGCTTGCAGGTTAACGCGCTTCGGCGCACAAAGGCCGCGCTTTGGGGGTGAAGCGTGGCTCGGATTTTTCTCAGCTATGCAAGGGATGACGTCGACGCGGCCAGGCAACTGGCCGGCTGCGTTTCCGACGCCGGCCATGACGTCTGGTGGGACAGGCACCTTCATGGAGGCTCCCGCTTCGCGACCGAAATCGAGCAAGCGCTGAAGGATGCCGAAGCCGTGGTGGTGCTGTGGTCCGTCCATTCGCTCGGCTCGGCTTGGGTGCAGGACGAGGCCGCCGAGGGACGTGATAGCGGACGGCTCGTTCCGGTGTCGCTCGGATCGGCGAAACCGCCGCTCGGTTTCCGCCAATTTCAGACCATCGACCTTGGAGGTTGGGACGGCAGCGGGGCGCCGGAAGCTCTCGACGACCTTCTCGAAGCGATCGCGCGGACTTGCGGCTCCGCGGCACGGACCGAAAGCGGCGGCCGGCCGGACAAGGCTTCGGAAAAGCAAAAGAAGCCATCGGTCTGTGTCCTCCCGTTCATCAACATGAGCGGCGAGGCGGAGCAGGAATATTTCAGCGACGGCATCAGCGAGGACATCATCACCGACCTTTCCAAGGTCTCAGCGCTGTCCGTCGTCGCGCGCAACACGGCCTTCACCTTCAAGGGCCAATCGGTCGATGTAAAGGAAGTCGCGAAAACGCTCGGCGTCACCTACGTCCTCGAAGGCAGCGTCCGCAAAGCGGGCAACCGCGTCCGGATCACCGCGCAGTTGATCGACGGGAAGGAAGGCGACCACGTCTGGGCCGACCGTTACGACCGGGACCTCGACGACATCTTCGAAATCCAGGACGAAATTTCGAAGGCAATCGTCGAAGCGCTTCGGGTCAAGCTCCTGCCCGAAGAGAAACAGGCGATCGAGCAGCGCGGCACCAACAACGTCGAGGCTTACAATCTTTACCTGATGGCGCGGCAGCAATGGGTCAGCGGCAATTTCGGCGACCCTCGCCGCGACGAGGCGATCGTTCGCGTATGCACTCAGGCGACTCGGCTGGACCCGGATTATGCGCAGGCCTGGGCGTTAATGGCCCTCGCCCAGGCGGAACTTCGCTTCGTCCATGGCAGGGACGAGAATGCGCTTCCCGCGGCCGACCGGGCTCTGGAGCTCAATTCCGACCTCCCCGAAGCGCACTGCATCAAGGCGCGTTATCTTGAGGAAGAGGGCAAGGCCGACGAAGCCGAAAAGCAGATCAGGACCGCGCTGAAGCTCGATCCAGACTCGTGGGAGGTCAATCGCGAAGCGGCGCGCATGCTGTTCCGGCGCGGTCACACGCGGGAGGCGATTCCCTTCTTCGGCAAAGCCGCCGCGCTCATGGAGACCGACTGGCACAATCCCCTGATGCTGACCACCTGTTACAACGCGACGGGCGAGGAAGCAGGATTGCGCGACGCCGCCAGGATGGTCGTCGAGCGGGCCGAACGGGCAGTCGCGAAGGAGGCGACCAATGGCCAAGCCCTTGCCGCTGGAGCGAACGCCCTGATCATCCTCGGCGAGGAGGAGCGAGGCCTCGATTGGAGCCGGCGGGCGCGGCTCCTCGACCCGGATAATTTGATCATGTGCTACAATCTGGCGTGCGCCCTCGCCACGCGGATGGGGAGTGTCCACGACGCCATCGATGCGCTCGAGCCGTTCCTCGAGGGCGTGAAGACGGCGCAGAATATCCGCCACCTCGAAGCCGATCCTGACCTGGACCCTTTGCGGGGCGATCCACGATACAAGGAATTGCTCGCCTCGGCGAAGCAGCGCCTGGGAATGGCCGCGGCCTGAGCGATGGCTGACACGCGCGACGTTTTCATTTCCTACGCCCGGTCGAGCGAGGAGGACGCGCATCGGATCGCTCAGTCCTTGCGGCAGGAAGGATTCAGCGTCTGGCGCGACGACGAACTTCCGGCGCACCGATCCTATTCCGACGTCATCGAGGAGCGGCTCAAGTCAGCCAAGGCGGTCGTGGTGCTGTGGAGCGCCGAATCCGCGAAATCGCACTGGGTACGGGCCGAGGCCAATACAGCGCTCGAGGGCGGCACGCTCGTCCAGGCGATGCTCGACGGCACCATTCCCCCGATGCCGTTCAACCAGATCCAGTGCGCGGATCTCAAGGACTGGGATGGGGATACGGGGTCGTCGGGTTGGCAGAAGCTGCAAGGCAGCGTCGCCTCACTGATCAGTACGGAGGATGAGGAAGCAGAAACGGCGGCTTCCGATGCTTCGCCGGAAACGGCCGATCGGCTGTCGATTTGCGTACTGCCATTCGCGAACATGAGCGGAGAGGCAGAACAGGAATATTTCAGCGACGGCATCAGCGAGGACATCATCACGGACCTGTCGAACGTGTCCGCGCTCTCCGTCGTCGCGCGGAACACGTCGTTCACGTTCAAGGGCGAGTCACTCGACGTAAAGGAAGTCGCCCAAAAGCTCGGCGTCACCCATGTTCTCGAAGGCAGCGTCCGCAAGGCCGGCAACCGGGTGCGGATCACCGCGCAGCTCATCGACGGCGCAAAGGGCGATCACGTCTGGGCCGCGCGCTTCGACCGGGATTTGACGGATATTTTCGAGATCCAGGACGAGATCTCGAAGGCGATCGTCGAGGCGTTGAAAGTGAAGCTATTACCCGCCGAAAAGAAGGCGATCGAAACCAGGGGCACCAACAGCGTCGAGGCTTACAATCTTTATCTCATGGCTCGCCAGCAGATGGTGGAGGGTTCGTTCGGAGACCCGCGCCGGGACGAGACGATCGTCCGTATCTGTCAGCAGGCGACGACGATCGACCCCAATTACTCGGAGGCATGGGCACTAATGGCCTTTGCCCAGTCGGAGCTGCGCTTCTGGCATGGCCGCGACGTGCATGCCCTGCCCGCAGCCGAGCGAGCGCTTTCGATCAACCCCGATCTCGCCGAGGTCCGGTGCGTCAAGGCGCGTTACCTGGAAGAGGAGGGCAAACAGGAAGAGGCCGACCGCGAGATCGAGGGAGCGCTCAAACTCAATCCGGAATCGTGGGAAGTGAACCGCGAAGCCGCCCGGATGAATTTCCGGGCTGGCCGGGTGCGCGAGGCGGTGCCGTTCTTCGAAAAGGCGGCGGCGCTGATGGACAGCGACTGGCACAACGCCTCGATGTTGATGACCTGCTACCACGGGCCGGGCGACGAAAAGAAGCTGGAACGCGTGGCGCGCATGACGCTTGACCGCGCTCAGGCAGCGCTTGCTCGCGATCCGACAAACGGGACCGCCATCGCCGTTGGCGCCTCGGCCTTGGCGCGGCTCGGAGAAGCGGACCGGGCCAAGGAATGGATTCAGCGGGGCCTGTTCCTCGATCCGAACAACCTCTCCATGCGATACAATCTGGCTTGCGCGCTGGTCATGGAGCTTCACGATCAGGAGGCCGCCCTGGAGGTCCTCGAGCAGTTTTTCGACGAGGTGAAGAGCCCGATCCACGTCAAGCATATCGAGGCCGATCCGGACATGGATCAAATCCGTGACCATCCCCGCTTTCATGCCAAGCTCTCCGAGGCGAAGCGGCGATTGGGATTGGCGGAAGCCACTGCCGATGCCTGACACCCGCGACGTCTTCATTTCCTACGCCCGACCGAGCGAGGAGCAGGCGCAGCGAATTGCCGAGGCACTGCGCGGCGGCGGGTTTAGCGTCTGGCGGGACGACGAGCTTCCGGCGCACCGCGCTTATTCCGACGTTATCGAGGAGCGGCTGAAATCGGCGAAGGCCGTGGTTGTCCTGTGGTCCGCGGAATCCGGAAAGTCGCATTGGGTCAGGGCGGAGGCGGACAGCGCGCGCGAAGCCGGAACGCTCGTGCAGGCGACGCTCGACAGCGCTTTGCCTCCAATGCCGTTCAACCAAATCCAGTGCGCCGATCTCAACGGCTGGGACGGAGACACGAGTTCGCCCGGCTGGCACAAATTGGAGAGCAGCGTCGCGACACTCGTGCGGGGAACGGCGGACGAAGGTTCGTCGGCCGCACCCGCAGCGTCACCGGCTCAGAAGGTCCGCGCTTCAATCTGCGTCCTCCCGTTCGTAAACATGAGTGGGGAACCCGAGCAGGAATATTTCAGCGACGGGATCAGCGAGGACATCACCACTGACCTGTCGAAGATTTCGGCTTTGGAGGTGGTCGCGCGAAACACCGCCTTCAGCTTCAAGGGCCAGAATCCGGATGTGCAGGAAGTGGCAAAGCAGCTGGGTGTCAGCCACGTGCTCGAAGGGAGCGTTCGCAAGGCGGGAAACCGCATCCGGATCAATGCCCAGCTGATCGACGGGAGTACCGGAAAGCATCTGTGGGCCGACCGCTTCGATCGCGATCTCACCGACATCTTCGAAATCCAGGACGAGATTTCCAAGGCGATCGTCGATGCGCTGAAGGTGAAGCTGCTGCCGACCGAAAAGAAGGCGATCGAGAGCCGCGGCACGTCGAATGTCGAGGCCTACAACCTATACCTGATGGCGCGGCAGCAATGGATCCAGGGCTCCTATGGGGACCTGCGCCGCGACAAGGCCATTCTCCGATTCTGCAAGCAGGCGGTCGAACTCGACCCCGATTATGCGCAAGCCTGGGCGCTGATGGGCCTCGCGCAACTTGAATTACGCTTTGTTCATGGCCTCGACGAAAACGGGCTGCCCGCGGCGGAACGCGCGCTGGAGATCAACCCCGACCTTCCCGAAGCGCATTGCATCAAGGCCCGGTACCTCGAGGAAGACGGGCGGCCGAAGGACGCGGAGCAGCAAATCCAGCATGCGCTCAAGCTCGATGCCAATTCCTGGGAGGTGAATCGCGAGGCGGCGCGAATTCTGTTCCGCTCGGGTCGCGTGCCTGAATCGATCCCGTTCTTCGAAAAGGCCGCCGCGCTAATGGACACGGATTGGCGCAACGCGGCGATGCTCGTCTGTTGCTACAATAGCGTCGGCGACGCAGCGAATGCGCAAAAGTCCGCCCATACGGCCGTCGCGCGCGTCGAAGCAGTCATCGCGAGCGATCCGACAAACTGTTCGGCGCTTGCCATGGGCTCGGGGGCGCTGGCGGCTTTGGGTGAACAGGAGCGCGCTCGCGACTGGGCCCGGCGCGCCTTGCTCCTCGATCCGGACAATTTGCTCGGCCGGTACAATATCGCCTGCGCGCTCGCGCACGACCTCGATGACCCGGAGGGAGCGATCGAGGCCTTGCAGCCATATTTCGAGATCACGAGCAGCACGACGGAAATTCGTCACGCGGAGGCCGACCCGGATCTCGACCGGATTCGCGACGATCCGCGTTTCAAGGCGATGCTCGGCGCGGCGAAGCAGCGGCTCGGGATGGCGATCGCCGCCGAATAAATCTGACTCAAGCCGCGGTGTGGCGTTCCCCGAATGGCGCGGCTAGGAGCCGTGCGATGGGGGATTTGTCGTCCAGCGAACGCGACGCCGTCGAGCGTGCCGCAGCCGAACCGATGCTCGACCAGGTGCTCGCCTGGGCGGCGATCAACAGCGGTTCGCGCAACCTCACGGGACTCGAGCGCATGGCGGACTTGCTGGCGGACGCATTCGCGGCGCTGCCGGGCGTCCTGCGCCTTGAAAATGCGGGAGCCGTCGAAGCGGTCGATCCCACCGGAAAGACGGTGCAGCTGAGACACGGCCGCCACCTTCACCTGACGGTACGCCCAACCGCGCCGTTGCAGCTGCTCTTCACCGGCCACATGGACACGGTCTTCGGACCTGACCACGCGTTCCAGCAGACCCGCTGGCTCGAAGACGGGGTCCTCAATGGTCCTGGCGTTGCCGACATGAAGGGCGGGATTTCGGTGATGCTCGCCGCGCTCAAAGCCGTTGAGAGAAGCCCGACTGCGGACCGGATTGGGTACGAGGTCGTGATCAACAGCGACGAGGAGGTTGGGTCTCTGGCCTCGGCTCCGCTGCTTGCGCAGGCGGCTCGCGGAAAGCGGGCAGCGCTGACCTACGAACCCGCCGCTCTTCCAGACGGGACGCTCGCAGGCGCTCGACCCGGAAGCGGCAATTTCGCGATCGTGGTGCGCGGCCGGTCGGCGCATGCTGGCCGCAATCCCGAGGATGGCCGCAATGCGCTCCTCGCCGCCGCTGACCTTGCGCTGCGGCTCGATGCGATGAGACGCGATGGACTGACGGTGAACCCTTCGCGGATCGAGGGCGGCAGCCCGAGTAACGTAGTCCCCGACCTCGCAATTCTGCGAGTCAACATGCGGCCGAGGACTCCCGAGATCGAGGCCGCGGCCAAGCGCGAAATCGATGAGCTGGTCGCGGCAGTGACCGCCGAACGTGAGGTCGAGATCAAGCTCAGCGGGGGCTTCGGCCGACCGCCCAAGCCGCTTTCGCCCGAGGCGGAGGCCCTGTTTGGTCTCGTGAAACGCGCCGGCGCCGATCTCGGCCAGACCATCGCGTGGCAGCCTTCGGGCGGAGTTTGCGATGGCAACAATATCGCCGCTTGCGGCGTGCCCGTTGTCGACACGATGGGCGTGCGCGGTGGCAAGATCCACAGCATGGAGGAATTTCTGATTACCGAAAGCCTGGGCGAGCGCGCGGCCTTGTCCGCCCTCACCGTCCTCCGTCTTTTGATGGAGGCGGCATGAGCTATCGCGTTCGGCCGGCGACCGGCGACGACTATAAAGCGATCTACCAGATGGCGAAGCTGACCGGTGGCGGGTTCACCAACCTGCCGCCGGATCGCGCGACCCTCGTTTCCAAGCTCGAGCGATCGGACAAGAGCTTCTCGCGGAAGCAGAACAGCCAGGCGGCCGATCTTTACGTGTTCGTTCTGGAAGACCCGAAGTCCGGGAAAATCCGGGGCACCTGCCAGGTGTTCGGTCAGGTAGGCGTGATCCAGCCCTTCTATTCCTACCATATCAGCACGCTGACCCAGACCAGCCCCGAGCTCGGCAAGACGTTTCGCAACCAGCGCCTGTCGCTGACCACCGACCTTGAGGGGTGCTCAGAGGTAGGCGGGCTGTTCCTGCATCCGGAAATGCGCGCGGCCGGCCTCGGAGGCCTCCTCGCCCGAAGCCGCTATCTCTTCATGAAGTTGCATCGCGCCAGGTTTGGCGACCGAACGCTCGCCGAGCTTCGCGGGGTGATGGACGAGGCAGGCCATGCTCCCTTCTGGGATGCGCTCGCCGGTAAGTTCTTCGGCATGAGCTTCCCCGAGGCGGATGAATTCAATGCGGTGCACGGAACGCAGTTCATTGCCGACCTGATGCCGCGATCGCCCATCTATCTCGCTCTTCTGACCGAGGAAGCGAAAGCGGTCATCGGCCAGCCTCACCCGAGCGGCCGGGCGGCGCTCCGGATGCTCGAGCACGAGGGATTCCTGTTCGACCGATATGTCGACATTTTCGACGGCGGGCCCACGGTGACCGCGCGCACCGACGATATTCGCACGATACGCGAGGGGCGCGAGGAGAAGATCGCCGAGATCGGCGAAGGCGGGACCCAGAAGGTCCTCGCCGCTTCTGGCCGGCTAAAGGATTTCAGGGCCTGTTGCGCCTCCATCAAGAAGCTGCCGAGAAAGGGCATCATGATCGACCGGCAAGCCGCCGATCTCCTCGAGGTCGGCATCGGCGACAGCATCGTGGCGGTGGCGAAATGACATTTCGCGAAATCAATTTCGACGGGATCGTCGGCCCAACGCACAATTATGCGGGGCTCAGCTTCGGCAATGTCGCGTCGATGGGCCATGCGGGCCAGGTTTCGCAGCCGCGCGCGGCCGCGCTCCAGGGCGTTGAGAAGATGCGGTCAAACCTGAAGCTCGGCCTGGCGCAGGGCATTTTCGTGCCGCACCTTCGCCCCAACCGGCGATGGTTGATGAAGCTCGGAACGACGATCGAGGAAGCTGAACCGGTCATCGCCGCCAATGCCATGTCGGCTTCGGCGATGTGGGCGGCCAATGCGGCCACGGTCTCTCCCGCTCCGGACTCCGCCGACGGCAAGTGCCACCTCACGCCCGCCAATCTCAGGACCATGCCGCATCGAAGCCACGAATGGCGGCAGACCTTGCAACAATTGCTCATCGCCTTTCGGGATACCGCCCATTTTCAGGTTCACGCGGCGGTCCCCGCTGCTTTCGGGGACGAAGGCGCGGCCAATCACATGCGGCTGACGCCGAGTCACGAAAAGCCCGGCGTCGAGATTTTCGTTTATGGAGTGTCCGGCGGAGCCTTCCCCGCGCGCCAGCATGTCGAAGCTTCGAAGGCTGTCGCTCGAATGCACCTGCTCGACTCCGACCGGGTTCTGTTTGTCGAGCAGTCGGAAGAAGCGATCGCTGCGGGCGCCTTCCACAACGACGTCGTTGCCGTCGCAAACGAACGGGTCCTTTTCGCGCACGAGCAGGCCTTCGCCGACAAGCAACCGCTACTCGATGCCTGCGCTCGGCACGTCCCTGGGTTTGAATATGTCGAGGTAGCGGCATCCGAGGTGCCGCTTGCGGACGCGGTGAAATCCTACCTCTTCAATGCGCAGCTGGTCACTCTTCCGGGCGGAGAGATGACCCTCATCGTTCCTGGTGAGGTCAAAGAGACAGCATCCGTTTGGCGCTGGATCGAGCAGCACGTTGCCGGAAACGGACCGATCCGCCGCGTCGAGGTCGTCGACGTCCGCCAATCGATGGCGAACGGCGGCGGCCCGGCCTGCCTGCGGCTGCGCGTGGTCGCCGATCCTGACACTGTCGACCCGCGATTCCTGGTCGATGAAGCAAAGCTGGACGGCATCGCCGATGTGATCAGCAAGCATTGGCCGGAGCAGATTCATTCGAGCGAGCTCCAGGCGCCGGCGCTGATTGACGATGTCGAGAATGCACGCGCGATGCTGCTCGAAACGCTTCGTCTGACCGACCCGGCCTGACTTGAGTCCCGTAGTGGGACGAAACCCGAAGTCTTACCGTCACTTTAACCCTGTTCTTTAGCATCCAATCGGCGCAAAACTGCGGCTCGGACGTTCAGGCGTTAATGAATCGGATGCTCAAGAAGATCGGCAGGCTCTTCATCATCAAGACGCGCTTCGAAGCGTGGCTTGTGATCTATGCGATCGCGCTCGGCGCGGTGGAGCGCGGCCGGGTCTACCTTCATACATATCCGGGCTGGGGCGGCTGGATGCTCGCGGTCGCCTGCACCGGCGTCGTGTTCCTCGCCGGGGGAAAGCTGCTCGATTCCGTAACTCCCGGACGGCTGGCGGTGGCGCCGGGATCCTATCGCGCGCCGCTACGGCGCCGCACCTTCACTGGTCGTAATCGACCCACGCGCCTGCAGAATCGTCGCGCTTCAGAGTCACGGATTTCACGTCGCAGAGATTAACGTCGGCCCAGGTGACCGGACCCTGGCCCGCGACGTTGGCGCGAATGTCGAACGCACAATCGGGATCCTTGAAGTCGATCGGCGACCGGGCGCCGGCCGACGGAGCATCGCCGAGCTTCTTCCATTCCTGAGTGCCCGCGCGGCGGATCGACAATTCCGCAAGCGCCTTGCCCGTCCCGTTCACCAGGGTGAACTTCGCGGCTCCGGCGAATGCCGGTGAAGCGCAGGCGAGGAGCAAGAGGGCGGGGACGGTCTTACGCATCGCGGCGACCATAGCTGGCCGCCGCGAGTCGGGAAACAGACTTTTGACTATTTTTGCGGCGCTTAGGCCGCGTTGAGCTCCGCGTAGCTCGGGCGTTTGCCGCTCCAGAAAACGGGGGCGGCCGCGGGACCCTGCGTCGCTGCTTCCCTCAACGGAAGCGCGGTCGAGCAGAAGGCGCATTCGGCCGACAACCGGCCGATCAGCCAGTGCGTGCGGCCGCAACCGGGGCAGTGATTCACTTCGCCATCGTGATAGACGGCATGATAGCCCCGGGCATTCGGATTGAAGTAATTGCGGCGGGACTCGATCGAACTCAGCATGGTGCTTTCCTTCGAAACCATTTGCTCGGCTCAACGAGCGGCGAGTCGTTAGGTTTCAGGATGATCCGCTTCTCGTCGCATCGTGTCATCGTGGAGCAGTCCGGCTGTTCCAGCATGGGACATGAACCCCTCTGAACCTCCTTCGATACGCCTTCGGCGCGGCGCCCTGTGGATATTAACCACCTCTTAGGCAATTCGGGTGGATGGTCCCGAGGTTCTCTAGCGGAGGGGGGACCAAGTGGAGTCGAACGAGCGTTATTATCGGCGTCGGGCGGTCGAGGAACGGATGGCTGCTCAGCGCGCGGTGAGTGAAACAGCAAAAGCGTGGCACGCCAAACTAGCCGAAGACTTTGCGCAACGGGCCAGCGCGGCCGCTCCGGCCTGCGCGGCAACAGTGACCGCTTAACCTTCGACAGTTGATTTGAGGCCGGTCACAGCGCCAACAAGGCGCGTGGAGGACTGGGAACAGTTTTTCCAGGAAAAGAGCCGCCGCCGGTTCGACAAGGACCGGCGCTTTCGTCGTACGCGAGGCGTCGAGCTCATCGTCGGCGCGGCCTTGACCGGCGCCGTCATCGTCGCGGCGATCATGGGCCTCAGTCTTTTCGACTAATGAACCTTGGCGACGGCTTCCTCGAGCATTTGAACAACGTTCCTGCCGCCGCGATGGAACGCCTCTCGCTTCCAGCCAGCACCGGTCAGTCGCTGGAGCGCCATGAAAGCCGCAAAACCTTCGCGCTGCGACCACCACCGATCATTCCTGAAGCCGGGCAGGACGTCGGACGGCTGAACCTTGCCACCGTGCGGATCGACTTCCCAGCTGTAAGCGAGCCATTGGCCCGATCCCTCGAGCGTCAGCCAAAGCGCTTCCGCTTCCGCCTGGTATGAATCCTTGCCGGTATACCAGCGCGCCTGGCGCGCCTTCATCATGTCGAGCGCTGAGCGAACCAGCCGCGCCGCCTCCGCCCGGCTCTTCGCCTGTGAAGCATTGAAGAGCAGCAAGGATTCGCGTTCGACCGACGCGGTGAATTCGGGATTCTTGCCGAACGCTTCCTGGATGCTGTCGTCGCTAAAGCTGTCGGGCAAATGATTGCGCTCGGCGATCCTTCCGATTTCCTTCCCGTAGGTCGGCATCTGCGCGACGTGAGTGCCTTCGTGGAGCATCACCGCGGTCATCAGATTTTCGAGCGTGGTCCCCTTCCCGTCCTTGCCGCCGGCTCGCCACACGCTGGGGGTCGACATGACGAAGAAATTGCCTGTCTTCGGATCTGATCCGGCGAAAGAGGTCACGGTGACTGGGATCTTGTTTCCATCCGGGAGCTGGATCTGGCCCCCGTGAGGCCTGGCAGTCCAGACGCCCGGGCCGCCGTTCATCGCCGTCGTGCTCGTGACGACACAATCCTTGTCGAAGACGATCGCTTCGATCTTCTTCACGTGGCCGATGCCGCTGAGATGCGTTGAAGCGTAATCCCAGGCGCGCATCGACTGATCCAGCCATGCCTGATCGCCTTTCGAGAGATGGCATGCCGACGCAGGTGCGCCGACCGCGATCAACGCCGAGACGATACTTGCCAGCATCGGGCGGTCGTAGCGGGTTGCGCCGGGCGGTTCATCCCCCTATGTCGCGCCCCTGCCGTTTTCAGGCACCCGCGCGCCCGTAGCTCAGCTGGATAGAGCACCAGACTACGAATCTGGGGGTCAGAGGTTCGAATCCTTTCGGGCGCGCCACTCCTCTTCGTCGCGCTGTCAATTGCCCGAAGGACGACGCGCGCTAATCTCGCGCTCAAGGTCGCTCATGAGCTCGCGGGTCTTGAACGACGCCATGGCCCCATGTTCCGCCTTGGCGGCACATACGAGGCTATTCCAATGATCGACTGTATCAGGATGCACCGGTTCGCCTCTCAACCGTCGTGCGCTTTGCAATGCTGCGCGCAGGTTCGCGTGTATGTTGCCAGCGATGTTCATTGAGCCGGTGCTGCCGATCGGCCGCTAGCGGCAAGTCGCTCCTTGAATCCGGTTTCCAGGCGCTCGAGCAAGGTCGCCCTCGCAGCCCATGCGTCGGCACTGCGTTCCAGGGAGGCGCGCATTTGCGGATTGATCATCGCTTCGGCCCGTGCGCGGTCGTCTTCTGCCAAAGACCGACAACCCATAGCAGTGTCCTCAACCTTCCGCCGGGCCGAACTCACTTAGCATTTCTTTTTGCGGCATCGAGAGCATCACACGCAACTGAATAACAATAGCCTCTCCAGCGGAAAGCGTCGGCCATGAACAGCGAAATCTGATGACGATGGCAGAGATAATTGAGATCCATATGCTGCTCCATTTTAGTAAGCGGGAGCACAATTGGTCTCTCAGCCGCGTAGGCCTACAGGCAGAAAATCCACGCGATGAACTCTTTTAGCACATGGACCCGATTTTCCCTACGCCATTCTTTTATTTTTGGAGCGGCCTTACAATTCTTCGTGATCGCGTCCATATGGCGTTCGCTACTTGTCGCAAATTGACGGTCTTTGGCGCTTTGCGGCTCCTCATTCCTTCCATCTCGCACTCCTAGCGCTGAAGGAGGCCGACTTCCGGCCTCCCACCGAAGGAATCATCGACATGCCGATCGGCACCGTTAAATTTTTCAATGAAAACAAGGGCTACGGCTTCATCCAACCGGACGGCGGTGGCAACGACGCCTTCGTTCACGTCACAGCTGTCGAGCGTGCAGGCATGCGCAGCCTCGTCCAGGATCAGCGCTTGTCGTATGAACTTGAACAGGACAAGCGCGGCAAGACGAGCGCCATAAACCTGAAGGCCGCAGAAGCCTCAGTTGAGGCCGAGCCCGCGTCCGACGCTTAGTCCGGCGGACAACACATGAACGCCGACACGGACTCATGGGACAATGAGGGCGGCCAGCTCGGAGCCGCAGAGGGCGGCCACATGAGCTCCAGCTCGGGACGCGTTTTGCGGGTGCCCGGAGCCGAATTGCCTTACATGGTCATCCTGGCACGGCCCGATCTCGTCGACCTCTGCCGGTCGTTTCGAACGATGCGAGAGGCTGAGGCATTCGTTCGGAGAAACACACCCGTCCCGACTCCCGCGCTCTCGACATTGTATGATCGAGCCGCGGGCGAGACGTGAATGCCGGTGCCCGTATCACCGTCCGGGAGCAGGTAACTCTTTCGTGCAACTTTCAGCTCTCACGGAGACCTAATGCGAAGGCCACGACCCCCGGAAACAGACGAGCAACGGAGCGCACGCGCGGAAAGGGAAGCGCAACGACGGAGCGACGACTCCGCGGCGGCGGATCGGGCTCTCGATGCCATGGTGCGCCGAAGCATCAAGCAACACGGCCCTTGAATTCCGGTTCTGGTCTCTCGCCGATCCAGCGGCATTTCGGCGAAGAAGGACGATAGCCTCATGGTCAAAGAGGAACTGCTCACCATCGAGGGCGTGGTCGACGAGATTCTGCCGGACGGTCGGTTCGGGGTGATGCTCGACAATCAGTGTCGGATCATCGCCTACACGGCCGGCAGGATGCGCCGATATCGCATCCGGTCGATTGTCGGTGATCGCGTTCATGTCGAAATGACGCCTTACGACCTCTCGAAAGGCAGGATCGTTTATCGCGAGAAGCTTGCCGGCTCATCGTCGGGACCCAGGCGACGAAGCTTTCGTCGGTGACGGTGTCAGAGCGAATGGACGATCAAGTGAAGTCAGGCGCAGTAGGGCTCGGACCGCTGCTGTCCCGACGTTTCACGACGTATAGCGCGGATACCAAGCGGAGCATCTTTCAGCTGGTCACCACCGCGACGCCTTTCATCGCGTTGCTCGCGGTCATGGCGTGGGCATCGCATGACCGCTACTGGCTGACCCTGCTGCTGGCGATCCCGGCGGCCGGACTGCTCGTCCGGCTCTTCATCATCCAACATGACTGCGGTCACAGCTCGTTTTTCAAATCCCGAGCCGCCAATGACTTAGGCGGTCGCGCGCTCAGCATCCTGACGCTCACCCCCTACTACAGCTGGAAGCGCGACCATGCCGCGCACCATGCCTCCACTGGCAACCTCGATCGCCGTGGACGCGGTGATGTCGCGACGATGACCGTTGCCGAATATCAGTCCTCGCCACCTCTCAGGAAGCTCGCTTACCGACTTTTCCGGAACCCGCTGGTCATGGTCATGCTGGGTGCGCCGATCAACTTCATCCTGCTGCAGCGATTTCCCAAGGGTCACGAGTTACGGAACGCGCAGTCACTCCGCAGCATCCTCTCGCTGGATCTCGCGCTGCTCGTCGCGTTTGGTCTGCCGTGCGTCCTGTTGGGCGCCCGTCCGGTCTTCGGAACCTATCTGCCCGTGATGGTCATTGCCTCGTGGATCGGGAACTGGCTGTTTTTCGTGCAGCACCAGTTCGACGGGGCACATTGGGAGCGCGACGATGACTGGGACTTCCATAATGCCGCCCTCAGCGGCAGCTCTTATTTCAAGCTTCCGCCGGTGCTTCAGTGGTTTTCCGGGAACATCGGACTGCATCACGTGCATCACCTGTGCAGCCGCGTTCCGAATTACCGGCTTCAGGCCTGTCTCGATGCCGCCCCGGAACTCCAGGAAGTCGCCAAGGTGATCACCCTTCGCGAAAGCCTCGGGTGCTGGCGGCTGGCACTTTGGGATGAGCACCGCAAGTTGTTGGTCGGATTTCGCGATCCGGCGGCCCGCCTAGGTTAGCAATACCACTGCCGATACAGGCGGCTTTGCGAATGGCCCCTCTCAGGCATTATCGGGGCCGACGCGCCATTTTTTCAGACGCGGACGAGCGGACAGGGCACTCCGGGCACATCCGCGGTGAACTCGAATAGCGAGCCGATAAGAGGCTGTTTGGCGATATCTTCCGATGAGAGCAGCTGCCGGGCGGTGGTCGCATAAGCGGTGCGAAGATCGCTTCCTCCGAACGCCAGCTTGGTGATGTTTGCGACGGGAAAGCGGACGCTTTGGAGAAGCTCGCCCGTCGGCGAATAGCGGCGCGCTTCCCAGCCGGCATAGAGCGCGATCCAGACGCAGCCTTCGCTGTCGATCGTCGGTCCATCGGGATGCCCTTCCTTCGGGTCGATCCGGACGAACGGCCGCGCCGGTCCGAGCGTCCCGTCTTCGCGAATATTGGCCACGCCGATCGTCCCTTTGAGCGTGTCGACGAAGTAAAGCGTCTTGCCGTCCGGCGAGACCGTGGGCCCATTGGTGATGGCGATCCCATCGAGACCGGTGTCCGTGAGACGCCCTTGGTGGAAGCAATAGAAGGCGCCGCTCTTCGCTCTCTCGCCATCGTCCATTGTCCCGAACCACAGGCGCCCGTGCGGATCGACCACGCCATCATTCAGCCGGTTCGTCGGCCTGCCAGGCTCGACCTCGACGATCAGGTCGAACGCGCCGTTCGCCTCGTCGAAGCGGTACAGTCCCGACTGAAGACCAGCGACGAATCCGCCGCCCTCGGCAGGAAAGAGGAAGCCGACCTGTTCAGGCGAGTCCCAGCTCCCCTTCGATCCGTCAGCGGGATCGTAGCGATGAATCTGGCGCTTTTTGATGTCGACAAACCAGAGCGCGCTATCGCGCTCCACCCAAACCGGCCCTTCACCGAGCTCCGCCTCGAGCTCCCAGACAGGACGAACGCCGCTGCTCATCGCCGCGCTCGATACAATTGCGGGCGGAACGCCGCCACCCTAGAGCAGGCGAAGATGCGGAAATTGCCTTCGATCATCGCCGGGACGCTCGCGCTCGCCGCATGCAGCAGCAGCGACGGACGTTACCCGTCGCTTGCGCCGAGAGCCGCGGAGGCGATCGATCCCCGGCTTCCCGTCGTACGGCCGATGAACGACCGCCCGGTGAGCGCTTCGCTCGCCTCGCAGCTCGCCGCACTGGTGGCCCAGGCGCGGGGCGGGGAGGATGCGTTCAAGCCGGCGGTCGCGAACGCCGAGCAGCTCGCGTCCTCCGCGGGTCAGCGCCAAAGCGAAAGCTGGATTGCCGCGCAGGAAGCGCTTTCCGCCGCAGTCGCTGCGCGAAAGCCGACCGCGATGGCGCTGTCGGACATCGACGCGCTCGGCGCGAATGCGCTCCAGCAACAGGGCGGAATCGCGCCCAACGACCTAAGCGCAATCCAGAGCGCCAGCGCGGAGGTCTCCAAAATCGCGAACGGGCAAACGGACCGGATCGATGCAATCCAGCGCCGGCTGGGGCTCTAGAGAATCAATATTTGATCAGCGGCAAAAGGCTGGCGTGGTCGTCCCGCCAGACCCGGAAGCCCGGACGCGGACTAAGATTTTGCCAGGCTGCGGGGTCGCGGGCGGTGAGCTGTTCGATCGTTCCGGGCGACTGCGAAAGCGCAACCCAGATCGAGTGCGACGCATTATTCGCGCGCTGCGCAGATGAAGGCGTGAAACTCAGTTTTCGCGCCGTCCATCCGCTGTCAGCGGCGGCGGCCGCGATCACCGGCTCAATATCGAGGAACCGGTTGGTGATGTGGACCATCAGCAACCCGCGTGGGGTGACATGTCGGCGGTATACCTCAAATGCCTCTCTCGTCAGCAGATGCATCGGAATCGAATCCGATGAGAAGGCATCGACGACCAGCAGGTCCGCTGAAGCCGCCGGCGTGCGATCGAGGGTCAGCCGAGCATCGCCGATGACCACGCGCGGATGGGGCTGGCAGCGATCAAGGAAGCGGAACAAGCGGGGATCGGAAGCGATCCGGACAATGGCAGGATCGATTTCGTAGAAGGTCCAGCGCTGACCGGGCTTCACGTAGCACGCGAGCGTGCCTGCCCCGAGCCCAACGATGTCGATTCTCGCGTGATCGCTGAAGAGTTGCGGGGCCGCGGCCATCGCCTGCCCGACCCCGGAACCCGGGACATAATATGCTGTGGGCATCCGCTCGCGTTCCGGCGAGCCAAGATTTTCGATGCCGTGGACGGTGGTGCCGTGGACGAGCCAGTGAGTCCGGTCGTTCTCGCCGATCGTATAGATGCCGAAGAAGCTACGGGTCATTCGACCCGCCGAGGAAGAAAGCGCAACCTGGTTCCAGCCGCCGGCGGCGAGCATCAGGACTGCCATCGAAGTGGAGAAGAGCAGGCGATTTCCAAGCGCCGCGACCGCGATGCACAGGGTGCCAGCAATCGCCGCGAGGCTTAGAACGGCGGAAGGCGGCAGCCCGAACGGCCCGAAGCTAACGACCGAAAGTAATGCGAGAGTCGCCAATCCAAGACGGGTAACCCGCGGTCTCAGCGCCAAATTGCCCCACAGCGCTTCCATCCGCGGCACAGGATTATGGACGGCGAGCAGGCCGGCCGCGGCGATCAAGAGGATTGGATGCTCGTAGGACCAGTTGAATATCTGCGGCGCCAGAAGTGCGCAAAAGACCCCGCCGAGAACTCCGCCAAACGACATGGCGAGATAGAAGGCGGTGAGATGCTCTTCCGGCGGACGGCTGTCGTACAGCCGGCTGTGCAACGCGACGGAAACCGTGAAGAGGTTGAGGACGGCGAGCGCGGCGAAGGCCGGAGCGTAACCGATATCGCTTGGGAACATGGCCAGCGCGCTGACCAGAAGCACCCAAGGCGCGAGGCGGGTTATGATCCTCGCAGGGGCGCGCCGGCCCGCGAACGCCACGCTGAAGCTCAGCAGGTAAATGCCGAGCGGGATCACCCACAGCAGCGGCATCGCGACGATGTCGGTCGTGAGGTGGAGCGTCGTGGATAGAATGAGACCCGAGGGGACGGCAGCGAAGAGTGCCCAGCGCGCCAGCTTTTCGCGCGCGGGCTTTTCGGAGCGAGCGGGCTTTCCAGCAGTCGCCGGCACGGATGGCAAAAGAATCGCGCAGCAGCCGACAGCGACAGCGAGAGCGGCATAGCCGGCGGTCCAGAGCCAGCGCTGGGCACTGAGCGGCAGCCAGACTTCCACAATCAGCGGATAAGCGAGCAACCCGCCGAAGCTCCCGAGGTTCGACGCGGCGTAGAGCGGATAAGGGTCGCGGCCCTCCGTCAATGCATACCAACGTTGCATCAGCGGCGCCTGGGCCGACACGACGAAGAACAACGGGCCGATAGAAGCGAGAAGGAGCGCGGGCACCCAGAAGAAGGGATTTGCGGTAATCGAAGGCGTCAGGCCGATGAGGCCGATAGGCAAGGTCGTTGCCGCCACAGCGAAGGCGCACAGATGAATCAGGGCCTGCCGCCGCGGTGCGAACCTTCCAAGCCAATGCGCGTAAGCGTAACCGGCGAGAAGCAACGCCTGGTAGACCAGCATTGCCGAATTCCACACCGCCGGGGCCCCGCCTAGGCGCGGAAGCACCATCCGCGCGATCATCGGCTGGACGAGGAACAGCAGGAACGAGCCGAGAAAGATCGTCGTAACGAAGCGAGCTTTCGGCGACACGCCTGCTTTATGCTCTGCAATGACGCTCGCCATTCCCCCGCCTTTCGGCGATGTGTTTAGGTGCGCGGGGTTTTGGTATGGTTAACGGCGGCCAAGCCCGGTCAACGGGATCCGGCGTCAGCTGTGGTTTTGGCGAGAGCGGCTACCCTCGCCGCGGGCCAGTCTTCCGCTTCGATTCGATAGACCATGTTGGGATTGAGCTCGGGCCCGAAGCGGGTGTCGGTGAAGTCGAGATCCTTGCGCCGCTTCATCCCGAGCCGGTGCATCAATCCCCAGCTCGCTTCGTTCTGGGCGACGGTCAGCGCGATGACGTGCGGCGCTTCGAACCGTCCGAACGCCAGGTCGAGGCTCGCGATCGCCGCTTCCTTGGCAATGCCCTTGCCCCAGGCCTCGGGGCGCAACCGCCAGCCGATCTCATGCTGGCCGGTCATGTTCGAACCGGGGCTGTTCACGCGCTTGATCCCGCAGAAGCCGAGGATATCGCCGGTGGCGCGGGCTTCGACGATCCAGAAGGCGTGCCCGAACTCGGCCTGGCATGCGCGCACCCGCATGTAGGCCACGCGCCATTCCTCCGGGAGTTGCAAGCCGCCGAGATGCTTCATGACTTCGGGGCGGTTCATGACCTCGTAGAAACGGACTTCGTCCTCGTCGTCCCATTCCCGAAGCCGGAGCCGCTCGGTCTCCGCGACTGTTTCAGCCATTGATGAGCCGCGCCGCGTCCAATGCGTGATAGGTGAGGACGCCGCTCGCTCCCGCGCGCTTGAACCCGAGCAGCGTCTCCAGGATCAGCGCGTCGCGGTCGCCGGCGCCGGCCGCCGCGGCATGCTCGATCATCGCATATTCGCCGCTCACCTGGTAAACGAAGGTCGGCACTCCGAACGCGTCCTTCACCCGGGCGACCACGTCGAGATAAGGAAGGCCCGGCTTCACCATCACGAAGTCCGCGCCCTCGGCGAGGTCGAGCTCGACCTCCCGCAGCGCCTCCTCGATATTGGCCGGGTCCATCTGATAGCCGCGCTTGTCGCCTTTCAGCCGCCCGAGCGAGCCCACGGCCTCCCGGAAGGGTCCGTAGAAGGCCGAGGCATATTTAGCGGCATAAGCCATGATCGCGACATTCTGGTGGCCCGCCTGTTCCAGCGCCGAGCGGATGGCACCAACACGGCCATCCATCATGTCCGATGGAGCGACGACATCCGCGCCCGCTTCAGCCTGTACCAACGCCTGCTGGACGAGAATTTCAACGGTGTCGTCGTTGATGACGTTGCCTAGCCGGTCGATCATCCCGTCATGGCCGTGGCTGGTGTATGGGTCGAGCGCGACGTCGGTCAGGACTCCGATGTCGGGAACCGCGTCCTTGATGGCGCGAATGCCTCGGCAGATCAGGTTGTCGCGGTTGAGCGCTTCCTCGGCGCGATCGGTGCGGAGATTCTCCGGCGTGTTGGGAAAGAGCGCGATGCACGGGATGCCGAGGGCGGCGGCCTCTCTCGCCTTCGCGCCGAGGCGGTCGACGCTCCAGCGGCTGACGCCGGGAAGCGCGGCGATGGGCTCCTCGCAGTCCCGGCCGTCGCAGATGAACAACGGCCAGATGAGGTCCGAAGGATGCAGGCGGTTTTCCGCAAGCATCGAGCGCATCCAGGCGCTCGAACGGCCGCGGCGCATGCGCAGGGCGGGAAAGGAAGCAGTTGTCATTTGTGAGCGCCTATAGCGTCACACGCTGCTCAGCGAAGCTGCTTTATTGTTTCGCGCAAAGGCGCGAAGGCTCGAAGAAGGAAAGGGAGAAATCGGCTTTGCGCCTTAGCGCCTTTGCGTGAAACCCCTTTTCTAACCCGCGGGATTCAGCGCGCCGCCTGGTTCGCGGGTGGCGAGGGCTTCCTCGGTCGTCTCCTCCTCGCACGGCCGCTCTTCGACGGTCATCCGCGCCTTTTTCCATCCGCCGTGGACGTAAAACCCGATCGCTAGCGCGAGATTGATGGCGGAAGTCACCGGGAAGCTCGTCCAGATCGCGTCGGCGTGAAGCCAGGGATAGGTCGCGAAGATATAGCCGAAACGTACCGGCACCATGCCGATGGCGAGCACGACGAGCGGGATCCACACCGCACCGTTGGCGCGTACGGTCCCGAACAGCACCATCATCACGCCGAAAAGCAGGAAGTTCCAGGTCGCGACGACGTGGATGTGGCGCGCGATCGGGAGCGCCGGGCTGTCGCCGCCCATGAACAAGGCGAGCACCGCTCGGTCGGCGAGCGTCAGAGCGACGATCATCACCGCGGTGATGATCACCGTCTGGACGATTCCGATCTTCGTGATCCGGCCGACACGGTCCCACAGGCCCGCGCCGATGTTCTGCGCGGCCATCGCGCTGACCGCCGCGCCGAGCGCCATCGCCGGCATCTGGACGTAGGTCCACAGCTGAAGGGCGACCCCGAAGGCCGCCGTCGTGTCGACGCCCTCCTTGTTGACAAGGCCGATCAGCGCGAGCGCCGACAGCGAGATGATGACCATCTGCAGGCCCATCGGGAATCCCTTGACGATGATGGTCTTCAGGATCGCGACGTCGCACCACAGATAGCGCAATTCGCTGCCGCGCAGCCTCAGCGGGAGGTCTTTCAGGTAGATATAGCCGATCAGCCCGACCATCGCGGTATAGTTGGCGATGAGCGTTGCCGTGGCCGAGCCGGCGATCCCGAGCTTGGGAGCCGGACCCAAACCCAGGATGAAGACGGGGTTCAGCCCGCTATCGAGAACGACGGCGACGATCATGAAGAGCAATGGAGTCAGGCTGTCGCCGGCTCCCCGAAGCGCCATCATTGCGAGCGTCAGCAGCAGAAGCGCCGGCATCGCAAGGAAGATCACGCGCAGATAAGCAAGCGCGAGCGGCTCCGCCGGTCCGGGCGTCCCCAGCAGATGAAGGATCGCCGGCGAAAGGTAATAGCCGGCGATTGCGATGACGATCGTGACAAGCAGGAACGACCCGCCCGCCGTGCCGAACACGCGCCGCGCCTGGTCGACGTCCTTTCGGCCCCATGCCTGTCCGACGAGGATCGTCGCGGCCATTCCGAAGCCGAAGACGAAGGCGGTGAGGAGGAACATCACCATGTTGGCGTTGGAGGTCGCGGCGAGCGCCCCCTCGCCGAGGAAACGGCCGACCCAGATGGCGTTGATCGTGCCGTTCAGCGATTGAAGGATCGAGCTGGCGAGCGTCGGCAGCGCGAAGGCGAGCAACGTCTTTGCGATCGGCCCCTGCGTGAGGTCGCCGCGTGCCGGTTTTCGCTGTGTTGCTGCGTCTGCCATGCGTGCCTTTCCGTCACCCCGGACTTGATCCGGGGCCTGTCTTCCGCCGTTTCGAAGAAAAGGCGGGTCCCGGCTCAAGGCCGGGATGACGATTGGGTTCCCTACCCAAGCCGCTCCAACGCAGCACGCAGCCGTTCGGCTTCCGCGGCCTTCGCTTCATGGTCGGAACGAGCCTTCTCGACCGCCTCGGGCTTGGCGCGCTCGGTGAAGTTCGGATTGGCGAGGCGCCCCGCGAGGCTGTCGCGGTCCTTCTCCACGGAACTAAGTTCCTTCGTGAGGCGAGAAACTTCCGCTGGGACATCAATGATTCCGGCGAGCGGAAGCATATAGCTTACCCCTAAGACGGGGATCGTGATCGAAGGACCGTCTACGGATGGATAGCCGCCGTCTGGCGTCAACGACCCGACCGATCTGCTAAAGTGCGTCTCCTTCAAGCGAGCTAAACGCATCAGAGCATCGCTATGTCGACCAACTCGGTCACGCAGATCAACGCTATCGCTATAGACATGGAGAACCATCTTGGCGCTGGGCGGTATCGTCAGTTCCGTTCGTGCAGCTCTGATTTTCGAGATTAATTCAATCAGCCACTCCAACTCCGCCTTTGTATGCGGATCGACCTGCGCATGTGGCTCTGGCCATTTCGCGACGATCAGTTCGTAGGGTCTCTCGTTCGCGTTCCACAGCTCTTCGGTGATGAACGGCATCAGCGGGTGCAGCATCACGAGGATCTGGTCGAACGCCCAGGCGGCGACGGCCTTGGTCTCCTCGTCGAACGCGCCTTTGATCAGCTCGACATACCAGTCGCAGAAGGTGCCCCAGACGAAGTGATAGATGGCGTCGGCCATCTCGTCGTAGCGGAGCTCGTCGAAGGCTCGGTTTAGCTT
>Ga0207657_10001281_pt1 | contig 26752 bp, 28 predicted proteins | sample KBSC33metaG_FD_184316 | JGI IMG/M metagenome (GOLD analysis project Ga0207657, IMG submission 184316) | Corn rhizosphere microbial communities from Kellogg Biological Station, Michigan, USA - KBS C3-3 metaG (SPAdes) (version 2) | ecosystem: Host-associated > Plants > Roots > Rhizosphere > Soil ... | reverse complement strand
TGACGTCGAGCTGGCCAAGTCGAACATCCTGCTGATCGGCCCGACGGGTTGCGGCAAGACGCTTCTTGCCCAGACGCTCGCCCGCATCCTCGACGTGCCGTTCACCATGGCCGACGCGACGACGCTGACCGAGGCCGGCTATGTCGGCGAAGATGTCGAGAACATCATCCTCAAGCTGCTTCAGGCTTCCGACTACAATGTCGAGAAGGCGCAGCGCGGAATCGTCTACATCGACGAGATCGACAAGATCAGCCGCAAGTCGGACAATCCCTCGATCACGCGCGACGTCAGCGGCGAGGGCGTCCAGCAGGCGCTTCTAAAGCTGATGGAAGGCACGACCGCTTCGGTCCCGCCGCAGGGTGGCCGCAAGCATCCGCAGCAAGAATTCCTCCAGGTCGACACGACCAACATCCTGTTCATCTGCGGCGGCGCCTTCGCGGGCCTCGAGAAGATCATTTCCGACCGCATGCAGGGCAAGTCGATGGGCTTTGGCGCGCATGTCGTCGCGCCGGACGAGCGCAAGACCGGAGAGATTCTCCAGCATTGCGAACCCGAGGACCTGCTGAAGTTCGGGCTGATCCCCGAGTTCGTCGGCCGCCTGCCGGTGATCGCGACCCTGCTCGACCTCGACGAGACGGCGCTGGTCAAGATCCTGGTAGAGCCCAAGAACGCGCTGGTGAAGCAGTACGCCAAGCTGTTCGACATGGAGGACGTCCAGCTCGAATTCACCGATGACGCGCTTCACTCGATCGCCGTCAAGGCGATCGAGCGCAAGACCGGCGCGCGCGGGCTCCGCTCGATCCTCGAAGGCATATTGCTCGACACGATGTTCGACCTGCCCGCGATGGACGGCGTCGACGAGGTTCACATTGACGGTGACGTGGTGGAGGGCCGCAAGGACCCGGTCCGCGTCTATGCCGCGAAGGACAAGACCGGCGACGCCGCCTGAGGTCTAAAGCCGCGGCAGCAGCGCCGGGGTCGAATTCCGATAGTCGCGAAAGGCATCGCCGAACGTCTGTTCGAGCAGGCGATCCTCGATGCGCGTCCGTATCTCGGTGCCGGCGAGGTAGAGCGGCACAGCCACGACCAGCTGCAGCCAGTGGCCGAGTGCAACCGCCATGGCGAGCAGGAACAGCAATAAGCCGAGGTAGATGGGGTGGCGCACGCGCGCATAGGGCCCGCTGCGCACAAGCTCATGGTCGCTGCGCATCCGTGCCACGACGCTCCAGTTCTTTCCGAGCGCGCTCGAACTCGCCGCGAACAGCCAAATCGCGCCTCCCATCAGCACGACGACCGTCGCGGTCTCGCCAAGGCTCACGGGTGCGAAGGGTTGAAGGACGATCTTGGGCGGACCGAATCCGACGGTGAAGATGCCGATGACCTGCAGCAATATCCCGATCCTCGAGCGCGGATCGGGTTTTGATCCTGTTTCACCCGAGCGACGCCAGAAGGCGCGGAGCAGGAACAGGAAGAAGACGATCGACAGCGCCTGAAACGCCCATAGCTGCGGCGGACCTACAGGCATCTGGAACGGCATGGTTCGACGCTAAGACGAGTGTCTTAGCCAGTCAATACAGCGATCAGTTTCCGTGAGCCGCGGCGAGAAGCTGCGGACCGTAACGCTCGAGCAGGTGCGCGTCGCGGCCGTAATGATCCTCGAGGAACTGCACGCCGTCAGCTGTCGGCTGCACCGTCAGATAGGTCATGTAGACCGGGATTTCGGTGGGCAGATCGACATGTTGCTCGACCTTCGGATTTTTTCCTTGGGGGACGATGCCGTTGTAGAGGAAACGCGCCAGCCGCTTGTAATCCTCGAGCCTGACGCAGCCGTTGCTGATCCACAGCTCGTTCTTCGTGAAATGATCTTTCTCTGGCGAATCATGGAGATAGATGCCGAAGTAGTTAGGCAGCATGAACTTCATCATGCCCATCGAATTGGCGGGGCTGGGGAGGCGGCGAAGGCGGACTTCCTGCGCTCCGGAGACAACCGCTCTCCAGTCGACGTCGTTCGGATCGATGAGCTGCGCATTCTCGGAATAATCGGTCATCACCTCATATTCGCGGTCGGTGAGGTAGCTGACGCCCTGCGCGACGACACGAGGGCCGATGAGGTTCCGCACCAGCTCGGGCGGAACGTTCCAATAGGGGTTCACGTCCGCGTACTTGATGTAGGCGGCCATCATCGGGGTGGCCGTTTCGGCCTTGCCGACGATCACCTTCATCTCGTCGACCTTGCGCCCGTTCTCCCACATCGAGAGCCGCGCGTCGCCCGAATCCACGACTACATATTTGGGTTGCTCGTCAGGGGCGGGGAGCCGCTTCGCCCGCTCCATGTTGATGATGATCAGCTGCTCGTAATGATCGGCTCCGAGGTTGAGCGCCTCGATCGTGCCGGCTCCCGCGATCCCGTCGGCCTTGAGGCCGTGGACGTTCTGGAAGTCCTTGACCCGGGCGGCGAGCGCGGCGTCGTAGCTGGTGCCGTCTGCCAGCCCGAGGCGCGTGCGAAGCATGGCGACGCGGTCGCCGGTCGAACCGGACTTGAGCGTCGGCCCGCTCGGGATCTGGGTCTGCGGCAGACTGCCCCAGCTCTGGACATATTTGACGAGCCCGCGGCGGAGGTCGGTGTAGATCGGATTGACCGAGGTGAAGAGGTCGACCGGCGCGGTGCTCCACGCGGCATCGGTGATCCCGGCGAGGAAGCTGCGGTTGTGGACTGCCCGCGGCACGAGGGACTCGTCGATGTAGATCATGTCCACGCCCTGCTCGATCGCCGGCGGCAGATCGATCGGCTCCAGCGCGGGTCCCTTGTTCGGCTGAGCCATCGGCGATTGCCAGGCTTGTCCCGACGGAGCCTGCGCGACGGGCGGGTGGGCCATCCACGGCTCGTCGACGGCGCCGCCGGGAGGTTGCGCGGGCACGGGCGGCCGCGGCGCCTGCCTCACGGGGGCCGGCATTGGAACCGGCTGCCAATATTGGGCAGAAGCAAGGGCGGGCAGCGTCAACGCGCTGAGCGCGAGAAGGGAATGGCGAATATTCATGCCCCCATTCGTAACAAGCAAAGCTGAACAGGGACAGAATCTACGGACTCGGGCAGCCGTAAATCATTCACCTTCCAGCGGAAGTGTATCCTTCTCGGCACCAGGCGATCCGAGCTTCTCGGCCATCTGTTCAACCTGTTCGTCACTCGGCGCCTGGGGAAGCTCCGTTTCGCCCGGAGCGAGAGCATCGTCGGGGATTCCCGGCCCCGTGCCGGCGATGGTTTCGTTGATCGGCTCCTCGTTGGGCCCGGTGCTGATCTTCTCCCTGTCCTCGGCCATGCCTGCCTCCTTTGCGGCGTAAAGCGAGCGGCGCGGGGCCAATGTTCCTCGCGCTTTGTTGCGCCACTTGGCAGGGCCGCCCATATACTAGTCCATGACTCGCATTCTTCCGATCCTGCCGCTTCGCGACATCGTCGTCTTCCCGCACCGCATCGTTCCTTTGTTCGTCGGGCGCGAGAAATCGGTGGCCGCGCTCGAGGCCGCGATGGGCGTCGACAAGGAACTGTTCCTCGTCGCGCAGCTCGATCCCGGCGAGGACGATCCGGACCGCGATGCACTCTACGACCTCGGCGTCGTCGCAACCGCCATGCAGCTGTTGAAGCTGCCCGACGGAACCGTTCGAGTGCTGGTCGAGGGTGTAAAGCGCGCGCGCCTGGTCAATCTCACCGACCGGGAAGGCTATATGGCCGCCGAGATCGAGGAGGTCGACGAAGAGCCGGGTGACGGGCCCGAAGCACAGGCCCTGATGCGCTCGGTCCTCGACCAGTTCGAGAATTACGCGAAGCTCAACAAGCGCCTTCCGCCCGAAACTGGGATCCAGCTGTCCGAGATCGACGATGCGTCGCTTCTCGCCGATGCGGTCGCCTCGAACCTGTCGATCAAGGTCGCCGACAAGCAGGCGCTGCTGGGGGAGCTCAACCCCTCGCGCCGGCTCGAGATGGTGTTCGCCTTCATGGAGGGCGAGCTCGGGGTGCTGCAGGTCGAAAAGAAGATCCGCAGCCGCGTGAAGCGGCAGATGGAGAAGACCCAGCGCGAATATTATTTGAACGAGCAGCTGAAAGCCATTCAGCGCGAGCTCGGGAACGAGGGCGAGGAGGGCGGCGACGAGCTTGCCGAGCTCGCCGAAAAGATTCGCAAGACACGCCTTTCGAAGGAAGCCCGGCTACGCGCCAGCGCCGAGCTGAAGAAGCTTCGGGCGATGGCGCCGATGTCCGCGGAAGCTACCGTGGCGCGCAACTATCTCGACGTTCTGCTCGGGCTGCCTTGGGGCAAAAAGTCGAAGCTCAAGAAGGACATCGCCGAGGCGCAAGACATCCTCGACGAGGACCATTACGGGCTCGAGAAGGTCAAGGACCGGATCGTCGAATATCTCGCGGTCCAGGCGCGCACCAACAAGCTGAAGGGCCCGATTCTTTGTCTCGTCGGACCGCCCGGCGTCGGCAAGACCTCGCTCGGCCGTTCGATCGCTCGTGCCACCGGGCGCGAGTTCGTCCGTCAGTCGCTGGGCGGAGTCCGCGACGAGGCCGAGATCCGCGGCCACCGCCGGACCTATATCGGCTCGCTTCCGGGCAAGATCGTTTCGAACATCAAAAAAGCCGGGACGTCGAACCCGCTGTTCCTGCTCGACGAGATCGACAAGCTTGGGCAGGACTTCCGCGGCGATCCGTCGTCGGCGCTGCTCGAGGTCCTCGATCCGGAGCAGAACAACAAGTTTCAGGACCATTACCTGGAGCTCGACTACGACCTTTCCGACGTGATGTTCGTGACCACCGCGAACTCGCTCGACATGCCGCAGCCGCTGCTCGACCGGATGGAGATCATCCGGCTCGAGGGTTATACCGAGGAAGAGAAGGTCCAGATCGCCAAGCGGCACCTCATTCCCAAGCAAATGGATGCGCACGGGCTGAAGCCGGAGGAGCTCACGTTTAGCGACGACGCCCTTCGCGCGATGATCCGTCACTACACGCGCGAGGCGGGCGTCCGAACCCTCGAACGGGAGCTTGCCAAGGTTGCCCGCAAGTCGCTTCGCCAGATCCTCGAGAACAAGCTCGAAAAGGTCGAGCTGACGCCCGAGAACCTCGGGGAATATCTCGGTGTGCGCAAATTCCGCTACGGAATGGGCGAGGAAGAGGACCAGATCGGCGCGGTGACCGGCCTGGCCTGGACCGAGGTGGGCGGCGAGCTTCTGACGATCGAGGCGGTGACCGTTCCCGGCAAGGGCCAGATCAAGACCACAGGCAAGCTCGGCGAAGTGATGCAGGAGTCGATCCAGGCAGCGATGAGCTTCGTGAAGGCGCGCGCGCCGGCCTATGGCGTCAAGCCGTCGATCTTCGCGCGCAAGGACATCCACGTCCATCTGCCCGAAGGCGCCGTTCCAAAGGACGGACCTTCGGCGGGCATCGGCATGGTGACCGCGATCATCTCGACGCTCGCGGGCGTGGCGGTGCGCCGCGATGTTGCGATGACCGGCGAGGTGACGCTGCGCGGCCGGGTGCTTCCGATCGGTGGGCTCAAGGAAAAGCTGCTCGCGGCGCTTCGCGGCGGAATCACGACTGTGCTCATCCCGGCGGAGAATGAGAAGGACATCGCCGACCTTCCCAACTCCGTTAAGGAAGGCATCGAAATCGTGCCCGTCAGCCACGTCGACGAGGTGCTTGGGCGCGCGCTCGTCGAACCGCTCCAGCCGATCGAATGGAGCGAAGCCGACGAACATGCCGCGGAGCCGCCGGTTCATGCGCCAATCGGGGACGCCGGAGCGGCCGTTCGCCACTAGACTTGCGGGCGAAGTCTTGCCTTAAGGGCGCTCGCTCAGCGCGCGAGTCTTAAGGTGCGCGGCGAGGGGAGAGTAAGCGAATGAACAAGCAGGAGCTCATCGGCCAAGTCGCGGACCGGGCCGGTTTGAACCGGAACGATGCCTCGCGGGCCGTGGAGACCATGCTTGAAGTCATCACTTCGGCGCTGAAGCGCGGCGACGAAGTTCGGCTCGTCGGGTTCGGCAATTTCTCGGTCACGCGCCGCAAGGCGTCCACGGGCCGCAACCCCCGCACCGGGGAACCGATGCAGATCGCTGCAAGCTCGCAGCCCAAGTTCAGGCCGGGCAAGGTTTTGAAAGACGCGGTTCAATAAATGGGCGGCTGGACAGCCGCTCCGCCGCCACTATATCCGCCGCCTTCCACAGATACGTGGGCGCGTAGCTCAGCGGTAGAGCACACCCTTCACACGGGTGGGGTCACAGGTTCAATCCCTGTCGCGCCCACCAGCCTTCGCCCTTCGGGCTACGGCTGGCGAGCCGTGTGCACTGGGCTCACCGGACGGTCATCAGCGCCTTCTGACAGGTCCAGTCCGCCTGGAGATGCTCGACATGGCCGCCTGCTTCGATTGTGACGTTCGCGGTATGCGAGATCGTCTTGCCCGCGTCCGGCACGCTTTGTCTCCCGAGGTCTCCTGACACCCGAATTCCCGCGCTCTCAAAGCTTGCCAGGTTACCGCCACGGCCTCGATGATAAGATAGCACGGACGGTTTGCCGTCGACGTCGACGACAGCGTGTTGATCAAAGGACATTAGCCGCGCCAGTCCGTCGCTGGTGACGAGGGAACACAGGCTTCCCGGATTTCGCGCTTGCACCTCGCTGATCAGCGCGTTGTCCCTCTTGCCGCCGAGTGGCCACAGGATCGAAGCATTCGCAGCCGTCACCGCGTTGCAGCTGGTCAGAGCCAATGCGAGGCACGAGGCAATCGCCATCGCTTTCATGAAAATCTCGCCGCTATATCGCCAGATATTCGGGCTGGAAGCTCGCTACCCGGCGCATCTCCGTCCAGTCGGTGAACTCGATTTCGCGGCCCTTGCGGCGGATCAGGCCCTGCCGCTCCATATCCGCGAGCACGCGGTTCACGTTCACGGCGGTCTGTCCAGTGATGTCGGCGATTTGCTGCTGCGTGAAGGGGTTCACCATGTGCGCGTCCTTGACGTGCATGCGCACCGCGGTCTCGCACAGCAGGTGAGCGACGCGGGCCGTCGAATCGCGGCGTCCGCAATTGACCAGCCATTCGTAGCCGATCGCTTCGTTCCGCTGGATGAGCTTCCGGAAGAAGCGCTGCAGCTGCGGGTGGGCGTCGACGATGGGGTCGAAGTCCTCGGCGCGGCCTACCATCACTTCGCTTCGAACGATGGCCTGGATCCCGTATTCCGCGACCCCGTCGCGCGGCAGGATTCCCTCGCCGGGAAAGCGCAGCGCAACAATTTGCCGGCGGCCCGACGAGTCCGTCTTGAACTTGGCGAGGATCCCCGAACGGACGAACATGACTTCGTCGCGGCGAGCGCCCATTTCGCGAAAGGGGCGACGAGGCTCCACATGGACTACGCGATGCGGCATCGCGTCGAGGATATCCGCGAGATGGGGCTCCAGGCCCGCCGAGATGAGTGTCTCGCGCAGAGGCACACCTTGCGTTGCCGACTTCGGACGCCGACTCGCCATCATGGCCCTCTCCCCACGCGTGAACGATGCGCCTCCGCTACGACAGGCGCAAGGCTCACAGGAAGAAAAATATAACATACATTTATCACGTGATTGTCGCCCGAGCTTCGACGGGCCGACCCTGTCCTTCGACAAGCTCACAGCTTGCGTTCCTCGGGCCTGAACCCTAAGTGCCGCCCGCGGGCGAGGGAGCCGCTCCCGACATGCGCCGTGGCGATCGTAGCTCAGCTGGTTAGAGCACTGGTTTGTGGTACCAGGGGTCGGGGGTTCAAGTCCCCTCGATCGCCCCATCTTCTCGAAACAGAGTTGCAAAGCTGAAATGACGACGCCCTGGGGCTTGCCCGACTTCGACGACCATGAAGCGATCCACTTCGTCACCAACGATAAGTGCGGCTTGAGGGCCATCATTGCCGTTCATTCCACGCACCTCGGGCCCGCAGCGGGCGGATGCCGCTTCTGGCATTATGCGAAGGACGAGGAAGCGCTGGTCGATGCGCTGCGCCTGTCGCGCGGGATGAGCTACAAGAATGCAATGGCGGGCCTTCCGCTCGGCGGCGGCAAGTCGGTGATCCTCGCCAATGAGGAAAAAACCAAGACTCCGGACCAGCTCCATGCCTTCGGCAAGGCGGTCGAGGAGCTCGGCGGGCGCTACATCACGGCCGAGGACGTCGGCATCAGCGTCTCCGACATGATCGAGGTCGCGCGCTCGACCCGCTTTGTCGCCGGCCTTCCCAATTCGCCCGGCGATGTCGGCGGCGATCCCGGCCCGCACACGGCGCTCGGCGTGTTCCTCGGGATCAAGGCGGCGGTGAAATGGGCGCTCGGCAAGGACAGCCTCAAGGGGCTCCACATTGCCCTCCAGGGTGCCGGAAGCGTCGCCACCGGTGTGGCGCTCCATGCCTGCGCCGAAGGCGCGCGGCTCTCGATCGCAGACGTCGATGAGGCGAAAGCGAAAAAGCTTGCCAAGCGCGCCGGGGGACAAGTCGTTTCGCCCGACGACATACTTGCGCTCGACGCGGACGTGCTGAGCCCATGCGCGCTCGGCGCCGTCCTCAACGAGACCACGATCCCGCAGCTTAAGGTCCCGGTGATCGCCGGCGCCGCGAACAACCAGCTGGCGACGCCGGAGGACGGCGAGCGGCTGTACGACCGCAAGATCCTCTACGCCCCCGATTATGTCATCAACGCGGGCGGCATCATCAACGTTTGCACGGAATATCTCGGCGACGGCGATGCCAGCGTCGTCCGGCGCCGGATCGAAGGCATTCCGGTTCGGCTCGAGCAGATCTGGTCCGAAGGCGCCGAGACCGGCCGCGACCCCGCTTCCGTCGCGGACGCTATGGCGCAGCGCCTGATCGGAAGGGCATAAGCACCGGCGCAATGCACGCGCTCGCCAATCCTGCCCGTTTCCTGCGCCTCGCGCGGCCGATCACGACATGGCTGCTACTGATCGGCCTTGCGCTTTCGACAGGCGGCATGGCTGCCGGACTGACCCTGACGCCTCCGGATTATCTCCAGGGCGAGACGGTGCGCATCATGTACGTCCATGTGCCCTCGGCCTGGCTCGGAATGGCGGGCTGGGTCGGAATCGCCGCCGCGTCCATCAGCCAATTGGTGTGGCGGCATCCGCTCGCGGCGATCGGCGCGAGGGCAGCGGCGCCCGCCGGCGCAACCTTTGCCGCGATTTGTCTCCTTACCGGCTCGATCTGGGGCCGCCCGACATGGGGGACATGGTGGGAGTGGGACGGGCGGTTGACCTCGATGCTGGTCCTGTTCTTCCTTTATCTCGGCTACATCGCGCTCGCCTCCGCAGAGCGGGAGCGCGGCGGGGAGGGGCGCATCGCGGCCATCTACGGGCTTGTCGGCGCGGTGAACCTGCCGATCATCCATTATTCGGTGCTGTGGTGGCGGACCCTCCACCAGGGCGAGAGCATCGGCCTGTCGGGATCGACCATTGACAGCAGCATCCTGTGGCCGCTGCCGCTGACGATGATCGGCTTCACCTGCCTGTTCGGCGCCGCGGTGCTGATGCGCATGCGTGCCGAGCTTGCGGAAACCAAGGTCGAAGCGCGGATGCGCCGAATGGGCGCGGCATGAACCCCTGGCCCTTCGTGACGGCCGCTTACGGCGCGGCGATTCTCCTGACCGCGGCGCTGCTGCTGTGGGCTTTCGCGTCGATGCGCCGCGCCGAAGCAGCGGCCGACGCGCTCAATCGCAAATGAAGCCCAAGAACCAGCGCCTGGTGCTGGTCAGCGCTGCGCTCGTCGCCGTGCTGGTCGCCGTGCTCCTCGCGATGTGGGGGCTGAGAAGCCAAGCCTCCTTCTTCTACACGCCCGCCGACATCGCGGCTGGCAAGGCCCGCGACGGCGAGGCGATGCGCCTCGGCGGAATGGTCCAGCGCGGATCGGTCAAGCACCTGCCGGATGGAGTCACGATCCGCTTCCTGGTGACGGACGGCAAAGCGCAGACGCCGGTCGTCTATCGCGGCATCGTTCCGGACCTGTTCCGCGAAGGCTCCGGTGCCGTGGCCGAGGGAAGGATGGAGAATGGCACCTTCATCGCCGACACCATCCTCGCCAAGCACGACGAGCGCTACATGCCGCCCCAGCTCGGAAACCTGGCCGCTGAGCACAAGGCGGGGAAGACGCTCGAGAAATGATCGCGGAAGCCGGCCTCGCGGCGCTGTGGCTCGCTGCCGGGCTCGCGGCGTTCCAGTTTCTGCTGATGATCCTGAGCCTGAGGGGTGCGGCGGAAGTGGGCCGCGCCATGCGCTCGATTGCGGTTGTTCAGGGCGCGCTGACTCTGATCGCCTTTGCCATGCTGCTGATCGTTTTCGCGCGGAGCGACATGTCGGTTGCGCTGGTGTTCAAGAACAGCAGCGCCGTGAAGCCGTTCATCTACAAGCTCGCGGGCGCGTGGGGGAACCACGAAGGCTCGATGCTGATGTGGGTGACGATCCTCGCCGTCGCCGGCGCTTTTCTGGCGCTGCTGTCCCATCGTACGAGCGAGCGGACCTTGCTCGCCGCGCTCGGTGCGCAAGCCGTTCTGGCGCTGGGCTTCTATGCCTTCCTGCTGATCGCCTCGAACCCGTTCTCGCGGCTGTGGCCGGCAGCGCTCGACGGGCGCGGGCTGAACCCGCTGCTGCAGGACCCGGGTTTGGCCTTCCATCCGCCGACGCTTTATCTCGGCTATGTCGGTCTGTCGGTTGCGTTCAGCCTCGCGGTCGGCGCGCTGCTGACCGGCGAGGTCGATTCCAAACTCGCCCGCGCGATGCGCCCCTGGGTTCTCGGAGCGTGGATTCTCCTTACCCTCGGAATCACCGCGGGCAGCTACTGGGCCTATTACGAGCTGGGCTGGGGTGGATATTGGTTCTGGGACCCGGTCGAGAACGCCTCGCTGATGCCGTGGCTTGCGGCGACCGCGCTTCTCCACTCGATCAACGTCCTTGCCGCGCGAGGAGCGCTCAAGGCCTGGACAATGATGCTCGCGGTGATCGCCTTCTCGATGTCGATGGTCGGCACCTTCCTCGTGCGCTCGGGTATCCTCACCTCGGTCCACGCTTTCGCCATCGACCCCGAGCGCGGCACCTTCCTGCTCGCGCTTCTCGCAATCTATGTCGGCGCGGCATTCACATTGTTCGCGATCCGCGGCGCAACCTTGAAGGAAGGCGCGCCGTTCGAGTTGGTCAGCCGCGAGAGCGGGCTCGTGATCAACAATTTGATCCTGACGGTCATTCTCGGCGTGGTGTTCGTCGGGACGCTCTATCCGCTGTTCGTCGAGGCCGTCAGCGGAGAGAAACTGTCGGTCGGCGCGCCATATTTCAACGCGGTTGCAGGCCCGCTTGCGCTGCTTCTCGCGGTGCTTGTCGGAATCGGGCCGCTGCTCGCATGGCGGCGCGAGACGCGCCCGGTCTTCAAGCAACTGCCGGTGCCTGCCCTGCTTGGCGTCACGGCTCTCGCGATCACGATCATCCTCTGGCCCGCGATGCACATCCTGCCGCGCCTCGGCTTCATGGTCGCCGCCTATCTTGCAGCTGCGAGCATCCTTCCGTTGACCGGCCGAAACCCCCTGCGCGCTCCGCTCGCGACCTGGGGGATGGTCGTCGCGCATTTCGGGATTGCCGTCGCCCTTCTCGGCATGGCGTCCAACGCGGCCTTCACGAGCGAGCGGCTCGCGATTGCAAGACCGGGAGAAATCCTGAGCGTCGGCCCGTGGCAGGTGCAGCTACAGGAGGTGACGCCAACCGCGGGCAAGAACTGGACCGCCGTCGAGGCCGAGCTGCGCGCCGCGCGCGGCGACGACCTCGTCACGCTCGCGCCCCAGACCCGCTATTTTTCCGACCCGCCGATGGAGACCAACGAGTCCGCCATCCGCACCTTCTGGAACGGGCAGCTCTACACGGTCGTCGGCAAGCAGGACGCGTCCGGTGCCTGGCAGCTGCGCCTTTGGTGGAAGCCGTTCGTGACCTTGATCTGGGCCGGCGGCGCCCTGATCGCACTCGGCGGCGCGCTCGCGCTGCTGGGGCGGATATGGCGCCGGCGTGCTCGACATTCGGCTGACACCGATTTCCGGCGGAGGGGCTACGCGTGAGCAAGGCGGTCCGCTTCGCGCCGCTGGCATTGCTCGTCGCGATCATCGCGGCGCTGGTCTGGAGGCTTGCGACGCCGGTCGACACCGACGTGCATTCCGCGATGGAGGGCAAACAGATACCGTTGTTCAAGCTCCCGGCCGCGCTGCCTTCGAAGCCGGGGCTTTCTTCGAGCGACCTCGCGAGCGGTGAGCCGCACCTCGTAAACGTCTTCGCCAGCTGGTGCGTCCCCTGTGTGACGGAAGTGAAGGTTCTTCAGATCCTGAAAGAGAGCGGCGTTCCGGTCGAGGGCATCGCCATCCGCGATCGGGCGGACGATCTTGCCGACTTTCTCGCTCGCAACGGCGATCCGTACGAACGGATCGGAAGCGATGCGCAGAGCGAGGTGCAGATCGCGCTCGGCTCGTCCGGCGTTCCGGAAAGCTTCGTGGTCGATGGCAAAGGGGTAATCCGTTATCAGCACATCGGCCCGATCGAGCGGTCCGACGTGCCGCTGATCCTGACGAAGCTGGAGCAGGTGCGATGAGGCGGCTGTTCATCTTTCTGGCGATTTGCTTCGCCCAGCCGTCGCTCGCCGACAGCAGCCTGCCGGCGGCCTACTGGTCCAATCGTCAGCTTCCGGATGCAAAGCAGGAAGCACAGGCCCAGGCCCTGATGGAGCAGCTGCGCTGCCTTGTCTGTCAGGGACAATCGATCGCCGATTCCGACGCCGAGCTCGCCGGCGACATGCGCGACCTGGTCCGGCGCCGGATCGCCGCGGGTGAGAAGCCTAGCGCGATCCGGACGTGGCTCATCCAGCGCTACGGTACATGGATCAGCTACAAGCCGACCACCGAGCCGGCCGCCTGGCCGCTGTGGCTTGCGCCGCTCGCGCTTCTGCTCATTGGCGCGTGGCTGCTCCGGCATCGAATTCGGCTGAGAAAACGCTGATGGGCTGGCTGATCCTCCTTCTCCTCATCGCGCTGAGCCTCGGCGCGCTTCGGCTCCTCGGGGTGCGCGGGCCCGCACTGACCGCGAGCGCGGCTGCTTTGCTGATCGGCGCGGCGGGCTACGCCTTCCAGGGACGGCCCGACCTGCCGGGGGCTCCCGCTCAAGGGGCGGAAGCCCGTGACATCTTCCCGCTCACCCAGGCGCGCCACGCCTTCTTCGGCAATTTCACCTTCGCCGAGTCGTGGCTGCGCATGTCGGAAGCCTTGGCGCGCGACGGCAAGAGCGAGGACTCGGTCGGCATCCTCCAGAATGCGGTCAAGCGCTATCCGGGCGACCCGCAGCTATGGATCGGTCTCGGCAACGCTCTCGTCGATCACGCGCGGGGGATGACGCCCGCCGCCGAGCTGGCCTACGAGCGCGCCGAGGAAGCTGCGCCCGGTCATCCCGGCGCGCCGTTCTTCCACGGGCTCGCGCTCGCGCGCTCCGGCGACCGGGAAGGCGCGCTCAAGCTGTGGCGCGCTATCCTCGCGAGTGCGCCGCCGGATGCCAGTTGGCGCCCGCTCGTCGAGCGTGGAGTGACGATGCTCGGATCGACGCCCCAAAATCCGGTTAAGCCGCCACCGGCTCGAACTTGAGGTCGAGCGCCTCGGCGACGGCCTCGTGGCGGATCTTGCCGTCCGAGACGTTGAGGCCGTTGGCGAGATGCGGGTCCTGCCGCATCGCTTCCTCCGCCCCGAGGTTCGCGATCTTGAGCGCAAAGGGCAGCGTCGCGTTGTTTAGCGCGAAGGCGCTCGTCCGGGCAACCGCGCCGGGCATGTTGGCGACGCAATAATGGATGATCCCGTCGACCTCGTAGACCGGATCGGCGTGCGTCGTCGCGTGGCTGGTCTCGAAGCAGCCGCCCTGGTCGATGGCGATGTCGACGAGGACGCTTCCGCGCTTCATCGTCTTCAGCATCTCGCGGGTTACCAGCTTCGGCGCCGCAGCTCCGGGGACAAGGACGGCGCCGATCACAAGCTCGGCTTCCTTGACGGCGCTGGCGATCGCCGCGCGCGAGGCATAGGCCGTCTTGATCTGGCTCGAGAAGAACATGTCGAGCTCGGCCAAGCGGTCGTTGTTGATGTCGTAGATGGTGACGTCGGCGCGCATGCCGGTCGCCATCTGCGCGGCGTTCACGCCGGAAACACCGCCGCCGAGAATCGCGACCTTGGCCGGAGCGACGCCCGGAACTCCGCCGAGCAGCACGCCGCGGCCGCCCTGCTCCTTCTCGAGATAATGGGCGCCGACCTGGACCGACATCCGGCCCGCGACCTCGCTCATCGGCTTGAGGAGCGGAAGCGAGCCGCTTCTCGATGTGACCGTCTCATAAGCGATGCAGATGGCGCCGGATTTCATCAGCCCGAGTGCCTGCTCCTTGTCGGCAGCGAGGTGGAGATAGGTGAACAGGATCTGCCCCTTGCGGAGCATCTCGATCTCCTGCGGCTGCGGCTCCTTCACCTTCACGATCATGTCCACGGAATCGAACACTGACTTTGCGTCAGGAAGGATGGTCGCGCCCGCTTTCACATAGGCATTGTCGGGGCAGTCGATGCCTTGACCGGCCTTGGTTTCCACGAACAGCTCATGCCCGTGAGCAACAAGCTCGGCGACGGAAGCCGGCGTCAGGCCGACCCGATACTCATGGACCTTGATCTCCTTTGGCACCCCAATGCGCATTTGTTCGTTCGCTCCGCTTGAATGATTGCGCGGGCCTATAGACGGGCTTTTCGCCCCTGTCCCCTGCGATTGCGGGGCCGTAACGGCAGTGCTACGGAGCGACGCCCGTGACCGATGATATCGTTCGCGGCCCAAGGGATGCGAAGTCGCAGTCTGTCAGGTCTGAACCCCAGCACATGAACATCACCGCGACTGGAGCGGCCGAGGCCGCGACCCGGGACCACGATCCCGTTGCCCACGGCCATCAGGGGCCGCTCTACAAGATGGCGGTCGGCGCGATCGGGGTGGTTTTCGGCGACATCGGCACCTCGCCCATCTACTCGTTCCGGGAGACGTTCGCGGGCCATCATCCGTTGGCGCCGACCGATTTCCACATCCACGCCGTGCTCTCGATGATCTTCTGGTCGATGATGATCGTCGTCACGCTGAAATACGTGATGATCATCATGCGCGCCGATAATAAGGGGGAGGGCGGAAGCCTCGCCCTGCTCGCGCTCATCAACCGGTCGATGAGCGGCAAGAGCGGCAAGAAGAAGTGGACGAGCGGGATCGTCCTTCTCGGGGTGTTCGCGACCGCGCTTTTCTACGGCGATTCCATGATTACGCCGGCCATTTCGGTCCTCTCGGCAGTCGAGGGCCTGACGACCGTGAACGCCCACCTTCAGCCGTTCGTGATCCCGATCGCGCTAGGCATTCTGGTCGGGCTCTTCGCAATCCAGTCGCACGGGACCGCCCGCGTCGGCCTGATGTTCGGCCCCGTCATGCTCGTCTATTTCGCCTGCCTGGCGGTGCTTGGCCTGATCCACATCGTCGACCGGCCACAGGTCATCCTGGCGATGATCAACCCGATGAACGCCGCCCGCTTCTTTCTCGAAGAGCCGCTCGCGGGATTTCTCGCGATGGGCTCGGTCGTGCTCGCGCTGACGGGCGCCGAGGCGCTTTACGCGGACATGGGGCACTTCGGCCGCCGACCGATCAAGGTTTCGTGGCTGTACTTCGTCCTTCCCGCACTGCTGCTCAACTACATGGGGCAGGGGGCGATGTTGCTCTCGCTCCCGGCGCACGAAGTCGCAATGACCGTGAAGGACCCGTTCTTCTACCTAGCGTCGGAGTCGATGCGGCTCCCGCTCGTCCTTCTCGCTACGGCAGCGACGATCATCGCCAGCCAGGCGGTGATTTCGGGTGCGTTCTCGGTGACCCAGCAGGCGATCCAGCTCGGTTTCGTGCCGCGGCTGCGCATCGCGCACACCAGCGAAAGCGCGGCCGGCCAAATCTACATTCCGCTCGTCAACTGGGCGCTGATGACGATGGTTCTCATCCTCGTCCTCACCTTCCGCTCCTCGTCGAACCTGGCGGCGGCGTACGGAATCGCGGTGACCGGCGCGATGCTGATCGACACCGTGCTCATCGCCGTGGTGCTGATCAACATGTGGAAGTGGAATCGCTATCTATCCGCGGCCCTGCTCGTCCTCTTCTTCGCGGTCGACCTTGGCTATTTCAGCTCGAACCTCACCAAGATCCCCGCCGGCGGCTGGTTCCCGCTGCTCGTGGGTGCGATCGCCTTCACCTTCCTGACGACCTGGGCGAAGGGCCGCCAGTTGATGATCGCCCGGATGAACGAGGCGAGCCTGCCGATGGAAATCTTCATCAAGTCGGCCGCTCCGAGCGCCGCGCGCGTCCCCGGCACTGCGGTTTTCATGACCAGCGCGTCCAGCGGAGTCCCGCACGCGCTGCTGCACAACCTCAAGCACAACAAGGTGCTTCACGAGCGGGTCGTCTTGCTCACTGTGCGGATCGAGGACGTGCCTTACGTCATGGAGGAAAAGAGGCTCGAGACGAAGGAATATGGTGCGGGGTTCTTCCGCGTCGTCCTCCGCTATGGCTTCATGGAGGAAATCAACGTCCCCGCCGCGCTCGCGCAGCTCAAGGACATCGGTCCGCAATGCAAGATGATGGACACCAGCTTCTTCCTCGCCCGCCAGACCCTGCTGCCGTCGGCAAGACCAGGAATGGCGATCTGGCGTGAGAAGCTCTTCGCGTGGATGCTTCGAAACGCGGAAAGCGCGATGGAATTCTTCAAACTCCCGACCAATCGCGTCGTCGAATTGGGCTCGCAGGTCGAAATCTGAACCTCGCGGCGCACTCGCGCATTGCGGCTGCCATGGCTGATATCATTTCCTGGGCGGCGACCGTCTTGACGATCGTCGCGGCATTCATGACGGCATCGAATCTCGGCCCGCGAGTCACAGGGTACGGGTTTGCCGTGTTCACTGCAGGCGCGGTCTTCTGGATCGGCGTCGGGGTACTGAATGATCAGCCTGCTCTTCTCTGGACCAACATCGTGCTGCTGGTGCTCGACGTCTTCGGCGTGTGGCGCTGGCTTGGCCGCCAAGCTCGGGTGGAGGAGGGCGGTCGCGCCGCTTCGGAGGCGAGCGAACACATGCCCGGTGAGGCGCTCTTTCCGGTGTCGCTGCTGTCGCGCGCCCCGGTCCGCTGCGGGACCGGTGAAGTCGGGCACTGCGTGGACGCCATGGCAGGTTGCAGCAGTGGACGGCTGGACTATCTCGTCGTGTCCGAAGGCGGCGTCGCCGGTGTCGGCGAGCGGCTGCGGCGCCTTCCCTGGAAGGACAGTCACGTGGATGAAGGAACCGTGGTGACGGCGCTTTCCACGCAACGGTTCGCGAGGCTCGAAGAGCTGCAAAGGGACGAATGGCCGGGGCGCTGATCGTCACCGCCGAAATCGCTCAACGCGACTTCTCGTGGATCGAGGGCCTGCGGCGCGCTCACTATCCGCCCGAACGCAACCGCGTGCCCGCGCATCTGACGATATTCCACGCGCTTCCGCCCTCGGCCGAAGCGGAATTGCGCCGGCGCCTCGGCGAGATTGTCCGTCGCCCGCCGCCTCTCGCGAATATTGCCGGATTGATGGACCTTGGCGGCGGGGTGGCATTTCGCATCGAGTCCATCGAGCTGGACGACATCCGCGATGAGTTCGCCGACGGGTTGCACGGCTTGCTGAACGCGCAGGACAGCCGCGGTTGGCGGCCGCACATCACCATTCAGAACAAAGTCGCGCCGAAGGTCGCGCGAGCGCTGAAAGAGTCGCTCGAACGCACCTTTCAGCCCAGACCGCTGAGCATCAGAGGAATCGCCGTTCATCGCTATCTGGACGGCCCCTGGGAGCCGGTCGCGGCCTACCGCTTCAGAACCTAGGTGACCTCGCCGATCCCGTCGCAGCTGAGATCGAAGGCGGCAAGGCCGGCTTCGAGGACGGAGGCGAGCATCGGCTGGTCGAGCAAACCGCTGATCGCTTCATCGACGCTGTCCGACACCTCGCTCTGCGCTTCCTCCATCGCCTCGTCCCAGTCACCGGCCTCGTAGGTGCCCTGACCGACCCAGCAGAAGGCGATCACTTCGGCGAGCTGATCCTCGCCGAGGTCCTCGAACGCTGCTTGAAGCTCCTCCTCGACGCTGTCGTTGATGTCGTCTTCGAGGACACTCAGCGCACCTTCCTGTTCGTCATCGACATTGTCCGGGTCTTCGCCGGGATCGTAGTCGCTAGCGGTTTGCGCCTCATATTCGCGGGCCCGGAGAATGATCCGGCAAAGCGTATCTAGCGGAGTCAGCGGGTCCATCGAATCCTCTTGGGTTTGACCGCTTAACGACAGCATCACTTCGCGGTTCCTCGCGTTGACCCGCTACGGAAGCGCACCTATATGCCGCGCCTCCGGCGCCTCCGGCGGGGCGCCCTCCAAGGCTTTGGGGCGGAGTAGCTCAGCTGGTTAGAGCAGCGGAATCATAATCCGCGTGTCGGGGGTTCAAGTCCCTCCTCCGCTACCATTCTCGAACATTATCGCCTGGCTCTCGCGAAAATTCGATGAGGCGGATCGCGATTTGGTGTAGAAGGGCTTGCTCTCGCGCAGCTCTTTCGAGGGCCGACGGAAGTCACGCCGTCCAGTGGTTGGTTCCCCATATTCGAGGGAGCGGCTTCGATGAGCGTCCAGGACACGATCGCAGCACCCGGGGTCTCCGGTGACGGAATCGAACCCGAGCTCTATTCGGAAGCGTGGTGGCACGAGCGCAATGCCGAGGAATTGCGCCTGATCATGGACCGAGGGCCTGCACAGGGTGCTTCCTTCGACAGCGCCACGGCCGAGGTCGAGCGGCGCGCTCGCGCGCGCTTGCACGAACAGGAACAGGAGGCGGTCAGCAAGGGCACGCGGAATCGGCGGATTCGGCGCCTCATCCTCGAAGGGTTGTTGCTCGCCTGCGTGCTGGTCCTGCTCGCAATCGCAATGACCCGCTAAGACCGCCTATTGGCCGATGCGGCCCAGCGACGACGCGAGGTCCGCGATGAGGTCGTCCGGATCTTCGAGTCCGATGTGGAGCCGCACCAGGTTGGGCGCGGGCGGCTCGGTCACCGTGCGATGGGGATCGACGGGGATCGCAAGGCTTTCGTAGCCGCCCCAGCTATAGCCGATTCCGAACAGCTCGAGCCGGTCGACAAAGGCGGCCCGCTGCGCTTCGCCGGCTCCGGCCAGTTCGAAAGTGAACAGGCCCGATGAGCCCTTGAAGTCCCGCTTCCACTGCTCATGGCCGGGACAATCAGGCAGGGCAGGGTGAAGCACGCGCCCGACCTGCGACTGTCCCTTCAGCCATTCGGCGACCTTCAGCGCGCTTTTCTCATGCTGCTCGAGGCGCACCGCCATTGTCCTCAGCCCGCGCGAGCCGAGCCATGCATCGTCGGGCGAAAGGCTTTGGCCGAGATCCCACGTGACCTCCTGGAGCCCCTCAAAATATTCGCGCGTCGCGGTGGCCGAGCCGAGCATGACGTCGGCGTGGCCCCCGACATATTTGGTCCCAGCGAGGATCGCGATGTCGACACCGGCCGCGATGGCGGGAAAGAAGAGTGGCGTTGCCCAGGTGTTGTCGAGCAATGTGGCAATGCCGCGCTCCCGAGCTGCCGCGCAGATGCCGGGAACGTCCTGCACCTCCATCGTCAGGGAGCCCGGGCTTTCGAGCAGGATCGCGCGAGTTTTGGGCCCGATGAGTTCGGCGATGGCCGACCCGACGAGCGGGTCGTAATAACGCGCGTCGACCCCGAAGCGCGTGAGGACGGCGTCGCAAAACCGCCGTGTCGGGCCATAGACGTTGTCCGGCACGAGCAGTTCATCGCCCTGCCGGAGGAGTGCCAGAAGCGGCATCGTGATCGCGGCGAGGCCCGTCGAATAAAGCGCGGTACCCGCCGCGCCCGGCTCGAGCGCCGTCAGTGCTTCGGCAAGCGCCCACTGCGTCGCCGTGCCCTGGAGCGCGTAGCGATATTTGCCCAGCCCGGGGCGTCCGCTTTTGAGATCGGCGACGCTGTCGAACAGGATCGTCGACGCGCGCTCGACGGGCGGGTTCACCAGCCGGCCGCGCCATTCCTTGCGCCGGCCGCCTTCGATCAGCCTCGTGCGCGGCCGGTGGTCCGGTCCGCTCAGCCCTTCACCTTCCTGACGCCCAACAGGCCGATAAGACCGACCAATCCCAGCACGCCCCACGGGAAGCCGCGGTCGTTGTCGGGCGGGGGAGCCGCGGGCGCGGCGACGTTCTCGTCGACCGGGGGCGCCGGTGCCGGAGCAACGGCGGCGTTCATGTCGGTGACGGGAACTGCGGAATTTGCGCCGGCTGCGGGAGCCACGGCGTTAGCGTCCGCGACGGAAGCGGCGGTGTTTGCCGCGGCGGCATTGTCTTGTGCCAGGGCTGGCGCGGCAGCCAAGAGCGCGCCAGCGATAATCAGGGGTTCGACAAACCTCATCGAGGGGCCTCCTGTCGGTTGTATGTCATTCGTCGAAGGACGACGGATGGTAGCTGTCTTCTTCGTGCTGCGGCAAAAGGCCGATGAGGCCGATGAGGCCGAGCAGTCCGATCAGGTTCCAGACCAGATCGCGCTGGCCGCCCTGGGTCAGGGCACGGTCTTGCGTTTCGGTCGTGACTCCGCCGCGGTCGACTTGCGCCGAGGCCGCTGGGCCGATTGCTGCGAGAGTCAGGAACAGCGCGAGCATCAAACGCCGGTGCATTGGCATCCTCCTTCGCTGATCATTTTTGCTCAGGCGAAATGCGCGAACGCTTCGTCGAGGTGAGCGTCCCTACAGCAAAGATGCCGAGCATTCAAAGCAAACGCCCGGATCGACCAGCGATCCGGGCGCCCTGCGTGACGATTGCTCGTCAGCCCCCTTGGATGTCAGCGCCGGGAGTCCCCAGGCCGCGATCAGCTCCTTCCCCAGTCAGAAGCGTTCGCGACTGCCGCCGCACCCGAACCCGACTTAAGGTCGGCCAATCCGGGCAGCGATTGAGTAGGACCAGCCATGGTCCGCTGTCACGTCAGAAATTGACGCAAGTTGCTTTTCTGCGCCGCCTGTGTCGGTGACGCCACATCACGCGAGGCACGGCGGTCAGGTTGCGCGGCGGTTGCGGCGACCCTACAGCCCGCGCCATGCGCTGGTCCCGAGCATTCCTTCCCGTCCTCAAGGAGAGCCCCTCCGACGCCCAGATCGTCAGCCACAAGCTGATGCTCCGCGCCGGGCTCGTGCGGCAGACGGCCGCGGGTATCTACGCCTGGCTTCCACTCGGCTATCGTGTCCTGAAGAAGATCGAGCAGATTGTGCGCGAGGAGCAGGACCGCGCCGGCGCTCAGGAAATGCTGATGCCGACGCTGCAGTCGGCGGACTTGTGGCGGGAGAGCGGCCGGTACGACGCCTACGGGCCCGAGATGCTTCGAATCCGCGACCGCCACGAGCGTGAGATGCTCTACGGGCCGACCAACGAAGAGATGATCACGGCGCTCTTCCGCGACGAGGTGAAGAGCTACCGCGACCTGCCGCGAACGCTCTACCACATCCAGTGGAAATTCCGGGACGAGGTCCGCCCACGCTTCGGAGTCATGCGCGGCCGCGAGTTCCTGATGAAGGATGCGTACAGCTTCGACCTCGACGAAGCCGGGGCGCGTCAGAGCTATTACACGCAGATGCTCGCTTATCTCCGCACCTTCCAGCGGATGGGAATCCAGGCCGTGCCGATGAAAGCCGCGTCCGGGCCGATCGGCGGCGATCTAAGCCACGAGTTCATCGTCCTCGCACCGACGGGAGAGAGCGAGGTCTTCTACGACGCCGCCTACGAGGAGTTCGACTGGAGCCAGGCCGATCTTCGCTATGGCGACGAAGCCGGCCTTCAGGGCCTCTTCGACCGGGTCAACTCGACCTACGCCGCGACCGACGAGACCCACGACGTCGCGAAGTGGGAAGTCCTCCCCGCGGGCAAGCGGCGCACTGGACGCGGCATCGAGGTGGGACACATCTTCTACTTCGGTGACAAATATTCGGCGTCGATGGGCCTCAAGGTGTCGGGCCCCGACGGAAGTCCGGTGACGCCGATGATGGGCAGCTACGGTGTCGGCGTGTCCCGCCTCGTTGGCGCGATCATCGAAGCGAGCCACGACGAAGCCGGGATCGTCTGGCCGGAAGCCGTCGCCCCCTGGCGCGTCGGGATCGTCACCATGCGCGCCGACGACCAGCCGAGCGTCGCAGCAGCAGACGACCTCTACGCGAAGCTGTCGGCGGCGAAGGTCGAAACGCTCTACGACGACCGCGACGAGCGCGGCGGGGTCAAGCTCGGTTCGATGGACCTGATCGGCTTGCCGTGGCAGGTCATCGTCGGCCCGCGCGGGATCGCGAACGGCACCGTCGAGTTAAAGCGCCGTTCAACGGGGGAGCGCGAAGAGCTCAGCCCCGAAAGCGCACTGGCAAGGCTCACCGCATGATCCTCAACCGCGCCGAGCGCATGCTCGCCCGACGCTACCTCCTTCCCGGAAAAGGCGAGGGGTTCATCTTCCTCGTCGCGAGCATCAGCCTGATCGCGGTCGCGCTCGGCGTCGCCGCGCTGATCATCGTCATGAGCGTGATGAACGGCTTCCGCGCCGAGCTGTTCGACAAGATCGTTGGCCTCAACGGCCACGCCGTCGTGCAGGGATATGCGGGGCGGCTGCCTGATTGGCAGAACATCGCCGACACCGCGAAGAAGCAGCCAGGGGTGACCTCCGCGGTGCCGCTGATCGAAACGCCGCTGATGGGCACCGCCAACGGCCGCTTCGAAGGCGTGCTGGTCCGCGGCATGCGCGTCGACGACATCCGGGCCAACAAGACCATCACGTCGAACGTGCTTTCCGGCGACATCAAGTCGCTGAAGCCGGGCAGCGGTGAAGTTGCGGTCGGGTCGCGGCTCGCCGATGCGCTCGGCTTGTTCCCAGGTAGCCAGATCACGCTGTGGAACCCCGAAGGCCGCTCCACCGTGATGGGAACGGTGCCCCGCGAAGTCACGTACACCGTCGGCGCCGTGTTCGAGATCGGCGTCTACGATTACGACAAGGCCTTCGTCATCATGCCCATGCAGGACGCGCAGGAGCTGCTCCTGATGGGCGACCAGGTCGGCATGGTCGAAATCCAGACGAGCAACCCCGACCGCGTGCAGGAGATCATCGCGCCGCTCCAGAAGCTCGTCCAGGGCAAGGGGATCATCGTCGACTGGCGGCAGATGAACTCGGCTTTGTTCCAGGCGCTCGAGGTCGAGCGAGTGGCGATGTTCGTCGTTCTCTCGCTGATCGTCCTCGTCGCCGTGTTCAACATCCTCTCCTCGCTGATCATGCTGGTGCGTGCGAAGACCCGCGACATCGCGATCCTGCGTACGATGGGCGCGAGCAGGGGCGGGATGATGAAGGTTTTCGTCACCGTCGGCGTGACGATCGGCTCGCTCGGAATCGTCCTCGGTGCCATCCTCGGCGCCATCTTCCTCTATTTCCGCCAGGACGTCGTCGACGCGATCCAGGCAGTGACCGGCCAGAATCTGTGGGACCCGTCGGTTCGCTTTCTGACCGACCTTCCGGCGAAGCCGAACCCGGTCGAGATCGTCGCGATCATCCTGATTGCGCTCGTCCTGTCATTCCTCGCGACGCTCTATCCCGCCTTCAAGGCCGCGAGCACCGATCCAGTCCAGGTGCTGCGCTATGAGTGAACCGGTTCTCGCCACGCGCGGCCTGAAGCGCAGCTTCATCCAGGGCGACGTCACGATCGAAGTGCTGCGCGGCATCGACCTTGCAGTCCAGCCGGGCGAAATCGTCGCGCTGGTCGGACCGTCCGGCTCGGGCAAGTCGACCATGCTACAGGCGGTCGGACTGCTCGAAGGCGGGTTCGAGGGATCCATCCGGCTTCAGGGGGAGGAGGCGGCGGCCTTAGACGACGATGGCCGGACGCGGTTGCGGCGTGACCTTCTCGGCTTCGTCTACCAGTTTCACCACCTCCTGCCCGAGTTCAACGCCGTGGAGAATGTGGTTCTTCCCCAGCTAGTGCATGGCGCCGAGCCGGAGGCCGCGCGCGAACGCGCCGCCCAGCTTCTTGGCGCGCTCGGCCTGGCGCAGCGGCTTGACCATCGCCCGTCCAAGCTGTCGGGCGGTGAGCAGCAGCGCGTCGCGGTCGCCAGGGCGCTTGCCAACAAGCCACCGCTGGTGCTTGCCGACGAGCCGACGGGCAACCTCGACGAGCACACCGCCGACGCGGTCTTGACCGAATTCCTGAACCTCGTGCGAGGCGAGGGGAGCGCTGCGCTGGTGGCAACCCACAACGAACGCCTCGCCTCGAAGATGGACCGCGTGCTTCGGCTCCATGAAGGGCGCTTGGAAACGGCGCGTTGAGTGCATCCTCGCTGTCCGCGCTGCGTTCGAGCGTTCGAAGCTAGACGAGGGCTTTGCCGATGAACGCCCGTAATCCACCGCCGGAATGGCCAGTCGACGACGATCCGCCATCACGCGACGCGCGATCGCGCCGGCCCTCCGAGACAAAAATCGTCCGTGCGCGCGGCGGCGGCCTCAACTGGACGACCCTCGCGCTGATCGCCGGCCTCCTCATCCTCGTCGCGCTCGTCGCTTATTTCGCAACGAGCCGCAATCCGGACCAGGACAAGCTCACCGGCAGCGACGTCGCGAACGGCAATGCGACCGCCGCCGACCCGTCGAAGCTGTGCGCGAGCAAGTCGACGTACGACCTCATCAAGCGCGATATCTTCCGGAGAGCCGCGCAAGTCCGGGGGAGCGACCAGGCGACCTACGATAAGCTAGCGGCATACGCGTCGCTGCGAATGGAAAACCCGGTCATGGAGAGCCAGGATACGGCGAATAACGCGGTCAATTGCTCGGGATCGCTGGCAATCGACCTGCCGCCGGGTCTCGGCGTCGTCGGCGGCCGGCGGACGCTTAGCGCGGATGTGGATTACACGGTCCAGCCCGCCGCCGACGGCAGCGGCACGGTCGTCCTCCTGCGCAACGCGGATGCGATCATTACGCCGCTTGCAACCCTCGCGCGCGTGAGCGAGCCGGCACCCTCAACGGGCCTACCGCCAGCCGATGTGAACGAGGTGGCGCCGACAGAACCCGGGGCTTTGCCGCCAAATGAAGCTCAGCCGCCATCGGAACAAGGGCATCAGCAATCGTCGTCGAACGCGCGCCCAAGCTTCGATTGCGCGAACGCCCGGACGAAGGGTGAGATTGCCGTCTGCTCCGACTCCGGGCTTGCCGCCCTCGATCGCAACATGGCCGCCCAATATGGGCGGGCGATGGCAAGCGCATCTCCGGACGAGGCGGCGTTGCTGCGGCGGACGCGGGATCGCTTCCTTTCCTACCGCGATCATTGCCCGAGCCGGTCTTGCATCGGCGACGCCTATGTCGGGCGGATGCGGGAGATCCGCGACATCATGGAAGGCAACTGGCAACCGCGATAGCGGTGGATAAAGTCAGGCCGATTGCTTGTCGTTCGGGCGCGAAAGATTCCATAGTCGGTCCGTGACTCAAGCCTACGTCCCGCTCCGCGTCTTCTCGTCCTTCACCATGCTCGAAGGGGCGATGGAGCCCAAGACGATCGCCGAGCGGGCGGCGAAGCTCGGCTTCCCTGCCGTCGCCGTCACGGATCGCAACGGGCTTTACGGCGTGATGCCTTTCAGTGACGCCTGCATTGCTAAAGGCGTTCAGCCGATCGTCGGGACGATGCTCGCCGTATCGCGCCCGGCGGACATCGGGGGCGAGACGGCCATCGACTGGCTGGTCCTGCTGGCGAAAGACGGTCAGGGTTACGACAACCTCTGCAAGCTGGTCTCGGCGGCCCATCTCGACCGCCCCATCGAGCAGGAGCCGCATGTCAGACTGACCGCGCTCCAAGACCTGAATGAAGGTTTGATCGCGCTGACGGCCGGAGCTGAGGGCGCACTTGCGCGGCTGATCGCGGGCGGTCAGCAGCCCAAGGCCGAAGCCTATCTCGATCGTTTGCAGGCGCTGTTCCCCGGCCGTCTCTATGTCGAGATTTCGCGGCGCCATGACCCTCTCGAAGAGGCAGCAGAGGCCGCGCTGATCGACCTCGCTTACGCGCGCGACCTGCCGCTCGTCGCCACCAACCCCGCCGCTTACCTCGATCCTTCCTTCCACGCAGCGCACGATGCGATGCTGTGCATCGCAAGCTCGGCCTATGTCGAAAGCGCCGACCGGGCGACTTCGTCCGCCGATGCCTGGCTCAAGGATGGCGCGGCGTTAGAGGCCTTGTTCGCCGATCTGCCAGAAGCGCTCGCAAATACCGCGGTGATCGCCCAGCGCTGCGCCGTGGCCGCGCCGAAGCGCCGGCCGATTCTGCCGCGGCTCGGCGAGAACGAGGACGAGCAGTTGCGCGCCGACGCTCAAGCCGGGCTCGACTCGCGGCTTGCCGGACGGTCGGACGAGGACAAGGCGCGCTACCGCGAACGGCTCGATTACGAGCTCGAAATCATCACCGGCATGGGCTTCGCCGGTTACTTCCTGATCGTCGCCGACTTCATCAAATGGGCGAAGGCGAATGATATCCCGGTCGGACCGGGCCGCGGGTCGGGCGCGGGGTCGGTCGTCGCCTGGGCGCTGACGATCACGGATCTCGATCCGCTCGCGCTCGGCCTGCTGTTCG
>Ga0207657_10001279_pt1 | contig 26783 bp, 19 predicted proteins | sample KBSC33metaG_FD_184316 | JGI IMG/M metagenome (GOLD analysis project Ga0207657, IMG submission 184316) | Corn rhizosphere microbial communities from Kellogg Biological Station, Michigan, USA - KBS C3-3 metaG (SPAdes) (version 2) | ecosystem: Host-associated > Plants > Roots > Rhizosphere > Soil ... | reverse complement strand
CTCACGCGCGCGGACGCGCCGATCCGTTTGCGGAACGTGCTCGCCGGTCGTGGACAGACGTTTCATCCGAGCTGGCGGGCGTCCGCCGCACAGGCATTGCAGTCGAAAGCTTTCACAGCGGTCGCGGGCACGACCACCGAGCAGTGGCTGAGCGATCGGGTCAAAGAGCTGCAGGTCATCGCGGACGTGTCAACCGTCAGCAGCTACGCCGCGGGCATCAGCCAGCTGCTCGATCGACGATCCGACGTGCTGTTCGGCGAGCGCGCCATCCTCATCGACGCCGCTCGGCACCACCCCGCGGCACGCGACCTGGCGGTCGTCGAACGTCTGTTCACGTATGAACCGCTGGCGTTCGCGGTGGCGCGCGGCGACGAAGATTTCCGCCTGGCGGTCGACCGGGCCCTCAGCCGCTTCTACCGCTCCGGCGGGATCACCGGCGTCTACACCGACGCATTCGGCGAGCCGGACGAGAACGTGATCACGTTCTTCCGCTGGAACGCACTGCCGGAGTAGCGAGGCGAGCCGCGCATGATCGAGAGAACCACCAAGCGGTTGAGCCTCCGGGCTCTCGTCATCGACGATGAGCTCGGGACGCCGACGGCCGAGGGCCGGGCCGCGCACGCACTCGTGAGCGAGATGCAGGCCCGCGCCATCGAAGTGTTGGAAGCCACGTCCGCGGCGGACGGGACATCGGTCATCGTGTCGGACTCCGCCATTCACGCCATCCTGCTGGACTGGACGCTCGGCGGCGACGGCGGACACGCCAGCTCGCGAAGACTGCTCGAATTCGTGCGGTCCAGGAACGACAAGGTGCCCGTGTTCCTGATGGCCGAGCGCGGCGAGGCCTCCACCATTCCCGTAGAGGTGATGGGAATGGTCAACGAGTACATCTGGACATTGGAGGACACGGCGGCGTTTGTCGGCGGCCGCGTGGCGGCGGCGATGAACCGGTATCTGCACGTCATGCTGCCGCCGCTGGCGAGCGCCCTCATGAAGTTCACGCAAGAGTACGAGTACTCGTGGCACACCCCCGGCCACACCGGCGGCACGGCGTTCCTCAAGTCGCCGGTCGGGCGGATCTTCTTCGACTACTTCGGCGAGAACCTGCTCCGCTCCGACCTGTCGATCAGCGTCGGCGAGCTGGGCTCGCTGCTCGATCACAACGGCCCGATCGGCGCGCACGAGAAATACGCGGCACGCGTGTTCGGGGCCCATCGCACGTACTGCGTGACCAACGGCAGCTCCACATCGAATCGCATCATCTTCAATGCAGCCGTCGCGCGCGATCAGATCGCGCTGTGCGACCGCAACTGCCACAAGTCGATCGAGCACGGCCTGGTGCTCACGGGCGGCATCCCGACCTATTTCGTCCCGCTGCGCAACCGCTACGGGCTCATCGGCCCGATCGCGCCGGCGCGGCTGAAAAAGGACGCGATCACAAAGGCGATCGAAGACAACCCGCTCGTCGCGAAAGGCACCGAGACGCGGCCCGTCTACTCGGTCCTCACGAACTCGACGTACGACGGCCTCTGCTACAACGTCCGCCGCGTCGAAGAGCTGCTCGATCCGAGCGTCGATCGAATTCACTTCGACGAGGCGTGGTACGCCTACGCGCGCTTCAACGACATCTACCGCGACCGGTACGCGATGCACGGCGATCCGAAGGCGCACACGGGGCCCACCATCTTCGCCACGCACTCGACGCACAAGCTCCTCGCCGCGCTCTCGCAGGCGTCGTTCCTGCACATCAGGGACGGGCGGAGCCCGATTCCGCACGAACGCTTCAACGAGTCGTTCATGATGCACAGCTCGACGTCGCCCCTCTACCCGATCATCGTGTCGAACGACATCACGGCGGCGATGATGGACGGACCTGGCGGCCGCACGCTCACCGACGAATCGATCGCGGAGGCCGTGGTCTTCCGGCAGACGATGGCCAGGGTGCATCGAGAATTCGCGCGCAAGGGCGAGTGGTTCTTCGAGACCTGGAATGCGGACACGGTGACCGAGCGAGGCGAACGCGCGACCATCCCGTTCGAGGACGCGTCACCTGAATTCCTCTCGCGGGAGCCGGCGCCTTGGGTGCTGCATCCGGGAGATCGCTGGCACGGCTTCGGCGATCTCGAAGACGGCTATTGCATGCTCGACCCGATCAAGGTCTCGGTGGTGACGCCAGGCGTGTCCGACGCGGGTGGCCTCGAGATACGCGGTATCCCCGCCACGCTGGTGACGGCGTACCTCCACAATCGCGGCGTGGAAGTAGAGAAGACGACCGACTTCACGATCCTTTTCCTCTTCTCGATCGGCATCACGAAGGGGAAATGGGGCACCCTGCTCAACGTCCTCCTCGATTTCAAGCGCGACTACGACGCCAATGCCTCGCTCACCGAGGTGCTGCCGCATCTCGTCGCCGATCATCGCGACGCGTACACCGCCATGGGACTCCGCGAGCTGGCTGACGAGATGTTCGCGCAGCTCGAGGAGTCGCGTCAGACGCACTGGCTGGCGCAGGCCTTCTCGACGCTGCCAGCGCCGGCGATGACGCCGAACGCCGCGTATCAGCATCTCGTGCGAGGCAACGTCGAACGCGTATCGCTCGACCAACTGGCCGACCGCGTGCTCGCCACGAGCGTGGTCCCGTATCCGCCAGGCATTCCGATGCTGATGCCCGGCGAGTCGACGGGGCCGATCGACGGTCCCTACTTGAGCTACCTCCGCGCGCTCGCGTCATGGGATGCGCGCTTTCCCGGGTTTGGCCACGACACGCATGGAGTCGAAACCCGCAACGGCGCCTGTTACGTGCAGTGTGTCGGGACCCGCCCTTGAGGTGAACGCCGATGAGAGCTCTGACGATCCTGACGTTTCCCCCGTTGATGGCGATGTCGCTGCTTTCGCCGCCGCAAGCGCTCGCGCAAACCCCCGCGCCTGCGCCGGACCAAACCCCCGGTCCTCCGCCCGACCAGGTCGCCGGACAACCGCCGGACGCGCCCGGTCCAGAAACACCCGAGGAGCGTTCCCCGGGACTGCCGCCGCACGTCGAATGGACGTTCCATTTCAACGCCGGCTGGGGCTCCTTCGGCTTCGCAAATTCGTATTTCAACAACCCGAAAGGGGCGGAGCCAGAGAACCTCAGCGACCAGTGGTTCGAGGGCTTCGTCAAGCCGTCGCTCTCCGGCACGTACAAGCTCGCGTCCTCGAGCGAGTTCTACGGCAAGGTGAGCGTGGTTGGCGAGCGGACGTACGGATCCGCGCCGGAGCTCTATGGACCGGACGTGTCGTCGTTCAGCCCGGACGACGCCTACGTCGGATGGCAATCCGGGAATTCGGTCGGGTCGAGTGAGAACCTGATCGATGTGAGCGCCGGCCGCCTCCCGTTCCAACTCGGACACGGGATGCTCTTGTACGACGGCGCGGCCGAAGGCGGCAGCCGCGGCGGTTACTGGACGAACGCGCGCAAGGCGTTCGCGTTCGGGGCACTCGGACGCGTCAAGCCCGGACCTCACAAAATCGAGCTGTTCTATCTCGACAAGGACGACCTCAATGAGAACGATACCGGCACGCGTCTCTGGGGCGCGAACTACGAGCTCACCGGAAAGCAGACGACTGTCGGCCTGACCTACATGCACTTCTGGGCGCACCAGGACGTCAAACCCGGGCGCGATGGCCTCGACGTGTTCGACGTGCGCGCGGACAGTGCGCCCATTCCCGATGTGCCCGACCTGTCGTTCCAGTTCGAGTATGCCGCCGAGCGAAATGGGGACGTGCTCCACTCCAACGCGTGGAACCTGCTCGGCGCGTACGAGTTCAGCACGCTCCCGTGGAAGCCGAAGCTCTCCTACCGATATGCGTCCTTCGAGGGCGATAAACCGAACACGACGGCCAACGAAGCCTTCGACCCGCTGCTGCCCGGGTTCTCCGACTGGGGCTCCTGGTGGCAGGGCGAGATCGCGGGCGAGTACTTCCTGTCGAATTCCAACCTGCTGTCGCATCAGTTCCGCGCGCACGTTACACCGAACGACAAGATCGGCGGCGGGCTGATCTTCTACGACTTCCGGATCGACCAGCCGAGCAGCTACGGCCCGACCGTCACGGACGACCACGCCGCGTTCGAAGGCGATCTGTACGTTGACTGGAAGGCGACCAAGAACGTCATCGTGAGCGTCGTGGGAGCGTTCGCCGATCCCGGTACGGCCGTACAGCAGCTCACCGGCCGCACCAAGGTGTTCACCTACGGAATGCTCTACGTCGCCTACAGCTATTGAGACGCGGACCGAGGCCCGCGATCTGTCGAGGAGAACCGTCATGCCAACGCTCGGTGTTCACAGTGAAATCGGCACGCTGCGCACGGTGATGGTGTGCCGTCCGGGCATGGCGCATCAGCGGCTCACGCCCGGCAATCGCGCGGAGCTCCTGTTCGATGACGTGCTATGGGTGCACGAAGCCCAGAAGGATCACTACGACTTCGTGCTGAAGATGCGCGAGCGCGGCGTCGAGGTGCTCGAGCTGCACGACCTGCTCACCGAGACGCTTGCCGACCCCGCGGCGCGGGCCTGGGTGCTCGACCGCCGCGTCTCGGCCAACGACGTGGGACCCGGAACGGTGCCGCTCCTGCGGGCGTGGCTCGACGAGATGCCGGCCTCCAGGCTGGCCGAACATCTCATCGGCGGCATCGCGATTCTCGATCTGCCGCAGTCGGAGCGGGCGTCGATGCTGCGCGACGCGTTCGACGGCACCGATTTCCTGATCCCGCCGCTGCCGAACACGCTCTTCCAGCGCGATCCCTCGTCCTGGATCTACAACGGCGTCACGGTCAATCCGATGTACTGGCCGGCACGCAAGCCCGAGACGCTGCTCCAGCGCGCCATCTACAAGTTCCACCCTCGCTTCAAAGACGCCGATTTCACGATCTGGTGGGGCGACTGCGATGAGGGCTTTGGCGCGTCGACGCTCGAAGGCGGCGACGTGATGCCGATCGGCAAGGGGCTCGTCCTCATCGGCATGGGCGAGCGGACGACGCGACAGGCCGTCTATCAGGTCGCCTCCCAGCTCTTCGCGCACGGAGGCGCGACGCGCGTCATCGCGTGCCTGATGCCTAAGAGCCGCGCCGCCATGCACCTCGATACCGTATTCACCTTCTGCGACCGCGATCTGTGCACGTCGTTTCCCGAGGTCGCCGATCAGGTCCGCTGCTACAGCGCGAGGCCGGACGGCAGCGGCGGCGTCGAGGTTCACGCCGATACCGGACATCTCTTCGACGTGGTCAAGGACGCGCTGGGCCTCAAGACGCTGCGGGTCATCCAAACCGGTGGCAACGCCTGGGAAGCGCTGCGGGAGCAATGGGACGACGGTAACAACGTCGTCGCTCTCTCGCCGGGCGTCGTCGTCGGCTACGACCGCAACACGTACACGAACACCTTGCTGCGCAAGGCGGGCGTCGAGGTCATCACCGTGCGCGGGTCGGAACTGGGACGCGGCCGAGGGGGCGGGCACTGCATGACGTGTCCGATCGCGCGCGACGCCGCGTACTGACGAACGCATTCGACCGGGAGATCATCATGAGCTTCAATCTGCGCAACCGCTCGCTGCTGGCCGTACAGGACTTCACGCAGCGCGAATTCCGTTACGTGCTCGATCTCGCGCGCGATCTCAAGCGCGCCAAGTACGCGCGCACCGAGCAGAAGCACCTGGTCGACAAGGAAATCTGCCTGATCTTCGAGAAAACATCGACGCGCACGCGCTGCTCCTTCGAGGTCGCCTGCTACGATCAGGGCGCCCACGTCACCTATCTCGATCCCGCCGGTTCGCAGATCGGCCACAAGGAATCGTTCAAGGACACGGCGCGTGTGCTCGGGCGGATGTACGACGCGATCGAGTACCGCGGCGCCAGCCAGGAAGGCGTCGCCGAGCTGGCGGAGTGGGCGGGCGTTCCCGTCTTCAACGGCCTGACGGCCGAATACCATCCGACGCAGATGCTCGCCGATGTCATGACGATGCGCGAGCACAGCGCCAAGCCGATCCATCAGATCAAGTACGCGTTCATGGGCGACACGCGCAACAACATGGGACACTCGCTGATGATCGTCGGCTGTCTGATGGGGATGGACGTGCGTCTGTGCGGACCGAAGACGCTGTGGCCGTCAGAGGAGTACGTCGCCATCGCGCGCCGGCTGCAGCAGCAATCCGGCGCGACGCTCACGATCACGGAGGACCCGGAAGAAGGAGTCGCCGGGGCCGACTTCATCCACACCGACGTCTGGGTGTCGATGGGCGAACCCAAGGAGGTATGGAAGGAGCGCATCGACCTGCTCCGCCGGTATCAGGTCAACGCGGATCTGATGAAGGCCAGCAAAAACCCGCAGGTCAGGTTCATGCACTGCCTGCCCGCATTCCACGACACGGAGACCACCCTCGGCAAGCAGATCGCCGACACCTACGGACTGAAGAATGGCCTCGAGGTGACCGGCGATGTCTTCGAGTCTGAGAGCAACCTGGCGTTCGAGCAGGCGGAGAATCGCATGCACACCATCAAGGCGATTCTCGTCGCCACATTGGGAGACTGACATGCTTGTCGTGACCGCCCTTGGAGGAAACGCGTTGCTGCGCCGCGGCGAACCGATGACCGCGGAGAACCAGCGCAAGAACGTCCGCATCGCCGCTGAAGCGCTGGCCCCCATCGCCGCGGAGCATCAGCTGGTCGTGGGTCACGGCAACGGGCCGCAGGTCGGCCTGCTCGCGCTGCAGGGCGCGGCGTATGAGAAGGTGCAGACATACCCGCTCGACGTGCTCGGTGCGGAGACTGAAGGGATGATCGGCTACATGATCGAGCAGGAGCTCGGCAACCTGCTGCCGTTCGAGCGTCCCTTCGCCACGTTGCTGACGATGATCGAAGTCGATCCGGGGGATCCGGCGTTCAACAACCCGACCAAGTTCATTGGACCGGTTTACGACGTCGCGGAAGCCCATCGTCTGGCGGAAGAAAAGGGATGGATCTTCAAGCCGGATGGCGAGAAGTTGCGCCGCGTGGTGGCATCGCCGGAGCCGAAGCGCATTTTCGAGCTGCGTCCGATCAAGTGGCTGCTCGAGCGCAACACGATCGTGATCGCCGCCGGCGGCGGCGGAATCCCGACGATGTACGAGCCTGGGAAGCATCGCATGCTGGCTGGCATCGAGTGCGTCATCGACAAAGATCTCGCGTCGGAGCTGCTGGCGCAGGAGCTCGACGCCGATCTGTTCGTGCTGCTGACCGACGCGGAAGCGGTGTACGTCGACTGGGGCACACCGGCGCAAAGACAAATCCGACGCGCCTCCCCTGACGCGCTCATGGCGATGCCGTTCGCCAGTGGTTCGATGGGGCCGAAGGTCGACGCGGCCTGCCGGTTCGCCGCGGCGACGGGGCGATCAGCGGCGATCGGCGCGCTCGGGGATCTCGATCGAATCATCGCCGGCGAGGCCGGCACGACGATTTCGTCGAAGGAATCCGGCATTGTCTACGGTGGGTGAACCGCGCGCGGAGCCCGAAGGGCCGCGTGCACCGGAGATCACGAAGAGCCTGGGCGTCGCCGCGTGCACGGCGATCGTGCTCGGCAACATGGTGGGATCCGGATTCTATCTGTCGCCATCGGCGGTGGCGCCTTACGGCCAGCTCGCGATCCTCGCCTGGATCGTCATGGGCATCGGCGCCGTGTGTCTCGGCCTGACCTTCGCGCGCCTGGCCCGCATGACCCCCGCAACCGGCGGCCCCTACGCGTATACGAGGGCGGCCTACGGCGACTTCGCCGGCTTCCTGGTAGCGTGGGGCTACTGGATTTCGATCTGGGCATCGCTCCCCGTGATCGCGGTGGCTTTCACAGGATCGTTCCTGAAGCTAATGCCCTCGATGCAGGGAAACCGGCCGATCGCCGTGGCAATCACGCTGGGCGCGATTTGGCTGATCGCGTTGTTGAATCTTCGCGGCGTGAAGGAGGCGGGCATCTTCGCCGAGGTCACCACGTACACGAAGCTCGTGCCGTTTGCGGCCATCGCGATCGTGGGCTTGCTGTTCATTCGGCGCGATTTCCTGAGCGACTTCAATCCGAGCGGCCAATCGCTGCTCGACTCGAGCGCGGCGCTGGCGCCGCTCACCATGTTCGCGTATCTCGGCCTCGAGTCGGCGACGGTGCCCGCCGGCGACGTGCGCGATCCCGAGCGGACGATTCCCCGTTCCACGATGCTCGGGATTCTGATGGCCGCGCTGCTCTACGTGCTGGGCACGACCGTCGTCATGGGCGTCGTGCCGCGCGAGCAGCTCGTCGGGTCGACGGCGCCGTTTGCCGACGCGGCCCGGCTGATGTGGGGATCGTGGGCCGCCACCGTCATCGCGTTCGCGGTGATGCTGTCATCGCTCGGCGCGCTCAACGGCTGGACGCTGATGATGGGGCAGGTGCCGATGGCCGCGGCGGACGATCGGGTGTTCCCCGCGGTGTTCGGCCACCTCTCCTCGCGAGGCGTGCCTGCGATAGGCATCATGATCTCGGCGGCGCTCGCGACGGTGTTGGTGCTCGTCCAGACGGCTGGGACATCCAAGTTCGCGGTCATCTACGATCTCATCGTCAGCTTGAGCACGATGGCCGCCGTCATCCCGTACGTGTTTTGCTCGCTGGCGCCCGGACTGATCGCCGGCCCGCCCGGAAGCGCGCGGCCGCGCATCACGATCGTCGAGATCGTGGCGTTCGTGTTCGCGCTCTTCACCGTGTACGGGTGCGGCCCCGAGCCGGTCCTGTACGGGTTGATGCTCCTTCTATTGGGGCTTCCGGTCTACGCCTGGCAGCGCCGCGAGCGCATGAGCACGGCGGCGACCACCCACTAGCCGGTCATCGTCCCGACCATCGCGGGCTCAGCCACAACACTTGCCACGCCACGGCGACCGTCGAGAAATTCGTTCCGGTCCGCGCGACCAACCCCGATCCGTACGCCACCTTGACGGAGTACCGGTTGCCAACTGGAAGCGAGACCGTGACGCCCAGCCTCGTGTTGTTCAGGTTCGTCGAGGCGTTCCCGTCATCGACGCGTGAGCTTCCGCCTCTGTACCACGTGCCGTCGGCGGCGATCCACAGGCGAGGTCGGAACGTGTAGCTCGCGTGACCTTGAATCGCGAGCACCGGCGTTTGGGTCCGGGTGCTGCCGCCCGGGTAGAAGTTCGAGTTCGACGTGTAGAACCACGCGCCGAGGTACGCGTCCAGTTCCCACCGGCCTTTTGGAACCACGACGCCCATTTCCGGCTTGAACGACCATCGGTTGGTGCCGAGGTTGATCAGCTTCGTGTCGAAATATTGGCCGGCTGGCGCCGTCACGAGCAGGCTCACGCCCACGATCGTGCGGCGCCGCGCCGCCGCGAACTCTGACGGCGGCATCGCCGGATTGCCCCGCAGGTTCACCGACAACTTGATTCGCGCATCAGCCAGCCCGGATCGATGTATCTCCGACTGCTGCTCGAGGACCCGTCCGGTGACGTCCGCCAGCGCGTACGGGATCGCCGCTGTGACGATCGCGAGGTCGCCGAACAAGTTGAATGAGTGACCGACGGCGATGACCAGACCCTGGACATCCGCTTTCACGTCGCTGATCGGCAGCGTGGGATCGAAAACGATGTCGCCGGTTGACCAGCTGTAGCTCGTCACCAGGAAATTCGCGCCGACCGGCGACGCGGAATAGGCCCGTGGCTCCATCTCCTGTGCGGAGGCATTCGCGACCACCAGAACACCACACATCAGGATGGCAGCGGCCGTCCGGGGCGACCACCCGGTCCATGGACTCATTGGCCATCCGTCATCCGTTGAGATGTCTCCACAGGACCACGACCGAGCGGGGACCGACGTGATAGGCGCGCGGATCGTCGACCGCTTCCGCCGTTCGCCACGGGACGATGTCCTCCGGCGATTCGCGTGAGGTGTCGATCCACCGCCGCCACGTTTCGCGATCGGGCTCGCTTGGCAGCTGGAAGTCGAGCGCTTCCCAAAACGCGTTCGTGATCAGGTGCAGTTCGAGGCCTTCGCCCCGCATCTCGGCGCCGAACGCCAGGCTGTGCGACTGTGGACTCCAATCCGGCTGGAGCAGCTTCACGCCGTGCCACGCGGTTTTCGCCCGGTGCAGCATGTCGGTGAGACTGACGCGCTCGTGCGCCGTGGTGCGCTGCGTCCGGCGCGCGGCGAGAAGGCTCACGAACCGCAGGACGTCGGCGTGCGTGTCGACGAGCCTCCAGTCGAACCAGTTGCTCTCGTGGTCGTAGCAGTAGGCGTTGTTGTTGCCGTCCTGCGTGCGGCGCACCTCGTCGCCCATGAGAATCATCGGGACGCCGAGCGACAGCATCGTCACCGTCAGCAGATTCTTCACCTGACGATTGCGCAGCCGCTCGATCTCCGGGTCGTTCGTTGGCCCCTCGACGCCGCAGTTCCAGCTGCGGTTGTCGTCCGCGCCGTCGCGGTTCTGCTCACCGTTGGCTTCGTTGTGCTTCTGGTTGTACGACACGAGATCGTTCAGGGTGAAGCCGTCGTGGCACGTGACGAAGTTCACGCTGGCTTCGGCTTCGCGCAGCTTGTGGCCGTAGACCTCCGGACTGCCCAGCAGTCCGTCGGCCAACCGCGTCACCATGCCCTCGTCTCCCCGGAAGAAGCTGCGCACATCGTCGCGGAAGCGTCCGTTCCACTCCTTCCAGGCGTCGCCGATGAAGTTTCCGACCTGATAGAGACCGGCGGCGTCCCAGGCCTCCGCAATCAGTTTCGTGCCGGCGAGCGCCGGCTCCGACTCGATGTCCCACAACACGGTCGGATGCGGCATCGGTACACCCGACGGATCGCGCGAGAGTATCGATGCGAGGTCGAAGCGGAAGCCGTCGACGTGCATCTCGTCCACCCAGTACCGCAGGCTGTCGACGATGAGCCGCCGCACAATCGGATGGTTCGCATTGAGGGTGTTGCCGCAGCCGCTGTAGTTGGCGTAGTGCGACGGGTCTGGCCCGAGGATGTAGTACGCGCGATTGTCCAGGCCGCGGAAGCAGATCGTCGGTCCCTTGTCGTCGTCTTCCGCCGTGTGGTTGAACACCACGTCGAGAATCACTTCGATGCCCGCGCGATGCAGCGCCTTCACCATGTCGCGGAATTCGTCGACAGGGCCGACCGGATCCTGGCGCGAGCTGTATGCCTGATGCGGCGCGAAGAACGATACGGGCGAGTAGCCCCAATAGTTGACGCGTCCTTGACCTGGCGGTACCGATTGGGCGTCGAATTGGAAGACGGGCAGCAGCTCCACGGCGGTCACACCGAGCTGCTGCAGGTACGGCGTCTTCTCTATCAGCCCGGCATACGTGCCGCGGGTGTGCGGCGACACGCCAGAGCTCGGGTGCGCCGTCGCCCCCCGGACGTGCATCTCGTACACGAGCGTCCGCGACGATGGGGTGTGGAGAGGCCGGTCGTCCTCCCAGTCGTAGGCGGATGGGTCCACCACGACACTCTTCATCGCCTTCGCCGCGGCGGCGTTTCCTCTCCTGGAGACCGCCTGCCGGTCGTAGCCGTTCGGCACGACTGCGGCGCGCCCGTACGGATCGAGCAGGATCTTCTCGGCATCGAACCGGTTGCCAGCCGCGGGGTCGAACGGCCCCGACGCGCGGAACGCGTAGATCTGCCCCGCTCTCACGCCGGGCACGAACACGTGCCAGTAGTGATACTGCCGGTTGATCGCCGCATCGATCGGAATCGCCCGCGCAGGCCGCGCGTCATCCTCCCGATCGAAGAGGAGCAGATCGATGCCCGTCGCATGCTTCGAGAAGATGCTGAAGTTCACGCCGCTCGGCGTGACGGTGGCGCCGAGGGGCGCCGGGGATCCTTCCGTGATTGGCGGCACCGGGGCTCCGCGCTCGGCGCGCGACGGCTCAGACGTGAGTGTGCTCTTCATGTTCTCTCACTTCAACAGCGGGACGACGCAGACCCGCTTTCCCGAGTTCGAGCCACGTGCTCGCGTCGGTTTTGCCGAACAGGTTGATGAGGGGGGCGACGAGCCCGGTCCAGCCGGTCTGATGGCTCGCCCCGAGACCGGCGCCGTTGTCGCCGTGAAAGTACTCGTAGAACAGGATGTGATCCCGCCAATTCGGATCGGTCTGGAAGATCTCGGTGCCGCCATACACCGGGCGGCGGCCGTGCTCGTCGCGCAGGAAGATTCGAATGAGCCGCGAGGCGAGCTCGTCGGCGATCTCGAACAGATTCATCCAGCGTCCGGAGCCGGTCGGACACTCCGCCCTGAACGTGTCGCCGTAGTACATGTAGAACTGCAGCAGGGCACGGATGAGGAGCACGTTCATCGGCATCCAGATCGGTCCCCGCCAGTTCGAGTTGCCGCCGAACATCCCGCTGTCGGATTCGCTCGGGAGGTACTGCACGCGATATTCCCTGCCACCCACGTCGAACGTGTACGGATGGTGATCGTGAACGCGTGACAGCGCGCGGATGCCGTACGGACTCAGGAACTCCTGCTCATCGAGCATCTTCTCGAGGATCCGCCGCAGGCGCTCCTCGTTGACCACCGCGAGGATGCCGCGATTGCCGTAGCCGAACGCGCCCTCGCCCGTGTGATGAATGCCGCGCATCAGCTCCGGCGTGCGGCGGACGCGCTCCCGGAAGTGCGCTTCGATCTTTGGCACGCGCTCGCGCTGCCAGGGTTCGACGACGGTGGTGGCGCACAGCGGCAGCAGTCCGACCAGCGATCGCACTTTGAGCCGTGTGGCCGACCCGTTCGGCAGGCGCAGGACGTCGTAGTAGAAGCCGTCCTCTTCGTCCCACATGCCGGTGCGTCCCACCCGGTTGAGGGCGTTGCCGATGGCGAGAAAGTGATCGACGAACTTCACCGCCATGTCCTCGAACGTCCGGTCCTCCGACGCGATCTCGACGGCGATCTCGAGCATGTTCTGGCAGAAGAGCGCCATCCACGCCGTGCCGTCCGCCTGCTCGAGGTACCCGCCGGTCGGCAGCGGCGACGAACGATCGAAGACGCCGATGTTGTCGAGGCCGAGAAAACCGCCCTCGAACACGTTCTTGCCGTGCCGATCCTTGCGGTTGATCCACCACGTGAAGTTCGCGAGGAGCTTGACGAACGATCGCTTCAGGAAGTCGACGTCGCCCTGGCCGCGAGTCGCCTGCTCGATCCGGTGCAGGAAGATCGTCGCCCAGGCGTGCACGGGCGGGTTGACGTCGGAGAAGTTCCACTCATAGGCGGGGATCTGCCCGCTCGGATGCAGATACATCTCGCGCAGCATCATCTCGAGCTGGGACTTGGCGAAATCGACGTCGACCGTCGACAACGCGACGGCGTGGAACGCCAGATCCCATGCCGCGTACCAGGGGTATTCCCATTTATCCGGCATGGAGATCACATCGGCGTTGACCATGTGCCCCCATTCGTTGTTCCTGGGCAGCAGGCCTTCCGACAACCCGAACGGCTCGACGCCGTGCTGGCCGAGCCAGCGGCTCGCGTCCAGGTAGTAGTACTGCTTGCTCCACAACATGCCGGCGAGCGCCTGGCGCATGACGTTCGCCTGGTCGGCATTCGCCGACGCGGGAACGATCGAGCGGTAGAACTCGTCGGCCTCGCGCGCCCGCGTCTCGAATACACGATCGAAATCGGCAAACGGCGCGTCGGCGTCGGCTGGCCGCTTGTCCGACAGGCGGAGGCGCCAGACAGCCGTCTGGCCGGCGTCGATCTCGGCCTGGCCATAGGCGGACGCTTTCGTGCCGGCGTGCTCTGCGGCGACGGCGTCGGTGCGGCCGTGGACGACGAAGTCGTTGATGCCGTCCTTGACGGCCGCCGTGGCGTTCGGCTTCCCGAACACGCGCTCGGTGTTCGTTTCATTCTCGGTGAAGAGGAGCGGCAGGTCGCCGTCGACGTACAGCCAACGACGGCCGAGGTCGTCGTGCGTCGCGCCAATCGCTTTGGTCCCCTTCGCGCTGTCGACTTCGCGCAGCGAAGGCTTCGACGCAGCCGCGCCGTGCCACGTGTTGCGGAACCACAGCGTGGGCAGCACGTGAAATGACGCAGCAACCGCGCCCCGGTTGGTTGCGCTGATGCGGATGAGGATGTCTTCGGGCGACGCTTTCGCGTACTCCACCTGCACGTCGAAGTACTTGCCGTCGGCGAACACGCCGGTATCGAGGAGCTCGTACTCGAACTCGGTGCGCGAACGCTGGTGGTTCGTCTCGACCAGCGCGAGATAGGGAAACGCCCGCTGCGGGTACTTGTAGAGCCACTTCATGTAGGAGTGGGTCGGGGTCGAATCGAGGTAGAAGTAGTACTCCTTGACGTCTTCGCCGTGGTTGCCTTCGGCATTGGTCAAGCCGAAGAGGCGCTCCTTGAGAATCGGATCCTGGCCGTTCCAGAGGGCGAGCGCGAAACAGAGCTGCTGCTGGTCGTCGGAAATACCGGCCAGTCCATCCTCGCCCCACTGGTACGCGCGCGACCTCGCCTGATCGTGGGTGAAATACGCCCACGCGTTGCCGTCGACGCTGTAGTCCTCGCGGACGGTGCCCCACTGACGCTCGCTCAGATACGGCCCCCACTTCCGCCACGGCGCGCCAGCGCGGGTGGCGTCGAGACGCTTCCGCTCCTCATGGTTCTCGACGTTATGACTTTTCTTTGTTCCATTCATGATGTTCTCCGGTTGCACACCGGCGCAGGTCGTCGATTCAGTGAGGTTGGTTGCGTGTCCGTGCGCCAGCCGCTTCGCTCACCTCGAAGCCGCCAGTGGATTGCCATGGAGCGCGTTCGAAATGTCCGCAATCGCCTTCTGCGCGCGGACGCTGTTGCCCGCCTCGTCGAGCGGCGGCGAGATGACCGCGATGCCGAACTTGCCCGGCGACACCGCGATGATGCCTCCGCCGACGCCGCTCTTGGCCGGCAGACCAGTGTGGTACAGCCACTTGCCGGAATCGTCGTACAGGCCGGCGGTCGCCATGACGGCGAGCACCGGCGCGACTTTCGGCGGGTCCAGCACCTGCTTGCCGGTCACCGGATTCTTGCCGCTGTTGGCGAGCGTCGCCGCCATCGTCGCGAGATCCTTCGCGTTGACGCCGATCGAGCATTGACGCGTGTAGAGATCGACCGCCTGGCGCCAGTCGGTCTTGATGTAGCCGTACGCGAACATCAGCGCGCCGATCGCCTGGTTGCGCTCGTTCGAATCCGACTCGGACTTGTAAACGTCCTCGAGGACCCGGAGCGGGCGTCCCGCGGAATCGCTCTCGATGCCGAGGAGCTTCGCCCACACGGCGTCGGCGGTCGGCCCCGTCACCATGCTCGTGGCCGAAATGGCGCCCGCGTTGACGAGTGCGTTCATCTCGGGTGCGCCGCTGCCGGCGACGGTGCGCACCGCCTCCACGGCGATGATCGAGTTGAAGCGAGCGCCGGTCGCATCGACGCCGATCCGTTTCTCGATCGAGTCGATGCCCTGCTCCTGAATCACCTGAGCCATCGTGAAGACCTTGGAGATGGACTGGATCGACACCTCCGTCGCGACGTCGCCCGCCGTGTAGATCTTGCCGTCGGTCGTCACGAGAGCGATGCCGAACAGATGCGGATCGACGCGGGCGAGGGCCGGAATGTAATCGGCGTTCTTGCCTTCGTCGAGCGCCTTGTATTTGTTGTAGGCGGCATCGACCGCCGCCTGAAAGCCGGTCTGCGCGGAGACCGACAGCGTCGCGGCGGCCACCGCCGCGGCGATCGCGGTCCACCACCCCCGTCCGCCGCCGCGCACGCGTCGAGCCATCACTCGCCTCCTGCGTTTGCCGAGACGCTGTTCGAACAAACTGGAACTCTCATCGAGCGCTGTCCTTCACGTTGGCCTGTTCCCACGCGCGCACCCTGCGCCTGGCCGTGTCGAAGAGGCGCTCGTAATTCGTCTTCCGGAATCTCTCGCTCGCGTCCGGCGTGAGGCGGGCGAGCAGCGGCGCGTACATCGCGTAGACCTTCAGGTATTTGCCCTGTTCGGTCGGCGCGACTTCGTCGGTGCCGAACAGGAAGCGGTCCGGGTGGCGGTTGATCAAGTCAGCGGTCGCCTCGAGCGACTCCTTCGTCGCGATGATGTACTTGGCTGTTTCATCCCAGGAGAGATCGATGTTCAGATTTGCCAGCGCCGGATTGGACAGCGCCTTGTCGATGATCTCGATCTGGCCGATACCCGTCGGGCTCTCGTACGCGGCGCTGACGCGATCCTTGAGCGGGCTGACCACCCTGCCTACCCCTGCGTGCGCCCAGATGATCGTGGTCTTGGGATGACGCAGCAGGAGATCTCTGAGTTGAACGACTTGATACGGTTCCTGTCCTGGCTTCGGAAACGGCATGTCGATGTCGTTGTGCAGAATGACGACGAGTCCGACGTCACCCGCGACGTCGAGGATGCGATCGAGCGCCCGATTCAGCAGGCTGGCCGTCTCGCCGGCGACCTTCGAGGAGACGAACTCTTTGTGGATGGTGAACTCGCCGATGCCGGAGAACACGCCGGGAAAGGTCCTCAGGACGCGAAGGATGTGATCGGCGGCGTACATGTCGGTCGGATTGAAGCCGGTGATCATCGGGTCGAAACGCGCCTGCTCGGCCGCCGTCAACGACTTGTACGCCATGGCGATGGACGCGTCGGTGAACGAGTAGTAGTAGAGCGGTGCGTCGGTCTGCAGGTAATAGGTGGGCGCGAAGTCGCCCGTGTTGGCGTACGACCACTGCTGCTGCAGTGGGATGCCGAAGAGCGCGACGCGCCCGACTCTCGTGCCCATCACCTTCAGGAAGTCGCGGATGTCGGTTCCTTCCTGGATGTAGTTGGTCAGGTGCAGATGCGAGTCGTTGACCTCGACGCCGCCGGGCGGCTGCGCCGCGCGCCCGGCCGCCGGTACGACGCCCCACGCCACGAACGCCGCGGTCATCGCCATCGTCACAGCAAACGCCCCTCGCACGAGGGACTGAGGTGTCATGTGCTGCTCCCACCGAGGCCGTCGACGTTTCTCAGAAGTTCATCTCCAGGTTCACATGGAAGATCGGGCCGTTCGCGCCGACCGGCATCGGATACGCGGTGTATCCAACCGGGCTCCTGCGCACATAAATCCACTCACCGTTGAGCCGCAGGCCGCGTTCCTGCATGAAGTACCAATTGGCGCCGCCGCGCACTTCCCACGGGTCGCCGTAGGTGCCGAAGATCTGCGAGCCGCTGAAATACGCCTGAACCTGCTTGGGCACGAGCATCGCCGACGACTGCAGCTGGTAGCCGTAGTCGTCGATCGGAGCGATGCCGCCCGTGTTCACGCCCGTGAAGTTGTTCAAGTGGCGCCAGTACACCTCGCCTTCGAGCGAGCGGCCCTTGTGCTTGATGCCCGCGTCGACGCTCACCATCTGGTAGGTGACCTCGTCGACCGAAATGCCCTGACCGAATAGATCCGGCGTGAAGACGATGCTGCCGTCCGTCAATCGAATCTGCGTATTCTCGATTCCCTCGGTGCCCGGCTGACTCTGCTTGCTTTCATCGCTGCGCGTGTAATGGACGCCGACCCTGGTCGCGAACTTTTCATGCTCGTCGAAATCGCCGAATGTCCCGAAGAGACCGAACTCGCCCGTCGCAGGCAGCCACTGCACCGAGTACGACTGCGTGTTCAGCTTGTTGTTCAGCTGAGCGGCGCTCACGCCGAGCGTGCTCAGGTTGTTGGCGATCATCGCCATGTACTTGAGGGTCGTCGTGATCTCGCCTTTCAACCAGACGCCTGATGTGTACGACCCTCGGAAGAATTCGTCCGCCATCAGCCGATCGTCGACGCCAAGCCAGTACGGGAACTGGCCCTCGGTGCTCCGCACGGAGGGCAGCGAGGTGATGCCGGCCCCGACCGCGACGGATCGAGTGAAGCTGTAGGTCAGGTTTCCGGCGCCGACCACCTGCGCGCCGAGCCCCTGCGAGGTGTTGGCGGACCACACATAGAGGTAGTAGCGGAACTTCGGCGTCAGGAACCATCCCGAGAACGGCGCGAAGAACTTCTGCAGTTGGATGTCCTGGCGCTGCTGAACGCTCTTGGTGTTGCCGAAGAAGTCGACGTGACTCGCATCCAGACTTCGCTGGTTCAAGTAGCGGGCGTAGCTGAAAAGCCGGAAGTAGATCTGACCCTGCTCGCCGTCGTACAGCAGAAACCCGACATTCGGAATGTGCTCGAACGGCTTGCGCTTCTCCTGCGGCTTCTGCTGTTCCTGCGGTGCGGACGGTGGACCGACGACGAATTCGCCGCTGCAGCCGTCCGCCACCCAGACGCCCATGTCGTCGTATCCCCACGTCTTGCCGAGAAGACAGGGCGCACTCCCCGTCGACCGCACGAGCGCGACGCCCGCCGACGTGTCCGCCCCGCAGTGCTCCCGCTGACCTGACGTAGACGAGCAGGTCACGTGCGGCGGCTGGGCGGCCGCCGCGGCCGCCCCCTCCTGCGACGGTGTTTGCGCTCGGCACGTCACGGATACGGCGAGCGCCATGGTGAGCGCGGCAGCCGCACGTTGACGGGGCGAGCTCACACATCGCACGGGGAGTCCCAGGCAGTTCGCGTGCCATGGCGCGCGGAAACCTGGAACGCGGCACCGGCGCCGCATGGCGAGCATCGTGAGGTTTTGAGTGATGGGCCTGACGACACGAAACATACCGGCAGCCGGAGCCGCTCCGAAATCTCGGAGGGCGACGAGCGGTCAATTCAGGAAGCACGCTCGCTGTCGATCGTTCGTGCGCGGCTCACACTTTGCACGATGGGAGGCGAGCGTTTTTCTGAAAGGTACCGAACGATGACGCCACGCTTTGTTCTTTCACTGGCGCTGGTCCTGGCCAGCGCGGGCAGCGCACTCGCGCAGGATGTGCGCTACAACTTCGACAAGTCAGCCGACTTCGGGGCGTTCAAGACCTACAAGTGGGTCACGATCAAGGGGGCGAATCAGCTCTCCGATCTGGCCGACCGGCAGGTCAAGGCCGCGGTCGACGCCGAGCTCGCCACGAAGGGGCTCACCAAGTCCGAGTCCGACACCGCCGATTTGTACGTCGGCTATCAGGCCGGCGTTGGGCAGGAGAAGGAGTACACGTCGTTCGACACCGGGTGGGGCTACGGACCCGGGTACGGGCACGGGTGGTACGGCGGGGGCGGAGGGATGACGAGCGGACAGACGTCGACGATCTACGTTGGACAGCTCGCCTTGGACATGTACGCGACATCGCCTCACACGCTCGTCTGGCGCGGCGTCGCGAGCAAGACGCTCGATCCGGAGGCGAAGCCTGAAAAGCAGGAGAAGAACCTGCGGAAGGCGATCACGAAGCTGCTCAAGAATTATCCGCCGCAACAGAAGAAGTGATCGGCTGGTGCCGGTCACTCCACCTTCAGCACCGCGACAAGCGGCGACCGCTGATCCCCGATTCGCGCCCTGACGAACACGAGTCCCTGGCAGGCTTTGCGTCCGACGACCCGGATGCTGTTGGCTTCGGCGAGGGTCGTGTCGACCAGGACGCAATTGGACGAGTTCTCGTGATCGCCGAACACCTCAAAGCGCGCGACCGCCGCGTTCTGCACGCTGAAGATTTGTGCAGCGCCGACTTTGATGGTCGCCGCGTCGGGCATGATGATCGGCGACGGCGCCAGCATCCCCGAGGACGGCGACCCGCCGGCGCACGCGAGCGCGAACAGAGACGCGAGGGTGACTGGCCCGAGCGCCTGTGCGCGGACATCCCTTCGCGAAAATCCACGCATGGTCCGCCTCCCTCGCGACGTCATGCAGATCGAACGCCACACGCAAAGCGGCTCCCGCCTCCACGAGTTGTTCGGAGATGTGACCTCAGAGCTCCGCCGAGCGGAGATCACCTCCGGAATACCGGAGTCTGCCTCGGGGCCTTGCGAGCATCCGTTACGACTGGCCGGCGATCTTTGCGGCGGCAGCGAACACGTGCTGGCACACGGCCTGCAGCCCGTCATTCGTTACCCACTGCCGGCCTCCGGACGGAGGCCCACATGACGTGCGGATCAATTCATGAGGAGTGACATGTCGAATGCTTCCACGTTGAGCGATTGGACCCAGCCCGCCGCAATGGCGATTCCGAAAGAGGGCTACTTCACCGTCGAGCAGGGGCGTTACGGGCCGACCTACCCGCGAACGCCGGCGTGTCACGGCTTCACGATCATCGCGAAGATCAAGCCCGGAACCGAGGCCGAGATCCGCGCCTACGGGAAGCGCATCGAGGACACCATCACCGCGAGTCCGCACGCCCTCGCGCCGCTGCAGCTGCACTATCTGCGGTGGGTGCTCTTCGACATCGGTCCAGACAAATACTTCATGTACCAGGGCATCTTCGACACCGATTTCGACAAGTACACCGAGGACGCGATTCAGCTGTTCAAGGCCACCGGTGTCGATACCGTCTTCGAGAAGCTCGAAGGGTTTCCGATGGATTGGAAGACGAACGCACCGGCGTTCATCAAATTCGTCCGCGAACATCAGTGTCCGAGCTTCCTCGAGTACGGCGAATATCCGTACGTATCGGCGACCGAAATCAAGAAGGCGCTCGCGCTGAAGCAGGCGTTTTCGTCCATGCTCGACCACATGCAGTGACTGGACCCGCGTTGGAATGCATCCGATGCTCGAACTGGACGACATTCAACACTTCCTCTTGAACCGGCCGCGTGCACAGGCGGCGCGATACGGGTTCGTCAGCTTTCGCCGGCCGGAGCATGGACGGGCCTGGCTCTCCGGCATCATCGATCGAGTCGGCCGCGCGGCCTCGGGCGGTCCGTTCGATTCGCGATGGGTCACCGTCGCCTTCACCTGGAACGGCCTGCGGGCGCTGGGAGTCGACGAGGCGAGCCTCGCGACATTTCCTGAAGAGTTTCGTCAAGGGATGGCGTCGCGCGCGGCAATCCTCGGCGATACCGGAGCGAACCACCCCGATCACTGGGTGGGCGGTCTTGCCAGCCCCGACCTTCATGCGATCGTGATCCTCTTCGCGCGCGACGTCGCGGAGCGTGAGCGCTGCGTCGCCGAACACCGGCAATACGCCGCGCAATTTCCCGGGGTCGAAGCGCTGTCGACGCTCGATCTCGAGGCTACGCCTCCGCTCGACTACGCGCACGATCATTTCGGCTACCGCGATCGCATGTCGCAGCCGGAGATCGAGGGGATGGGCATCGACCCGACGCCAGGTTCGGGAGCCGCGCTCAAGCCCGGTGAGTTCTTCCTCGGGTATCCCGACGAGAACGGTGAGATCGGTCCGCTGCCGCAGCCGGAGATCCTTTCGCGCAACGGCAGCTTTCTCGCCTATCGGCGGATGGAAGAGCACGTCGGCGCGTTCCGCGATTTTTTGCGCGCCAACGGCGAGACGCCCGCGGAGCAGGAACTGGTCGCGGCGAAGCTGATGGGTCGATGGCGCAGCGGAGCGCCGCTCGTGCTCGCGCCGCAGCACGATGATCCGCAGCTGGCGGCGGACCCGCAGCGAAACAACAACTTCGATTACGCGAAGATGGACCCGCACGGGTATGCCGTGCCGCTGGGCTCCCACATTCGGCGCATGAATCCGCGTGATACGACGGTGAACATGAATCGGCGCCGCATCATCCGCCGTGGTGGAACGTACGGACCGCCGCTGCCGGAGGGCGCGGCCGAAGACGGTATCGAACGAGGCATTGCGGCCTTCGTCGGCTGCGCCAGCTTGATCAGGCAATACGAGTTCGCGCAAAACGTGTGGGCCAATGATCCCAGGTTCCACGAACTGGGCAACGAACGCGACCCCTTTGTCGGCACGCAGGACGGCACGTACGACATGACCATTCCCAAGCGGCCAATCCGGAAGAAGATCACCGGGCTGCCGGCGTTCACGACGGTTCACGGCGGCGCGTATTTTTTTCTCCCAGGGATCCGCGCCCTTCGCTTCCTGGCCGACGGTCCGTGCGTCGTCCCTCGCCGGTAGTGATTGCGATCATCGGGACGCTGGCGATGTCCCGCCTTGTAGAAGCACAGGTCAGAGGGGTGTATCCGACCGGCATGAACGCGATCAACGCCGGCGTCACGCCGGATTCGGGATTCACGTACTCGAACCTGTTCATCTTCAACGCTCGCGACGAGTCGAAGGGATCGACTGGTGAGGTCGTGGCGACCGGATCGAACGCCGTGATGATCGACCTGAACACGTTTGTATGGGTCAGCGAACGCGCGTGGCTCGGCGGGGCGAGGTACTCGGCCACGGCGTCGCTGCTGGTCTCGAATAACTCGCTCGCGTCCGACACCGAAGGGCAGCTGAGTGCCGGCGGCGGATTCGCGGATTCTTTTTATCAACCGTTCATCCTCGGTTGGACCACCGATCGTGTGGGCATCCGGACCGCGTATGGCATCCTCGCGCCGACGGGCAGGTTCAACGCCGGGGCGTCCGACAACGTGGGCTCCGGGTACTGGACACATGCGCCGTCAGCCGGCGTCACGCTCTTTGTCACGAAAGACAGGGCGACAACGATCTCTGCATTTCACATGTACGAGTTCCACACCGTGCAGGAAGGGACCGACATCCATCCCGGCCAGACCGCCAACCTCGACTACTCGGTGGCGCGAACGATCCGCCTCAAGGAGGACACGCGGCTGCAGCTCGGGCTGGTTGGTTATGGTCAGTGGCAGACCACCGACAAGAGCGGGGCGACCATCAGCGCCGTCGAGGGCAGCGCGCACTACAGGGTCAATGCGCTCGGCTTCGCGTCGAACGTCGTGCTGCCGGCGCGGAAGGTGAGCCTCGGCCTCAAGTACTTCAAGGAATTCTCGAACCGATCGACGTTTCAGGGTTACACGCTACAGATCGCGGGAGCGGTGACGTTCTAGGTTGAACCGCGGCGCCCAGAGGCTCTGTCCATGACCGAAGCAAAGATCTACGTTCCGAATACCGGCGCAAGAGCGCCGGCGCGGACGTACAACCAAATCCACCAGACTCGGAAATTCACGGCGGGGCGAAGGAGAGTGAGCGTCTACGTGTGCTGGAGCTTCCCTGGTGAAGCGAACCGCGACGTGAGAGATCTCGACAACCGCTTCTCCACGATGACCGAGGTGCGTCGCGTCGAGTGGCCATTCTGGGAAACACCGGAATGGTCCGATGCGAAGCTGTTCCAGCAGGGCATTGCGGGCGCGCTGGAGCTGTTCTTTCGAGCATGGATGCCCTTTCAGGAGCTCGTCGGCGAGATCACGGGCCACGTGGTGCCGGTGTACCAGCGCGTCGACCAGGCGGGATATCGGTTGCCGCTCGACGAACGCATCCTTGCGGACACCGATACGCTGTTCGTCTTCGGCCTCGATCATCTCCTCACCGAACAGGAAGCTTCCGCCGATGAAATCGAGGCCGCCGCCGATTGGTTGACCCGCGAGGGCACGTGTCTCGTGCTCGGACCGCACCACGACGTCGGGATGTCGGCCGACCTCAACGCGCGCGCGATGGAGTACGCCCACCACGGCGACGCGCTCGTGCCGCGCCAGCAGCGCTTCGGCAAGTACACGCGCTCGCTGATGGCGGGGCTCGGCGTGCCGGTCGAAAATCGTTATGGCCTTCGGCCCGGCGTGGTCGCGGGCACGTCGCGCATTGCGCCGTTGACCGCTTATCGTGACCTCGATACGCGCGGCTGGTTGAGCGGCGTGTCGAACTTCAGTTTTCACAAGCACCTGCCGCATTACGCCGTGACCACCGACGACACGTCAGCGATCAAGGTGCTCGCCACGCAGCCGATTGATATGGCAAAACCGCATCCGTTCACGGAAGCCGGCAATCGCGAGTTCAATTCGTTCGTCTGGATGCCGGCGGCGCACAAACGCGGCGGCGAGATTCTGCTTGCCGATTCGACGGTGTTCAGCACGCTCTTCGGCGCGGACGACAGCCTGAAACGTTTCTGGACGAACCTGGCGACGGTCAAATGAGCGAACGGGTTTCGCGGCGGCGTGTCGAGATCGAACGTCAGATCAACTGGCCGGGTTCGGATTCGCAAACTTCATGAGGCTCGGCGCAACCAGGCGCGGCCCCGGGTAACCGGTCACATCGCCGAACCGGCGCCGCGCCTCCCAGTCGGTGCGCGCCTCGGCGATCTCCTGAGGCGTGCGCGCGACAAAATTCCACCACATCAGAATCTTCTCCGGAAACGGCGGACCGCCGATCAGCAATAGTCTGCCACCCGACCGGCTGGTGAAACATGCCGCGGAGCGCTTGGTCCCGAGGTAGTACAACACCCGCTCCTGCAGCGGCTGCCCTTCAAGGCTGCAATCCCCGTTCAAGACGAGCGCGGCGTATTCGTACGTGACTTCCAACGGCACATCGAAGGCGGCTCCCGCATGTACCTGAACGTCGCCGCCGAAGATCCCGGAATGATGCGTCGCCGGTGAGGGCTCGGCGTTAAGAGTCCCCGCGAACACCTGAACGATTCCGCCCGGTTGCTCGTCGAGAGGCACGCGCTCGGCGTGCTGAAACAGCGCCGACGCGTTGCGTTCGCGATCCGGCAGGGCGACCCAGAGCTGCACGCCGTTGAGGCGGCCACTGTTCCTCGCCGGCGTGCGCTCCGCGTGGGCAATCGCGGCACCCGAGGTCATCACGTTGACGCCGCCGGGTCGCAGGAGCGATTCATGACCGAGGCTGTCGTAATGAACGAGCTCGCCATCGAGCAGCCACGTCACCGTCTGCAACCCGATATGAGGATGCGCGCCAATGTCCATCGGCGAGGGATCCGCGAACGTCAGCGGACCGAAGCGGTCGAGAAAACACCAGGGGCCAATGAGACGCTTCCCCTTCACCGGCAGGACACGCGTGACGGTCAATGCACCGAGCGCGATGTCGCGGCCGGGGAAGGACTCGAACTGATGTTCGGCCGCCCCCAATGCGACGCAGGTCTCCGCCGCGACAGTCACGTCAGCCATATGGCGCCTCCAAGAGCGTGTGAACAATCACATTCAAACGCAGAGACCGATCATCACACCGATGGGTCTCTTACTGCGCGATAGCCACAAGATATTTTTGTTGGCGTCGCCGGAGGACGCCTCGCGAAGCGGACACGCCGGCTGGGCGCGCGCTCGGCATGCGCTACAATGCGCCTCGCTGTCGACATGAAGCGCATCCTCGCGGTGATGATCGCGGCCAGTCTGGCGCCGGCAACGTTTGCGGCCGATCGACCGTGGCGCGTCATCCGCGGTAGGGACGTGGAAGTGTTCGGACAGCAATCGCCGCGCACGTTGCGCGAGACCGCCGTCGAACTCGAACAATTCCGGTTCGTGCTCGGTAATCTGGTGCGTGGCGCCCGCCAGCCGCAGCCAATCCCCACCGAGGTCTACCTCTTCGACGACTACGAGGCGATGAAGCCGTTCGTGCCGCTGTATCAGGGCAAGCCAGCCTCGATCGGCGGCTACTGCCACTGCGCCAGCGCGGATCAGGCGAGCTTCATCGTCGCGGCGTTGTCGCGGTACTCGGACTCGTCGGAAATCATCTACCACGAGTACTCGCATCTGCTGCTTCAGAATGCGATGACGAGCGTCCCGGTGTGGTTCAACGAAGGGGTCGCCGAATTCTTCAGCACGTTCAAGCTGCGCGGGAAGGAAGCCGCGGTCGGACGGCCGATCGTGCGCCACCTCGAGTTACTCCGCGAGCGGTTCATCCCTCTGACGGAACTGCTCGCCGTCGACCACACGTCGCCGCTGTACAACGAAGGCACGCGACGATCCATCTTCTACGCCGAGTCGTGGGCGCTCGTGCACTATCTGGTGCTCGGGCGTCCCGGCGGTGGACAAGCGGTGAACAAGTACGTGAGCGCCTACGCGGCCGGAGCGCGCAGCCAAGACGCGCTCGCCGACGCGGTCGGCGTGCCGATCACGAAGCTCGACGATGAGCTGCGGAGGTACGTGCAGCAGCGGATGCTTTTCGAGGCGAAGCTCACGCTGTCGGACTCCGTTCAGGTGGACGAGCCTGAAGCTGCGGCCACGGTCGCTGCGCCCGATGCGGCCGCACGCCTTGGGGAGATCCAGTTGTCGACGGACCGGGTCGACGAGGCGGCGCCTCGCATCGAAGCGGCCGCGGCGGCAACTCCGCCGGCTGGACGCGCGCAGTTCGCGCTCGCGAAGCTTCGCCTGCAGCAGCATCGCAACGCCGACGCGTCACCGCCTCTCGAGAAGGCCGCCGCGCTGGCGCCGGACGATTTCAGCGCGCAATATCTGTACGGCCTGACGGTTCTGCGCAACCAAAGCGAATCATCGTCGAACGCTCCCGCCGATTGGGCCCAAACCGCCCGCACGGCGCTCGCGCGCGCGGTCGCCATTCACCCTGACTCGGCGGCGGCGCAGGCGTGGCTTGGATATGCCTTTCTTCAGGGCGCGCCGAATTTCGAAGCCGCACGCGACGCGACCTTGAGAGCGCTTACGCTCGCGCCGGCGCGGCTGGACTACAAGCTGCAGCTTGGGGAAATCCGCGTTCGGACGGGGGATGTCGCCGGCGCACGGCAGCTGCTCTCGTCCATCGCGAACATCGGTGGCGATGGGCGTGAGGCGGCCGAGGCGACGCGTCTGCTTCGACTCCTCGACGAGCGGGAGCGTCTCGCGGCTGATCGCCTTGCGGCGACGGCAAGTCGGCGCGCCGAGCCAACCGTCGAGACAGCGGACGCCTCGCGCGACAATCCGATGGAATCGGTGCGCGAACCGGTTGGTTCGACTCGGACCATGTTCGAGCTGCGCAACGTGCAGACCGGCGAACAGCGCGTCCTTGGTGTGCAGGTCGCGATTGACTGCGG
>Ga0207657_10001275_pt1 | contig 26846 bp, 26 predicted proteins | sample KBSC33metaG_FD_184316 | JGI IMG/M metagenome (GOLD analysis project Ga0207657, IMG submission 184316) | Corn rhizosphere microbial communities from Kellogg Biological Station, Michigan, USA - KBS C3-3 metaG (SPAdes) (version 2) | ecosystem: Host-associated > Plants > Roots > Rhizosphere > Soil ... | reverse complement strand
AAGGAGCCAGATACTGCATCGGAGCGGGATCGGACGCCGTCGCCGCCACCACGATCGAATACTCCATGGCGCCGTAATCTTCGAGCGTCTTCACCACCTGCGCCACCGTCGAGCGCTTCTGGCCGATCGCGACGTAAATACAAATGACGTCGCCGCCCTTCTGATTGATGATGGTGTCGAGCGCCACCGTGGTCTTGCCGGTCTGGCGGTCGCCAATGATCAGTTCGCGCTGCCCGCGGCCGATCGGAATCATCGCGTCGATAGCCTTGATGCCGGTCTGCATCGGCTCTTTCACCGGCTGCCGGTCGACCACGCCCGGCGCAATGCGCTCGATGGCGTTGTAACCCTTCGCTTCGATCGGACCCTTACCGTCGATCGGTTTGCCCAGCGCATCGACCACGCGCCCGATCATGGCCTCGCCCACCGGCACACTCATGATGCGCCCCGTACGGCGGACTTCGTCGCCCTCCATGATGCCGGAGGCCTCGCCCAACAGCACCGCGCCCACCTGGTCTTCTTCCAGGTTCAAAGCGATGCCGGAAACGCCGCCCTTGAACTCGATGAGTTCGCCGGCCATCACGTTCTCCAGGCCATAAATGCGCGCGATTCCGTCGCCCACCGAAATGACGGAGCCAGTCTCGGCGACGTTAACCGCCTTATCGTAGTTCTCGATCTCCTCGCGCAACAGGCGCGAGATTTCATCCGCCCGAATCTGAGCCATAATTCCTTTTTTAAAGTGCCGGGAGCCTTACTGGCTCCCCAGTTTTAGCCGCAGGCGCTCCAATTGCCCGCGGACGCTGCCGTCATAAACGGTCGATCCCACCTTCGCCACCACGCCCGCCACCAGCGCAGGATCGGTGGTGTAGCGGAGCCTGGTCTTCTTGCCCGCCAGCCGCGAGAGCTGCGCTTCCAGCGCCGTGCGCTGGGCCTCCGGCATTTCTGTAGCGCTGGCCACATCCGCCCGCACGAAACCCATGCGTTGATCGGCAAGACTCTCAAACGATTCGATGATCGACTTCAGCTCATGCACTCGCCGATGGTCAATCACAACGAACAGAAAATTACGCACCTGCGCGGACACGTTCATCGGCTCAAGCAGCCGCGCCATCACGGCCCGCTTTCTGGATGGGGTCACGGCCGGTGAAGCCAGCGCGTTCTTCAATTCGTTCGACGATCCAATTAAGTCGTCCACCGCCCGCAATTGCGCGGTAATCTCCGCGGGATCCGCCTGCACTGTGCTGGACGCATGAACGCCCCCGGTCACAACATCGGCAAGTGCCGCCGCATAGCGCGCTGCCACCACCGAAATCATGAGCTCTTCGACTCCCGCTCTAAGTCTTCGATGAAAGCGTCCACCAACGCTTGTTCCGTGCCCGGATTCAGACGTTCCCGAACCCGCTGCTCCGCCAGATCCAGAGACAGCTTCGCCGCATAGCTTTTAAGCTCCCGGCGCGCGATTTTCCCGGATATTTCGATTTCCTGCTGAGCTTGGTTTTCCAGGCGCGCGATCTGCGCCGCCGTCTCCTGGCGGATACGCTCGCCTTCCTGCTGCATTTCGGCCTTCGCTTCGATACGGAAGCGCTCGATGTCGGCACCCAGCGCAGCGGTGCGCGCGTCCACTTCGGCCGCGCGTCGGTCGGCATCCAGCTTGATGGCGCGCGCCTCCGCGATTCCCTTCTGAATTTCCTCGGTGCGAGATTTGAACAGCGGCGGCAGCATCTTGGCTACCAGGTAGCCTAACCCCGCTACCAGGAGCAGGAAATTGGCCCACTTCCAACCGATGCCGGGTTCGGGCGGCCCGCCGCCTTCCTGCGCGCTCAGCCACGCTGCGCCGGCCACCAACAGGACGGTGATGGACGAAATCCGCCGCATCAAGCTCTCCTCGCAAGAACGGAGGTGGCGATCTGATCCGCCAGCGCACCCGCCGATTCGGCGAGGTTCTGCCGCGCGGAGGTAATCTCAGCCGTCATTTGTTCCTTGGCTTGGTGGACGGTCTGCCCGGTTCGTTCACGCGCACTTTCCACTTGACTCGTTTGGTCCGCTAGCCATTGCCGCCGAGTCTCTTCCTGCTCGCGGTAGACTTCCGCCCGAGCTTCCCGCATCTTAGCTTCATATTCCTGAACCTTACGCTCGGCTGCCTTCAGGCTCTTCTCGGCCGCGTGCCGGGTGCCGGCCGTCAGTTCCTCACGCTGTTTCAGGATCCGCGTCAGCGGCCCGAACAGCATCGACCTCAAATAAAAGTAAAGGAACAGCAGCAGGATAATAGTGGGGATAGATTTCAGCAGTATCCCACCGAGAGCGTGCAGAGTCTGTTCCATCGGGTTGTTTGGTAAGGGAACGGAGCTAACTTCAGACAGACGTTTACGACGACGCAGCCCGAAAGGCTACGGTACCACGGGAATCGCGCTGGGGTCAACTTCGATCAAGCGTGCTCGGGGGTGTCGGGCAAGAAGGTTCGGAGAAGAAGAAGGAACGTGGACGGATCCAACGCTCCCTCTCTCAGTAGGTGCTTCGGAGGAGACACCCGGTTGGTCAAATTGTAGCCAAAATCCGCGCTGAATTAAAGATGTTTATCGAAAGATAGGCCGCGACAAGCTTAAACTCAGCACTTATTATCCGAAAGATACCTTCCCCTTGGACAATGAGGTCCGCGCAACGCCCCAAGGGCTGTCGCGCCAGTGCACTCGCGGCGACTGTTGTGAGCCGGGCATGAGGCCCGGCTCTCACAACACCCCTGCGCTAATGCCGGTCGTGGTCGCGGTGATCGTCCCGATCGTGACCGAAGTCGCGATTCCTGCGATCGCGGTCCCAGCGGTGATCGTGTTCGAAACGTCCACGGCTGCCATCCCAGTAGCCGTTATAGAACATCCCGCCTTCATAATGCGGTCCGATCCAACGGGAGCCTTCATAGGGCGGACGGCTCCAATAACCTTCATGCCAGCGATAGTGGCGTCCTACCGGATACCAATACCCATCCACCCAAAAATACCCCGGCCCAGGGGCAACAGGCCGCACCCGAACCACGCGTGGAGGCGGTGGAGCTCCAATCCGAATGCCCAGGGACACTTGTCCCATGCCAAGCCCCGCAGTCAACAACAAGGCTGCCAATAGCTTTTTCATTTCTCTCTTCTCCTCAGGGTTGTTGCGCTTTTCTACTACTCACTCACGCGCTTCTTTGGATCATCGTGCACGAAGCGATCCAAAACATAAATCCCTGCAAACACTAAGTTTCAAACGAAAGGCCACCCAGTAAATATTACAGGATGGCCAAATTGAAGCACGAACTGAAACTTAGCGATGCCCCCGGCCGTGACCGCCGAATCCTCGTCCGCCAACGAATCCCCGTCCGCCGTAGAAACCGCGGCCGCCGTAGAAACCACGCCCCCCATAGAAACCACGCCCGTAACCGCCAAAGCGGCCATATCCGTAGCCGAAGCGGGGTCCCCAAAAGCCGTTCACCCAAACTCCATAGGGGTTGTAATAGCCGTCAGTCCAAACGTAACCGGGGTAGGGCGCGACAGGTGCATAAACCGCTGGAGGAGGCGCATAAGCCACTGGCGGAGGCGCATAGTAACCCGGGCCAATCCCGATTCCAAATGAAAAATGTGACTCTGCGTTCGCGGGGCGGGCAGTAAAGAGCACTCCTGTCAGCATCAGTGCACCTGCCAAAATCCCCATTCCAATCCGATTCTTTTTCATGGCTGCCTCCTTGTTCCGCCATCATAATTGCAAGCCGGATACCAGACTTAAATGATTGAAACCACATGGCCTGCCTGTGCGCCCAACTTGAACGAATGGCCGACTCCAACCGCCGTGGTGGTTTTCGGCCACAGCGCCGGACATGACCCGCCGCTATCTGACCAGACGCGAAACAATAGGCCCGCCGATGGCTAAAAGCAACACATAAGCCGCGGCAAAAGGACCGAGGCGAGGTTCGATTCCTACGCCCAATCCTGCGATCACAATAGAGAACTCTCCGCGTGCCACCAGGACGGCTCCTGCGCGCCAACGTCCCGCCGGGGCAACGCCTTTGTATCGTGCCGCCCAATATCCTGTGCCCACTTTAGTCAGCGCGGTGCAGAAGCCTAAGGCCAGCGCGGTGGGGAGCACAGGAAGCAGACTGCCAGGATCGATTTCCAGCCCGAAGAAGAAAAAGAAGGTCGCGGCGAAGAGATCGCGCAGCGGCGCAAGCAGTCGATGCGATTGTTCGGCGATGGGTCCCGAAATAGCAATGCCCACCACGAACGCGCCGATTGCGGCCGACACTTGTAACCGTTGCATGAGGCCGGCCACCAACAGCACCGTACCCAGCACCGAGAGCAGAATCACTTCGTCGGATTGGTGCGCCGCGAAACGGCTGAGGCGCTGCCCATAGCGGATGGCGACAAACAGCACGAGTGAAACCAGGGTGATTGCGATCGCAACCGAGGTAACCATCACCTGAACCGTTCCACCGCTGATCAAGACAGCCACTAACGGCAGGTAGGCAGCCATCGCCAGATCCTCGAGCACCAGCACCGACATGACGGCTGGAGTTTCAGGATGATTCAACCGTCCCGTGTCGGCCAGGATCTTTGCGATCACTCCTGAGGAGGAGATATAAGTCACGCCGCCTAAGAGCACCGCCGCCAAAGAGCTCCATCCCAGCAGATAACCGGCGATGACTCCCGGCGGGAAGTTCAGCGCCAGATCCACTAGCCCGGCGGGCAATCCGGTTCGAAGTTGCTGCTTCAATTCTTCGCCGGTATATTCCAGACCCAGCATAAACAACAACAGCAGAACTCCGATTTCCGCCCCGACATGTATAAACCCCTGGCTGAGCGGAAGTGGCGCGAGCCCGCCTTTGCCGAAGGCCAGACCTGCCAGCAAATATAACGGGATGGTCGAGAAGCCCAGCCGGCTGGAAAGACGCGCCGCAGCAGCCAGACCCACGATGACGATGCCCAGCTCGATAAACAACAAAGAAATGTCGCCGGGCATGCGAAATCTCAGGACGCTCGGCTGGAGCCGGTCGATCGTGTGCTGCCGTCGGCCCGTGCGCCGTTGTCTTCCGGCTTCGCGCCCTCTTCCGGCTGCCCGCTAGGACTCTCCCTCTGCGCATTCAGAATCTTCACTCGCGCGATGCGGTTGCGATCCATCGATTCAACGATGAACGTGCGTCCATCGTGAGTCAGTGACTCGCCCGCTACGGGAATGTATCCGAATTGAAGCAGCAAAAAACCAGCGAGAGTTTCGAAGCCCGCGTCGCCTGGCAGCTCGATCCCGTACAGCGAGCTCAAATCGCGGATGTTCGTGCTGCCATCGAGCTCCACCACAGGCGCTCCGGCGACGGGCAGTGGCCGCCGGACATCATGCTCGTCGGCAATCTCACCAAATACCTGTTCGAGAACGTCTTCTAGCGTCACTAATCCCGTGAATGTGCCGAATTCATCCACCACCATCGCCAAGTGCGTATGCGAGCTCCGGAATTCTTCAAGTAACTGATGTAGAGGCTTGGTCTCGGGCACCACCAGCGACTTGCGCACATAAGGACGCAGCCGGAAAGGGCGCGGCGTCTGGCGGCGATCCGCGGCGCTCTTCCGGTCCTGCCATGCGCGCACCAGATCCTTGTAATGCAGCACGCCGATGATATTCTCCGGGCTGTCCTGATACACCGGAAGACGCGAATACTTATGCTTCAAGGTCAGGCGCAGCAGCTCGTCCAGCCCGGCGTCCACCGAAACCGAAACGATCTGGCGGCGCGGCGTCATAATCTCGCGCGCGTTGACGTCCTTGAGTTCCAGCAGCTTATTGATGGCCTCTTCCTCGAACGTTTCCAGATGGCCGGCGTGACGGCTGGACTCGACGATGAACTTCAACTCTTCCGCCGAATGTCCTCCGCCATGCTCGCCGCGCAATCCAATCAGGCGCGACAGAGCACCGGAGGTCCGCTCGATGACAAAAACAAAGGGCGCCGACACGCGGCGGAAAATCAGCAGGGGAGTCGCCACCAGCAGCGCCAGCTTGTCGGCTTTTTCGAGCGCGAGATTCTTGGGAACCACTTCGCCAACCACCACGTGGATGAAGCTGATCCCCAGGAACGCGGCAGCGAAGCTGAGCCCGTGCAGCCAAGGTATGAAGGTCGACCGCGGCGCGATCCACGGCTGGAACCACGAAAGCAGGATCTGATAGACGGTATCTTCACCGGCCCATCCGAGTCCCAGACTAGCCAGTGTCACGCCCACCTGGGTGACGCTCAGCAAGCGCCCGGGGTTGGCGAGCAGCCCGAGAGCCGCGCGCGCAGACGCGTTGCCTTGCTCGGCCAGTTCCTTCAGCCGCGATCGGCGCACCGATACCAAGGCCACTTCGGCCGCGGCGAAGAAGCCGTTTAGCGCTACGATAACCGCCAGTAAGATGAGTCGCAGAGACATGGGCGCCTGAATGCGATTCGCTACAATCGGAGCAGTGACCCTTCCCGGAATCGAGCACGATGCGCCCCAATATATGCGCGCCTCGCGCTTGCTTCGCCTGTTCAATCTGAGCATAGCGGTTTTGCTGATCGCTCTTCTCGGGGCGGCCTACTGGTATGCCTGGCGGCCGCTGCCGCAGACTTCCGGGCAGATCAGCGCACCCATTGCCGCGGAGGGGCGCATCGCCCGCGATGCCAAAGGTGTCCCGCACATTCAGGCGGCTTCGTGGGAGGACGCAATCTTTCTGCAAGGCTACGCGATGGCCCAGGACCGCCTGTGGCAGATGGATGGTCTGCGCCGGCGCGCGGCCGGAGAATTGGCGGAGATCGTAGGCCAGGCAGCGCTCGAGTCGGATCGTGAGGCGCGCCGCATGAACCTGCGCCGAATCGCGGAAACACAGGAGCGTTCCCTCGTGCCCCAGCAGAGAGCGGTACTGGCAGCCTTTGCGCGCGGCGTGAATTACTTCATCGAAACGCATCGCAACCGGCTGCCGCTGGAGTTCACTCTGCTGCGCTATGATCCGCGTCCCTGGACCGCCAGCGATTGCCTGCTCGCCGGTCTGGAGATGTATCGGACGCTGAACAATAGCTGGCGGGGTGAGCTGCTCAAGCAAAAGATGCTCGAAACCGGCGAACGCAGTAAGGTCGAGTTTCTATTCCCGGTGCGAACCGGCCACGAGCCGCAGCCGGGTTCGAACGCGTGGGCGGTGGCGGGATCGCGCACCGCCAGCGGCAAGCCGATCCTAGCGAACGACCCGCACTTGGAGTTCTCCATTCCCTCCCCGTGGTACCTCGTACATTTGCAGGCGCCCGGCCTGAATGTTACCGGTGCGACCATCATCGGCCTGCCTGCGGTAATCATCGGCCACAACGATCGCATCGCGTGGGGCGCCACCAATTTGCAATTCGATGCCGAGGATCTCTATCGCGAGCCAGCGGGCGCGGCCGTGCAGGTGCAGCAGGACGCCATCCCCGTAAAGAGCGCCAGCGCCATTCCGATAGTCCTTGGAATCACCGCGCAGGGGCCGCTCTTTTTATCCGACGCTGGCCAGCAGTATGCGCTCCACTGGACCGCGTCCGAGCCTGGCGGGTTAACCTTTCCCTTTCTGGATCTCGATCGCGCGCGCAACTGGACCGAGTTCCGCGCCGCGCTCGAAGGCTACGGCGGACCCGGACAGAACTTCGTCTACGCGGATACCGACGGGAATATCGGTTATCAGGCAGCGGGCAGACTGCCGATTCGCCAGACCTGCGCGGGCGCAGCGCCGGTCGAGGGCGCCGGCTGCGATTGGCAGGGATTTATCCCCTTCGAGAAACTCCCCAGCGCATACAATCCACAATCGGGGATGATCGTCACCGCCAATCAAAATCCGTTCCCGGCGGACTTCGCCTACCAGGTTGACGGCAACTTCGCCGCCCCGTACCGTGCGAATCAGATTCGAGCGCTGCTGGGCTCGCGCCAGAAATGGCAGACCCAAGAAATGCTGTCGATAGAGACCGATGTATATTCCGCCTTCGATCATTTTCTGGCGCAACAGGTGGTGGCGGCCTTCGATGCGCAAAAGCCAAAGCCTGCCAATCCGCAAATGCAGGAGGCCGTCGAAGTTCTGCGCGCCTGGAAAGGCCAGATGCAAAAAGGGCTGGCGGCTCCGATGATTGCGTCGTTGGTTTACGACCAGATCCGCCGGCAAATGGCGGAGCGCGCTGCTACGGGACTCGGCGACGCCTATCAGAACTTCATGGCGCCCAGCGTGGTCGAAAAGCTCTTGCGGGAACGGCCCGCGGACTGGTTTCCGGATTACGACGCCCTGGTGCTGCGCTGCCTGACCGGCGCTCTGGACGCAGGCCAGAAGGTCCAGGGATCGAAGGTGTCGCGCTGGGATTACGGACAGTACATGTCGCTGCAAATCGTAAACCCGGTGGAGGGCCGCTTGCCGATGATCGGCAGATTTTTTGACATTGGGCCGGTGTCGATGAGCGGAGCCGGCACTACCGTCAAGCAGTACACCCGCCGGCTCGGCCCGTCCCTGCGAATGGTAGTCGACCTGGGAGATCTGGAACATTCCTTCGCCAACCTGGCGACCGGCGAATCCGCCCAGGTTCTCTCGCCGCATTACAAAGACCAGTGGGATGCGTATTACGCAGGGCGCAGCTTCCCAATGCAATTCGGCAAGGTGGACGCAAAGGATGTTCTCGTCGTGAAGCCGGAAATGGTCAGACCCTAGCGCCCGATCCGCGCTGCGTTCATGGCTGCTCATCCGTAGCCGAAAAATTCTGGCGCAGAACGATTTTGTCGCGGCTCAACTCGTAGTTGCTGTTTCTCCAGACCGCGCGCGCCGCTGTGTAGCTGGCGGCCCAGACAGCGAATCCCAGCAGATCGCGAAACACATTCATCCAGGGTTGCTTCAGCGCCACGGGATCGCGCACCACGCTCCAGCCCACCAGCCATGATTCGATGACGCGATTCAGACACGCGGCCGCTAGCAAGAGCAGTCCCAGGCCGATATTGCCGAGCAAAGCCGCCGCGGCGAATCCCAGTAATCCGAAGGCCGCCGCATACGTCAAACCGCTTCCGAAATGGCCCTTGGGCCGCGAATAGCGCGTGGACTTTGCCCAACGAAGCTGGCTGCCCCACATTTTTTGAAACGTCGTCTGGCTCACCACATGATCGATGACGTGATGCGAGAGCACCACGCGGTAGCCGGCCTTGTCGATCAGCTTACCGATCATATAATCGTTGGCGAAATACTCTCCCAGCGCCTCATATCCGCCAATACTCGCAACCACCGCTTTCTTAACGGCAATGGTTGGGCCCAGACCAAAATTGATACCCTCAAGCAGATTCGCCACCAGCACGCCAGCCGTCATCTCCACCGACATTCCAATTGCCGTTAGCCCGGACCAGAAACCGGCCACATTCTTGCCGCGGTAAACGCAAGTGACCATGCCCACCTTCGGATTGAGCAGCGGCGCTACCACTTCCTGCAAGTAATTCGGCGCGACTTCCACATCGCTGTCGCTGGTTACCAGGATTTCGTGGGCAGCCACCTCGGTCATTCGGTAGAAGCAATACGCCGGAGGGTTGGGCCAAGGCGGAGTGCCGGTCACCAGAATGCGGCAGGGAATGTGCGGATAGCGCGCACTCACGCCGCGCGCAACTTCCAGCGCCGGATCGTCCGCTTGGTCGGCGGCAATTAGAATCTCATACGATGGATAGTCCTGGCGAAAAAAGCTTTCCAGATTTTCCTTCAACTGCGCCTCGGGTCCATGCACCGGCTTCAGAACCGAGACCGGAGGCAGGCCGTCCGCGGCAGGTTGCGAACTTCTCGACCGCCGCGCGTCGCGATGAAACCGGACGATCCCGGCGATAGCCAATCCCAGGAAAATCGTCGAGCTGAATATCCCCAGGAGCGCGATCCCCAGCAGCAGATAAAGCATCAATGCCCAGGACATTCAGCCACCCGCAACCAGCGCCACGCCGCCACAAACCAGCAGCACGCCTGCCCAGCGGGCGCCGCTGATCTGCTCATGCAGGATATATTTCGCGCCTAGCGTTCCCACCACGTTGCTCAGCGCGGACGCCGGAATCACAAAACTCACCGGGTGCCAGGAAAGCAGCACCAGCAGCGAATAAAACGAAACCGCCATTAAACCAATACCAATCCACAGCGAGCCGCTGCGGAGCGCGCGCCCCAGAAACCTCAGCAGCGCTTTTGGCCGCAGCGAAGGCTCGCCGATGCTCTTCATGCCGTGGGCAATCGAAATCTCTCCCCCGGTGCTGCCGCAAATTAACAATCCCAGCAAAATAATAGTGGCGGTCATGCGGCCTTGTCCAGCGTTTCCGTTTCCGTGGTGCGAGGCCTGGTCATACCAACCAGCAGGACTCCGAAGCAGACCACTAAGACGCCGATCCAACGCCTCGTAGACACATGCTCGTGCAGAATTACGACGGCGAACAGGGTGAGCATCGCATAGCCGAAAGCGCCCACCGGCATCACATAGCTGTAATCCGCCCAACTCAGCACAGTCATGTAACTGGCCATGAAACCCAGCAGAAAAAAGATCCCTATCCAGATTTTGGCGTTGGTTACGGTTAGCCAAAGCGAATGCGCAAGGCCGGCGGCCGTTAGATCCACCGCCCCGATTTCCATCATGCCGCTCTTCAACGTGAGATCGCCGATGTTGGCGCAAATCACCAGCGCGAACACCATCACGAGGGTCTTGATTCGGAGCTTGCGTTCGCTGGGCATCGTCAGAAAATGCGTGATGAGACTGGTCTACAAAAATCGCTGGCGAAAGTATTTGCCGGGCGGAAGCCGGCAAAGCGCCCGACTGGTGATTCGATCCCGCGATACCGTCGAACAGAACTCTCTCAATGTTAGAACACTAGGTAAATCGCCGCAAGATTCCGGCATACCACGCTTGAAAATTGCCCTGGCTTCCGGTTTTCGGCTACGCTTTAAACTTCATGCCTCTGCTGCAAGCGATCGTCCTGGGCATCGTCCAGGGACTCACGGAATTTCTGCCGATTTCAAGCACCGCACACTTGATCGTGATCCCCTGGCTGCTGGGCTGGAAGGATCCAGGTCTGGCCTTCGACGTAGCGCTGCACGTGGGAACGCTGGCCGCGATCCTGATCTACTTTTTTCGCGATTGGGTGCAGGTAATCGCGCAAGGCCTGGGTATTCCAGCCGGAGGCGATTCCGCGCTCGCACGCAATCGCGGCCTCTTGTGGCTGATGGTCGCGGCGACCATCCCCATCGGGGTCTTCGGGTTTCTCTTCCAGCATCAGGCCGAAAGCGTGTGGCGCACACCGAACGTGATCGGCGCGATGATGATCGCCGTCGGTGCATTCCTGTGGTGGGGCGAGCGCGCCGGCCGCAAGCTGAAAGACCTCGGGCATCTCAATTTTCCGGATGCCATGACCGTGGGCTTCGCGCAAGTGTTGGCGATCGTGCCCGGCACTTCGCGCAGCGGCGTCACCATCGCGGCCGGACTGCTGCGGAACCTGGACCGCGAGACCGCCGCGCGCTTCTCGTTCCTGCTCTCGACGCCCGCCATCGCCGCAGCCGCCGCGAAAGACTTCTACGATTTAATGAAGCACGAGGGCGGGATCCCGCACGACATGCGAATGGCTTTCCTGGTGGGAATTGCCGTGAGCGGCATCACGGGATGTCTGGTTATCCAATTCTTCATGCGCTACCTGCGGCGGGGCACCTTGAACTTCTTCGTCGCCTACCGTGTGATTTTTGGCATAATAATAATTGCTCTGGCTCATTTCTTCCGGCTCACCGGGGAATGAACTATTTAGGACCTACCTCGCGACCCCGGCTTAACGAAGCCGTAGCGGTCGTGTTTCTATTCGCAGGCCTGTTCCTTCTCATCAGCCTGGTCTCCTACAATCCGTTCGATCCGTCGTGGAACACGGCGACTTCCGTCGCTAAGCCTCTCAATCTAATGGGTCGAGCAGGGGCGACTCTGGCGGACTTTCTGCTGCAAGCGTTCGGATTCGCGGCGTATGCGATTCCGGTTTTGACGCTTATGTTGGGTTGGAGCTGGGTGCGTTCCGTGCCCATCCACACGCCTTGGGCAAAGCTGGCAGGCTCAGGAATGCTGGTGAGCGCGTCGTGCGCTGCCTTCGGGTTTGGCACCGATTGGCGTCCGATTGCCGACTCGTTGCCGGCAGGCGGCGTCGTCGGAGGCATTCTGGCCGACAGTCTGGTGTCCTCCATGAACCTGACCGGCGCGGCTATGTTCACCGGGGTGTGCTGGATTCTGGGACTCTATCTCGTCTCGACCTTCGAGATGTCGAAGCTTGCGAAATGGTTTGGCGCACCGGCGTCTGCATTGGGCCGGGCATTGAGCCGAATATGGGCCGGGGCATTCGACGGGGCTCAAGGCGGCTGGCAAAAGTGGCGCGATTCGCGCGGGCGCATCGCCAAAGAGCGGGCAGAAAAACGCGCCTTGAAGAGAGCCATGGCCGACAGAGCGCCGGTGGGGCAGCCCCAAGCGGCGGACTCCGCCTATGCGCCTATACAGCCTTCGATCAACGATCCCCTGCGGCCGCCATTTGTGCCGCAATTGCTCGACCGGGATGAAGATAGCGAGCCAGACCTGCGCGAGCCGCAATCGATGGCGGAGATCCCGATCCGCACGCTGGAGGAACTGCCGCCGGAGCCCCCGCCGTTCGAACTGGCGCCTCCGGAACCAGTGGATATTTCGCGAAGCAGAGCGCCGAAGCCAGTGCAGTCCGAGCCTCGCCGGGCACGCTCTTCGTTCAAGTTGCCGCCCACCAACCTGCTACAGGAGCCGCCGGAGCGCACCGCTTTCGACAGCCTGGAGTTGAAAGAAACCGCGGCGAGCATCAAATCGAAGTTCGAGGAATTCAACGTCCGTGGGACCGTGACTCAGATCAACCCCGGACCCGTGGTCACCACGTTCGAGTTCAAGCCGGAAGCCGGCGTGAAGTATTCGCGCATCACCACGCTCACGGAAGATCTCTGCCTGGGCTTGCAGGCGGAGTCGATTCTGATCGAGCGCATCCCCGGAAAACCAACCGTCGGTATTGAGGTGCCGAACTCCAAGCGCGAAGTCATCAGCCTGCGCCAGATTTTGGAGTCGGAAGAATTCCATAATTCGGCCTCGCCGCTGACCGTAGCTCTCGGCAAGGATATCAACGGTCGCATGAAGATCGCGGCGCTGGATTCCATGCCGCACCTGCTGATCGCCGGGTCCACGGGATCGGGCAAAAGCGTGATGCTCAATTCGCTGATCATGTCGATCCTCTACAAAGCCACGCCGCAGCAGGTGCGCATGATCATGGTGGATCCCAAGCGCCTGGAATTCGGTCTCTACGAAGGCATTCCGCATCTGCTCACGCCGGTGATCACGGACCCCAAGAAGGCCACCAACGCCCTGCGCAACGCCGTTCTCGAAATGGAGCGGCGATTGAAACTGCTGGCCTCGCTGGGCGTGCGCAATATCGATCAATACAATCGCAAGGTGCGCCAGTTGCAAGCGCAGCCGCGCAGCCTGTTTGAGGAAGAATCCGAAGAACCGGTTCTGGAGCCAATCCCCTACATCCTGATTCTGATCGATGAGCTGGCCGACCTAATGATGCTGGAACGTGCCAACGTGGAAGAAACCGTAACCCGCCTGGCGCAGATGGCGCGCGCCGTGGGCATGCACCTGGTGCTGGCGACGCAACGGCCCAGCGTGGACGTGATCACGGGTTTGATCAAGGCGAATTTCCCGTCGCGCATCAGCTTCCGCGTGGCAACGCGCGTCGACTCGCGCACGGTGCTGGACGTGATGGGCGCCGAACACTTGCTGGGCCGCGGCGACATGCTGTTCCTGCCGCCAGGCTCGTCGCGCCTGGTACGCGTGCATGGCTCGTATGTCAGCGAGGCGGAAACGAACGACGTGGTGGAATTCTGGAAGCGGCAGGCCGCGCCCGAATACGACCAGACCTTCCTGCTGGCGCCGCCGGCCGATGAAGACGAGGTGGATGCCGAAGATTTCGACGGCACGCAAGATCCGCTGTATCAAGACGCGGTGCGTGTGGTGCTGGAACAAGGCAAGGCGTCCACGTCCACGCTGCAGCGGCGCTTGCGGCTGGGCTACGGCCGCGCCGCTCGCATCCTCGACATGATGCAGCGCGAAGGCATCATCGGGCCGCCCGACGGCAGCCGTCCGCGCGAGGTATTGAAGCGCCCCGACTGGCTGGAGGAAGTCGAGAGTCAATTAAGATAGATGTTGATGCTACGTCGCGTTGTATTTCTACTTGCCTTGACAGTTGCTGTTTACGCCGGTCTCCCGCCGGGCCGCAACCTGCCTGACGTACCCGTGTCACAGCTCGGCGGCAAGAAGCTCGACCTCAAGCAATATCGCGGCAAAGCGCTGGTGTTGGCGATCATTTCGACAACCTGCAAGGACTGCGGCGAAGTTGTCGATCTTTTGAAGCAGATCCAGACGGAGCAAGGACCGCATGGATTGCAGATTGTAGTCGCGGCTGGCGATCCCCATGCCGAAAACGTACTCGGCCCCTTCATCGCTGTGCACAAACCCAATTTTCCGCTGGGCTATCTGGATCGCCCCGCCATCATCAAGGTGGCCAATATCGGCCCTAAAGATCGTCCCTTCGTGCCCATCATGCTGTTTGTGGATGCCAGAGGCGCGGTGCGCGTGCAACTGTTCGGCAATGACCCGCTGATGAAGAAGCCGGAAGGCATCATCCGCAGCACCATACGCGAGCTGTTGAAAGAGCCCGGCATTACGGCAGCCAAGAAGTAGCCGCTGCGGCGTCCCGCCAGCCTACAGATCGAATTTGATTCCCTGCGCCAGCGGAAGCTCGCCCGACCAGTTCACCGTGACAGTCTGGCGGCGCATGTAAGCTTTCCAGGCATCGCTGCCGGATTCGCGTCCCCCGCCGGTTTCTTTCTCTCCCCCGAATGCTCCGCCAATCTCGGCGCCGCTAGTGCCGATATTGACGTTGGCGATGCCGCAATCGCTGCCGCGTGTGCTCAGGAAAGTTTCGGCCGCAGTCAAGTTGGAAGTGAAGATCGCTGAGGAGAGCCCCTGTGGAACGTCATTGTGCCATGCGAGGGCCTCAGCTAGCCCTTCGAATTCCAACAGGTAAAGAATGGGCGCGAAGATTTCTTCCTTGAGGATCGGCATGTTCGGATGAGCGCGGACGATGGTGGGCTCGACAAAACAATCGTTCATCACGCGGCCGCCGTAAAGCACTTCCCCGCCCTGCTCGCGAATGCGATCCAATCCGCGCATCATATTTTCGACCGCATCGCGATCGATGAGCGGACCCATCAGCGTGCTCGGGTCGCGCGGATCGCCGATACGGATCTGCTGGTACGCGGCCAGCAGACGTTCCGTAATTCGAGGGGCAATGCCCTTCTGCAAAAACAAACGCCGCAGCGACGTGCAGCGTTGACCTGCCGTGCCCACTGCGCCGAACAGGACCGCACGGACCACCAGATCGGGATCGGCGTCATCCATCACGATGGCTCCGTTGTTACCGCCAAGTTCGAGCAGGCTCCGCCGCATGCCTGTCGCAATCACGGGTGCGATATGTTTCCCCATGCGCGTGGAACCGGTGGCGCTGATGAGTGGCACGCGGGGGTCGTGGATCAGGCGTTCGCCAACCACATCATCGCGTCCGATCACCAGGTTTAAAACACCCTGCCATCCGCGGCGCTCCAGCACGCGGTTGCAGATGTGCTGCACGGCGATCGCGGTCAGCGGCGTCTTGGGCGAAGGCTTCCACACCACGGTATCGCCGCACACCATTGCGATCAGGGCATTCCAGCTCCACACGGCGACTGGAAAGTTGAATGCGCTGATGACGCCGACCACGCCCAGCGGATGCCATTGCTCATACATCCGGTGACCCGCACGCTCGCTGTGCATCGAGAGGCCATAGAGTTGTCGGGAGAGGCCGGTAGCGAAGTCGGCGACATCGATCATCTCCTGCACTTCGCCTTTGCCTTCGGCCAAAATCTTGCCCATCTCCAGCGTGACCAGCATGCCAAGCTCGTCCTTGGCCGAGCGCAATTCGTCGCCGATCTCGCGCACGATTTCGCCGCGCTGCGGAGCGGGCAACAGACGCCAGCGTTCAAAGGTTTTGGTGGCGGCCCACAGAACCTCGTCGTAATCCTCTTCATCCGCTAGGCGCACGCGTCCCAGTTCGCTGCCGTCACTGGGATTGAACGAGGCGAACGCTCCACCGCCGGGATTTTCGACCCAACCCTGTCCGCACGCCCCGGAGTGGGTTTTTCCGAGAATCTGTTCGAGGAGGCTCATAGAGCCAATGTCGCAGACCGAAGGCCTCGGTGGCGAAGCCACCCCCATCGGTTGAATGCATGACAATCAAGTACATGAGGCAGCTTCCAAAAAGTGCCAATCCGCTGGTGATCCGTACCTGCTTTGAGAATCAGGCAGCATGGGAAACTGTTTGCGGATTGATTCGCGCGCCGCAATACTTCACGAGCGATCCCTTCTACGCGAATGTCGAACTATTCGATGCTGTCGAGTTTGAGAACCTAACACCGGAAGATCTGCTGGAATGTGTGACTGATGTTTACCCTCACTCATTCCTGCTTGTAGTCGACTGTGTCACGATCACTCCTCCAGAGTTTCCGGTTTTAGTGATCGACCTGTATGCAGAGCGCGGCCGCAACTTTCGCGCGATCCCGTCGCAGATCCAGGCCATCGAAAACAATCTATCGATCGCCAATATGGATTTCTTTGAATTCGCGGATTCCGTTGACGCCGACGGAATATTTCGGGGCTTCCCAAGGTCTTAGATCGGCATCACATCGCCAACTTGGCAAACTCGCAGGGCCCGGTGTGGCAAAGTTGTGAGCCGGCGTTAGCGCGTGCGTGAAGCCCGTCTCGGCGATGAAGCCGGTGATGGGGCTAAGGATGGTTCACGCGATTATTCCGTCGCGGATTTCGACTCGACCAGCTTGCACACGTCTTCCACAAACTGTTCCAGCGGTTTCACGCCCATGTCGGCATGCTTGCGATGGCGCACCGACACGGTGCCGGCTTCGGCTTCGCGGTCGCCCACCACCAGCATGTAGGGCACCTTCTGCAATTGCGATTCGCGAATCTTGAGATTCACTTTTTCCTTGCGGTCGTCCAGATGCGAGCGCAGCCCCGCCGCTTCCAGCCGCGCATGCACCTTCTTTGCGTAGTCAAGCTGGCGATCCGTGATGGGCATCACCACCACCTGCACCGGAGCGAGCCACACCGGAAACGCGCCCGCGTAGTGCTCGACCAGCGTGCCGAAGAAACGCTCGATGCTGCCATAGAGAGCGCGATGCACCATTAAAGGCTGATGCCGTGCGCCATCCGCGGCGACGTATTCTAGGCCGAAACGCTGCGGCAACGTGAAATCGAACTGGACGGTCGAGAGCTGCCACTTGCGGCCCAGCGCATCCAGCAGCTTCACGTCGATCTTGGGCCCATAGAACGCGGCTTCGTCGGGGATGACGGGTGCCTTCATTCCCAGGCGATCGACCGCGCGCTGCAATGCACCCTCGGCGAGCTTCCACAACTCCGGCGCGCCATCGTACTTGCCGCTCTTGCCCTCGTCCCACGTCGAGATCTCAGCTTCGTACTGCTCAAAGCCGAAGGTCTTAAGCGTATCGAGAGCGAATTCCAAACAGCTCACTACTTCGTCCTCGATCTGTTCGGGAGTGCAGAAGATGTGAGCGTCATCCTGCGTGAAGCCGCGCACGCGCAGCAGGCCATGCATGGTTCCGCTGCGCTCGTAGCGATAGACCGTTCCCAATTCGCCGTACCGGACCGGCAACTCGCGATAGCTGCGCAACCGGTCGCGATAAATCAGGATGTGGCCGGGACAGTTCATCGGCTTCAAACGATACTCGGCGTCGTCCAGTTCCATGCCGGCAAACATATTTTCGGCGTAATGGCTCAGGTGGCCGGACGTTCTCCACAGATCCGCGCGCATGACATGCGGCGTGTAGACCAAGTCATAGCCGCGCGCCAGGTATTGATCGCGCATCCAGTCTTCAATGATCTTGCGCACGCGCGCGCCCTTGGGATGAAAGAAGATCAGTCCCGGCCCGGCCAGTTCCTGAATGCTGAAGAGGTCGAGTTCCTGGCCCAGCTTGCGGTGATCGCGCTTCTTTGCCTCTTCGAGCTTCGCCAGATAGTCGTCGAGTTCCTTCTTAGTGAAGAACGCAGTTCCGTAAATGCGCTGCAACTGGGCGTTTTTCTCGTTGCCCTTCCAATAAGCTCCGGCGATGGAGAGCAGTTTGAACGCTTTGATTTTCTTGGTGGACGGCACGTGCGGCCCGCGGCAGAAATCAATGAAGTGCGGTCCCAGCGTGTACTCGGAAAAGACGGCGTCGGCTTTTTCGGTGATCAGCTCGCACTTCATGGGCTGATCGCCGTAGAGCTTCAATCCTTTTTCCTTTTCCATGTACTGGCGCTGGTAGGGCAGATCCTTCGCCTGGAGCTCCCACATCTTTTTCTCGATCTTCTCGAGATCGTCGGGCGAGAACGCGTCAGGCCGCTGGAAATCGTAATAAAAACCGTTTTCGATGGGGGGGCCGACGCCCAGCTTGGTCTCCGGGAACAGCTCAAGCACCGCGGCCGCCAGCAGATGCGCGGTCGAATGGCGATAGACTTCGAGGGCCTCGGGATTCTTCGGAGTCAGAATTTGCAGGGTCGAATCCGCTTCGAGAGGGCGGTTCAAATCCCACAGATTGCCGTTGACCTTGGCGACCAGGGCGTCATCGGCCAGGCGCGGGCTGATGGAGCGCGCAACGTCGATGGGCGCCGCGCCCGCGGGAACATTTTGGACACTTCCGTCGGGAAGGGTGACCTGAAGATTACTCATCGGTACTAATCAGGTTACCAAACGAACCCAAGCGGCCCGGTGTTGACCGTATCTCTCCGGAAGCCGGCGACATCCTGTACAACCAGACGAACCCAAGCCCATACCCTCGTCTTCGCGCTTTAAGCATCAATCGAAAAATCGCACCTGGGACGTCGGCGGCGGCGTACCCAAGGAGATAAGCAATAGAGGAGTATCCAGATCGAGCGATCGGCAAGGCGTGATTGACAGGCTGCCGTCATATCCTCGCAGTAAACTGAAAATCCTTCGATATTCCAGATCGAATCTCACCGGGAAGAGGGCTGGGAGTTGGACAGCTTCGCGGCGACTGCCACCGCTAACCCTTACGCCAAAAGGCATCGAGCCGTCCGGGGATTCGCCGCAAACCCGAGACCGGCACAATCAGAAATAGGAAGTTACTTTTCTCAATTAGGAGGCTATCAAATGAGTCGCTTACTCAGTGTTTGTATCTTATGCTCAGCAGTCGCCTTCGCAGGCGAAGCTACTTTATTTCCGGATGCCAGTTTGGAAAGTGTCGTCCGGGCCCACCTGCTCGAAAAGCGTAATGGCAAGGACCCGCTTACGATCGATGACGTTAAGAATCTGTCGGGCATTACGTCGAGAGGAAATCCGATTAAGAATCTGAGCGGGCTGGACAAGTGTACTGCTCTGGCGGAGCTAAGTATTACCGGCGCAGAACTGAGCGCACTCGGACCCCTCCACGGCCTGACGAATATTTCATCCCTAACGCTCACTAACGATCGAATTAAAGATATTTCGCCCCTCAGCGGCATGACTCAATTGCAATATCTTGACATCAATGACAATCAGGTTGCGGACCTGATGCCGCTCGCGGGCTTGAAGTCGCTCAATACGCTTTCCCTTTCCAACAACAGGGTGACCGATCTCTCGCCGCTCAAGGATGCTACCCGGCTATGGTCGCTGTATCTCGACGGCAATCAGATTGCGGATCTGCGGCCGGTCAGTGGTTTAAAAGGGCTTTCTTCTCTCGATCTGTCGAGGAACAGAATCAAAGATCTATCCCCTCTGGCCGGAATCACAAGCCTGAGATTTCTGTCCCTGGAAGGGAATCCGGTGAGGGACCTTGCTCCGCTTGTGAACATGGCAAAAAAAGATGCGGAAGGCGAAAAACAATTCGCGCCTTATTTGACGGTTTACCTGTCACCTGGCCAAGGAAGTGCGGAACAGGTTGCTGAGCTGAAAAAGTATGTTCACGATATCCACATCGAAGAAACAAAAGCTGAAAACAAAATCACGGCAAGTGGAAGCCACTCCGGAAGGCACAGCAAACTATGATCAGTATGCAGATTGCATGGGATGGCCGACATGCAGCTTGAGTTTGCCGGAGAACGTATAGGACCTAGGAGTTCGACCTCGGGATAGTGGCGATGCCGGATTTTGCTCCTTCTGGATAGGATCGAATTCCGCTAGGTAGGCGTTGAACGCGCGGCCGGGCACCGGGAAGTCCAAGACTCTCAAAGTATCAGGCGATCGTTCGAACCGCGTGCACTGGCCGACGTCCTTTACGCCGCAGCGGCCCTCCGCGGGAAGCCATCCCGTTCTTCCCAAGCTCCGCGGCGTGGATCCATTAGCCGGCGCAACGAAGTGAACACCGGCAAGTGCATCGCCAGAAGTTGCGCCTGTCAGCCCGCTGCTATATTGAATGGAGAGGTTCTGGTTGACTCCCACCCCCAATCCCGTAACGTTCGATGAGTCGAACTTGGTGGCGCGCGCGCAGGCTGGGGAGCAGGCCGCCTTCGCCGCGCTGGTGGCGGAGTATAGCCGGAAGATTTATCGCGTCGCCAAGAACATCACCCAGAACGACGAAGACGCCGAAGACGTCCTGCAGGAAACCTTCCTCAAGGCCTATGAACACCTCTCCGGCTTCCAGGGCAATTCCAAGTTCTACACCTGGATCGTGCGCATCGCCGTGAACGAATCCTTGATGAAGCTGCGGAAGCGCAAGGGCAACCGCTTCGTATCGCTGGACGAACCCATCGAAACAGGCGAAGAAGAGGTGAAACGGGAGATCGCGGTCTGGGAGGATAATCCCGAACAACGCTATTCGCGGGATGAAATGCAGCACATCCTGAACGAAGCGGTGGATAGTTTAAAGCCAGATTTCCGAACCGTCTTCACGCTTCGCGACATCGAAGAATTGAGCACGGAAGACACTGCCGAGGTGCTCGGGATTTCGGTGCCGGCCGTCAAGAGTAGACTATTGAGGGCGCGTTTGGCGCTCCGGGAAAAATTGACGCGCCAATTTAAGCGGAAAGAGGACGATCTACTTGGTTACCTGTAAACAGTTTCTCCAGGAACTGAACGATTATCTCGACCCGAATGTGGACGCCGCCATGAAGGCCAATCTCGAAGCGCACGTAAGCAAGTGCCCCAACTGCTTTGTGATTGTCGACACGACTTTGAAGACTTTGCAGGTTTATAAGGGAATGGAACCGAAGGCCATTCCCGAAGACGTCGAGGCGCGACTGTGGAAGGCTATCGAGCGTAAGCTGGCCGAACGCGGGAAGAGCTGATCGCAGGTTACCTTAACGCCGACGCCTACTTGGCTTCTAGTTGAGGCTGCAGGTCGCCCATGATTTTCTCGAATTTGGCGCGCTGCTGTTGGTCCAGGATCTGCATGATCCGCGATTTCCCGGTGGAGCGAACATCCTCCAACTGATCTTCGAGACTGTGATAATACTCGCGGTAGTCGGCCAGGACCATCGCGATTTTGTCGGTCTGATCGGCGGAAAGATTGAGTTCGGTCTTGAACCGCTCGACCAGAGCATCGCTGCTGGACGCTTTGCGAATCACCGGCAACGTGGCGGCTGAAACCGTGCGATGCAATCTTTCGTGGAGTCCCATCTGCATGGTCAACGCGCCACGGCTGCTCCCGCCAGAAACACCAGGACCAGCGTCCCAGCCACTTTCGCATTGCAGGCGGATGACATGATCCCTATTGTTCCCGATAGGTGACTAAGTTAGCTAATACGGCGTCTTCGGAAGACTGGTCCGACTGGGACTGATCCACCTGCGTGATTTCTCGAGCCGGCGCGTCTTCGCCCGCTACGATCGTCTGCTCCGTAGTCACCTGCGACGATTGCAACGCAATCGTCGAATCATCGGCCGAACGCTCCGAGGTCACTACATAAACGCCGATCAGCAAAGCGAGCGCGAGCGAAGCTAGGGCGATGCGGCGTCCGAATGCGGATTCAATGAAGAGATTCCAGATGGATATGGGGCCTTCGGCCTCGATGCGTTCCATCACGCGCGCGTAAAAGCCAGGCCGGAGATCCGCGGCAAAATCGTCGGGCGCCCGCAGCTCCCGAAGAAGCGCTTTTTGTTCCTGCATGCCCTGCACCTCGGTCCGGCACTCGTCGCACTGGGCCAGATGTTCTCGCACCGCGTCGCTGCTGGAACCCTCCGCAAATTGCGCCGGACGCGCAAGCGCCTGCGACCCCGTAAGCACATCCTCAATACGATCCCGAATCTCGCGATGCATGGTTCTTCCCTCAGTCACCACTGTCAACTGCACTGGCGGGTCTAAATGCCCGCTTAAAAATGCCTGCTTCCACAGCTTCAACGAGTGCGGGTTAAACGCCCCGCGGCCCGGAGTAGCTTCTGCCGGGTCCGGAACAATTTTACCTTAATTGTGTTCTCGTTCAACCCGGTCATCCCGGCCAATTCTTCAACCGAGTGCCCTTCCACTTCCTTCAGCAAAATCAGGCTACGCTCTTCTTCGGAAACCTTAGACAGAAGCTTTAGGATCAGGTCGCGCTGGGCGAGCCGCGTATCGGCGGGAACAGACCCGTCGACGGCGGGCTCGGAGGTTTCCATGCGCTGGGCGTCTTCGCGGGAAAAATCGCTCTCGTACACCAGCTTGCGAACCCGCTTTTTGCGCAGATAATCGTAGCACTCGTTCACCGTAATCTTATACACCCAGGTGAGCAGCGAGCTGCGAAAGTCGAAGCTCTTAATCGAGAAATAGACTTTCGCGAAAACCTGCTGCGCGATGTCCTCGGCGTCGTTGCGATTGCGCAGAATGCCGAATATGATCGAAAACACCTTGGACTGGTAGCGTTCCACGACTTCGCGGAAAGCCATCTCGTCACGGGCCTGGACGCGGCGTACCAGTGCCGCTTCTTCGCTGGTCTTATGATCCACTCGGGTCCTCGCCCGGGTTCCCTCGCCTACTGCTGCCGGAAAGGGTAGTGTCGTTATTGAGGCGTCCATGGCTGCCGATCCCTCGCTACTGGGTCGGACGCGGCTGGCTCTATTTAAGTTACGGTAAAGACAGTCTCTGATTCACAGACAGGGATTCGCTAATCGAGCCGAATTCTGCTGAACCTCTAGCTCCTCGCTCCGCATCATAGTACAATGAAGGGGAGGTCTAACAAACATGGTACAACTAACAGAAACCGCCGTAAGCAAGGTGAAGGAGATCCTGGATACTCAGGAGCCTAAGCCGGCAGGTCTGCGGATCTCGGTGGTGGGCGGCGGTTGCTCCGGTTTCAGCTATTCCATGGCGTTCGAGAATACGCCCGGGATGCTGGACAAGACTTACAAGTTTGGCGACTTGCAGCTATTCATCGACCAGGCTAGCCTCCTATACCTCGATGGCGTTCAGGTGGATTACGTGGAGACGCTCGAGGGTTCCGGATTCAAGTTCAACAATCCCAACGTGAAGTCCACTTGCGGCTGTGGCAGTTCTTTCAGCGCCTAAACCCATACATCGCACGTAAGCGCTGTACGACGGGCTTCGCCGAGTAACCCTAACCTTAACGATTTGCGATAGAGCGTCCTGCGTAGGACGCTCTATTTGCATTGGATATAGGTAGATTGCTTGGGATACCGGTGCACTGAAATAGAAAAGGGGCGCAGCTTCCGCTGCACCCCCAAAAAGACGTTGCCGTAAGGAGAAAGAAAGACTAGACCTTGCGCCGACGACCGATCATTCCCAGGCCCAGGAGACCCAGGCCCATCATAGAAAGTGTTGCAGGTTCAGGAACTACAGTCTCATGACTGTTGGTAATGTCGCTCACGCTCACCAATCCGGTGACGCTAGCCGACGCTGTGATGTCCTTGATGATCCAGATGTTGCTCTGAGAATTCAGGAAGGTCACCGATTGGGGACTCAACGTCGAGTTGTCAACGAGCTGCGCGATAACTTTACCCACGCACGAACCGCCCCCCGCCGTAACCCCAGCAGAGTCGCAAACGGTTTCCACAATGCTGGTTCCCGGCGAACCGGCGAAAGAATTGTCAACGCCCGTCGTGAGTCCGGTTACTTCGTAAACCAAGCGCAGATCCGGCGACGGATTGGTTGGCAGGGTAAAGCTAAAGCCTGAGATTTGGAAGCTGAGATCCACCGAGGTAGATGACGCCGAAATACCCGATAGAGCAACCGTCATACCTGTCGGGACGGATGACACCCCGAAATTCGAAAATACCAGGTTGCCTGCCTGGCAGGAACCGATTGTAGTCACATCCGCCGTAGGCGCCACACATGCGGGCGTTGCAAAGCCGACCGCCGCTATAAGAAACAAGCCACACAATACCTTCTGCATTAAATTCGTATCCTCCTCCGGTGTTTTTGTCTTTTTGTTGATGTAGGCGGTGTTTTGCCTACTTCATGATACTTACGGAGTATAAGGTGTTTGTTTAACCCTGTCAACGTACTAAACCCTAGAATAAGTACTAAGAGTCGGAAAAGGTACTAAGTCGAGTGTAGTATCGGAATCAAATGTTTTGTTTTTGGGGATCCACCAAAGTACAGGGGCGCGGGCAACCCCATTACGTCTCAAAACACTTGATATCGCGTCACTTGCCCCGTATCAAGGACCTAGCTGCATAATAGAATGGTAGCCAAAGACCGTTAGACGCCGCTTACAATGCTTGACAACCTCTTAACGGAGCAGCCCTTCCCCGGTTCCCAAGACCTGGACGGTCGGCCTATACTACAGATTTTACAAATATTAAACGCGGCCGACGCCGAAGTTCCGGCTGCCGTAGCACTGGAAATACCCCGCATCGCCGCAGCCGCGGAGGCTATCGCCAATGTTCTCGAAAAAGGCGGCCACCTGGTTTACCTGGGGGCCGGGACTAGTGGACGCCTTGGAGTGCTGGACGCAGCCGAGTGCCCGCCCACTTTTAACGTCCCACCCGATCTGGTGCGAGGGATTATGGCGGGGGGCGAGCGGGCTCTTAGCCGTTCGTCGGAAGTCAGCGAGGACGATCCGGACGCGGGTGCGCGGGATCTGCTGGCCTCGGGATTTGGTTCGGGCGACGTGCTCGTGGGTATCGCCGCCAGCGGACGCACGCCTTACGTTCTGGGCGCAGTGGCGCAGGCGCGGGCGCTGGGCGCGATCACTTGCGGCATTAGCTGCACGCCGGATTCGGAACTGTCGCGCGCCGTGGATTATCCCATCGAGCCCAAGCCGGGGCCGGAAGTGCTGGCCGGATCGACGCGCCTGCGGGCCGGCACGGCAACCAAGTTAGTCCTGAACATGATCAGCACGGCCGTGATGATCCGGCTAGGGCATGTCTATGGCAACTGGATGGTGAATGTCCAGCCTACCAATGAAAAATTGACTGAGCGTGCGCGGCGAATTATCCGTCAGGCCACCGGCGTATCGGCGGAGCGGGCGGCGGAGTTGCTGGCAGCGGGCGGAAACAGCGTCCGCACTGCGATCATCATGGAGAAGAGGCAGACTTCGCGCGGCGAGGCGGAGCGATTGTTGGCCCAGGCGGGCGGGCGGATTCGGGAGGCTTTGGTTTTATTTGGACAAGTTTGAGATTCAGGGAGGGGCACCTCTGGAAGGGGAAATCGCCGTCAGCGGAGCGAAGAACTCGGCGCTCCCCGCGCTGGCCGCGTGCCTGCTCACGGCGGACCCGGTGGTGCTGGAGCGCATTCCGCCGGTGCGCGATATCCACACCATGGAGAAATTGCTGGAACACTCCGGGGCGCGCGTCACCGTCGAGGGCGAGCGGGTAACTGTGGAGGCGGATGCGATCCAGAACGCCGAGGCGCCGTATGACTTGGTAAAAACCATGCGCGCTTCAAGTTTGGTGCTGGGGCCGCTGGTAGCCCGCTGCGGGCGCGCGCGCGTATCGGTACCGGGAGGCTGCGCCATAGGCGCTCGCCCGATAAATCTGCATGTCGCGGGACTCGAACAATTAGGCGCCACGGTTCGCCAGGAACATGGTTACATCGAGGCCGAAGCGCCGCACGGGCTGGAAGGCGCCGAGGTTCATTTCGACCGCATCACCGTCACCGGCACCGAGGACTTGATGATGGCCGCGGTGCTGGCGCGCGGTGAGACTGTCATTCACAACGCGGCGCGCGAGCCCGAAGTGGTGGACCTGGCGGCTCTGCTCACAAAAATGGGTGCGCGCATTGAGGGCGCCGGAAGTAGTGTGATCCGCATCCAAGGTGTCACGAAATTGCGCGGCGCCCGGCACGCGATCATCGCCGACCGCATCGAGACCGGAACCTTTCTAATCGCCGGGGCCATCACCCGCGGCGATCTTCACGTGACCCGCTGCGAACCGGATCATTTGCGCGCGTTTATCGCCAAGCTGCGCAGCGCGGGCGTGGAGGTCAGTGAGCCGGCGCCGGGAACGCTGCGAGTGCGCTGCGGTCCGAAACTGCGCAGCGTGGACGTCACCACCGAGGAGCACCCCGGGTTCCCCACCGATTTGCAGGCCCAGTTCATGGCACTGATGACACGCGCCGAGGGGATATCGATCATCACCGAGACCATCTTTGAAAACCGCTTCATGCATGCCCAGGAACTGGCGCGCATGGGCGCTAACATCCGACTGGAGGGCCGCCAGGCAATGGTGGCAGGACCCATGCCGCTATCCGGCGCGCAAGTGATTGCCAGCGATCTGCGCGCCAGCGCTTCGCTAGTGCTGGCCGGGCTGGCCGCGCAGGGAGAAACCGTCATCGACCGGGTTTATCACATCGATCGCGGCTATGACAGAATCGAAGCG
>Ga0207657_10001274_pt1 | contig 26860 bp, 22 predicted proteins | sample KBSC33metaG_FD_184316 | JGI IMG/M metagenome (GOLD analysis project Ga0207657, IMG submission 184316) | Corn rhizosphere microbial communities from Kellogg Biological Station, Michigan, USA - KBS C3-3 metaG (SPAdes) (version 2) | ecosystem: Host-associated > Plants > Roots > Rhizosphere > Soil ... | reverse complement strand
GCGCGAACGGTGCGTCAGACCCGCGCTGGCTCCTGAACCGATCGGTAGTCGCAGCGCTAGGCCGCCGCGGCGTCGGCGATGACGGAGTCGAGTATTTTCTGGAGCTCGACGGGCTCGAGCGGCTTGACCAGGTGATAGTCGAATCCAGCCTCGCTCACGCGCCGGCGATCCTCATCCTGTCCGTAGCCGGTGAACGCCACCAGGATCAGCGACCGGCCGGTCGCCGATTTTCGCAACTGCGCGGCGACTTCGTAGCCGTTCATCTTGGGCAAGCCGATATCGAGCAGGACGACCTTGGGTTGAAACTCGGCCACGGCGGTGACCACCGACGGTCCGTCGTACAGCGTGCGCACGTCATGTCCCCAGGCTTCGAGCAGCGCCGCCAGCGTATCGGCCGAGTCGCGATTGTCGTCGACGATCAATACCCGGCTCGGGCGACGGGCGGGTGTGACCGTGACGGCCGGCTGAGTCTCGGGCGGCACCGCAGACTGCGCGAGCGCCGGGATGCTGATGGCGAATTCGCTGCCGCGACCCGGCCCTTCGCTGTGCACGGAGACGGTGCCGCCATGCAGCGACACCAGGCGTTTGACCAGCGTCAGCCCGATGCCCAGGCCGCCTTCGCTTCGATCGAGCGAACGCTCGCCCTGGACGAACAGGTCGAACACTCTTGGAATCAGCTCGGGCGCCATGCCGATTCCCGAATCCTTGACGCGGATGACTGCGAACGTGCCTTCGCGTCCGACATCGACGTCGATCTTGCCCCCGGGCGGCGTGTACTTGATCGCATTGGTAAGCAGGTTCATGACGGCTTGCGACAGCCGCGTCAGGTCGCCGTCGACGGAGAGAGGTTGCGGCGAAAACCGGACGTCCAACGTGTGCCGGGAGGCATCCGCAAGCGGACGGGTCGCCTCGACCGCGCGCTGCACCGCGGCGTTGACGTCGATCGGCTCCATGTGCAGCGCGATCTTTCCGCTGCTGATCCGGCCGATGTCGAGCAAGTCATCGACCAGCCGCGTCAGTTGGGTCAGCTGGCGGTCGATGACGCTGCGCGCCCACTCGTGGGTCGAATCGCCATCCGACTGGATGCGCATCAGGTCGAGTGCGTTGCGAATCGGCGCCAGCGGATTGCGCAGCTCGTGTCCGAGCATCGCGAGAAATTCGTTCATCTTGCGCTCGCTCTGCTCCAGCGCCACGACGCGTCTGCGCTCGGTCATGTCGCGGGTCACTTTGGCAAAGCCGCGCAAGCGGCCGCTGGAATCGAACAGCGCCGTGATGATGACGTTGGCCCAGAACGCCGTCCCGTCCTTGCGCAGGCGCCAGCCTTCGTCCTCGAACCGGCCGACGCGCGCGGCGACTTCGAGCTCCATCTGCGGCACCTTGGCGTCGATCGACTCCTGCGGGTAGAAGCGCGAGAAATGCTCGCCGATGATTTCCTCGGCCTTGTAGCCCTTGATGCTTTCCGCCCCAGCGTTCCAGCTGGCGATCCTTCCTTCCGGGTCGAGCATGAACACCGCATAGTCGCGGATACCGCCAACCAGCAGACGGAACTTCTCCTCGCTGCGCCGCAGCTCGTCCTCGAGCTTGGTGCGAACGACGATATCCTGCCGCAGCGCCTGATTCGCCTGCTCGAGCTCCTGCGTCCGAAGGCTCACGCGCACCTCCAGCTCGTCGCGCGCCTGGTGCAGCGCCTGCGTCGCGCGCCGGCGCTGACCGACGACTGCGCTCAGCACGAGTCCGGTGATCGCAACGATGCTGACGAACGCGAGGAGCAGCAAGAGCGAGCCGTTGACCGAGGTCGAAACGAACGGACCGCGGCCGACGATCGTGTAAACGACGGCTATCGCGGACAAAGCGGTGATGGCGGCCGAGACTTCGAGCTGGTCGAAACGCAGCGCGGCCCAGATGATCAGTGGAAAGGTCAGCAGCAGCAGTGCGGGCGAAAACCCGAGCGAGGCCATGCCGCTGCCGAAGACGATATAGCCGGCCGCCGCCAGGACCAGCGCAAAGAGCGTCGCTTCGATTTTTTTCGAGGCCGACAGGCCCCGCGACGGGCGCGCCGTCCAGAACAGGATCACCGGCGCGAACACGATGATGCCGGTCACGTCGCCCTGCCACCACGTCCACCAGTTGGTGGCGAATTCGGTCATGCCCTTCGGGCCGGCCAACGCGATGGCGCCGACGCCGATCGTCGCCGACACTGCCGACGTCGCAGCGGCGACCGCGACGAACTTGAACACGTCCTCGCCGCTTTCGAAACGCTCGGGGACGCCGATCAAACGGCGGATCAGCGCTGCCGCCGCCACCGCCTCGAGCGCATTGCCCGTTCCGATCAGCACAGCGGCCACACCCGAGTCGTTCACGGTCAGGTTCGCCAGCGCGGCGCCGAGCCAGACGCCGGGCCACAGGCGGTTGCCGGCGAGCAGCATGGCGGCTACCGCAAGGCCCGACGGCGGCCACACCGCGGTGGCGTAACCGGGCGGGATCGCGAGCAGCAGCGAGAGCTTGGCGACGACGAAATAGAGCGCCGCGAGCACACCGACCCGTGCTGCGTACGTAAGCGGCCGCCTGGAAATCGCGAGCTGATGCACCCGCATTCCTCCTGTCGATATTGCGAGCAGAGCGGGGCGAATTGTAGCGCGCGCGTCCGATTTTGGATGCGGGTGCCGAGGTAGGCTCGCGTAGGACAAGCGCCTACGTCGACGCACGCTTCTGGCAGCGCAGGCTCGCCGGGGTCCGGTGGCGTTTGGGCGATAATGCGCGGGGCTCGGGCTTTCCTCGACCGCCGGCCCCGGGGACAAACGCATGGATCTCGACTACTCGCCCGACGAACGCGTATTTCGCGATGAGGTGCGGGGATGGCTGCGCGATCATCTGCCGGCGGCAATGCGCGACAAGGTCGTGCGCTACGCGCCGCTCGATCGCGACGACCTCATCGGCTGGCACCGGATCCTGGCGCAGCAGGGATGGATCGCCCCTTCCTGGCCGCGCGAATGGGGCGGCACCGGCTGGAACGCCGTGCAGCGCTATATCTTCGAGGAGGAATGCGGTTACGCCGGCGCGCCGCCGCTGATTCCGTTCGGGCTGGCGATGTGCGCGCCCGTCCTGCTCGAGTTCGGCAGCGATGCGCAAAAGCGGCGCTTTCTGCCGCGCATCTACCGCGGCGACGATATCTGGTGCCAGGGCTATTCCGAGCCAGGCTCGGGCTCCGACCTGGCTTCGCTGCGCACCTCCGCCGTGCGGCGCGGCGATCGCTACGTCGTCAACGGCCAGAAGACCTGGACGACGATCGCGCACCTGGCCGACTGGATCTTCTGCCTGGTCCGCACCGACGCCGCGCTCGAGCGCAAGCAGGACGGCATCTCGTTCCTCCTGATCGACATGAAGACACCGGGTATCACCGTGCGGCCCCTGCCGCTGATGGACGGCCGGCATGAAGTCAACGAAGTGTTCTTCGCCGACGTCGAGGTTCCGCTCGAGAACCGCGTCCACGACGAGGGCAAGGGCTGGACCGTTGCCAAGTACCTGCTCGGGCACGAGCGCATGAACACCGCGCGCATCGGCACGTCGAAGCGCGAGCTCGAGCGTCTCAAGGCATTCGCCGCGGCGCAGTCGAAGAATGGCGCGCCGCTCATTCAGGATCCGCGCTTTCGCGACAAGCTCTCGCGCGTCGAAATCGAATTGATGGCGCTGGCGATCACCAACCTCCGTTTTCTCGACCAGCTCCGCGGCGGGCGCGCGCCGGGCGCCGAAGTCTCGATGCTCAAAATCAAGGGCACCGAGATCCAGCAGGCGCTGGCCGAGCTGATGCTCGAGGCCGGCGGCCCGCTCGCGCAAGTCCTGGGGCCCGTCGAGCCGGCCGGCAACGGTGCGCCGGCCGACGACTTCCTCGCCGCGCTGGCGCCGCGCTACTGCAACATGCGCAAGACGACGATCTACGCCGGGTCGAACGAAATTCAGCGCAATATCATCGCCCGGCACGCGCTCGGGCTCTAAAGCGGCGATGAACTTCGATCCCAGCGAAGAACAACGGCTGCTCGCCGCGTCGATCGAGCGCTTCGTCGCGCGCGACTACGCGTTCGAGGCGCGCCGCCGGATCGTTGCCTCCCCCGAGGGATACAGCCAGGACGTGTGGCGAACGATGGCGGAGCTCGGCCTCCTCGGGCTCCCGCTGCCGGCCGCTTACGGCGGCTTCGGCGGCGGCGCGATGGATACGGTGAGCCTGATGCGGGCGATCGGCGGCGCGCTGATCGTCGAGCCGTGGCTCGCGACCGTCGCGCTGGGCGCGCAGTTCATCGCCCGCGGCGGCGATGAAGAACTGCGCGACGGATCGCGCGAGGAACAGCGGCAACGCATCCTGCCCGCCGTCGCGGAAGGGAGGCTCAAGCTCGCCTTCGCCCATGCGGAAGGCACGTCGCGCTACACGCTGGCGCAGGTCGCCACGCGTGCCCGGCCGGCCGCCGGGGGCTGGGTGATCTCGGGCAGCAAGCGCGCGGTGCTGCACGGCGCCTGCGCGGACCTCCTGGTCGTCTCGGCGCGGACCGATGGCGGCGACAGCGATAGCGAAGGCCTGAGCCTCTTCACCGTCGAGCGCGACGCGCCCGGCGTCGCGATCACCGCGCTGCGCCTGCTCGACGGGACGCGCGCGGCCGACGTCGCGTTCGATCAGGTTCACGTGGCCGCGCGGGCGCTGGTCGGCGCGGCAGGCAGAGCCCTGCCGCTGATCGAGGAAGTCGTCGACTTCGCCACCGCCTTGGTCTGTGCCGAAGCGGTCGGCGCAATCGAGTCGGCCAACGCTGCCACACTCGACTACCTGAAGACCCGCAAGCAATTCGGCGTCGCCATCGGATCGTTCCAGGCGCTGCAGCATCGGATGGTGGACATGGCGATCGAGTATGAGCAGGCGAAATCGATCGCGCTTCTCGCCTGCTCGGCGGTCGACACCGAGCGTGACGCCGCCGCGCGCTCGCGCACCGTGTCCGCCGCCAAGGCAAGGATCGCCGACGCCTGCCGCAAGATCAGCCAGGAATCGATCCAGCTGCACGGCGGCATGGGGATGAGCGACGAGGTCAAGGTGAGCCACACGTTCCGGCGCCTCACTGCGATCGCTCAGCAGTTCGGCAACGCCGAGCATCATCTCGAGCGTTTTGCGGCGCTTTCCTGACGTTTTAGACTTCCAGCCACTCCTTGCGCACCGCGTGACTGGCGCGAAGCTGGCGCGCGTCGCCTTCGAACACGATGCGCCCCTGCCCCATCACGTACAGTCGATGCGAGATCGCCAGCGCGATCGTCAGCTTCTGCTCGATCAGCAATATCGCCACCCCCCGCGCGGCGATCTGATCGAGCAGCCGGCGGACCTGCTCGACCAGCCGCGGCGCGAGCCCCTCGGTCGGTTCGTCGACCATGATCAGGTCCGGATCGCCCATCAGCGTGCGGCAGATCGTCAGCATCTGCTGCTCGCCGCCCGAGAGAACCCCGCCGGGTGCGTCGAGGCGCGCGCGCAGCATCGGGAACATCGTCAGCACATCGTCGATCGTCCAGCGCCCCGGCGCGCGTGCCGATTTCAAGCCGAGCAGCAGATTTTCGCGGACCGACAGCGCCGGAAAGATCTCGCGGTCTTCGGGCACATAGCCTAAGCCGAGGCGCGCGATCTTGTGCGGCGGCAGGCCGTCGATGCGCGCGCCGCGAAAACGGACGCTGCCGACCGGCGGCACGAGGCCGATGATCGTCTTGACGACCGTCGACCGACCGGCGCCGTTGCGCCCCAGCAGGCTCACGATCTCTCCGCCGCCGACCCGGAACGTCACGCCCTGCAGGATATGGCTCTTGCCGTAGTAGGCATGGAGGTCGTCGACTTCAAGCATCGGGCAGCGTCCCCAGGTACGCCGCCTGCACGGCCGCGTTGTCGCGTATGCGCTCGGGCGCATCGGTGGCGATGATTTCGCCGTAGACCAGCACCGAGATCCGGTTGGCCAGGCCGAACACGACGCTCATGTCGTGCTCGACGATCACCAGCGTGCGTCCCTCCGACACCCTGCGGATCAGCGCCACCGCCTGATCGGCCTCTCCCCGGCTCATGCCGGCGGTCGGCTCGTCGAGCAGGATCACCTGCGCTCCGCCGGCGATCGTGATGCCGATCTCCAACGCGCGCTGCTCGGCGTAGGTCAGCACGCCGGCCGCCTCGTCCCGACGCGCGGTAAGGCCGATGTGCTCGAGCGTCGCGAGCGCGCATTCGCCGGCGTCGCGCAGCGCATCGGCGTTGCGCCAGAAGCAATAGCGGTAACCGAGCGACCAGAGCACGCTGCAACGCAGATTCTCGAAAACGGACAGCCGCGGGAAAATGTTGGTGACCTGGAAGCTTCGCGCCAGGCCGCGCCGGTTGATCGCGAACGGACGCGCGCCGGCGATTTCCTCGCCGTCGAGCCGGATCGAGCCGCGGGTGGGCGCGTAGCGGCCGCTGATCAGGTTGAACAGCGTCGATTTGCCCGCGCCGTTGGGGCCGATGATCGCGTGCCGCTCGCCGCGCGCGATGCCCAGCGAAACGCCGCGGATGATCTCGGTGGCGCCGAAGCGCTTTTCGACGCCGCTAAGCTCGAGCGCATACGCCGCTGCCATCGTCATGCCCGCGCCGCGGCGCGCTCCCAGGCCGAAGCCACCACGGGAACCACGGCGCGAAAGAGCAGCAGTCCCCCGACCAGCGCGACGGCGGCGACGATCCACGGCGACGGCGACGCGGCATCGAGCGGCATCCACAGCAGGCGCATGCGCGTGCCCAGCTCGGGCTGGGTCGACAGCCGGTAGCCCATCTCGATCGCCAGTATCGCGCCGCCCGCCATCAGCGCCAGCGGCACCAGCGCGATGCCGTACGCCGCCAGCACGCCGGCCAGCGCCCGCGGGCGCGCGACTCGGCGATGCATGACGATCAGGCCGGCGAGCCCGGACGGCGCGTACAGGATCATGACGATGAAAAACACGCCGAGATAGAGCAGCCACGCCGATGTGTAGTCGGAGAGGCTGCTCTGCAACCAGGTGATGACGATCGCGCCCAGGATCGGACCGATGAAGTACGCGGCGCCGCCGATGTAGGCCATGATCAGCACGGTGCCCGAGCGCTGCGCGCTGACCGCGTCGGCCGAGACGATTTCGTAATTGATCGCATGCAGGCCGCCGGCGAGTCCGGCGAAGAGGCCCGCCATCGCGAAAGCGATGAAACGCACGCGCTGCGTGTTGTAGCCGATGAATTCCGCGCGCTCGGGATTGTCGCGCACCGCGTTGCACATGCGCCCTGCGGGGGTGCGCGTGAACGCGTACATCGCCAGCGCCGCCGCGACGGTCCACAGCAGCACCGCGTAGTACACCTGCAGCTGCGACCCCAGCGGAAATCCGAAATCGACCGTCGCGCGCGTGCGGCTGGCGGTGATCCCCTCTTCCCCGCCGAAAATGCCCGGCAGCATGAACGTCGCTGCGTAGACGAGCTCGCCGACGCCGAGCGAGATCAGCGCGAATATTGTCCCTGCCCGCCGGGTCGTGACCGCACCGAACACTGCGCCCGCGAGCAATCCTCCCGCCGCGCCCGCCAATGGCACCGCCAGCATCGGCAGCGGCAATCCGTGGTTGATCGCGCGCATCAGCCCGATCGCGGCGTAGCCGCCGAGGCCGAAGTACACGGCGTGGCCGAACGACAACAGGCCGGTCTGGCCGAACAGCAGGTTGAACGACAGCGCGAACACCGCCGCGATTGCCATCTGGGTCAGCAGAGAGCGGCCGAAATCGGATTGGAATCCGGGCAGATACGGCAGCGCGACGAGCAAGGCGACGGCGGCGAGCAGCCGCCAGGTGCGACGGCCAGGGACAGCGGACCGGGCGCCGTGCTCGCCGGCGGCCGTCGCTCCGCTCATCGTACGGCTCGCACGGTCGAAAGCTCGTTCGCCGATGCGCCCGCGACGCTGCCCCCAAAGGGGACGCCATTCGCGGCTTGCCGCCCGGAGCCGCTCATACGTCGCGGGTGCCGAGCAGGCCCCGCGGCCGCACGATCAGCATCAGCACCAGCAGCAGGTAGGGAACGATAGGCGCGGCGGTGGCGAGCTTGATCGCCAGGAGCTCGTAGACCGGCGAGCCGCGCGAGACGATGACGCCGAGCGCGCGAAACAGATCGAGCAGCGAATAGTCGACCGCGACCGCGAAGGTCTGCAGAATGCCGATCAGCATCGACGCGATCAGCGCGCCGGAGAGCGACCCGAGCCCGCCGACGACGACGACGACGAACACGATCGGGCCGATCGCATGCGCCAGTGTCGGCTGCGTCAGCAGCATGAAGCCGCCGATGACGCCGGCGAGCCCGGCAAGCGCGCTGCCGACGGCGAACACCAGCACGAACACGCCCGGAACATCGTGGCCGAGCGCGCTCAGCATCTTAGGATGCGTGAGCGCGGCCTGGATCACCAGGCCGATCCGCGTCTTTTTCAGCGCGAGGTACAGGAACGCGAACATCGCCAGCGAGATCAGCATCATCAATCCCTTGTATGCCGGGAATGTGCTGCCGAAGACGTGGAACAGCGGAAAGTCGATGACCGCCGGCACCGCGTTGGCCACGGCGTTGCGTCCCCAGACCATCGTCACCAGTTCCTCGATCAGGTAGGCGAGCCCGAACGTGAACAGGATCTCCGCGACGTGGCCGCGCGCGTGAACGCGCGAAAGGCCGTAACGCTCGATCGCCGCACCGACGACGCCGCAGACCAGCGGCGCCACGACCAGCGCCGGCCAGAACCCGACCCAGCGTCCGAACTGGAACGACAGATACGCGCCCAGCATGAACAGGCTGGCGTGGGCGAAATTCAGCACGCCCATCATGCTGAAGATCAACGTGAGACCCGACGAGAGCATGAACAGCAGCAGTCCGTAGACGACGCCGTTCAGCAGCGAGACGGTGACGAGCTCGAGCATGCGCTCAAGTCAATCGCGCCGCCGCGGCGGCGCGCGTTGCATCAGCGGATCGGGCGCGCCGGCCCGGTCACTTCGGCCGTTCCATCTTGCAGGTCGTCGGCAGCGCGGTCGCCTTGCCCTCCACCTTGGCGTCGGTCTTCCAGCCGAGTCCCGATCCTTCGCTGTCGTATTTGACGTTCCGGGCCAGGGTCGAGACGAACAGCGGCTGCAGCAGTTGGTGATTGTCAGCGCGCATCTCGACCTCGCCGAGCGACGTCGACATTTTCATGCCTTCCATCGCGCGCGCCACCTTGACCGGATCGTTGGACTGCGCCTTTTTTGCCGCCGCGGCGAACATGTCCCACATCGTCTTGGCGCGCCAGTAGGCGTACTCGTTTTCCTTGCCCGGATAGCGTTTGCTGAACGCGGCGACCGTCGCATCGAGCTCGGGCGCGGCGTTGCGGTGCCATTCCGACACCTGTTTCAGCGCGTCGACGCCCGCTTCGCCGATCGCGGTGACCGCGCCCGGGCTGCCGCCGTAATAGGTTTCCCAGTTGACCTTGAGTCCCGCGTCCTTGCCGGCCTTGATCAGCAGCACCATGTCGTTGCTCCAGTTGCCGGTGATCACGGTGTCGGCGCCGGCTGCCTTGATCTTGGCGACGTATGGCGAAAAATCGTTGACCTTCTGCAGCGGGTGCAGCTCGTCGCCGACAATCTTGATGTCGGGCCGCGACTCGGCGAGCATCTTGTTGGCGGCCGCCGCCACCGCCTTGCCGAACGAGTAATCCTGGTTGATCAGGTAGACGCGCTGGACCTTCTTGTCGCGGGCAATGACATCGGTCAAGGCGGCCATTTTCATGTCCGCGTCGGCGTCGAAGCGGAAATGCCAGAAGTTGCACTTCTCGTTGGTCAGCGCGGGATCGACCGCCGCATAGTTGAGGAACAGCACTTCCTTGCCCGGATTGCGCTCGTTGTGCTTCTGCACCGCGTCGGTGATCGCCAGTGCGACCGAGCTGCCGTTGCCCTGGACGACATAGCGCGCGCCCTCGTCGAGCGCGCGCTTGAGCTGGATCAGCGATTCCTGCGGATTGACCTTGTTGTCGTACGACAGAAGCTCGAGCTTCTCGCCGTTGAGGCCGCCTGCCGCGTTGATCGCGTCGATGTAGAACTGATGCGTTTTCTGCGCCAGAATGCCGGTGGCCGCGCCACCCCCCGACAGCGGATCGATGAAGGCGATCTTCACGTCCGCCGCCGCGGGCCCGGCAAGGCAGGCGATCGTGAAGCCCAGCGCAAGGATGCGGCGCGTGCAAGCGTTCATGGTTCCTCCAGGATTTATGCGGTTCATGCTGCGTTGCTGGATAGCGGGCGCTTCGGACGGATGCTAACGGTCCGGGTTGCGCCTTACAAGCCGCCGGGAATCCACGGCGATGCTGCAGCGCAGCACGGCGACGAGGTTAATGAAGGAGAGTATCGATGCTCGGTCTGATGATGCGCTGGCCGCTGACGATTTCGTCGTTGATCCGGCATGCCGATCAGTGTCACGGCGACACCGAGATCGTTTCGCGCACGATCGAAGGACCGATTCATCGTTACACCTATCGCGACGCCCATACCCGCGCCCGGCGGCTGGCCAACGCACTGGGCCGGCTCGGCGTCGTCCCCGGCGAGCGCGTCGCGACACTGGCGTGGAACGGTTATCGCCATTTCGAGCTCTATTACGCCGTGTCGGGGGTCGGCGCGATCATCCACACGATCAACCCGCGGCTCTTTCACGACCAGCTGACGCACATCGTCAACCACGCCGGAGACCGCCTGGTCTTTTTCGACCTTACGTTCCTGCCGCTGGTCGAGAAGCTCGCGCCGGTCTGTCCCGGCGTCACGACCTGGATCGCGCTGACCGATCGCGCGCACATGCCGCCCTCGTCGCTGAAGCTGTCCTGCTACGAGGAGCTCGTCGGCGCCGAGCGCGACGACTACCTGTGGCCCGAGCTCGACGAGGATACGGCGGCGGGACTGTGTTACACGTCGGGCACGACCGGCAATCCGAAGGGCGTGCTGTTCAGTCATCGCTCGACGGTGCTGCACGCGATGGCGGTCTGCCTGCCCGACGCCAAAGGCTATTCCGCGCAGAGCGTCATCCTGCCCATCGTCCCGATGTTCCACGTCAACGCCTGGGGGATTCCCTACTCGGCGCCGCTGGTCGGCGCGAAGCTCGTGTTTCCAGGCGCGGGCCTCGACGGCAAGAGTTTGTACGAATTGTTCGAAAGCGAAGGCGTCAAATCGTCGGCCGGCGTGCCGACCGTCTGGCTGGGGCTGATTCAGTACATGAAGCAGAACAATCTCAAGTTCTCGACCTTCGAGCAGACGACGATCGGCGGGTCGGCTTGCCCGGCGGCGATGATGCGCACCTTGCGCGACGATTTCGGCGTCAGCGTCGCGCATGGCTGGGGCATGACCGAGATGAGCCCCGTCGGGACGATAGGCAGCCCGAAGGCCAAGCACCTTCGCCTCTCGGCCGATGAGCGTTTTGCGCTGTCGCTGAAGCAGGGTCGCCCCCTGTACGGCGTCGAGATGAAGATCGTCGATGCGCAAGGGCACGAGCTGCCGCGCGACGGCGTCGCGACCGGCGACGTGATGGTCAGGGGCCCTTGGGTCATGCGCGACTATTACAGGAACGACCAGTCGAGCCCGCTGTCGGCCGACGGCTGGTTCCCGACCGGCGACGTCGGATCGATCGATCCCGACGGCTATCTGCAGATCACCGATCGCTCGAAGGACGTCATCAAATCCGGCGGCGAATGGATCAGCTCGATCGAGCTCGAGAATGTGGCCATCGGGCATCCCGGCGTGGTCGAGGCGGCAGTGATCGGCGTGTTTCATCCGAAGTGGAACGAGCGCCCACTGCTGCTGGTGGTCAAGAAGCCGGGAGCGAGCCTCACCCGCGACGAGATGCTCAAGTTCTACGAGGGCAAGATCGCCAAGTGGTCGACGCCCGACGACGTCGTGTTCGTCGATGAGCTGCCGCACACCGCGACGGGCAAACTGTCGAAAAAGGCCTTGCGCGAGACCTACAAGTCACACCGACTGCCGACAGCCTGAGCGCGGCTCCCTTGCGCCTTCCCCGCGATCGATGCGAGCTTGGGCGCTGCGGTGAGCTTCGAGGCCGGCAACCGGACCCGCCTCGCGGTCGCCGACGGCGTCCGATCATATACAATCCGCCCATGCCCGATGTTCGCAGCCAGGACGCGCCCCGGCGCCAACGCCCACCCGTCGGCCGTCAGCTGGCCGCGCTGGTCGTGATCGTCGCCGGTGCCTGGGCCAATGGCTCGTTCGCGCAGCGCGCTGCGTCTCCCACCGTTGGCCCCGACGGCTTTCTGAGCGTGCCGCAGAAGATCAGCGTCCAGTCGCTGGAAGGCTTGAAGGCGACTGCGGTCGACCCGTCAGCCGATACCGCCTTCGATCTCGATGTCCGTAACAACATGCTGATCGTGAAGCTCTCCAACGCCGAGATCGCGCGGGGATTCCTGTCGGAAAGCGATGGGACGCGCGAGACCTGCTACGGCTTCGATCGTGATGACGGCCGCCTGAAGGAGGCTTACTCGTTGTGCCAGGCCCGTGTCGATCTGGTGCTCACCGCACGGCCGACGGCGAAGGACGGCTATTTCGCGTCGCTCAAAGCCGGGGCGCTCTATTTCAAGTTCACGCTTCTGGACCGCAATCACGGCGCCAGCGAATCGGTCTATTCGGCGGCCATGCTGAGGCCCCGAAAATAGGATCTAGGCGCGCCGGCCGGGTCGCGCTGTGGATGTTCTTCTGTGCCGGTTTGCGCCGATGCGATTGTGGTTCCGGTTTGATGCTGCGGGCGCGGTCGATCACTGCGCCTGTCGGCACCAGATCAGCCGGACGGTACTGCCGTCGGTGGGTGTTGGCCGCCCCGGATGATTATCTCCTTCTGCGCGAACGAGCCGGCCGCGGCTTTTTCGTGGCAGCTGGCGCAGTCAAGCATGGCCTTGCGGGCTTGAGGCGTGAAGTCGCGAACGTTATTGAGTCCGGGCGCCAGTCCCATCTTATACAGCACGCTGGAGTGATAGTGCTTGAACATCCGCAGGCTGGTAATGCGTAGCGGCGTAGTCTCGTCCGACATCCGATGAAGAAATTGCTTCGGTCCGGTAAAGTCGCTCCGATCCCCCGCATTGGCGGCCAGATATTCGCGAATGTGTCGCAAGGTCTCCGGGTCGAGCGACAGCGTCTCGCCGAAATGTTCGTCGGGTTTCTTGAGCAGCGCTTCCCACGATCGTGCGGGCAACAGGCCCGGCAAATACGCAAAGTGACAAGAGCCGCATTCGCTCTGATACTTCGCGTCCGTGGCGGGTGCAAAGCCTCCGTTCGGGTAAGACGCCGGATCGTAGTAGCCATGAGCTGCTTCGACCGACCCCGTGAGCAGCATTAGCAGCACCGCGCCGACGGCGCACTTCGTTTGCATTGACATCCGCTCCCTCTAAAACGATCAGTAAATTTCTCGTGCCGATCCGCGTCCCGCACGCATAGCAACTGCGCGCGTGCCGCGGCGGCGCTCATCTCTGCCGCAAATCAATCGGTTCCTCATCGTCCAACGTACGACGCGAGGCTGGACCCTATTCCAAGTGGCCGCGAAAAGCTTCGTCGGTGACGGTGAATTTCCGCATCGTGTAGTCGCCGACCTGGGCCCGAAGGTGACAGACGCTGCATTCGGTGAGCGTCTTGGGCCGCGGATTGCCGCCCCATACCGGATCGAGCACCGCGGCATGGATCCCGGCGATATACGGGGTCGCCGTGATGCGCAACGGTGCTTCGCTCGCGTTCAAGGAGTGCATGATCGCGAATGAGTGCTCGTTCTGCGCCTTGTCGGCCGCGTTCGCGACCAGGTAGTCGTGGATGCGTTGCTGCGTCGCGGCGTCGAGCTGCGCCGAATCGCCGAAGTGATCCTGCAAGGAGCCGAGGACACGGTTCCAGGATCGCGCCGGCAGGAATTCGGGCGGATACGCCATGTGGCAGCTGCCGCATTCCTTCTGATACCCGGCGTTGGCGATCGGCGGGAAAATCTTCGTCGCCGCGAGACTTTGCGTGACCCACGTCGTCTGACTGACGGCCGACAGGGCGAGCAGTATCGCCACCAGCCTGGTTTTGCGATTCATATCGAAACCACCTCCTCTTTCAACGAGCTCGAATCATCACCAGGACATCCCCCTTTTCCTGCGGGGTGCACTCGCGTCCCAGCGTCCATTTGCAGTTGCGCAGCAGCCACTTTTCGATATCCGCCCGGTTCGACAGGCGCTTGGGATTGACCGAAGGCGCCAGGGGCTCGATCGCCTTGCCGGTTGTCGCATGCTTGCCGGGTCGGCGCAGGTCGTCGCTGTGGCACAGGCTGCAGCGCCTCACCTCGCCCGATTTCGGATCGGTCACCGCGTGGTCCCAGAGGCGTTCTCCCGCCTGCGCCGAGAAGTTTCCGGCCCCTTGTGCCGCGAAATCCTTCAGCAGATCGTCGACAGTGTCCGCGACCGCATTTGACGCTGCGGCGCTTGCCAGCAACAGCGACAACGCGATTCGGCCGAGGAAGCTCGTCCGCCTCATGCGCCCTCTTTCCCGGTGTTGCCCGAGGTCTTGCCGATGTGAATCGCGCCTGGTTCGAACGTTCCGAGATCGGCGTCCAGATGGCAACCGCCGCAATCGACTTTGTTGACGCGTTGCCAATCGGCCTCGGTAACGTCGGCATGACGTCGCTTCCAGTAGGCGATGTCGGTGATGCGCAGCGGCGTGCTGTCCGCGGGTGTGCGCGAAGCGATCTTCCACGCCGTCGGGGTCTCGGCGTGCTCGGCGGAGTGCTCGCCGGCGTAGGAAGACAATGCCGCGACGATCGCGGGATCGAGCGCGAGATCCTCTCCGAAGTGATCCTGCTGTGCGAGCATCGCCTGCCACGAGCGCACCGGCAGCAGCGACGGGTGGAAGGCGAGGTGGCAGCTTCCGCACTCGTGCTGCCATTGCGCATCCATGGCCAGCGCCGGACCCGTGAACGGCAGGTAGGGAACGTCGCGCGCGGTCTTGAAGTAGCCGCGAAAATACCAGGCGGCGAATCCGACGGACACGACGAGCATCGCTATCGCCGCATTGGCCGCGAGCGACACCGACTGCTCACTTTCCGCCGCGCGTTTGCGGCCGCGGATCATCGCGACGGGGAGGTTTTCGCGCTCCAAAAGACTGCTGGCGACGACGCCGAGAATATGCAGCGTCACGACCACCAGCATCGTCCAGGCGAGGACTTCGTGCACTTCGCGCAGCGCATCGCCCTCGGCGAATGTCAGCACGCCGCGCAACGGCCCCTGCTGCTTCTCCCCGCCGAGCGCAGCGACGCCGCTCAGCACCGACAGCGCCCCGAGCGTCAGCAGTATGAAGATCGCCCAGCTTCCGGCAGGATTGTGTCCCACGAAGCGCGCGTGGCGACGACGAACAAGGTCGCGCAGGTACCGAACCGCCGCAAACGGCCCAAAGGCAAAGCTCGCAAAGCGCGCCCACCGCGTTCCGACGAAGCCCCAGATCAGGCGAAACACGATCAGCCCGCCGATCAGATATCCGCAAAAGACGTGGAAATCGAGATAGCGCGCGTCGTCCTGCGTCAGCCATTCGACCAGGAACGCCGCGGCAAGAAGCCAGTGGAATAGGCGCGTGGGCAGGTCCCAGACGACAACCCGTTCAGCTTGCATCGCGTGTCCGCTTCGTTCAGGGCAATAAAAAACCCGCTGCCACCCACGGTGGCGCGGGCCTAAGGGGCGATTTCGCTCGCCCCACGATCAAGCGTGTTCGATTACAGCTTGCCGAGCCTGCGTCGAAAAGACCTTCGGGCGGGCCGTCTCAACAACGAGCCGGCCCGAAGGGAGGAGAGACGCTTTGTGGCGTTGCTAACAATGTCCTAGAAGTTGTACTCGAAGCCCAGGTTCCAGCTACTCGTCCTGTTCGGCGATATCGGCGTCGAGGTCGACCCTTCAACGTTGTACACCGCGTTGGGCTGCTCGAAATTATAGTTCAGGTGCACGCTGAAATTCATCGCCGGAGACCACAGCAGCACCAGATTCTTCGAATTGACGTGGCCGAAGTCCGAGCGGACGCCGGTGGGGCTGGTGTACTCGTACTTGAAGTCATGCGACCACGACGCCTGGAAGCCGTACGTCCGCAGGTAGTAGTAACGAATGTACAGGCCAACGGCATCGCGCTTTGCGCTCGCGCCGCTGATGTAGTCCTGCTTCGTGCCACTGCCCTGGATCATCGCGACCCAGCTATGCGGCCCGCGGTCGGCCGCCGTATGCTCGACGCGCCAGGCGTACGTATTGAAGGAGTCGACCTTCTCGACCGGCGCTCCCGCTACCGGACGACCGCCGAGGGTGTTGGTGAACGACAGCGACGTATCGACCACACCCGCGGGACAGGCCGCCGGGCAGATGAAGCTGGACTTGGTCGGCGTCAGGATCGACGCGTTGTCGTTGCCATGGCTGTATTCGAGGCCGATCCAAAGATCGTTCTCGGTCTGGCGCAACGGGTTCCACGCGAACGCGTAGTACTGCTGCCAGCCATTCGAGAAGCTATTGTTCGTAACGCCGCTTTGGGCCGCGAACTGCACCCACCACTGGTCGTCGAGGAACGCGTGCAGGCTCAACGTGCTCATCGTCATGGCCTTGCCCACACCGCCCTGGCCGAGAGAGAAGAAGCGCGGAATGCCCAGCGGGAACACGAATTCCGTGACGACGTCGCCTGGCTCGTTGCCGATCGACGCGCCGATGAAGCTGTTCTCGCCGATGGTGCGCGAGGTCGCCAGCCGGAATTCGTCGAAGGCGAACGTGTTCTCGTTCGTTGGCCCGGTGTTGCCCACGGTCACCGAATTGATCGAGTTGTTGGCCAGGTAGCCGATTTCCGTCCACAAGCCGAGCCAGTCGGTGATCGGGCCGGTAAAGAACATCGACATCCGCGCCGCCGGGGTGGACGTGACGTCGCTCTTGACGCCGTTGGTCTTCGACTGCTGCGCGAGCTCCGAAACGAACCGCGCCGAGAAGAAGTCCATCATGTTGAGCGAGAGGTAATCGCCGCCGTATTGCGGCTCGCCCTCGATCGTCTGGCCGTCGCCGCGGATTCTTTCGCGGATGGTCGGCGTGAAGTAGCCGCGCATCTGGAAGATCCGCGCCGTGCGCGTGAAATTCGGCACGTTGTCCTGGCCGATATGGCAGGTCGTGCAGACCATGCCGGTTTGCCGGGCAAAGGCCGGCACCGCCTGCGACTCGGTCGCCAAGAATGGCAATGCGCACACGAGTGCGGCTGCCGCCAGCTTGACTCCGTTCTTAAGATACTGCTTCATGAATCTCCTCCGGGAGCGAGTGTGTTGAGAGGCCGAGTGAGTCAGTCGCTATTTCTGCAGGTCGGTTTTCAGGAAATGCGCGAGTGCGTCGGCGTCTGGAACCATCTCTGCGCCGAACCCCGGCATGTTCGCGAACGGGCTGTCGTGGTACAGGCGCTGACGCCCTATGCGTCCCTTGCGGATGATGTTGACGATCACTCCCGCGGGTGCGTTGATGATCAAGGGATTGCCCTTGAGCGCCGGAGCGAGCTTGGGCATGGTGTTCGACGTGCCTTCTCCGTTGCCGCCATGGCAGGCGCCACAGCGCAATCGGAACAGGTTGCGAATGTTCTGGTTTTCGCCGACGACCGGCGCGTTTGGATAAATCGGCTGGTCGGCCAGAACGGGCGCGCTAGCTGCCCAAAAGCCCGCAACCATCGGTACTGCAAGCAACGCCAACTTGATCTTCACTTGTGTCCTCCTTTGGGCAATGCGTGCACTGCGTTGTAACGACCTTACGTTGCAATCCCTCGATTCAGCGTCCCGCGATCGCCGATATTTCCACCAGCGCACCGCGCGGCAACTTGGCGACTTCCACGACGCTGCGCGCCGGCAGCGTCTGGCGGAAGTACGCCTGGTAGGCACGATCCATCGCAACCAAATTGCCGAGGTTGCTGAGATAGACGGTGACCGACACGATATTGGCCATCGTCAACTGATTCGATTCGAGAATGGCGCGTACGTTGTCCAGCACGCGCTGCGTCTGCACTTCGATCGAGGCGTCGCTGTCGAATGTCCCAGTGCGCGGATCCAACGCGATCTGCCCCGAGATGAACAGCAAGTCGCCGTAGCGCGAAGCCTGCGTATAACCGCCAGGTACCGCCCCTTGCGCTCCCGGCGCGGCGCGCGCCGCCGGAGCGGCCTGCGCCACTACGGCCGGGCGTTCGCGCGCGCCCGGCGATTCGCCCCGGCTCGCGACCTGTGCCGGCGGCGGGCCGCCGGCGGCAGGAGGTATCGTCTCTGCGCTTCGGGCCGGTGCCGGGGGTACGTCCCGCTTCTTGCCCACCCGACCGGCTTGATTTTCGATCGTCTCCGGCGAATCGCCCGGCTGGTTCTTGTAGAACAGCGGCCGGTCGCCGATTTTCAGGTCGCCAAGATTGGAAAGGCCGCCGGCACAACCGGCGAGGAGCGCCACGACTGCCAGATACGACATGGACGCACCGGCGCGTCTCATGGTGCAAAACGACGGACGACTCAACTTTCATTCCTCCTGCAGTACCGGTCATCACGTCTCGAATGCGAATAATTTCGCTTGCCAGCGTAATGTCAGTTGTCAGTGTCAAAAGTACAGGGACCGCGCCGGGCGCGTCAACGCGTTTCCCCTTTCTCGCGCGTTCCGCCGGCGGACGTGTACACAAAAGACAACACTGCTGTTTCATATTGCAGTGCAATAAGGACCCGCGACAACGCTTGCCGCTGCGCGCGGGGGCTGCTCGTCCGCGCCGCCGGCCGCAGTGCAGCATCCTTTTTCGGCCGCCCTGAACGGCGGTGGCGAAGCCGTTTTTGACCGGCGGAGCACTAAGCGTTGTCTCCAGACGCAATGCGGTCGAGCACACGCGCGGATTGGATGCGCCGCAGGTCGAAGGTTGGTAGCGACCGGCTACTGCAAGTGGGCAAGTTCCGGGTTTTGACGCGTATAATTTTTATTGCCTGAGGACGAGTTGTGGTTTCGTGTAGCCCTAGTCGAAGGAGAAAGAACATGGATGAGCAAGCGAAGCTAACGCGCCGTTCGATGCTTCGGTGCGCGGCGCTGCTGGCAGGCGGTACGCTGGCCGCCGGTGTGATTCAGATAAAGCCGGCCTATGCGCAGAAGGCAGGCAAGGACGCGGTGAAGTATCAGGATTCGCCGAAGGACGGCCAGAAGTGCGCCGACTGCCTGTACTTTCAGGCGCCGGGCAGTTGCGCCGTCGTCGACGGAGCGATCAGTCCGAACGGCTGGTGCTCGCTCTACAACAAGAAGAAGTAGAAGTCCTGATTGTGCCGACCGGCCGCCTCGCTGCGGCCGGTCGCGAAAGCCTGTCGGCGCCGACGCGAGGCGCCCGCGGCACACCCCTCGCGTCGACGTTTTAGGTCGCCGCGGCGACCAGCCCCGGAAACATCTGCGCGAGCAGACGCTCGCCGCTTTCCAGCACGTAATAGCGCAAGGCTTCGGCCGCCGGCGAGAGCAGTTTCGCGCGTACGTGCACGACCTGCCAGCGCCGTACGAGCGGCAGCCCATCGACGTCGAGCACCTTGAGCAAACCCGTCTGGACTTCGAGTCCTGTCGTGTGCAGCGACAGGAATGAGACACCCATGTTGGCCATCACCGCCTGCTTTATCGTCTCGTTGCTTGCCATCGTCATGATCGATGCCGGCTTGATGCGCACCTCCGAAAAGTAGCGCTCCATCGCCGCACGGGTGCCGGAGCCGGGCTCACGCACGATGAACGGCTCGCGGTCGAGCAGCGCGGGTGGAATGTGCGGCAATGCCGCGAGCGGGTGGTCGGGCGCGGCGACGATGCCCAGGGGATGCGCGGCGAATGGCTCGACCCGTAGTTCGAGCTCGCGCGAGGACGATCCCATCACTGCCAGGTCCAGGTCGCCGCGCGACAAGAGGTCCGAAAGCGCCTGCCGGTTGCCGAACTCGAGCCTAAGGTCCAGCCCCGGATGCTCGCTCAGAAATCCGGCGAGCAAGCGCGGCACGAAGTATTTCGCCGTCGACAGGACGCCGACGACAAGGCGGCCGGTCTGGACGCCTCTAAGCCGCGCGATCGTATCTTCGGCATCCTTGAGGTTGGTCAGCAGGCGTCGCGCGTGCACCAGGAAATATTCGCCCGCCGTCGTGAGCGAAATGCGCCGGCCCGCGCGCTCAAAGAGCGGCACTTCGAGCGTCGCTTCGAGGCCGGCGACCTGCATCGATACTGCCGGCGGCGACAGGTGCAACTCCTCCGCCGCCCGGGCGAAGCTCATGTGGCGGGCGACGGCCGCAAACACCTGGAGCTCGCGGAACGACAAGCGAAGCATAAGCTTTACCTTAACCCAGCGCTTACCAATTCTTACTTTACCTTAATTCCTGACAGACATACAGTGGTCGAATTCGACAGAGAGCGTGGGCTGATCGGTCGCGATCCGTGCGGGGCGCACGTGACCAAGCGTGCAGCCAAGGCGGGGCAGGACCGGCAGCGCTGCATCGGCGCAGGATCGAGCGCGGCGCGGATCCAGTGGAATTACGCGATGTGATAATAGGACGGTAACGTGGTCATGCAACTCAACAGCGAATCGTTTTCTCCCGGCCTGCGCTTTACCGAATGGCGGCGCAGGATCGAGGAAATCGCCGGCATGGACGCCGAGGTGATCGCGCCGCGCGAGTCGAGCTTCCGATCCAGCGTCAGGCAACGCAACCTCGGTCCGCTGACGATCCTCGAGTTCGACGTCGAGCCTTATCAAGTCCGTCTCGCCCAAAAGCTCGGTTCGGCCCCTCGGGAGCGACTCGTTCTCTGGCTCAGCATCGACGGCGCCGGATGGGTCGAGCAAGGCGGCGTGACCAGCAAGCTGGATCCGACGATTATTTGCATGTATGGCGCGAACCGTCCGCGTACCTTCGCCATTACTACACCTTCACGCGGTATCGCCCTCCTCCTGCCGCTCGACGCGGTCCGGCAAGCGCTGCAGGGTTGGGAGCTCGCGTTGCCGCTCAACGTCGACTGCACCCGCGGCGCAGGCGCGCTGCTCGCCGACATCGTCCGTTCGGTCGCGCGGCATGCCGACAACCTGGACGAGGACGCGGGGTCCGGACTGTCCAATGTCCTGATCGGCCTGCTCGCTTCGGTCGTCAGCGCGCTGCCGGATTCGCTGCGCATGATGCCATCGCGGCTCGAGCTGTTTCACAAGGCACGGATCAGGCGTTTTGTGCGCGAGCATCTGCGCGATCCAGGGCTCGATGTCGATATGGTTAGCCGGGCAGTCGGTTTGTCGACGCGCTACATCCACAAGCTATTCTCGAGCGAGCCCGAGCCGTTGATGAAATGGGTGTGGGTCGAACGAATCGAAGGCGCGCGCAAGGAGATCGAGGCGACGGCGTCACGGCGCAAGGCGATCAGCCAGATCGGCTTTTCCTGGGGCTTCAGCGGTCCGGCGCATTTCAGTCGATCGTTCCGCAATCGCTACGGCGTTGCGCCGGTCGAGTATCGTTTGCGCGCAGAGGTTCGATCGAAGGCGTCGTCCGACGCAGAGTAGGCCTGCGAACCCGGCGACGGACGCGTCCGCGTGGACGCACCCCGGCTCCATCTGCGCTCCGACCGATGACGGAGGCGGAAGCGCAGGCGATCGAGGCAGGCGCCTTGATCGACCCGTTCACTCCCGTGTGCGGGAATCCCCTTCAGCGATAGCGCTCGAGCCTTTCCGCGGTCAGGTCTGCGCGTCGCACGACATCGGCTCAATCGTGCCAACGTGCTTAGCGCACGCGAGCTTCGCGCTGCCATCATCGGTGCTTCGCTGACGTTCGCCAAGATTTGCTGACGATATGCTGACTCGCTTGCTGTTTGCGTTTGACGGCTCGAACGCGCGCGGAATATAAATGCCTGGCAGACACGGCGGACGCAAGATAGCCCACGGATCAACAGAGGTGAACGCGGCAATCATCGGTCGCTGCCTGGCGCGAAAGCAGAAGCGAATTCCGACGACGGGTCAGCGCAAACGGAAGGGGGATCAACAAATGGAAAGGGGACTTACCGAGGAGAAGTAGCGATGGTTGAAATCGAACGCGATGCCCAGTTCGCACGCTCACCCGAATTTGCCAAGCGTCGACTGTTGAGAATCGGCATCGCAAGCGCGCTTGCCGGCGGCATGCTGGTCGGCGCGTGTGCAGCAGACGCCCGCACCACCCACATCCAGATCCTCACGCGCACAACGGCTTTCGGCGGCTATTCGTTTCCCGGCGTCGGCCAATACGAAGTGCTTACCGGCATTGCGACGGGAGAAATCAATCCGGACGATCCGAAGAACGGGGTGATCACCGATATCGCGCTCGCGCCGAGGCTTCCGGACGGGAACGTGATGTACCAGCACAATTTCTACATCCTGAAGCCGGTCGACCTGAGCAAGGGCAATCACAAGATGATGTACGAGCCGCCCAACCGCGGCGGCAAGACATATCAGACGCTGAATCGGACGCCGAGCGGCAGCAATGATCCTGCGGCGATCACCGACCCGAACGTCCTCGCCAACTCGTTTCTGTGGACGCGCGGCTACACCACGGTGTGGAGCGGCTGGGAAAACAACCTCGGCCCTCTGTCCGGGCTTACCGCGACCGCGAGCCTGCCGACCGCGCACAATCCGGACGGCTCGACGATTACCGGTCCGGGCTACGAATACATCGTCAGTCCCGGCGCGACCTATACGTTGGCCTATCCCGCGGCGTCGGGCAGCCAGGATCCGAGCAGCGCCGTGCTGACGCATCGCATCCACCTGGATGACACGCCGCAGATCGTGCCCGCCAGCGGCTGGGCTTACACCGATTCGAGCAACACCAAGATCAAGCTGACGAGCGGCAGCTTCGTCGCCAACGACATCTACGAGTTCTCCTACATCGCAAAGGACCCGACGGTCAACGGTGTGGGATTCGCGGCGATTCGCGACTTCGCTTCGTTCCTGCGCAATGCGGCGGCCGACGATTCCGGCACGCCCAACCCGCTCGCGGGGGACGTGACCAGGATCTATACCGAAACCTCGTCGCAGCCCGCGCGTACGCTCAACGATTTCACGCATCTCGGCTTCAATCAGGACGAAGGCGGCCAAAAGGTCTTCGACGGGATGATGCAATGGATCGGCGCCGGCGACGGGATCAACATGAACTACCGGTGGTCGCAGACCAAGCGCACCGAGCGCAACCGCCAGGAAGAACTCTACCTCGAGGGCCTCTTCCCGTTTGCGAACCAGACGACGTTCGATCCGATCTCGGGGCAAACCGACGGCCGCTACAAGAAATGCACGGAGACCAACACCTGTCCTCTGGCCACCGAGTTCTATTCGTCCAACGAGTTCTGGGTCAAGGCCGGGTCGCTGATGAGCACCGATCCGACGGGGACCTTCGATTTGCCCGATCAGCCCGAGGCGCGCGTGTATCTGCTGGCGAGCAAGCAGCACGGCGGCGCGGGCAATCCCGCATCCAGGGGTCTGTGCCAGCAGTTCCTGAATCCGCTCGACTCGGCACAGGTGCAGCGGGCGCTGTGGGAAGACCTGGACCAGTGGTCGACGCAAGGCGTACTACCGCCGGCGTCGCGCGTGCCGCGCCTCGACGACGGGACGCTCGTGCCGCCACCGCCGGTGGGAGACGGCCGGTATGTCGGCATTCCGGGGGTGACGTACACCGGACTGAAGACGACTCGCTACCGCTTCAATTACGGCCCGAACTTCTATGCGACCGGTATTCCGACGATCAATCCTCCCGCTGGCGGGCCTCCGTACGAGGATAACCCGCTGAATGGTCCGATCTATCCGAGCTATGTCCCGAAGGTCGACAGCGACGGCAACGACATCGCCGGCATCCGTTTGCCTGAATTGACGGTTCCGCTCGCCACCTACACCGGCTGGGGGCTGCGCTCGGGCGTGTGGGCGAACGATGGCTGCGAAGCGTCGGGACAATACATCCCGTTCCAGCCGACCAAGGCTGCACGCATCGCGGCGGGCGATCCGCGACCGTCGGTGGAGGAACGCTATCCGTCGTTCGCGATGTATCGCGCCGCGGTGATGAACGCGATCGACAATCTGGTGAAGGACCGGTTCATGCTCTGCGAGGACACCCAGTCCGTCTATGCGCGGCTGCTGCAGGCGGGCTTGGCCGCCGGGGTGCCCGCGCCGCATGGAAACCCGCTGCCGCAGGACCAGGTCCCGTCATGCAAGTCGAACGGGTAGAGCGCTAGCCCGCACGAGGCGACCTATTTCCTCCGGGGCGGTGGGCGTCATGCTCGCCGCCCATTTTTTTGCGAGTGCGGGCGCGTTGAACCCAAAAGCGTTATCGCAGATGGTGCATATCCTGGCCGAGCATCTCCGGCGTGATCAAGGTGACGCCGCGCTCGGTGACGAAGAACCGCTGGCGGTCCTCGACCGGATCGACGCCGACCTCGAGGCCCGCGGGCAGTACGCAATAGCGGTCGACGACGCATTTCCTGAGCGTGACGCTGCGATGCACCTCGACGTCGGGCAGGACCACCGAATCCTCGATCGTGCAGTAGCTGTGCACGTGGACATTGGAGAACAACAGCGAGCGCCGGATCGATGATCCGCTGACGATGCAGCCGCCGGACACCAGCGAGTCGAACGCGACGCCGGTCCGGTCCGGACTTTCGAACACGAACTTGGCCGGCGGCAATTGCTCCTGGTAGCTCCAGATCGGCCAGTCTTCGTCATAGAGATTGAGATCCGGCGTGACATGCGTCAGATCCAGGTTCGCCTCCCAGTATGCGTCTATCGTGCCGACGTCGCGCCAGTACGGGCGGCCCTCGACCATGTTGACGCACGAGTCGGGAAAACGATGCGCGAAGACGCGGTAGCCGCGCGCGATAAGGTAGGGAATCACGTTCCGGCCGAAGTCGTGCGCCGAGCGCGGCTCGTCGGCATCGCGGATCAGCTGCTCGTACAGGAACGAAGCGTTGAAGACGTAGATCCCCATGCTGGCCAGGGCGATGTCGGTATGGCCAGGCGCCGGCTTAGGCTGCGCCGGCTTTTCGTCGAAGGCGACGACGCGCGACTCGTCGTCGAGCGCCATCACGCCATACTCGCTGGCTATGTCGATCGGCACTTCGACGCAGCCGATCGACACGTCGGCGGACCGCCCGACATGCTCGGCCAGCATCCGCGCGTAGTCCATTTTGTAGATGTGATCGCCGGCGAGGATGAGCACGTATTCGGGAGCGTGGCGGCGCAGGATATCGAGGTTCTGGTAGACCGCGTCGGCCGTGCCCTTGTACCAGTCCGTCGTGACGCGCTGCTGGGCGGGCAGCAATTCGACAAATTCGCGAAACCGCCCGTCGAGGAAGCTCCATCCGCGCTGCACGTGGCGGATCAGGCTCTGTGCCTTGTACTGGGTGCAGATGCCGACGCGGCGCACGCCCGAATTGACGCAGTTGGAAAGCGAAAAATCGATGATGCGAAATTTGCCGCCGAACGGAACGGCCGGCTTGGCGCGCCAGTCGGTCAGCGGTCCCAGCCGGCTGCCGCGCCCACCCGCAAGCACGATCGCGAGCGCGTCGCGCGCAAGTTGCGTCATCAGCAAGCCTTGCGGGTCCCGCTTGGCGGGGCCATAGCCGATTTGCGCGGTGTCCTGACTGATGATCATCGCCGACTCGATGTGTCGTCGCTTACGATCCCTTATCGTATCCCGTTTATGCAAGCCGCGGGCTCGTCGTGTCGCGGCTCGCCGATATTGCAAAAAATACAAGCGGCCCAGCGCTTGCCGAAGACTGATTGCTGATCTGCTATATTCGAACGCGCTCGACACGGCTTAAGGTCAACCGGCACTTCCCGTGGGGTTGCGCCCAGCGATCGAACAAGCTCGACGTCGCCCTTGACTCCGCTTCGCATACTCTACGCAACGCCCGAATGCGCGCCGCTGGTCAAGACCGGCGGGCTGGGCGACGTCGCTGGCGCGCTCCCGGCCGCGCTTCGCCGGAACGGGCTCGACGTACGCGTGCTGTTGCCCGGATACCGGTCAGTACTCGACGCGCTCCCCGACGCGCGCGATGCGGGACGCATCGACCCCTTCGCGCGCCTGCCCGCCGCGCGCGTCCTCGAGGCCGAGCTGCCGCAGGGCGTTCCGGCGTGGATCATCGATTGCCCCGCACTCTACGACCGTGACGGCGGCCCCTACCAGGATGCCGGCGGCGTCGATTGGGAGGACAATCCGCTGCGCTTCGGGCTGCTGTCGTACGTCGCGGCGCGGCTCGCCTCGCCGAAGAGTCCCGTCGCGTGGCACGCGCAACTCGTTCATGCGAACGACTGGCAGGTCGGACTGGCGCCGGCATACGGCACGCTGAGCTTCGAGGGCGCAACGCAAAACATCATCACGCTGCACAACCTTGCCTTTCAGGGCAGCTTTGCACCGCACTGGGTGGGCGACCTCGGATTGCCCGCGTCGAGCTTCGCGGTCGACGGCGTCGAATACTACGGTCGCTTGTCGTTTCTCAAGGCCGCCATCTTTTTTGCCAACGCCATCACGACGGTCAGTCCGACCTATGCCCGGGAGATCCAGGACGAGCCGATGGGCATGGGATTGCATGGCCTTCTCGCGTCGCGGCGTGACAGCCTGACCGGCATCCTCAACGGTATCGATACGGCCGTGTGGGATCCGGCGAACGATGCGCGGATTCCCGAGCGCTACGACGCGATGACGCTCGAGCGCAAAGCGGCCAACAAAAGAGCGCTGCAGCTGCGCTTCGGGCTCGACCCGCGCGACGACATTCCGCTGCTGGGCGCAGTCACTCGGCTTACCCCCCAGAAAGGGCTCGATCTCCTGCTCGACATCGCGGATGCCGTGCTGGCGCTCCCGGCC
>Ga0207657_10001268_pt1 | contig 26929 bp, 28 predicted proteins | sample KBSC33metaG_FD_184316 | JGI IMG/M metagenome (GOLD analysis project Ga0207657, IMG submission 184316) | Corn rhizosphere microbial communities from Kellogg Biological Station, Michigan, USA - KBS C3-3 metaG (SPAdes) (version 2) | ecosystem: Host-associated > Plants > Roots > Rhizosphere > Soil ... | reverse complement strand
ATATCGTCAGGCCCCTCGGTGTCATGGACCCATCCGCCATCCACAGGTGCCAGGCTGCCCAGCGCCGTCGTCAGATCGACCAGCACCGATGGATCGGCATTCTCCTGAATCGTCAACGACGCCGAGGTGTGCCGGCAGAACAACGTGAGGATGCCATTGCCCGCACCGGCCTCGTCGAGGAACGAGCGGCCCTCAGTAGTGATGTCGACAAAACTCTCGCCCGCCGTCTGCACCGTCAGCACCGCCGACACCAGCGTATCGAACCGCGTTGTCACAAGTGGCGTGCGCGAAGTGGAGCGGGGATTACTCATGTGATGGGACGCCTCGCATCAAGCGAGCCACGCACGACGATTTCACGGCGTCAGATTTTGCCGGTGACATCGCGCTGCATCCGGTTAGCCATCTCGACCAGGCGCCGCCAGGCCCGTTCAAGGAAACCCATTGCGCGATCGATGTCCTGATCGCTCGGCAATGTCAGCTCGAGCTTGCGTCCGGACTGCGCCGACTTGGCGCCATCCTTTGTCAGCGAATCGGATTTCGGCAAGGCCTCGTCGGTCTTGCCGCTTGCCGGCGAATCCCGTTGCGCGAGTTGCGCCTTGAGTTTTTCGTTATCTCGTTGCAGTCGGCCGATTTCGGTATCGAGCGCGGCGCGTTCGTCAGGCATCGCATAGCAGGCCCAGCCGACGCCATTGTTGTTGCAGGTCGACATGGTGCCGGTGCGGGTATCGAGCCGCAGCACACCATCGGCAACAGGCGCCAATGTATAACGGCCGTTCTCGGTGTCCGGCATCGATTGCGCATTGGCCGGCGCCAGCATCGCAACACCGATCAGCGCGACGGCAAGCATCGATCCGATGCGCCGTCCATTCACGGCAGCGATCGCGGCCGCCGGCTGCGAGACGCTCATCCACATTCCGCGTGCGACATTCATGGTTGGGCTCCGCCACAAATTCCTGCGCACCGATCAGCCCGCGGCAACCCTGGTCAAGCTTTGGGGCGATAGGCTGCGCGACCGGATTTCAACGCATCAGCGAGCAATTCGATCCGGTCCTGTCCCCAGAACACCTCGCCATCGCGCACATATGCCGGCGATCCGAACACATCGGCGGCAAGCGCATCCTGACGGTTCTGTTCGTAGACTTCGCCGACCTCATCGGACGCCGCACGCGCGACAAGCTGTTTGCCCGGAAGTCCCGATTCGTCGGCAAGTCTGGTCAGCGTATCGGCATCGGTGAGATTGAGCTGCTGTTCCCAAACGCCGGCATAGGCCCGCCGCAGCAATCCATCCGGATCGTGCCCCGCCTCGACGGTCGCAATAATCAGACCGTCCGCCAGCCGGGCGTTGAACGGCCAGTGCGCCGGCTGAAGATGGAATGTGAGGCCCCGCTTGTCGCGCCAGCGCTGCAATTCGACCATGCGATAGCGCTGCCGAACCGGATGCCGTTTCATCAAGGGCAGGCCGCCGGTTTCGGAAAACAGGTCGACCAATACCACCGGCCTGTAATTTACCTTGAGATTATAGGCACTTATCGACTTCATGAAGAGATCGTGCCCGATATAGGCCCACGGCGATTGAAGCGAAAAATAGTAGTCGATCGAACCCGACATGCTGTCTCCGGACACAAGACTTTGGACCAATGCGCGGCCATCCCAACAGACCCGTCATTCGGGTGCAAGCCCGGTTCCGGGACAACTTACTCACAACTTCAGTGTTGCACTGCGGCCATCGCGCGCACCGAGTTGTGCACCGACTCGCGTTTAGCGGAATAAATCCATAAGATTCAAATGGATATGTCAAACGCGGGCAATCTTGACTTGCCGCCAAGCCGTCAGTATGGTCCGCGCGGCTTTTGAGGGGTGTGGGGCGTTATTTTCCATCATTTTCGGCTTCGTTTCAGGTGTCGACTGCCATGGCGAACGGCACGCAAGACGACCAACCAATGAATGATGGGAAGCCCGGCAAACCACTCCCGGACGATGCCGCGCTTTCCGCAAGACTCGGGCGTCTCGACCAGCGGCTGTCCACTCTGAAGGGCAACCAGAAGGCCGAGACGGACCACGCCGAAAGGCAGGACAACAACGCATCCGCTCGTGCTTCGGCGCTGGCGCGCGGGTTTCGCCTCTCATCGGAGTTGGTTGCCGGAGTTGTTGTTGGCGCGGCCATCGGTTGGGGAATCGACTACCTGTTTTCGACCTCGCCCTGGGGTCTCATCGTGTTTTTCCTTCTCGGCTTCGCCGCTGGAGTGATCAATCTGATGCGGGTCGCGGGCGTGGTTCCTGACGTACACGAACGACTGAACGATCCTCCCGGGGATCGGTGATTTTTGAACGCCGGCGCGGCTGGCGGGACGACGAGAGAGCGGCCGGATAATGGATCCGATCCACCAGTTCCAGATCAAGAACCTGTTCACGATTGGCACCTTCGGTGGCCACGAGATCGCGTTCACCAACTCCGCGGCCTACATGGTGCTGGCAGTGGTGCTGACCGCGGCGTTGATGCTCGGAGGCACTGCAGGACGCAGGCTGGTGCCGGGCCGCATGCAGTCGATGGCCGAATTGAGTTACGAGTTCGTCGCCGAGATGCTGCGCAGCACGGCAGGCGAACATGGGATGAAGTTCTTCCCGCTCGTCTTCAGCATCTTCATGTTCGTTTTCATCTCCAATATCGTCGGCATCATCCCCTACGCCTTCACGATATCGAGCCACATCATCGTCACGGTGGCACTGGCGCTGCTGGTGTTCTCCACTGTCATTATCTACGGCCTCTACAAGAACGGCCTGAAATTCTTCAAGCTCTTCGTGCCGAGCGGCATCCCGATGGCCATCCTGCCGCTGGTGGTGGCGATCGAAATCATCTCGTTCCTGTCGCGGCCGGTGTCGCACAGCGTGCGTCTGTTCGCCAACATGCTGGCCGGCCACATCACGCTGAAGGTGTTCGCGAGCTTCGTGACCATGCTCGGCGCGCTCGGCATCGCCGGTATCTTCGGCGCCGTGCTGCCGCTGGCGCTTACCGTCGCACTGACGGCGCTGGAGCTTCTGGTGGGCGCGCTGCAGGCCTACGTCTTCGCCATTCTCACCTGCATCTATCTCAACGATGCAATCCATCCGGGCCACTAAAGGCTCGCGTTTTCCAAGCAACCTCAAGCAAACACACGAAGGAGTTTTTTCATGGATCCGATCGCCGCAAAATACATTGGTGCCGGCATCGCTTGCATCGGCATGGGTGGCGCTGGTGCTGGCGTCGGCATCATCTTCGGTAACTACCTTGCCGCAGCAGTCCGTAACCCGTCCGCCGCTCAGGGCCAGTTCGCCAACCTGATCTTCGGTTTCGCCGTGACTGAAGCGCTCGGCATCTTCTCGCTGCTGATCGCGCTGCTGCTGCTGTTCGCGCTGTAAGTCCTTATTGATGCGGTCGATCGCCGGCCCCCTCGAGGGGTCGGGAATCGCCTGACAGGAGGCGTCCGTGGCGTCACAACATGACAATGCGAGCGGGACAACCGCTCATACGTCGGCGGACGGACACAAAGCGCCGTTTCCGCCGTTTGAGTCGCACACCTTCGCTTCGCAGCTGGTGTGGCTGGTCATCACGTTCGTTGCGCTCTACCTGATCGTGTCGCGCCTGGCTCTGCCGCGTGTCGGCGGGATCATCGCAACACGCGAGAATGCCATCGCCGGTGATCTGGCCGCTGCGCAAAAGCTGCGCGACGAGTCGGACGCCGAATTGAAGGCTTACGAAAGTGAGCTGGCAAGCGCCCGCTCCAAGGCGCAGGCGATCGGTGCCGAAACCCGTGACAAGCTCAATGCGCAAGCCGAGCAGGAACGGAAGACGCTGGAAGATCGCCTCGGCATCAAGCTTGCGGAGGCCGAGAAGGCCATCGCCAGCACGCGTCAGTCGGCGATGAGCAATGTGCGCCAGATCGCGACCGACGCGGCAGCCGCAATCGTACAGCAATTGACGGGCGTTCAGCCGGACGCGAAGGCGGTCGATGGCGCCGTCGACGCATCGCTGAGAGGATAAGCCGATGATCTCCCAACCGGAATTCTGGGTAGCGATCGCTTTCGTCATCCTGGTCGGCATCTTCATCTATGTCGGCGTGCCAGGCGTTGTCACCAAGGCGCTCGATCACCGCGCCGACCGCATCAAGGAAGAACTCGACGACGCCCGCCGCCTGAAGGACGAAGCAGCGGCCCTGGTCGCCGACTATCGTTCCCGCCGTGCCAGTGCCGAACGCGAGGCCCAGGACATCGTCGCCGCCGCCAAGTCGGAAGCCGAGCGAATCGCCACCGAAGCCAAGGCCAAGCTGGAAGATTTCGTCGCTCGCCGCACCAAGTCGGCCGAAAGCAAGATCGCACTGGCCGAAGCCCAGGCGCTGGCCGACGTTCGCGCCGCTGCAGCGGATGCCGCGATTGCCGCCGCCTCGCAGATCATGACGCACTCCGTCACCGGATCGGTGGCTGATAGCCTGCTGGCCAAGGGCATTCAGGACGTCCGCGAAAAGCTGAACTAACCCGAATTGACGAGCCCAAAAAAGGCCGGCGCGATTGGATCGTGCCGGCCTTTTTGTTTGCTCACATCTGCTTTGAAAACCCTCGCCGGTTATTTCCGGCGATGGGAGCGTGACTTCGGCTCGGGCCGCAGCGCCTGCGGGTCGAAGCCGATATAGAAGATATAAGAGTCGCCGACGTCCGCGGACGGCGCCGGATAAACGATATCTTCCGCCACCAGGCTGTAGGGATTGGTGCCGTCTTCGGACACTGTCACCGTGGTCCGATACGCCTTGGTGAAGATGGTCTTCTCATTGATGCCGCCCTGCACCACCGCGACCCGGACCGGTATCTCCACGGTCGCAGGAGCGCCTGCCGGACCGACGATGACGCGCCCCTGAATGCCGATGCGCGCCGTAATCATTCCGCCGTTGAGGTTACAGTCACGCGCGGTGCGGACGATGGTGGCCTGATAACGCAAATCAGTGGCAGTGGCCTCCTTGCCGGGCAGGCCAACGGCGTAGGTGGAGGCCCCGGCGCGAATGCTGACCGGAGGACAGGTCAGTTCACCGCCCTGGGATTCCCGAGGCGTTGCCGGCGCGTCGGCCGCCTGTGATTTCGAACCGAACAGCTGACTGAAGCGATCACCGAGCGATGGACTTCCGGCACTCGGCGAGCCGGTCAAGCCAGCCCCGCCGCAGCCGGACAACAGCGTCGCGGCAACCGCAAGCACGGTGAAACACCCCAGATGTCCCCTTGGACGGAGCCCGCTCCGACCCGTCGCACGCTTCTCAAGCATTATTCCGATATCCCCGACAAATCCCCAAAACCGATCCACGGCCGCGACGCGTTATAGCAGTTCAATGGCGGCAAACCAAAGGCGCAGCGGAGCGCGCCCCGCCTTCGCGCGAACACGCTCTAATCATGAAAATCTTCGTGCAGCATGCCGAACAGCACATGGTCCTGCCAGACGCCGTTGATGCAAAGATAGCGGCGGGCAAGTCCCTCTCGCGTGAAGCCGACTTTTTCCAGCACCCTCACCGATGCCAGGTTGCTGGGAATGCACGCTGCCTCGATGCGATGCAGATTGAGCTCGCCGAACAGCGACGGCAACAGCACCCGCAACGCCGAGGTCATGTAGCCGCGATGCGCATAGGGCTCGCCGGTCCAGTAGCCGATGGTGCCGGCCTGCACGATGCCGCGACGGACATTGGCCAGCGTGATGCCGCCGATGATCGCCCCGTCGGACTCGCGGAAGATGATGAAGGGATACGCCCGGTCGGTCGCAATGTCCTCGGCGTAACGCTTGAGCCTTCTGCGGAAGCCACTGCGCGTCAAATCGTCCGAGGGCCAGATCGGCTCCCATGGCGTCAGGTAGGCCCGGCTGCGCTCGCGAAGTTGCGCCCATTGCGGAAAATCGGACATCTGCGGCGCGCGCAACAACAAGCCATTGCCGCGCGGCTCGAGGGCCGCGGGAACGCTTGAAGGCAGACGAAACAGGGCCATGACTTAATCCCCCGATACGCAATCCCGGCAGCAGTCTAGCGTTGGTAGCCCGTCTGCGACACCCATCGTCTGCACATGGGTTCCGTTCGAGAATATCGGCCCGGAACCCTTAGTGATAGCGCGCCTTGGATTTGGTCAGACCTTCGGCGCTTGCAGCCGCCGCTTCCAGCCCGCGGCCGCTGCCGAGCGCGACGACGGCCGGATGGCTGCGCGCCAACAAGGCGCGCGCGGCGTCACGGGTCGAGTCCCGGCTCACCGCTTCGATCTTGCCGACGAGTTCTTCGACCGTCAGCGGCCGGCCATAAGCGAGAATGTGCCGCGCCAACTGCTCGGCGCGGGTGCTGCAGCTTTCCAACGCCATCAACAGCCCAGCCTTCATCTGCGCCTTGGCGCGCGCGATTTCCGCATCGGTCAGGGTCTCGACCGCGTCGTTGATGACTTCGACGATGACGTCCATCATTTCCGGCGCGTCGGACGGATCGGTGCCGGTGTAAAGTCCGAAGAACCCGGTGTCGGTGTGTGGCGCGTGGAAGGTGTAGATCGAGTAGCACAGCCCACGCTTTTCACGCACTTCCTGGAACAGCCGCGACGACATGCCGCCGCCCAGGATGTTGGTGAAGACCTGAAGACTGAACAGCGCCGGATCGGATTGCGGCAGGCCTTCGAGCGCCATGGTCAGGTGCGCCTGCTCGAGGTCGCGATGCACGACACGCGAGCCGCCCTTGCCGAACACCGCGGCCTGCGGCTTCGGCGCCAACGTCGCCTCGAAACTCGAAAACCGCGCGGCTGCCTCGGTGACAACCTGCTGATGGTCAACCGCGCCGGCCGCCGCGACCACCATGTTGGGTCCGCGATAATGGGTCGACAGATAGTTCTGCAGCGACTCGCGCTTGAACGCCTTTAGTGTCTTCGCGGTGCCGAGCAGCGAGCGGCCGATCGGCTGATCCGGATAGCAAAGCTCGTTGAGATACTCGAACACCACATCGTCGGGCGTATCCTGCGCCGCGCCGATCTCCTGTTCGATCACGCTTTTCTCGCGCTCCAGTTCTTCGCTGACGAAAGTCGGGTTCGCCAGAATGTCGGACAGGACATCCAGCGCCAGCGGCACATCGGCTTTCATGACGCGGGCGTAATACGCCGTGGTCTCGGTGCTGGTGGCTGCATTGAGGTCGCCGCCGACGGCCTCGATTTCCTCGACGATCTCGCGTGAGGAGCGCCGCGCCGTACCCTTGAACGCCATATGTTCGAGCAGATGCGAGATGCCATGTTCATTGGGCTTTTCATCGCGGCCGCCGACGCCGGTCCACACGCCAAGCGCGGCGGTTTCCAGATGCGGCATGGTATCGGTAACGACCGTCAGGCCGGAAGGAAGCTTGCTGACCTCGACGCTCATCCGGCAACTCCCTGTTTCGCGGCACGGCTTACTGAAAGCACAAACGCTTCGATAGCGGTCTGATCGTTCTTCATGACCGTCACATGTTCTTCCCGCGTCATCAACCCGTCGAGCCACGCCGGCAACGCCGGGCGCACGCCGCACGCCGCTTCGACAGCGTCGGGGAACTTGGCCGCATGCGCGGTCGAGAGCACGATGTTCGGCGTGCCGGTGTCGGACGTATCGCGATCGGCGACGGCCAGCGCCACCGCCGTGTGCGGATCGACCAGATCGCCGGCTTCGCGCCACGCGGCACGGATCGCTGCATTGGTTTCCGTCTCGTCGGCACGGCCGGCGTCAAACTCCTTTCGGATGGCGGCCAGCACGGCGTCCGGCAGCACGAAACGCCGCGACTGATCGAGCGATGCCATCAGGCCACGCACCACCGCGCTGTCGCGCCCGCTCGCCTCGAACAGCAGCCGCTCGAAATTCGACGACACCTGAATGTCCATCGATGGCGATGCGGTGCCGTGGACTTCGCGCACCTCGTAGATCCCGGTCTTCAAGGTGCGCGCGAGGATATCGTTGACGTTGGTCGCGACGCGGAGTTGCCCGATCGGCAGCCCCATGCGCTTGGCGACATACCCCGCAAAGATATCGCCGAAATTTCCGGTCGGCACGGTGAAGTCGACCGTCCGCACCGGCGCACCGAGCGCAACGGCCGAGGTGAAGTAGTACACCACCTGCGCGACGATCCGCGCCCAGTTGATCGAATTGACGCCGGATAGCGCGACGGCGTCACGGAACTTGTGATGATTGAACAGGCCCTTCACGATCGCCTGGCAATCGTCGAACGTGCCTTCGATCGCCACGGCGTGAACATTGCTCGCGGCGGTCGTGGTCATCATCCGGCGCTGGACGTCGGAGATGCGGCCGTGCGGAAACAGCACGATGAGATCGACATTGTCGCGCCGCGCGAAGGCATCGACTGCGGCGCCGCCGGTATCGCCCGATGTCGCAACCACGATGGTGGTGCGCTGCGCCCGCAGCGCCAGCACGTGATCCATCAATCGCGACAGCAACTGCATCGCGACGTCTTTGAACGCCAGGGTCGGACCGTGAAACAGTTCGAGCACGAATTGATTGGGGCCGCTCTGGTCGAGCGGCACCACCGCCGGATGCCGGAAGGTGGCATAGGCTTCATTGGCCATACGGCCGAGATCCGCGTCGGAAATCTCGCCGCCGACGAACGGCCGGATGATCTCGACCGCGACTTCCCAGTACGGGCGGCCGACCAGCGCCGCAATGGCGTCGGGCGTGAACTGCGGCCAGACCTCGGGCACGTAAAGGCCGCCATCACGGGCAAGCCCGGTCAGCATGACGTCGCAGAATCCGAGTTTCGGCGCACCGCCGCGGGTCGAAATGTAACCGGTCAACACATCCTCCAAAGGCTGCCGCTATCGCGCAAGCCCCTGATACATAATCATGATTGGAAGCGCTCTGGCGCGATCCGCGAACACCTTAGAGCATCATCCGGAAAACCGGAAACCGGTTTTGCCGCGCGCCGCTGCGATCATGCTGGCGGACGCCGACCCTTTATTTGCGGCGGCGCTGTGCCTTCCGCGAGTGCCCGCGCGAACCACACGGCGAACGCGATGCCGACCGCTGCCGCCAGGCCGAACCAGGTGATGGCGTATTGCATGTGATCGTCCTTGAGGTGCACTTCCAGCGGCGCGGGCTTGGGCAGCCCATTCGCCGGTGCCGGCGCTTCAAGGTCGATATAGAACGGCGCGACGTCGCCCCAGCCAAGCACCTTGGCCATCTCGCGTTGATCGCGCAGGAACCACAGCCGCTTGCCGCGATCTTCGTGCGGGATCAGCATTCCCTCGGCTTCCGGGAAGCGGATGTAGCCGGTCAACGTCACAGGGCCGGACGGCGGCGGCGTCAAGCGATCCTGCTGGCCGTCGGGGACGAAGCCGCGATTGATGACTACAGTTGTCCCGCTGTCGAGCCTCGCCGGGGCAAACACCCAAACGCCCGGTGTCGTGACGTCGGGGCGGATCGCCGAGCCGGAACTGAACACCCGCGCGTCCGGATGTTTCTCGAACTGCGCGGAAAACTTCACGCGACGAAACTCGTCATGGGCCTGCGTCAGCGCGCTCCATTGCGCCACCTCCGGCAAGCCGACCGGCGCAGTCGCCAGCCGTTCGTCGAGCGCCGCGATCAGCGCGTGCTTCTCCACTCGCCGCTGCAACTGCCAGAATCCCAGACTGAGCAGCAACCCGACGATCACGACGGAGAAAATGCCGAGGCCGGCAACGCGGCGCAGGCGTCCGGAGCTTGCAGTCATTGCGGATCCCGCTTGATGAGCTGGCCTTCGGCGGCGCTGTGATGAAACTGCAAGGCGATCAGCAGCGACTTCATCGACCGCAGCGGAATGAGCGTCGTGATCAGCACCAGTGGAATCCATAACGCGGCGTGAACCCAGAACGGCGGCTGATACTTCACCTCGACGATCAGCGCGGAGGCCACGACGATGAACCCGGCGATCAGGATAATGAACACCGCCGGGCCATCGCCGGCATCGGTGAACGCATAATCGAGACCACAGGACTCGCAGCGTGGCCGCAGGCCAATGTAACCGGCGAACAGTTTACCGACGCCGCAGCGCGGGCATCGACAGGCAAGTCCGCGCACAATGCTTTGGGACAGCGTTGCCGGATCTGAGTTCTGCATGAGCGTTCTTTCACCTCTCCGTGATCGGAGAGCAAAGCAAAAAGGGCGGCCCTGCGGCCGCCCCTTTGTAGCACACCTGCCTGCGATCAATGCGCCGCGTGCGCCATGGTTTCGGCACCATGACCCCAGACGTAGATGCAGATGAACAGGAACAGCCACACCACGTCGACGAAATGCCAGTACCAGGCGGCGAATTCGAAACCGAGATGCTGCGTCGGCGTGAAGTGGCCGGCGTAAGCGCGGAACAGACACACCAGCAGGAAGATGGTGCCGACCAGCACATGGAAGCCGTGGAAGCCGGTCGCCATGAAGAAGGTCGCGCCATAGATGTTGCCGGCGAAGCTGAACGCCGCGTGATGATATTCGTAGGCCTGCACGCATGTGAAACAGGCGCCCAGCACGACGGTCAGGATCAGGCCCCACTTCAGGCCCTTGCGATTACCCTCGAGCAGCGCGTGGTGCGCCCAGGTGACGGTGGTGCCGGAGGTCAACAGGATCAGGGTGTTGAGCAGCGGCAGATGCCACGGATCGAAGGTCTCGATGCCCTTCGGGGGCCAGACGCCGCCAAACAAGGCCTCGCGGGTGGCGTGAACCGGATCGCCCGGGAACAGCGCCGAATTGAAGAAGGCCCAGAACCAGGCCACGAAGAACATCACCTCCGAGGCGATGAACAGGATCATGCCGTAACGATGGCTGATCTGCACGACGCGGGTGTGATCGCCCTTGTACTGCGCCTCGCGAATCACGTCGGCCCACCAGCTCGCCATGGTGTAGAGCACGCCGATGGTGCCGATGCCGAATACGATCGGCGCAGCCGAGTAGAGGTGATGCATCCACGAGATCGCACCGATCGCCATGATGAACGCGGAGACCGACCCGACGAAGGGCCACGGGCTCGGATCGACGAGATGATAGTCGTGGTGCTTAGCGTGCGCCGTAGCCATTATGGTCTCCCGTTAGGCGTGCCGAACAGGTCGGCAGATATTCGATCAAAAAGTAACGCTCGATCGCTCGAGATTAGAGATTTCCCTTGCGCTTGTCCGGCTCACCAGAGGCGACCGGCTTGGGTGCAGGATCACGCACAGGATAGAAGGTATACGACAGCGTGATGGTATTCACGCCGTCATTCTCGCTGTTCTTGACGAACGACGGATCGACATAGAACACCACCGCCATCTCGCGCTTCTCGCCGGGCCCCATGGTTTGCTCGGTAAAGCAGAAGCAGTTGATCTTCTGGAAATAGGATCCGACCGTCAACGGCGCGACGTTATAGGCGGCCTGGCCGCTGGTGGTCCGCGCCGCCTCGTTGGTCACCGTATAATACGCCGTGACCACTTCACCGACATGGACGTTGATCTCGGTCTTCTCGGGCTCGAATTTCCAGGGCAATCCGCCGCTGACGTTGGAATCGAACCGCACCGCGACCTGACGTGCGAGCGGCGCGCCGGTCGGCCGCGCGGTGGCGACCTGCGTGGTGCCGTTGAAACCCGTGGTGCGGCAAAACCAGTTGTAGAACGGCACGGCAGCGTAGGCCGCACCCACCATCAGGGCGACGCCGAAGCCGCAGATTACCGCCACGGTCGCATCGCGGCCAAGGCGGCGCGTACGCCGCGGCGCTGCCTGCTGACTCTTGTTCGGTTCGGCTGTCATCGCGACAACTCGCTTTCCCTTATTATTCGATGCGGCATGACATCATATCCGCATCGCACTCCAGCAACCACGCATCCGAAACGATCACATCGGCCGGACCAGGACCCCTGGGCCTCGGACGATGGTCACCGCAAAAAACAAAATGACCAGGACGCCGAGCGCGAGCGCAATCGCGATCGACCGTTCACGTTGGCGCTTCTTCTGTGCCTCGGTGAGGACAATTCCTGGTAGCTCATCCTTATCCGCCATCTCGCCCTGCGCCCCCTACCAGAGCAGCGGGGCCGCGGCCTTGACCACGACCTCGAGCAACAGGATCGCGAACAGCGCGAACAGATAAAGGATCGAAAACCCGAACAACTGACGCGCGGCACGCAGCGCCCGTGCGCCGGTGCGATTGCGATAGACCTTGATCGCCAACAGCAGCATGCCACCGCCCAGCGCCAGCGACGACAAGCCGTAAGCCGCGTCGAAATAGCCCATCGGCCATGGCGCCGCGGCAACGGCCACCAGCACCACCGTGTACAGTAGAATCTGCAGCCGCGTGGCATCCGGGCCGGCGACGACCGGCAGCATCGGCACGTTGGCGCGCGCGTAGTCATCGGTGCGGAACAAGGCCAGCGCCCAGAAATGCGGCGGCGTCCAGAAGAAGATGATGAGAAACAGCAGCACCGGCTCGACTGCCAGCGATCCGGTCGCGGCCGCCCACGCCACCACCGGCGGCAATGCGCCGGCCGCGCCGCCGATCACGATATTCTGCGCGGTGAAACGCTTCAGCCACATCGTGTAGACGACGGCGTAGAAGAAAATCGTGAAGGCCAGCAATCCGCCGGCAACCCAGTTGACCAGGATGCCGAGCGTCATCACCGAGAAGAACGACAGCGTCAGGCCGAACGCCAGGGCTTCCTGCGGTGTCACCCGACCGGCCGGGATCGGCCGGTTGGCGGTGCGCGACATCAGGGCATCGATATCGGCGTCGTACCACATGTTCAGCGCGCCGGAGGCGCCGGCGCCGACGGCGATGCAGAGGATCGAGGTGAAGGCCAGCACCGGATGAAAATATCCCGGCGCGATCACCATGCCGACCAGCGCGGTGAAGATCACCAGCGACATCACGCGCGGCTTCAGCAGCGCGATGTAGTCGGCGACGCCCGCCTCCGAAATACGCGGCGACAGCGTCAACGTGTGATTTTCAACAATCGACAAGATTGCGCTCACTTCCTTATCGCGGGATCCGCCGCGCCCGTTAAGGCCGCGACGGAAGCCATGAACTCGTCGCGGCGCATCGTGCGCGCCGCGCACTGAACATCACTGCACGCGCGGCAGCGTTTCGAACTGGTGGAACGGCGGCGGCGACGGCAGCGTCCATTCCAGCGTGGTCGCACCTGCACCCCACGGATTGCCCGCCGCCTTTTCCTTGCGAACGAAGGCGAGGACCATGCCGTAGAGGAAGATCAGGATGCTGAAGGCCGAGATGTACGACCCGATCGACGAAACCAGGTTCCACCCGGCGAACGCATCCGGATAATCGACGTAGCGGCGCGGCATGCCCGACAGGCCGAGGAAATGCTGCGGGAAGAACAGGATGTTCACGCCGACAAACATCACCCAGAAGTGCAGCTTGCCGATGGTTTCCGAGTACATGTAGCCGGTCATCTTCGGGAACCAGTAGTACCAGCCCGCGAAGATGGCGAACACCGCGGCAACGCCCATCACGTAATGGAAGTGGGCGATGACGTAGTAGGTTTCCTGCAGCACGCGGTCGACGCCGGCATTGGCCAGCACGACGCCGGTGACGCCGCCGACGGTGAACACGAAGATGAACCCGATCGCCCACAACATCGGCGTCTTGAACTCGATCGAGCCGCCCCACATGGTGGCGATCCACGAGAAGATCTTCACGCCGGTCGGCACCGCGATCACCATGGTCGCGGCGACGAAGTAGGCCTGTGTCGGACCCGACATGCCGACGGTGTACATGTGGTGCGCCCACACCACGAAGCCGATGCCGCCGATGGCGACCATGGCGTAGGCCATGCCGAGATAACCGAACACCGGCTTGCGCGAGAAGGTGGACACGATCTGGCTGATCATGCCGAAGCCGGGCAGAATCAGGATGTACACTTCAGGGTGACCGAAGAACCAGAACAGATGCTGGAACAGCACCGGATCGCCACCGCCTTCGGCAGCGAAGAAGGTGGTCCCGAAGTTACGGTCGGTCAGCAGCATGGTGATGGCGCCCGCCAGCACCGGCAGCGCCAGCAGCAGCAGGAACACGGTCACCAGGATCGACCAGACGAACAGCGGCATCTTGTGCAGGGTCATGCCCGGCGCACGCATGTTGAAGATCGTGGTGATGAAGTTGATCGCGCCGAGAATCGACGATGCACCGGCGAGATGCATCGAGAGAATGACGAAATCGACTGCGGGTCCAGGATGGCCCGACGTGGATAGCGGTGCATACATGGTCCAGCCGGTGCCGGCGCCCAAGCCGCCCGGCTCGCCCTCGACGAAGGCGGAGATCAGCAGCAGGGAAAACGCCGCCGGCAGCAGCCAGAACGAAATGTTGTTCATGCGCGGGAACGCCATGTCCGGCGCACCGATCATCAGCGGCACCATCCAGTTGCCGAAACCACCGATCATCGCCGGCATCACCATGAAGAAGATCATGATCAGGCCATGCGAGGTCACGAACACATTGTATTCATGGGTTTGATGGAAAAACTGCACACCCGGATACATCAGCTCGATACGGATCATCACCGACATCGCACCGCCGATCAGGCCGGCGACGATGGCGAAGATCAGGTACATCGTTCCGATGTCCTTGTGGTTCGTCGAGTAGACGTACCGCCGCCAACCGGTCGGATGATGCGCGTGATCATCGTGGGCGTGATCGGTATGAGCCGGTGTTGCTGCGGTGGTTGCCATGTTCGTGATCCTGTCCTGCCGTCCCGGACCTTGCGGTCCCGTCGTCCTTGTCCGTTACCGCGAGCAGATTGCCCGCTGTTACTGCGCCCCGGTTTCCGCCAGCGCGTACGAATTGGTGCGCGATGACGCGAATTTCTTCTTTGCCGTCTCGACCCAGGCCGCGAATTCCTGATCGCTCACGACCCGCACTGCGATCGGCATGAACGCATGGTCCTTGCCGCACAGTTCCGAACACTGGCCGTAGAACATGCCGGTCTTGGTGGCCTTGAACCAGGTCTCGTTCAGACGGCCCGGAATGGCGTCGATCTTGATGCCAAAGGCCGGTACGGCGAACGAGTGAATGACGTCGGCGCCGGTGGTCTGCACGCGGATGATCTTGTTGACCGGCACGACCATTTCATTGTCGACGCCGAGCAGACGCGGCTTTTTGTCCGCGGCCATCAGCGAATCGAACTCGAACTTGCCGTTGTCGGGATAAGCGTAGCTCCAGTACCACTGCTTGCCGGTCGCCTTGATCGTCAGGTCGGCCTTCGGCACGTCCACCTGTTCGAACAGCAACCGGAACGAAGGAATCGCGATACCCACGAGAATCATCACCGGAACGATGGTCCAGATCACCTCGATCAGGGTGTTGTGCGTCGTCCTGGAGGGGACCGGGTTGGCCTTCGCGTTGAACTTCACCATCACGATGATGAGAAGCGCCATCACCAACAACGTAATCGCGGTAATGATCCAGAGCAGGAACGTATGAAACCACTCGATATCGTCCATGACCGGCGAAGCGGACGGCTGCATGGTGTATTCCCACGGCGACGGCTGCCCGACCTCCGCCCATGCCGCTCCACCGACCGCCAGCGCAATTCCGATAATCGCCAATCCCAACAACCGGCGGCCAATTTTGCCCCTCGACATATTCATGCCGCTCGCGCTCCTTGTCATAAATCTCAAAAGCATACTGCCGGCGGCGAGTTATGCTGCACGACGCGCGCTTCGCGACAAAGGACCGTTGGCCGGATCGTTAGAACGCGTCGAAATCCAGCCTCTCAAACCATAATTCGCCGCTCCTCGCAATGCACTAATGGAGCCTATGCGACGCATTCGAAAGGATTGTCGGGAAGCCGCTATAATAGCCACAAATCAGGATGATTTAGCCTGCGGCATGCGGACGACGCTTGACAGGCGAATTACCCGATGTAGGCACGGTCGAGGCGTTCGGCAGGAACCTGATTCGTCACCGCCGTGCGACCGTTTTGGCCCGACCCGCCTTCAAGGCGCCGTCATTGCCGTATCAGTCGAGCGTTTCGACAGACATTGAAGGGAACGACCCGGATGCGGCCTTCGCAACCCCAGCACCGGCAGACCACACGCAGCAACCCGGCCATCGTCGCCCGGCTGGCCCGCCTCGCGGCGCGGCTGCTGATCGGCGGCATGTCGGCGGCGCTGCTTTTGGGCCTGACCGCCCCGGCCAACGCCCAGGGCGCGGTCCGATCTGTCCACGGCGACTGGCAGATCCGCTGCGATACGCCACCCGGGGCCAAATCCGAGCAATGCGCCCTGATTCAGAGCGTCGTGGCCGAAGACCGCTCCAATGCCGGGCTCACCGTCATCGTCCTCAAGACCGCCGACCAGAAAAGCAAGCTGATGCGCGTGGTGGCGCCGCTCGGCGTGCTGCTGCCGTCCGGCCTCGGCCTCAAGCTCGACAATGTCGACGTCGGCCGCGCCGGGTTCGTGCGCTGCCTGCCCAATGGCTGCGTCGCCGAAGTCGTGCTGGACGACAAGCTGCTGGGCCAGCTGCGCACCGCCAAAACCGCGACTTTCATCATTTTCGAGACCCCTGAAGAGGGCATTGGCTTCCCCCTGAGCCTCAACGGCCTCGGCGAGGGGTACGACAAGCTGCCGTAGCAGGCTTGTCGAAGGGCAATCCGACGCTTTGCCCTCGCGCTTCAGCCGCTGCGTGCCTATTTTCAGGAGGCCGCTGAGCCCGTTCAGCCCATACCGCTGCGCGAGATGCCGCAGAGACACCCATTTGTTTGCCTGTTTGCGCGTAATCCGGAGCCACCACCCCATGACCAACCCAGCCACGGCCTCCCTGCTCGACCGCGCCAATCTCGATCGCGATCAGGTCCGTAACGAAATTGCACGCGGCCTTGCCGGGGCTGACGATGGCGAACTGTTCCTCGAATACAGCCAGAGCGAAGCGCTGATGTTCGACAACGGCCGGCTGAAACAGGCCACCTACGATACCGCGCAGGGTTTCGGGCTCCGCGCCGTCAAGGACGACGCCGTCGGCTACGCCCACGCCTCGGACCTCTCGCTTGCGGCACTCAGCCGCGCCGCCGACGCGGTCCATGCAGTCCGCGGCGGGTATCAGGGAACCTTCGCCGCCCCGCCGCAGCACACCAACGTCCGGCTTTATGGCGACGACAATCCGCTCGACGCGCCCGGCTTCGAGGCCAAGGTCAAGTTGCTTGGCGAAATCGATGCTTATGTGCGCGACAAGGACCCCCGGGTGCGGCAGGTCTCGGTCAGTCTGGCCGCGAGCTGGCAGGTGGTCGAAATCCTCCGCCCGGACGGCGAGAGCTACCGCGACATCCGGCCGCTGGTGCGCGTCAATATCTCGGTGGTCGCCGGTTCGGGCGATCGTCAGGAAAGCGGCAGCAAGGGCTATGGCGGCCGCGAAGGCTACCAGCGCTTCATCGAGACCAAGGCATGGCGCGAGGCCGCCGACGGCGCCATCCGCGAGGCCATCGTCAATCTGGATTCGGTGCCAGCCCCCGCCGGCGAAATGGACGTGGTGCTTGGGCCTGGCTGGCCCGGCGTGATGTTGCACGAAGCGGTCGGGCACGGGCTCGAAGGCGATTTCAACCGCAAGAAGACCTCGGCTTTCGCCGGACTGATGGGGCAACAGGTCGCTGCCAAGGGTGTCACCGTGGTCGATGACGGTACTATCTCGTCACGGCGCGGTTCGCTGTCGATCGACGACGAAGGCACGCCGACCAACCGCACCGTGCTGATCGAGGACGGCATACTGGTCGGCTACATGCAGGACCGTCAAAACGCCCGGCTGATGAACATGAAGCCGACCGGCAACGGCCGCCGTCAAAGCTACGCCCACGTGCCGATGCCGCGCATGACCAATACCTACATGCTGGAAGGCCAGCGCGATCCGGCGGAAATTCTCGCCTCGGTGAAGAACGGCATCTTCGCCGCCAACTTCGGCGGCGGTCAGGTCGACATCACCTCCGGTAAATACGTTTTCCAATGCACCGAGGCCTACAAGATCGAGAACGGCAAGCTCGGCGCGCCGCTGAAAGGCGCCATGTTGATCGGCAACGGCCCGACCGACCTGCATCGCATCAGCATGATCGGCAACGATATCTCGCTCGACTCCGGGATCGGCACCTGCGGCAAGCATGGCCAGGGGGTCCCGGTCGGTGTCGGACAACCGACGCTGCGGATGGATCGCATCACCGTCGGAGGCACGGGAGCATGAGCGCGGAAACCTCATCGGCGGCGAAGCCGCGGCAAAGCTGGCGCTCCTCGCTCGCGCAGATCGCGGGAATCGTGCTGGCGGTCTTCGTGGCCAAGGGTGCGCTGGCCGAACCGTTCTACGTCCCGTCGGCGTCGATGGAGCCGACGCTGCTGATCGGCGACGCATTGCTGGCATCGAAATATCCGTATGGATACAGCTCGGCATCATTGCCGATTCATATTTCCTTCCCGCAAACCGAACGGATTTTCGGTGCCCTGCCGAAGCGCGGCGACGTCGTGGTGTTCCGCTGGCCCGGCGATACTTCGCAGGTCTGGGTCAAGCGTGTCGTCGGCCTGCCCGGCGATCATATCCAGATGCGCACCGGACAGCTCTGGATCAACGGCAAGGCTGTTACCCTCAAGGCTGACGGCATCGGCGAAGCGGAAGAGGACAGCGGCGCGAGCGAACTCGCCCAGCGCTATGTCGAGACGCTGCCCGGCGGTGTTTCACACCCGATCTTCAAACTGCGCATGAACGGCCGGCTCGACAACACCGCGGAAGTCACCGTCCCGCAGGGCCGCCTGTTCGTCATGGGCGACAATCGCGACAACTCCGCCGACAGCCGCGTGCCGGTCGCCGATGGCGGCGTCGGCATGCTACCGACCGAGGATCTTGTCGGTCGCGTCGATGCCATCGTGGGATCCTGGGACCTTGGCATCCGCAGCCATCCGATCTGGACCTGGCTGTCGGGCTTCCGCCTGTCGCGATTTTTCACATCGGTGCACTGACGGCGCTTAAGCTTTCGATCGCTGATCGAAAGGCGTCCGCTATCTCACGACACCGGAGATGAATCCCGGCCTGCGGCGCGGTGGCTTGATGTCCTTTTTCAGGAAGCAGCGCGCATCGCGACCGGCATAGCCGGGCCGCGCATAGGTCCAGGCGCGGCATTTGTTTTCATTGTCGCAAGTTGTCTTGCAACGCTCCTCGCCACCGCCGCCCTTGATTTCGAAACTGCGGTAGTCGCCACCCGAGCGATCGGTGGAAGTCTCCATTCCGCGGCCGCGTGGTTCCAGCACGCCGGCGCCGCGCACACCCGACACGCAGCAGTCGCTGTGGGTCCGCTGCGGCACCGTATTCTTGAGCCAGCAGAACGCACCGTCGGGTCCGGCAGGATAGCTGAACGTCCAGGCGCGGCAGCGCCGGTCGCGTTCGCAGACCATCGCGCAATCGGCCGGATCGCCGGAACGCACCGGTGCGCGGAGATAGTCGCCGCCGATGCGATCGAAATTGGCTTGCGCATACGCCGGTAGCGGAGCCTGCACGAGAACGATCATAGCTGACGTGAGGACCGCGAACAGCATCCTGATTACAGCGGCTCTCACCATGCCAGATCCCTTCCGAATGCGGGCCGCCCGGCAGACTCTCGCCAGCACGAAACGACGGCCAGCACGTCTGCGCACGACCGTCGCCCGCATCATCCATGCGTCGCCTGGCAAATCGGCAATTCGCCCACCGCGACACAAAAATTCATCTAATCGCCACGTTCCTGTACGGCGGATGAACGGCATGCAGCCTTCACGACTTGCTGATCTCATGCCGCACCGGCATCGCTAACGAGAATCAAAGCCCATGGCTTTGTTCCATCGCGGCTCCAGAACACCTGAGCTTAGAAGGCGTACTCGGTATAGACCGGTTCGACCGATCCGCCCCATACGCCGTTGAACTTCTCCAGCATCTCTTCCGCCGGCGTATGTCCCGCATCGATGATCCGATCGAGCGGATCAAGATGCCGTGATTCATCGCGACCAAGGTGATCGACGTGTCCGCGCCGGCGCAGTCCCGCATGGGCCAGCGTCAGGCACTCCTTGGCGATCTCGAACAGATAGCGGTCCTTGATGCGTGCCTTGAAACCCAACCGCGGCACGTCGTCACGCAATGACTGTCGCTCATGGGAATTCCAATGCTTGACGATATCCCACGCTGCATCGAGGCTGATGTCGTCGTAGAGCAATCCGACCCAGAACGCCGGCAATGCCGGCAGCCGCCCCCATGGCACGCCATCGGCTCCGCGCATTTCCAGATAACGCTTGAGGCGCACTTCAGGGAAAATCGTCGACAGGTGATTGGCCCAGTCCGACAGCGTTGGACGCTCGCCGGGAATTTTCTCGTTGCGGCCTTCGAAGAAATCCCGGAACGAGGAGCCCGAAACGTCGATGTAGTTGTCGCCGCGCTTGACGAAATACATCGGCACGTCGAGTGCGTAGTCGACCCAGCGCTCGAAACCCATGCCGTCCTCGAACGCCCACGGAATCATGCCCGAGCGCGCGTTGTCGGTATCGCGCCAGATCTCCGAGCGGAACGACAGAAAGCCATTCGGCTTGCCTTCGGTGAACGGCGAATTGGCGAACAGCGCCGTCGCCACCGGCTGCAACGCCACCGAGACGCGCAGCTTCTTGACCATGTCGGCTTCCGACGAGAAATCGAGATTGGTCTGCACCGTGCAGGTGCGATACATCATGTCGAGACCGTAGCTGCCGACCTTCGGCATATAACCGGTCATGATCTTGTAACGCCCCTTCGGCATCACCGGGATTTGCGCCCGCGACCACGACGGCGTCATGCCGAGCCCGAGAAATCCGATGCCAAGCGGCGTCGCGATCTCGCGCACCTGCGCCAGATGCGCCATCAGTTCGGCCTGGGTCTGATGCACGGTTTCCACCGGCGCGCCCGACAGTTCGAATTGCCCGCCGGGTTCGAGCGAAATCGCACCGCCACCGGTGACATCATAGAGTCCGATGATGTTGCCGCGCTCCATGATCGGCTCCCAGCCGAGCAGAAGCCGCATGCCCTCCAGCAGCGCGCCAATGCCGTGCGAGCCTTCGTAAGGGACTGGATGATGGCCCGCGAGCGTGAACGGCGTCTTCTCGTGTTCGGTACCGATCCGGAATTCGGATTTCGGTTTGACGCCCGCTTCAAGCCACGCCACCAGTTCGTCGCGCGAATGCAGCGGCGTCGTATCGGTCTGATCACGCGCCATGAAAATCCTGAATGCGAATTGCGGCGGCAGCGCGCGCGCATGGTGGGAAGGGACGGGAGCGATGTTGCCCCCGGCCGGTTGATCTGATCGCTGTCATCGTGGGGACGCGGCGTCTCGCGAAGCCAGCGGCGCCGCCTGTTCGCACGAACAGCCCAGCCGGTCCAGCAATCCGCAAAGCTTCACGGCATCGGCATCCGACAATTTCGAACCGACATGTCGTTCGATCGCCGCCGAATATGCATTCCACATCCGCTTCTGCAGATCGCGTCCCGCGTCAGTGATCTCGACGAACAGCCCGCGCTTGTCGATCTTGCATTCGCGGCGTGCCGCCAGCCCCTCCTCCACCAGGCGGTCGATCAGCCGCGATGTGGAGTATTGAGGAATCAGCATCTGCTTTTCGAGCTCGACCGGCCGCATCTCGCCGCTCGGCGCCCGCGACAGCTCGAACAACGCATCGTACCAGGCCAACGGCGGAAAGCCGGCCTTCTTCAAATCCTGTTCGACGGCATCCAGCACCCGGCTCTGAATTCGCATCAGGCGAATCCAGGCTCCCGTCGTTTCGGTCGAGGGTCTGCGCTTCATGGCGTGATCCATAGTGTCCCGGTCGAAAGTATCGCTATAAATGCAGATGCATCATTCTTGACTATTCCATGCAGGCGCATTTAATCAAGCCATCTCCACATAACCACAATCCTACGGGAGGACAATTCCAATGAAACTATATTACTCGCCGGGCGCCTGCTCGCTTTCGCCGCATATCGCGCTTCTGGAAGCCGGACTCGCCCATAATCTGACGAAAGTCGACCTCAAGGCCAAGAAGCTGGAAGACGGCAGCGACTTTCTGCAGGTCAATCCCAAGGGCCAGGTGCCGACGCTGCAACTCGACGACGGCACCATCCTGACCGAAGGCCCGGTGATCGTGCAGGCCATCGCCGACAAGGCCGCCGACAAGAAGCTCGCACCGTCCAACGGCACCACCGAGCGCTACCGGCTGCAGGAATGGCTGAATTTCCTCACCAGCGAACTGCACAAGAACTTCAGCCCGCTGTTCGCGCCGGTGCTGAGCGACGAAACCAAGCAATTCTTCCGCGATCGTCTGATGGGCAAGCTCACGCACGTCAACAGCAAACTTGCCGGCAACGACTACCTGATGGGCAAGCAGTTCAGCGTTGCAGATGGTTATCTCTACACCATGCTGCGCTGGGCCGACGCCCACAAGTTCGACTTGTCCGGCCTCAAGGACCTGATGGCCTACAAGGCACGCGTCGCGGCGCGGCCGCATGTGCAGGAAGCGCTGAAGAGCGAAGGGCTGTCGTAACAACACCCGACGCCGCGAACTGCTTTACAAATCAAGGGGCCGGATCATCGATTCGGCCCTTTTTATTTTGCGGGACTTTAGTGTTCGTCATGGCCGGGCCAAGCCCGGCCATGACGCCTTGGTTGGGATGAGAGAACTTACGCCGCCGCCTTCTTCGGCGGGAAGCGGCCATAGAACGTCTCGCCCTTCGCTGCCATGTCGATCAGCAGTTTCGGCGGCGTGAAGCGCGAGCCGTATTTGGCTTCCAGCTTGTGGCACAGCGCAACGAAATTCTTGGTGCCCATGAAGTCGATATAGGACAGCGTGCCGCCGGTGAACGGCGCGAAGCCGAAACCGAGGATCGAACCGACATCGGCTTCGCGCGGATCGGTGATGACATGATCCTCGACGGTGCGCGCGGCTTCCACCGCCTGCACCACGAGGAAGCGCTGCTTGAGCTCCTCGACATCCAGCGTATCCGGATCGAGATGTTTCGGCTGCAAGCCGGAAAGCTCCGACCACAGACTCTTACCCTTGCCCTTCTCAGGATAATCGTAAAAGCCCTTGCCGTTCTTGCGGCCAAAGCGACCCTGCTTCTCGACCATTTCGACCAGGAGCTTCTTCTGCGCCTGGTCGATGGCGTTGGCACCGAGATCGGCCTCGGTCGCCTTCATGATCTTGAGCACGAGATCGAGCGCCACTTCATCTGACAACGACAGCGGACCGACCGGCATGCCGGCCATCTTGGCGGTGTTCTCGATCATCGCCGGCGGCACGCCTTCCATCAGCATCTCGAGGCCTTCGGCGGTGAAGCGCAGCACGCAGCGATTGGCGAAGAAGCCGCGCGAGTCATTGACGACGATCGGCGTCTTGCTGATCTGGCGAACGTAATCGAGCGCGGTGGCCAGCGCCACGTCACCGGTGTTCTTGCCGACGATAATCTCGACCAGCATCATCTTCTCGACTGGCGAGAAGAAGTGGATGCCGATGAACCTGCTCTGATCCTTCCATTCCTCGGCCAGCGAGTTGATCGGCAAGGTCGAGGTATTGGAAGCGAAAATCGCGTCCTTGCGCAGCAGCGGTTGCGCCTTGGCGTAGGTCTCCGCCTTGACCTTGCGATCCTCGAACACCGCTTCGATGACGAGATCGCAATCGCTGATCGCATTGTAGTCCGGCGTCGCGGTGATGCGTGCCATCAATGCATCGCGCTCGGCTTCCTTAGCGCGACCCTTGGCGACGAGGCCATCGATCACCGATTTCGCATGCGCCTTGCCCTTGTCGGCACTGGCTTGATCGCGATCGATCAGCACCACATCGATGCCGGCCTTGGCCGAGACATAGCCGACGCTGGCGCCCATGAAGCCGGCGCCGATGATGGCGAGCTTCTTCACCTTGGTCGGCGGCACATCTTGCGGACGCCGCGCGCCCTTGTTCAACTCCTGCATCGACAGGAACAGGCTGCGGATCATCGCCGCCGCTTCCTTGCTGCGCAGGATCTTCGCGAAATACCGCGACTCGATACGCAGGCCGTTATCGATATTCACCAGCAGGCCTTCATAGACGCAGCTCATGATGGCGCGCGCAGCCGGGTAATTATCGAACGTCTGGCTGCGATAGATCGCGTTGGCGGGCGGGAAGACATTCATGCCGGCAGCGGAATAGACCGCGCCGCCCGGCAGCTTGAAGCCCTTGACGTCCCACGGCTGAACCGGCTTGCCGCCGGCCTTGATCCACTCCTTGGCCGTCTTGATGAGATCGGCAGCCGGCACAATGGCGCCGACGATATTGGCGGCCTTGGCCTTGTCGAGCTTGATCTGATCGCCCTTGAGCAGCAATTGCAGGGCATCGGCGGCCGGCATCATGCGCGGCAGCCGCTGCGTGCCGCCGCCACCCGGGAATAAGCCAACCTTGACTTCCGGCAGGCCGAGCCGTGTCTTCGGATTGTCGGCGGCGACGCGATAATGGCAGGCCAGCGTCAGTTCGAACGCGCCACCGAGCGCGAGACCGTTGATGGCCGCGACCCACGGCTTGCCGCAAGTCTCGATGCCGCGCAGCGTCTGCGACAGCTTGCGGCTCTCGTCGAACAGCATCTGGTTCGCCGCTTCTTCGCCCTTCGTCTTCAGCGCCGCGGCGTATTGATGGTTCATGCCTTCCAGCATCGAGAGGTCGGCGCCGGCGGAAAATGCGTCCTTGCCGGAGGTGACGACGACGCCCTTCACCGCGGCGTCCGCGGTGGTCTGCTCGACGATCTTGCCGAGTTCTTCGATGGTGGTGGTATCCAGCACGTTCATCGAACGGCCGGGGATATCCCAGGTGACAAGCGCAATGCCGTCAGCGTCGGTCTCAACCTTGAAGTTCTTGAAGCTCATGATGTGACCTCGCCCTTATACGCGTTCGATGATGGTCGCGGTGCCCATGCCGCCGCCGATGCACAGTGTCACCAGCGCGGTGGACTTGTTGGTGCGCTCCAGTTCGTCGAGTACGGTGCCGAGGATCATCGCGCCGGTCGCGCCGAGCGGATGGCCCATGGCGATGGCGCCGCCGTTGACGTTGATCTTGGCGTGATCGATGTCGAACGCCTGGATGTAGCGCAGCACCACCGACGCGAACGCCTCGTTGAGTTCGAACAGGTCGATGTCCGACAGCTTCATGCCCGAGCGCGCCAGCACTTTCTTGGTCACGTCGACCGGGCCGGTCAGCATGATCGAAGGCTCCGAGCCGATATTGGCAAACGCCCTGATCTTGGCGCGGGCTTTCAGGCCATGCTTCTTGCCGGCGGCTTCATTGCCGAGCAGCACCGCAGCAGCGCCGTCGACGATGCCCGACGAGTTGCCGGCGTGGTGAACGTGAATGACCTTCTCGACTTCCGGATGCGACTGCGTCGCCACCGCGTCGAAGCCGCCCATCGCGCCCATCACTTCGAACGACGCCTGCAACTGCCCGAGCGATTGCATCGTCGTCGACGGCCGCATGTGCTCGTCCTTGTCGAGGATGGTGAGGCCGTTCTGATCCTTCACCGGCACGATCGAATTCTTGAAGTAGCCCTTCTCCCACGAATTCGCAGCGCGCTTCTGGCTTTCGACCGCGTAGGCATCGACGTCGGCGCGCGAGAAGCCGTACTTGGTCGCGATCAAATCCGCCGAAATGCCCTGCGGCAGGAAGTACGACGGCACCGCGATCGACGGGTCCATCGGCCACGCCGCACCCGACGACATGATGCCGACGCGGCTCATCGATTCCGCGCCGCCGCCGATGGTCAGCTCATGCTGGCCGGCCATCACCTGCGCCGCGGCGAAGTTCACCGCGTCGAGGCCCGAGGCACAGAAGCGGCTGATCTGCACACCCGGCACCTCGGTGCCAAGGCCTGCCTGCAGCGCTGCGAAGCGCGCAATGTCGCCGCCGGCCTCGCCGACCGGATCGACGACACCGAGGATGACGTCATCGACGCTGTCCGCTTTCAGATTGTTGCGTTCCTTGATCGCCTTCAGCGGCGTGGTGGCGAGCGCCAGCGCGGTGACTTCATGCAGCGAGCCGTCGGACTTGCCCTTGCCGCGCGGCGTGCGGACGTGATCGTAGATAAAGGCTTCGGCCATGGGGTCTCCCTCGATCGGTTATGTTGCGCGCCGGAAACCGGCGCGGCTGTTCGAAACAATCAGAATGCGTCTGCTGGCAATTCCATGGTGGTCGCGCTCCCGGTCTGGATGCGCGCCAGATGCACCGCCGTTTCGGGCAACATCCGCTCCATGAAGAAACGGCCGGTCACCTGCTTGGTCTTGAAATAGGCAGAGGTATCGCCGGCCGCAATCTTGTCCTGCGCAACTTTCGCCATCTTCGCCCACATGTAGCCGAACACCACCAGGCCAAACAGTTTCATGTAGTCGGTGGCGCCCGCGCCGGCATTGTCCGGCTTGGCCATGGCGTTCTGCATCAGCCACATCGTCGCCTGCTGCAGATGCCCGAGCGCGGCCGACAGCGGCGCGACGAACGGCTTCATGGCTTCGTCGGCACCATGATCTTTAGCGAATCCGGCCACTTCGGCGAAGAACGCCATCACGGCGCGGCCGCCGTCGCGCGGCAGCTTGCGGCCGACCAGATCGAGTGCCTGAATGCCGTTGGCGCCTTCATAGATCATGGCGATGCGTGAATCGCGCACGAACTGCTCCATGCCGTGTTCGGCGATGTAACCGTGGCCACCGAACATCTGTTGTGCCAACACCGTGTTGGCAAAGCCGGTGTCAGTGAGCACACCTTTCAACACCGGCGTCATCAAACCCATGTGATCGTCGGCAGCCTGACGTTCCTTTTCGTCACCGGAGCGATGTGCGACGTCGCTCTTGAGCGAAGTCCACACCACCATGGCGCGCGCCGCTTCGTTGAAGGCGCGAATGGTCAGCAGTGTCCGCCGCACGTCCGGATGCACGATGATCGGATCGGCCGGCTTGCCGG
>Ga0207657_10001264_pt1 | contig 26993 bp, 27 predicted proteins | sample KBSC33metaG_FD_184316 | JGI IMG/M metagenome (GOLD analysis project Ga0207657, IMG submission 184316) | Corn rhizosphere microbial communities from Kellogg Biological Station, Michigan, USA - KBS C3-3 metaG (SPAdes) (version 2) | ecosystem: Host-associated > Plants > Roots > Rhizosphere > Soil ... | reverse complement strand
ATTCGTGGCCAAGCAGGCGTGTCTAATTTGTGGGCGCCGACCTGCTGATGCGCATCATCTGCGCTTCGCGGCCGCAGCTATTAGCGCGCCGCTGAGTCGCTTGCTGGCGAACGAAATTGTGATTCGGCACCCCGCCGAGCTGGCAATATCCGATCCAACGGTACAAGACAAAGCCCGCCAAGCCGGTATTCGGGCGTTGCGACGCCAAGCTGAAACGCTGTTGCCGCAGCGGCTGGAAGCTTTGGCCCAGCGGCATGGCTTCAACTACAAAAGTGTGCGTATTAAGCAGCTGCGTAGCCGCTGGGGCAGCTGCGACCAACAAACAAATATTGTCTTAAACCTGTACCTCATGCAGCTGCCCTGGCAGTACATAGATTATGTATTGCTGCACGAACTGACGCATACCAAGGTTTTACGGCACGGGCCTGATTTTTGGCGCGAGATGGAAAGCCTGCTGCCCAACGTCAAACAGATCAGGAAGCAATTACGCAACCATCAACCCGTGCTTTCGTAGCCTGGTAGCCAGGGCTGTGGCATAATGCTTATATGCCGCTTAAGCCTAGTCAAAAACCGTCAGAAGCCTTGGAAAAAATTGAACACCAGCGGCTAACAAGCCTTATCAATTCGATGGCTGACGCCGTTATTGCCGTCGACGAGAATATTACCGTCGTACTGTTTAACGGTGCTACTTTGAACATCTTGGACGTCAATACGATTAAAGTTGGCACGGCGCTGAATAAGCTGCTCCGGCCCTGCGACAAGGACAATCAACCGTTTGATCTCGTTAGTTTCATTAAAAGCACTACGGTGCCCGTTACCAACCGTGATCTACGGCTGCAGTACAGCGATGGCAGCATGATTAATCTGTACCTCAGCATTGCTCCCGTACGTTTGTCGTACGGCGCGCAGGGTCAAAAAGGCTACGTCCTGTTGCTGCGCGACATCACGCGTGAAAAGTCGCTTGAAGAAGAACGTGATGAATTTATTAGTGTGGTCAGTCATGAACTGCGCACACCGATAGCCATTGCCGAAGGCAATATTAGCAACGCCCAGTACATTGCCGATAAGTCAGGTGACATGACAACTATCAAAGCAGCGCTTAAAGAAGCCCATAACCAGGTGTTGTTTCTGGCCGACATGATTAATGACCTGTCGACTCTGAGTCGTGCCGAACGCGGTAAACTGCAGGTCGACATCGAAAAGATCAATGTCCATGACCTGGTAACCGAGCTGGCCGACAATTATACGTCACAGGCTGAAGCCAAAGGGCTGGGCTTTAAAACGGTGCTTGATCCTAAACTTGAGCTATTGAGCTCCAGCAAACTGTACGTGCGTGAGATTCTGCAAAATTTTATTACCAACGCCATTAAATACACCGCCAAAGGTCAGGTTACACTCGAAGCCTCGGCCGATCCGAAAGGCGTGCGTTTTAGCGTTCGCGACACCGGTATTGGCATTAGCAAGAGCGATCAGGAGCGGGTATTTGATAAATTCTTCCGTTCCGAAGATTACCGCACCCGGCAAGCCAATGGCACCGGCCTGGGCCTGTACGTCACGATGAAATTAACGCGACTGATACACGCCGACATTGAGCTGAAAAGCGAGCTCGACAAAGGCTCCAGCTTCGAAATATTTATACCCAACCTATAGTCAACGGCTGCCGGGCAGATGCGCAAACGTTTGCATGACCGGAATGCAGACATTACGGTCTTTCCAAATAACCTGGTTGAATTCATATTGCCACATTGAATAATGCAACAGCGCTATGTCGTAAAGCGCAGCGAAGGGCAGTAATAGTACTGAGCGTACGATGAATTTTTGGTACGCCAGCTGGATAACCCGGCAGTACGCCAGCGTTAGCAGCAGGCTGCTGGCGCCGCTGAGCAGGCAAAAGGGCCAAGAATGCACCACAATGCTGCCCAAAAAAGCGGTAAACGGTATGACGACGACAAAGAGTTCGGCAAGACCGGTTACAGCGACCATTTCTATGCGGCGATGCAACTGCGGGTAGCGCAGCCGGACAGCCGTGGCGCGCTGTTCGTCAAAGCTTTTGGTAGTAAATAAGCCGACCCGGCTGTCGCTGCGGGCAAAACTGTAACCGTCTTTAGCAATTGCTTGGCGCGCGAAATAACTCTCCGGCGAAACGCTATGGGCAACGGCCGCAAAGCCGCCAGCTTTTAGTAGACTCTTCCGCGTAATCAGCCAGCAGGTACTCAAAACGGGCGGACGATTAAGCTGGCGTCGCGGCAAACTAAACTCCCAGGCGTAACGAGCGCCCTGCACCAGCAGCTGAAAGGTTTCACGCAGTTGGTTGCGAGGCACCACGCAGAGCATGGTTTTTTTCTTGGCCAGCAGTGTATCGACCAAGACTTTTAAGGTGTCCGCCTCAAATTGCGTGTCGACGCCGCAAAACAGCAATAAATCGCCCGTCGAGGCCTCCACGAGCTGTTCGTAGGCATAATTCTTGGCTAGCCACTTCTCGGGGGGGACTTTACCGGCTACGAAGCGGACGCCACCATGGGCAAAAGCCTGAATTATCTCCGGTGTGCGCTTATTTTGCGAGCAGTCATCTAGGACAAGGATTTCCAGCTTGGGATAGGTGCTCGCCAGTAACGATTGCAGGCAAGCCTCTAGGTCGGTTGTTTCGTTGCGCGCCGGTATGGCAACCGTCACGCTGGGCAGATCCCGATCAGCTATAGCCACCGAAACAGTAATCTTACTTTTGCGCGCCTGTCGTTCGGTCGCCAACAAGATAAGCAACGCGCCGACCAGCTGGGCAGCCATAAGGCCATATAGCCAGGCTGCTAGATCAATTTTGGTGTGCTGGAGCGCTGCTTCGACCACCCCGATCACCACTTGGGCGCCGATGAGCCAGCCGCTGGTCTGCCGTGCCATAAAATAACGATAATTAATCTGTCCACGGCCCCGAACTAAGCGCAGTAAGTTAATCGCCCGGTAGGCGTTTAGCAGCGCCAGAATGATGCGTAACGCGGTGAATTGCTGGATAATCAGGCTGGGCAGCAATATGAGTAAGCCGATCAGCGTAAGCCAAGCCAGCTGGTTTCTGGACGATTTGGCTAAGGGCGTCCAGAGTACAATCTCTAAAACACTGAGAATTGCCAACAAGATAAGCGTGAGCTGCATGACCTCACTATAGCAAATCGCGCCACAGAAGTCCTTGACCCCTGAGAGCGGGCGTGCTAAGCTTGACAACAGTTGCCTACAAACTTTTGTAGGCTTTTTTAATGCGAAGTGGGAGAAAGCAGCGATGGCAGATCAGTCCGAAACACCGAAAAAGCGGCTTGTTAAAAACCCGGAGACCTTTCGTGAGCGAGCTATCAAAGCCGCCGAAGCAACCGATAAGCCAAAGCGGAGCCACCGCTTTCGCCAAGCCGGTCGACGTGCCGTTTCGCCAGTCACGACACCGATTGCCAGTGCCGGCCGTACATTATTCGCTCACCAGCCATTCCGTTTTATCGCTACCGTCGCCCGCTTTATCGGCAAGCTTATCTTCCCCAAATACTTCCGCCAGAGCTGGCAGGAACTCCGCCTTGTCAAATGGCCCAACTGGGGCGAAAGCCGCCGTCTGACCTTCGCCGTGCTGATCTTCGCCATCGTCTTCGGCGCCATTATCGCTCTCGTCGACTATGGTCTCGATAAATTATTTAAGCAACTATTAGTAAAGTAAGAGGTTAAGCAGTATGAGTATGAACAAACGTTACGACACCACCAAGCAGTGGTACGCCATCCACACCTACAGTGGCTATGAGGAAAAGGTTGCCGAGAGCATTCGTCAGCGCGCCGATAGCCTCGACATGAAGGATAAAATCTTCGAAGTTCTGGTCCCCAAAGAAAAGATGATCGAGATCAAGAACGGCAAACGCCGTGTAGTCGAGAAGCGCATTTTCCAGGGCTACGTGCTGGTCCACATGAAACTCAGTGAAGACGCCTGGTACATTGTGCGTAACACGCCATCAGTGACCGGCTTCGTTGGCAGCGGCACCGATCCGACACCGATTGAAACCGACGAAATCGAGAAGATCCAGAAGCGCATGGGTCTCGAGCAGCCGAAGCACAAGATCGACTTTACGCTCGGCGAAGTTGTCAACATCATCGATGGTCCGTTCAAGGGCTTCGACGGCTCTATTAACGAGATCGACGCCGCCAAAGGCAAGCTGAAAGTCCTCGTCAACATGTTCGGCCGTGAGACACCCGTCGAACTCGACGGATTGCAAGTAAAGCGAGTATAATGGCATAATATGGAAACTTCGGAGCATCTAACCCACCAGTCAAACGACGACGCTCTATCTACAGCTGCCCGCAGTGCTGAGAGGTTTACCGAAAGAGCTGTGGCAGAGGGAATTGTCGCAGGCGGTCTATTAGTTGGTGGTGGCGAAATGATACCCGATCAGCCCATAGTAGCATTAGGGCTTATAGCTGTTGGTCTTTTTTCGGCCAGGCGTGCGAAACGCACCGCTTTTGGAGCCGTTAACACGGTACAGCAAGCTAACTGGGTACAGGACCAGGTAGAGCACGGCGGAGCAGCTAGACAACAGGGGTAATTTGTAGTACAGTAAACAGGTTACGCACTTCTGTCTTTATCGCTTCAATTGATAAGCAGACATAAGAAAGGGAAGGAGAACGTCGAGCAGTAAGCTCCGTTCGAAATAATCTATGGCAAAAGCAGTACGAGCTAATTTAAAGATGAAAATCCGGGCCGGTCAGGCTTCGGCAGCGCCGCCGGTGGGTTCTACCCTTGGTCAGTACGGTGTTAACATGATGGATTTTATCAATCCGTTTAATGATGCTACCCGTGAACTTCAGGGCGCGATGGTTACGGCGCACATCACGATTTATGATGACCGCACGATGGACTTTCGCGTCGTTGGCGCGCCAACTGATGACCTGATCCGCGCTAAGCTGGGCATCCAGAAGGGTTCCGGCAAGCCCAACAGCGAGAAGATCGCCAAGAAGCTTAGCCAGAAGGACTTACAAGAGATCGCCGAAGCTAAAGCTGGTGATATGAACGCCGAGGATGTCGAGTCCATCAAGAAGATGGTCGCCGGCACCGCCCGCAGCATGGGCGTAGAAATCGAGGCCTAAGATGCATCTACCATTTTCTCGCGATCGTGAGCCAACTATGCTCACAGCGTTTCAGGCACCGACGGAAGCCGCCGAGCAGAGTTCCCGCAAAGAGTTACTGCCGCTGTATGCTGGCGCTATCGGGCTGGGGGCATGCTTGATGGGAGTCGGCATCGGTGTGAGCACGGAAGGCAGCGGTATTGGCGGAGTGCTCATTGGCATTGGTGCTGGTCTTGAGTGGACTGCTTATGAAATTAATAAGGAAATGCGCTCAGAAGAAAAATAAGTAATTTGTGGGAGGCTGTGAATGCCGCTTGCACCACGAAAGGATATATATGGCACAGACTAAGAAAGAATTATTAGAAACGCTCGAGGCTTTAGACGTCGAAGTTAATCCGAAGAATACGATTGCCGAGCTGCGCGAGCTACTAGCTGCCAACCAGACAGCTGTGGCTGAGACGGTTGAAAGCCACGAAGAAGCGGCAGCTGTCAACGAGACTGTAGCAGACGAAAGCTCAGCCGACGAAGCTCCGAAAGTTGCCAAAGCCGGTAAACGCAGCAGCAAGGCCCTGCAAGAGGTCGCCGAGAAAGAAGCCAAAGAAGAGCGCAAGGCTAGCGGCGAAACAGTCGAAGCCAAGCCAAAAACACCTGTCAAGCCGACTCGTTCACGCCTAGAGCGCCGCGGCAAACATTTCCGTAAGAGTGCCGAGCAGATCGAGGTCGGCAAAGCTTACCCTATCAATGAAGCGATTGGGCTGGCCAAAAAAACCAGTCATGTTAAGTTTGATGCCACGGTTGAACTACATATTAATCTCGGCGTTGACCCGCGCCAGGCCGACCAAAACATTCGCGACAGCCTGGTGCTGCCCGCCGGCACTGGCAAAACCGTCCGCATTGCCGTCCTGACTGATGATGCCGCAGCTGCTACCAAAGCGGGCGCCGACATCGCCGGCACCGATGATTTGCTGGCTCAGCTCGACAAAGGCGTGATAGATTTCGACATCTTAATCGCTACGCCGGCGTTAATGGCTCGCTTGGGCAAATACGCCCGTACGCTCGGTCCGCGCGGCTTGATGCCAAACCCCAAGAGCGGCACGGTCACACCGGATGTCGCCAAAGCGGTGGCCGAAGCCAAAGCCGGCCGGGTCGAATATCGCGTCGACAGCACCGGCATTGTTCACTTAGGCGTCGGGAAGGTTAGTTTTGACACCAATCAGTTGCAGCAAAACGTCCAAGCCGTTTTTGCCAGCATCAAAGCCAGCAAACCGCAGAGTTTGAAGGGCAACTACATCAAAGCCGTTCACCTCACCACCAGCATGGGACCATCGATCAGCGTCGACCTCGCCAGCGTTAATTAGTTCACGCCCGGCCCAGCTGTGGCATACTAGCTACATGATTATTGTCGGTATGACCGGAGATATTGCTAGTGGCAAGACCACATTCGGCAATTTTTTGGCGCAGGCTGCCGAGACCGCCGACCACTGGGAAAGCTGGCAGTTAATTGCCGAAATAGCGACCCAGCTGCGCGCCCGAGCCGCAGCTTATCCAGCGCCAACCGACCTGTCCGCTGTTAACGACTGGCTGCAGCCATTACCGACGATTGTGCAACAGGTAACCGGCAAGAAAATCACCAGTGAACAGATCACGGTAACTGAAGATACGCTCGCCAAAAACCCGCAAGACTATCAAAAATTATTCGAGCATCTGCAGCAAATGCAAGCCCACCCTGAGCTACAAAACGTGGCCATAAGCAGCCAAAATAAAGAAGCCCTGCGGAGCTTACTGCAGTGGCTCGGCGGCTTCTTGGTAGCGCTTACTGACGAGGGCATTTGGTATGACGAACTATTACGACGGATTGCTAGCCGGCACGACATTGAGCTGGCCACCATTGGCGGCGTGCGTTTTCCTGGCGAAGCCAGCCGCATTCAGCACCGCGGCGGACAGGTTTTGCGTATTACCCGGCCCGACCATGAAACCCGCGACGCCACCGATTTAACGGAGCGCTTGAATAAACAAATACCGACCAATGCCGAAATCCGCAACGATGGCAGCCTCCAGCAGCTGCAGCTATGTGCCGCTCAAGTTTACCGTGATTTGCAGGCGGCGCAGCTAGCTGCCAGCTACCAGGCAGCTAACTTTTAACGCGCACCCGCATAGTGCGCATCAGCGCTGTCATGGTGCGCGAAAAGCCGCGAACGCCACCTTGATAGGCCACATAGCGATCGCGCCAGACGGGTTCGTACTTCGATTTGAACCGATATAAACCGCTAAAGGAATAAAAACGATCACCGTTAGCGAACGCAAAACGCAAAGCACCGTCAACCACTTTGTTGGCTTCTTGGCTTTTGCTATCGAGCCCGGCTAATGGACACAAGCCAAGGTTAAGTCGATGGTACCCCTGTTGGTGCAGCGCCGCTATAAAACGCAGCATCAAAAAATCATTGAGGTTACCGGGCGTATCGTTCGCGTGGCGGAGCATATCAAAAGTTGCTTCTTCGGCATCAAAACTGGCCGGCACCAGATTTACAAAAGCCTGAATAGTGCCAGCGGCATCGCGCGCCACCATGACGGCGCACTGCTGCAGATAAGCCGGCGTGAAATAGCCCATGACAAAGCCACGCTCAGCATGGGCACCTCTTGCCAGCCACTCTGTAGAAATACTTTTTAAGCGCCCCACCACCGCCTCATGATGAGGCGCTAGCAGCAGCTCGGCCGTGTAGTCTTGCTTGGAAAAACGATTATTGATTTGGCGGAAATATTTGTTGCGACTGACCTTGGTAGTAAAGTGCTGAAGATCGAGCACCGCTTCTTGGCCCAGCTTTTGCAGAACGAAGCCGTGTCGTTCGTAGAGCGGTGTATAGGTGTCCTGGGTGTGAATCATTGCCGGTAACCAATCGTTGCCATAACAGAGCTGCGCAAAATCCGCTAGCAAACTGTCGAAGCGAGCTGGGTCACCGGCAGGGTCAGCCAAACAGAGCGCCACGCCCCGCGAGACATGAAAAGCCACGCCGGCCCGGCCGGTGGTGTCAAAAAAATATTGTTTATCGTGTGGCCAGAGCTTAAAAAAGTCTTCACTGGGCGCGCCATAAGCTATTAGTAGGTCTTGTAGCCGCTGCCGTTGAGCAGTTTGATCGGTCAGCCGTAAGCGCAAGGGCTGAAATAGGGAGAAGACAGAGTAGCCGACAGCTGCCACGCTCACAAAGGACAGCGAATCGTCAAAAAGTTGGGCGCGCTTGGTGTGCGGCTGCAGCGGACGATCGGTCGTTAAGTCTAACTGGTCGATGGTGTAGTGCACAGCGGTGGGCAAGCCTATCTCCTGATGAAAATCCGATGTATCAAGCAGCAGCAGACCAGCTACACCGTAGACCAGAGCGACTGATAGAATAATCAGCGAGGTACGAGCGGCGCTGCGAAAACCGCGGATATCGCTGCGGACAATAAACTCATGGCGAAAACGCAGCAGCAGCCCAACAATAATAAGCGGCAGCAGGAGACTGCGGCCGGCATCGTGCAGCGACAGTTGGCGATCCTCAAAACGAGCCAGCATTGCTACCAAGTTTAAGAGAAAGTAGAGCGCATAGGCGCCGATACAGACCAGCCAAGCAGTCCGTTTACGGCGCCGTAACAGCGTGCTCAGATACAACAGGCTTAAGCCGATAAGCAGCGGCAGATCGATCGCCAGGCTGGTTAGATGTGAGCCGCGGTGGACAGCAATCTGTAGTAAGAGTGTGTTGGCGAGGATAAACAGCGCGTGCGCGGCTACCAGAACACTTAAAAATTGCACCGTGAATAGTTGGCGGACGTGCAGCTGCTGTTGCAGCCTAGATTTCAGATTCATGTAGGCCTATTGTACTAGAGCTACGAAGTCACGTCTAAGCATCAGCACCAATAAACACCTATTTGCGTAAAAATCACATTATTATTCTACTTGCCTTAACAGCCGTGGCTCGACTACAATTAAGTCAAACTATTGGAGGAGTTACGTGGGGGTTTATAGCAATACGCAGATTCGCTCGGCTATCGATGAGGGGCACATTGTTTGTCACCCGTTCAATGAGAAACATGTCGCGCACGCCAGCCTCGATGTAACCCTTGGTTATTACTATTACCGCATCGAAAAGATGAACGAACGGACCATCTACAACCCGTTCGATAAAGAAGATGTCGAGCGCTACTTCGATGGTCCGTACAAGGCCATGCCGCACGGTGAATGGTGCAAGCTAAACGGCTTTAAACCGGTCAATAACATCCCGCTGGACCACCCGGTGATCAGTCTAAAGCCGCGCGAACGGATCCTGGCCCACACCCACGAATTTTTTGGCATCTTACCGCCCGGTGCTTGCGAAGTTCGTTCACGTTCCAGCTGGGGCCGCAACGGCATCGCTGTCTGTTTTGACGCCGGTTGGATCGATCCCGGTTACATCAATCGTCTGACCCTCGAGATTTACAACCTGAATGAACGCGAGACGGTACTACTGCCCGTTGGTGAGCGCACGGCCCAGATTATTTTTCATGAAACCGGCGAGGTCGACGGCAATTATGGCGCTGGCCGCGACCAAGGTTTCAGCGGCAAGTATCAGCAGGGTACCGACCTAGAAACAATCATTCAAACCTGGTCACCCGACATGATGCTGCCCAAGGCTTACAAAGACCAACGGGCCATGCCAAAGAAAATCGAAGGACTGTGGTATGACTGAGCGAGTAATGGTCAACACTCAGTTGGCAATGTGCAATGAATGCGCAGTGCGGCAATGCAGCAATGCATTCAGACATTTACTGATTGAACATTCATTGAACATTGCACATTGCCAATTGAGCATTGGAGCCTCCGCATGACGAGGGGCAAGTACATCGTGCTCGAGGGGCCAGAAGGGGTTGGTAAAACCACCCAGCTACTGGAATTAAGTCGTCGCCTGCAGGCTGCCGGTTTACCGGTGCGTAACCTACGCGAGCCCGATAGCCAGAGCGACCTGACGGCGCGGGCCATTCGCCAGCTGACACAAGATCCGCGCTATCCGATGAATACACGGACCGAAGTGTTGCTCTACAATGCCGCTCGTTCGCAGAGCTTGGAAATCATTAAACACAGCATCGACAGCGGCGTGAACTGCGTTGTTGACCGCAATTACTTAACGACGCTGGCCATTCAGTACTACGGCCGCGGCGACGTACCCGATTACACCACCATCAATAACATTATTAGCTTCGCTGTCGGCGGCATTGAGCCTGATCTCTGTATTGTGCTCGATGCGCCAGTGCCGGTGCTGCGTGAACGGCTCGGCGAGCGCTATCATGGTGAGCGTTTTGACAACCTCGACGATGCCTTTTTGGAGCGCGTCCGCTCCGGCTATTTATGGGAAGCCAAGCAGCGGAACCTACCGGTGGTCTTTGCAACTGATAGCCCCGATGAAGTGGCTGACAATATCTGGAAACTTGTTTCGGCCAATCTAGCCATGCGCCAGACTGCCGCAGCAACCACCGCTCCGGCCTCCGTTAAAGAAGTCATTGAGCAAAAGCAGCTACCCAGTGCAACGGCGGAGACCGACGATCAAGCACTCCTCACCAAAAACGGCAACGGAACCTACAGCGTCACACCTGCAGGCCAACAGTATCTGGCAGCTGCCGTTACCAGCACCGAGGGAAATGTCTACGGCTTTACAGAAAAGCTCAGCCCGGTCACTATCGCCGCTGCCATGGCCCGACTCAGCCGGCGCGGTGACGATATGCGCATTACCATTCTTGATGAATTCGCCAACAAGGCCGACAAAGACGCCCAGCTCTTAAAGCGCGTCATTACAGCCTACGGCGACGACTCTGTCCAGCAGCTGGCGGGCGTTCACATGGTAGTTGAGAACGCCAGCAATCTCTTGACCAAAAAGCTCGAATGGGGCCGCCTGGCGGCGTATTTGGAGCAATCGACCCGCTATATTTACTTCGACCAAAAAGATGCTGACGGCAAGTATAAGTACTACACGCCCGAGTATCTAAAACTAGCTATCAAAGAACGCTACACCGAAGCTATGGATAGTCTCTTTGATCTGTATTCTTCGATGGTGCGCCAGCTAACTGAGTATGTGCAAGCCAAATCTTCGACTCCTGAAGCCGAACGCGATGGCGCCTGGAAAGGTGCAACCCGCGCGCAGGCGTGCGATGCCATTCGGCCGGTCCTGCCGGTGGCCGTCAAATCTACGGTCGGTATTTTTGCTTCCGGTCAGGCGCTGGAGAGTTTAATTATGCATCTGATGGCCGACGAGTTACCGGAAGCGCGCGCTTGCGGCAAGGACTTACTGGCTCAGGGCCGGCAAGTCGTACCGATGTTCCTAGAGCGGGCCGACAACCCAGAGCGCGGCGGAGCTACCATCGCCTACAACGCAACTACAGTCAGCGACGTTAAAGCCTTAGCTCAAGAACATTTACCGGATAATTACGCCAGCAATAATCCAGACGAGCCAGTCAGCCTGGTTGATTTTTGGCCCCGCAACGAACTGCTGCTGGTGCCAGATATGCTCTACGAACACAGCAACTTATCGCTCGAACAATTGCAGGCAGCGGTCAATGACTGGCCCTATGAGCGCAAAACAGAGGTATTCAGGGCCTACATCGGCGAACGACTGAACCGCCGGCACCGTCCCGGACGGGCGCTGGAGAAAGCCCACTACAGCTGGGATCTGCTGTGTGACTACGGCATTTTTCGGGATCTGCAACGCCACCGTATGGTTGATGACATGAACTGGCAACAACTGACGCCGCGCTATGGCTATGAAGTGCCGAAGTTAGTCGAGGATGCTGGCCTGACAGAACAATTTGAGGCCTGTTTTGACATCAGCCTGCAGCTCTACAGTCTGCTACAGCAGGCGGGCTACCAGCTGGAAGCTCAGTACGCCACCTTACTGGGCCATAAGATGCGCTGGAAAGTTACCTATAACGCTCGTGAAGCCTTCCACCTGCACGAACTTCGTACCAGTCCGCAAGGCCATCCCGGCTATCGCAAGCTAGTCCAACTGATGCATGAAAAACTGGCCGAAGTTCATCCGCTGCTCGCTGAAAGCATGCGTTTCGTCAACCAAGGCGAAGACGATGAACTTACTCGACTGGCCGCCGAACGCTATACACAGTTTAAGCTCGAACAGCTCGACAAAACAGCCTAAGCGCATTATTCTTGACAGCAGTTTTGCGGTGTGCGACTATGAACGCATGTCAAAAAGCATGCTCGTAAAGGTGGTCCTCATTACCCCGTAACTGGGAAGCTTTTTGCATATTTCAAACGCCAAACAAGCTCCCGACCAACCGGGAGCTTTTTAAATGTCAAAGGAGACAAACAAATGGCAGGAACTATAGAAAACTTACATATAGAGGGCGGGCCAGAAGATGAATATACATACTGTGCCGCACAACCCCAATTGAATGATCGTTTCGCTAACTTAGCCAGTGTGGCGACTGGCTTCGCATGCGGTGTTGAGCCGCGCTTTGTGCCGGTGGCGGCTCAGCAGCCAGCCACAACGAGCCCTGAACTTTTGGAAGAGCACCGCCGCATGGGTACGCCACGTGTCGAAAAGTGCGACTATCGTGAGATACAGCTCTAATATGTCTTTCTCGTCAGAAAAGACACCGAGCGTTACACCGCCGCTCAAACGAGCCATACACGGCGAGGCTATCATAACTACAGATGCCGCTGGTCTGTTTCGCTATATGTACGCCGATGGCAGCCATGACCCATTGAGCACCGTTGATTTTCGCAATCCAACGCGCTTGGCGTTTGTGATAGAGGGCAACATTCTTACCATGCAGAATTACAGCAGTGAAACCGTCGAGGCGATTCGTCTTAAACTTATTGTGAAAGATATGGCGCGGCTGCCAGAACACCCTAATGAAGCCGAGGCTAATTTACGTCACCTCGGTCACCTCGGGATGGCGTCGGAGGTTGCCGCATAAGTGATTGTGTAGTATAATTACAGATAAGTTGCCAGAGACAGCGACGGGCAAAAGCCTTGATAATGTCGCCGAGGTACAAACAATCTTTTGATGTTTGAACGTCTTTGGTTAAAACCGAAGGCGTTTTTGTTTGGCAACGAAGTGAAGGCCCGGTCGATACCTTTACTGACAACCCGTAATTGGAGAAATTACATGGCTCTAACCAAAAATGAGAAGCAAGACGTTATTCAGGAAGTCGTCGACTTACTGAGTGCGTCTAAAATGACCGTTGTCGCCAAATATCAGGGCACGACGGTAAAAGCCATGCAGCAACTGCGCCGTGACGCCAAAGCCAATGGCACGCGTGTCAAAGTTGTCAAAAACCGCCTGGTCATTCAGGCGCTGCAGGGCAACGACAGCCTGAAAACGGTTGATACCAGCGCCTTGCAGGGCATGTTGCTCTACGCCTTTAACGGCGAAGATGAAGTAGCTGCAGCCCAAGTACTCAATACCTTCGCCAAACAAAATCCAAGCCTGGAATTTGTCGGTGCCATCAGCGCCGAAGGCGAATTTGTTGATGCAGCAAATGTGAAAGCCCTGGCCAGTCTGCCGGGCAAGAATCAGCTGATCGCTGGGCTTATTACTACCTTGAACTCACCAGTTCGCGGTGTGATGAGCGGCCTATCGGGCAACCTTCACGGCCTGTTGCAAGGCCTGGAAGCTAAAGTAAGTAATTAAGAGAAGGAAATACAATGGCAACTGATTTGAAGAAGATTGCAGAACAGCTCGTTGGACTGACCGTTTTGGAAGTCAACGATCTAGGTACTATTTTGAAAGACGAATATGGCATTGAGCCAGCTGCTGCTGCCGTGGCCGTCGCAGCCGGTCCGGCCGGTGGCGAAGCTGCCCCGGCCGCTGAAGAGAAAAGTGAATACGATGTCATCCTGAAAGACGCCGGCGCTCAAAAGGTTGCCGTCATTAAGGCTGTCAAGGATATCACTGGCCTCGGTCTTGGCGAAGCCAAGGCTGTCGTAGATGGCGCTCCCAAGCCCGTCCTCGAAAAGGCTAAAAAAGAAGACGCCGAAGCCGCCAAGAAGGCCTTAGAAGACGCCGGCGCAACCGTCGAGCTCGCCTAATACTGGGTTTTCGACACGCAGAATAGACCGCCCTATGGGGCGGTTTTTCTTCGTAGAACTGCTAATTTATCCACAGCTCACGGAGAAATTTTGACTTGATTTATGAAACATGGTAATTTTAAGGGGAAAGTGTACCTAAATAAACACTTCTCATGAGAGACAGACAATGCCAGATATACCAGACAAACAAGTGAAGCGACTACGTGCCTTGATCCAGGAAGCTGAGACGAATCTTGCGGCCGCCAACGAACTTTTAATTAGCTTGGTTGGCGATGATGATCGTTTAGCGCCAGTGGCGCGCGAAGAAACGCTCGGCAAAGTTATTGAAGGTGTCTTTGACGGCCAAAATATGGTCGGCTCGGACGGCAAGACCTATCCTGTGCCGGCCAACTACGCCAGTAAATCCAAACTGGTGCAAGGCGACATCCTCAAACTCACCATCGCCGAAGACGGCGCTTTCTTATACAAGCAAATTGGACCCATTCCCCGCAAACAGGTAGTCGGCACGCTGACGCTAGAGGGCGGTCATTATTTTGTCGATGTCAACGGTAAGAAGCTGCGCGTGCTCCTCGCCAGCGTTACCTACTTCAAGGCTAAACCAGGCGATCAGGTCAGCGTTAATGTGCCAGAAGACGACAGTGCTGCTGAGTGGGCCGCTCTAGAGGCCGCTCTCTAGTTAAACGGTCGACGCTACGCTCGAGTCTACATATGATGCCGCCGGCATCATATGGGGCCGCCCTGGAAGCTGCCCTCTAATAAGGAAGCAAATTTCAAATTACAGCCGCCAGAATAAGGCGGCTGTAATTAATACATTCGATAATCTGGCTTCTAGCTTCTATAATCTATAGCATGGGGCAGGCGTTATATAGAAAACATCGTTCGAAGTCTTTGCAAGAGATTATCGGACAAGAACATATTACCCAGACGTTAGCACAGGCGCTCAAGCAGGGTCGGATTAGCCATGCCTATCTGTTTACTGGCCCACGCGGCGTCGGTAAAACTTCGATCGCCCGCATCCTGGCGCACGAAATTAATGGCCTGCCATATACCGACGACAGCACGCATCTGGATATTATAGAGATCGATGCCGCTAGCAACCGGCGGATCGACGAGATTCGCGAGCTACGAGACAAAGTATATGTGGCGCCGACCAGCGCCAAATACAAGGTCTATATTATCGACGAGGTGCATATGCTGACCCGCGAAGCCTTTAATGCACTTCTTAAAACTCTGGAAGAACCGCCGGCGCACGTTGTGTTCATCTTGGCCACTACCGATGCCCATAAACTGCCCGAAACTATTATTAGCCGGACGCAGCGTTTTACTTTTAAGCCGGTCGAAACGGCTAAGGTGGCGGCCCATTTAAAAGCCATCGCCAAAGAAGAGGGTATTACCGTTAGCGACGGCGCCTTGCAACTGCTGGCGGAGCATGGCGAGGGCAGTTTTCGGGACAGCATCAGTCTGCTCGACCAGGCCAGCAGCCAGGGGCAGGCACTGGACGTTGCCGACGTTCAGAATTTACTCGGTATCCCGCCGCTGGAAGCTATCGACGACATTGTCGAAGCTATTGGCGTGCACGCCGGCCACCCGACGATCGTCAACAAGTTAACCGCCTTGTACGATCAGGGTTATCAGGCGGCCAGCATTGCGCAGCACCTCGGCCGGCAACTGCGGGAGCGGCTAATCGCTGGTACTGGCGGCATACCCGAAGCAATTATTTTTGATCTGTTACAGCAGCTCTTAGAGGTGCCGGCAGCTCACGATCCAGAGCCTTTGCTGGAAATTATTTTGTTGCGCACGCAAAGCGTCACACCAGCCGACACGAGCGCTGTCGTTACGGTGGCGGTAGACGCCGCGCAATTACCAGAAATTGAGCAGCCTGCCGAGCCGCCAACGGCCAAAAAAACAAAAGCCGCCACGCCGAGAACGGCGGTCGAGCCGACAGCGTCGAAGCAAACAGCAGCCCCGCCAAAAACCAAGGGCACGGCGCCGGTAGATGAGAAGCTGTGGCCACAGATACTGCACGCCCTAAAGCAGCGCCATAACACACTCTACGGCGTGGTACGCATGGCTCAGCCGAAATTTACCGACACTGGTCTGGAGCTGGTATTCGCCTTCGCCTTTCACCAAAAACGCATCAGCGAGGCCGCTAACCGCCAGGTGTTAGTCGATATTATCAATGATTTAACCGGTTCAATCGTCACGATTGACTGCAGCGTAGACAAAACCGCCAAGCCTCCTAAATTAGCCGTGCAACCTGTTACAGCCGCACCCGCCGCCGACATTTCAGCCATAAGCAATATATTTGGCGGCGGCGAACTGTTAGAATCATAAGTACCGAACGAGGGACCATGGAACCGACGACCGTTAGCCAACCGCAACCACAGAATATCGAAGCCGAAGCCAGCCTGCTGGGCGCGCTGCTGATTGACAGTGACGCGATTGTTAAGATTGCCGACAGCGTTAATGCCGCCGACTTTTTTGACCCGCGGCACCAACGCATTTATGAAGCCATCACGCAGCTCTACGAACGGCGTGAGGCCATCGATGTGCTAACCCTATCAGACCAGTTAAGAAATAGTGGGCATCTGGAAGCGGTAGGTGGCGCCAGCTATTTGACCGAGCTGACAAATTTTGTGCCGACTGCCAGCCATGTGGAACAATATGCCGACATTGTGGCTCAGAAAGCCCTCCGGCGGCGGCTGATTGCCGCTTCTCGCGATATTGTTGGTCTGGGCTATGACGAATCAAAGCAGCTGCGGGAGCTAGTCGAAGAAGCCGAAACGCGCCTCTTCGAAGTCAGCCAGACCCACGTCAAACAAAGCGTTATCAGCCTGGAAACAATTTTGGCCGAAAGCTTTGATCGACTCGACGACTTGCATAAAGATAAGCAAAAAATACGCGGCATACCGACCGGCTTTAAAGACGTCGATAATACACTGGCCGGTTTCCAGCGCTCCGACCTTATCATTTTGGCGGCCCGACCATCGATGGGCAAAACGGCACTGGCCCTGAACTTCGCGCATAATGTGGCCGTTCTGGCCAATGAACCGGTCCTGTTCTTTAGTCTAGAGATGAGCAAAGAGCAGCTGGTCGATCGTTTGCTCTCGATGGAATCCGGCGTTGACGCCTGGGCACTGCGCACCGGCAATTTAACCGATGCCGATTTTGAAAAGATTGGACAAGCCATGGGCACACTCAGCGAAGCCCAGATCTTTATCGACGATTCGCCGGGCATTACGGTTAGCGACATGCGCACCAAAGCCCGCCGCGAAGCCCACCAGCGACCGCTCGGCCTGATTGTAGTCGATTATTTGCAACTGATGAGCGGCGGCAGCCGTTTTGGCAGCGAATCCAACCGCGTACAGGAAATCTCGGAAATTTCACGCGGCCTGAAGGGCATTGCCCGGGAATTAAATGTGCCGGTCCTGGCGCTCAGCCAGTTGAGCCGTTCCGTGGAAAACCGCAGCCCGCAAATACCCCAACTAGCCGATCTGCGCGAATCCGGCTCAATTGAGCAGGACGCCGATGTAGTGGCCTTTATTTATCGCGAAGAATACTACAACCCCGACACCGACCGCAAGAAGTTAACCGACCTCTTTATTAAAAAACACCGTAATGGCCCGACCGGTGGCGTAGAGTTATATTTCGACAACGAAAAACAGCGTTTCCGCTCAGTCGACAGTCGGCACCAAGACCCATTTAGCGGCTAGGGCAAAGCGCTGCGGCGAGCTATAATAAGCACAACTATGAAAGACGCTTGGGCCTATCTGCGAACACACCGCCGTCAAGTGCTCACAGCCGCGCTGGTTGCCCTCGTCATGCTGTGGATCGTCGGACGGCACTTAGCCAGCCTGACAGGCGGCCTGAGCAGCCACGAGCTTGCGGCCAGTAGACAGGCGGTCGGCTGGCATGGCATATATCACCAGCCCTTGGATTTACCCCTGAAACTCATTCGCTCAGTCGTTTTTGCGCTGGCACCAACCCATGGCGTCTTACTATCGCGGCTGCCTAGTCTGCTGTTGGGCCTGGCCACGATTGTCAGCTTTGGCTGGCTGATCAGATTATGGCACGGGCCGCGCACCGCGTTATTTGCAACAGCTCTCTTTGCCACCAGCGCTTGGACCTTGCATGTAGCCCGTCTGGCTAGCTTTAGTGTGGAATACCTCTGGGCAATCCCGGCGCTCTTGCTCGTTGATAGCTTATTGCCGCGTACGTTTCGGCGCTGGCCGGTTTATTATGGCAGTCTGTTGCTGTGGCTGCTACTGCTCTATGTACCAGGCCTGGTCTGGCTGATTCTGCCCGCTATTTACCTGCAGCGGCGCACGCTGCAGACAGCCTGGCAGCACTTTCATGGTTGGTGGCAGCGTAGTTTATACGGACTGACCGTCGCTGGTGGTCTCGGTTTCTTGGCGTATGACCTAAGCCGAAGCGGCCAGCTGAGGCAGTGGCTCGGCTTTCCGGCTCACTTTGCTAGTCCATTGCACCTCTTAAAGCAATTGCTGGGTGTGCCCGTCCATCTATTTGTGCGCGGCCCGCAAAACCCCGAAACGTGGCTAGGCCGAGCGCCGTTGCTGGATATTTTTGTACTCGTTATGACACTCGTCGGCATCTACTTCTATAGTCGGCATTATACCGCCCGGCGCACCAGGCTGCTGGCCGGCTTTAGCCTCATCGGCGTTATTTTGGTGGCTCTGGCTGGTCCGGTTAGCTTGAGCCTCTTGGTGCCACTGCTCTATGCCTGCGCCGCCACCGGTATTACCTACCTGTTGCACGAGTGGCTCAGCGTCTTTCCGCTCAATCCGTTGGCTCGCTCGTTTGGCATCGCTTTTGTGGCTGTAGCGGTAAGTTTAAGCTGTTTTTACAACCTGCGGGCCTATTATATTGCCTGGCCCCATACTGCCGATACCAAGGCTGTCTTTATTTATCACCGATAGCGCTGGTATACTAGAAACACAGGGAGGATACTATGAGCCGATTTGATCAAGCCAAGATGCTGATGCGTGTTAAGAAAATTCAAGGTGAGTTGCAAAAACAGATTATTACCGTTGAGAAGGGCGATGGAGCCGTTAAAGTTGAGATAACTGGTGAACAGAAGTTAAAGAAAGTTCACATTAATCCTGAATATGTCGATCTCGACGATATTGGCCAGTTGGAACGCTGGGTCGAAGATGCCGTTAAAGAAGCAATCCAGGAAAGCCAACGCATCGCTGCCGAGAAAATGCAGCCCATGATGGGTGCTCTCGGTAGCCTCGGCCTGTAAACAGACTATGCCGCTGCTGCCGCCAGTTCTGACTGATTTGATTGAGGCCTTTGGGCTTTTGCCAGGTGTTGGTCCGCGCACCGCGGAACGCTACGCCTATTATTTGGTGCGGCAGTCTGGCGACGCTCCGCAACGTCTGGCGAGCGCGCTGCAGGCACTAGGGCAGGGGATTGGCTACTGCCAGAAAACCTTTGCCTTGGTGCCGGCCGGGCAGGCGTTGTCGGACCTATACACCGATCCGCGACGAGACAAGAAAGTCGTTGCCGTCGTGGCCGAGCCATTTGATCTGGTAGCCTTGGAGAAAATCGGGCAATTTCATGGCACCTATCACGTGCTGGGCGGTCTGGTATCACCCATCGACGGTATTGGTCCCGGGCAGCTGCACATTACAGAGCTGGTGCAACGTATCGACGACGACCATATCGAAGAGATTATCTTAGCCACCAACGCCAGTGTGGAAGGCGAGTCGACAGCACTCTATATCCAGCAGCAAATTGGCGATCGGCCCGTGAAAGTTACCCGTTTGGCTCGTGGGCTGCCGATTGGTGTCGATCTGGAGTATGCCGATCAGATCACGCTGGGTCGAGCCCTGGAAGGCCGGCAAGTGCTGTAATTTGGGGTTTTGCCCCAGAAACCATACAATAAACAAATATGTATAGCGAAGCTGACGAGATAAAAAAAATTGTTGCTGGCGCCCAGCGGGTTGTCATCATTCAAGCCGACAATCCTGATAGCGACAGCCTTGGCAGCGCACTGGCGCTGGAACATATCCTCGGTGATATGGGCAAGCAGCCATACCTGTATTGTGCCGTTGACACACCAGCTTACCTGCGCTACATGGCCGGCTGGGATCGGATACAGTCCGAGTTGCCGAAGCAATTCGATGCCAGTATTATTGTCGACGCCTCAACCATGACACTATTTGAAAAGCTGAGCCAGAGTGGCAGGCAAGGCTGGCTGGCGGCCAAGCCGTGCATCGTGCTCGATCATCATGCCGTGGTTGAAAATGGCGTGCCGTTCGCAACCGTTATGATTAATGACTCGGGTCGAGCGTCGGCCGGCGAGCTACTGTACATGATAGCTCAGCAGCTAACATGGCCGCTGTCGGTCGATGCCCAAACGCATATTATGAGTTCTATCTTGGGCGACACTCAGGGGTTAAGCAACCAGCTTGCCTCGGCTCAGACATACCGCATTATGGCCGATATGGTCGAGGCTGGCGTTAACCGTCCGGCGCTTGAAGAATTGCGACGCAGCTACAGCAAAATGCCCGAGAGCATTTTGCGCTACAAAGGCGAGCTGATTCGGCGGGCCGAGATGAGCGAGGGCGGCAGCATTGCCAGCGTCGTTATCCCGCAGGCGGAAATTAACCAGTACAGCCCGCTTTATAACCCGGCACCCCTCGTCCAAGGCGACTTGCTACAAACCACCGCCGTACGAGTAGCGATTGTATTCAAGCAGTACGATGATGGCCGGGTGACGGGGGCCATACGCTGCAACCCCGACGCTGCCATCGCGGCCGACCTAGCCAGCCATCTAGGCGGCGGCGGTCACGCTTTCGCCAGCGGCTTCAAAGTCACCGATGGTCGTACCGTCACCGAGGTTAAAAAAGACTGCCTCGATTATGCCGCCCAGCTGCTTGCTAACCTCGGAACGGACCCAACCGATGAAACTGTATAACACGCTGACCCGCCAGCTTGAAGAGCTGCAGCCGCAGCGGGCACCAACCGTGACAGTTTATACCTGCGGTCCCACCGTCTACGATTACGCCCATGTCGGCCATTGGTTTACGTATGTCAGGATGGATACGCTTATCCGGACGCTCAAAGCCAATCAGCTAGCACCGAAATGGGTCATGAATATTACGGACGTCGGCCACTTGGTCAGCGATGCCGACGAAGGTGAAGACAAGCTCGAGAAAGGTGCCGCCCGAGAAGGCAAAACAGCCTGGCAAGTGGCCGAATTTTATACCCAGGACTTTTTAGCGGGCATGCAGCTCCTGAACATTAGCAAACCGACGCACATTGTCAAAGCAACCGAGCACATTGCCGAGCAAATTGAGCTGATACAGCTGCTAGAGAAGAAAGGCTATACCTACCTGATCGACGACGGGGTTTATTACGACACCAGCAAGTTTCCACACTATGCCGATTTCGCGCAACTAGACGTCGACGAACAGCAGGCCGGCACTCGGGTGGCGGTCAATCCCCAAAAGCGCCAGACCACCGATTTCGCCCTTTGGAAATTCTCGTCAAAGAACCACCAACGCGACATGGAATGGGATAGCCCGTGGGGCAAAGGTTTCCCCGGTTGGCATATCGAATGCTCGGCGATGAGCATGAAGTACCTCGGACCGACACTTGATATTCACAGCGGCGGTATCGACCATGTGCCGGTGCACCACACCAACGAGATCGCCCAGAGCGAAGCCGCGACCGGCCAGCGTTTTGCCAACTATTGGTTCCACGGCAATCATGTTATGGTCGATGGCGAAAAAATATCTAAAAGCCTGGGCAACGGTATACGTTTGCAGGACATTCTGGATCGGGGTATACCGCTAGCGGCACTGCGTCTGCATGTGCTCGAATCCCACTACCGCAATCAGTCGCGTTTCAGCTGGGAGAGCCTCGAAGCCGCCAACAATCGATTGCGCGAATTGCGCGCTATGGCTGCGTTGCGCTGGCAGACGCGGGCGACGGTCAACGACGAGACGACATTTACCTTTAGCGACGTGACTATAGAGTTAACCACTGCCCTATCAAATGACCTGAACACGCCGCAAGCTTTGACGTTCCTCAGCCAAATCTCAACACAAGTACTGGCTATTTTACTACACCCCGCCATGCTGGCGCCCTTTGAGACAATGCTCGAAGATCTCGACAAGTTATTGGGCCTCAACCTGCTACAAGAAACTGATATTAGCGACGCTCACAAGCAGCTGATCGAGGAGCGCGAAGCCGCTCGCCAGGCTCAAAACTGGGGTGCGGCCGATCAGCTGCGGGCGCACCTCGAGTCAGATGGCATATTGCTACGCGACACCGCCCACGGACCTATTTGGTTTCGGGTGTAGTAACCGCTTTAAACTCTGGCGTATCGATAATGTTTTCGCTACGTAAATATTCGAGAACAGCAATTCGCAGACAGCCGGCGACCGGAATAGCTAACAGGCCGCCAAACAGGCCGCCAAAGCTGACACCAATAACTACCGCCATAAAGACCAGCAAGGGCGACATATTGGTTGAGTTGGCTTGAATGCGGGGTTGTACCAGATAGTTTTCGATCTGTTGATACAGTATGTAGTACGCCAAAATTATGACAGCCGAGGTGGTTGAATGGAATAGCGCCACCGTCGTCACAATCACCGCCCCAATGGTATGGCCGACCAGCGGGATCAGGCCACAAATAAAGATAATCACCATCAGTGCCACCGGATAACTGATGTGCAATACAAGCACTGCCGGCATAATCAAGACGGCTGCAATGGCCGCCAGTGTTACCTGGCCGTTGACGTAACCCTTAATCACTTTATACATATCGCTTGCCAGGCGGTCAGTCATAGCATGGTGCTGTTCCGGTATGACCTCATGCATAAAACCAACCCAGCGCGGGCCTTCCACTAACATCATAAATGTCAGCACCAGGATAGTTAAGACAGCAAACATACTGGTACCGATTTTTTGAGCCGTCGAAAAGGCTGCGCCGCCGACGTGTTTCAGGCGCTGCGACAATTGATTCGAGAAATTGTTAACTTGCTTTTCGAGATGATAGCGACGGATCAGGCGACCAGTCTCGCTATCCTGGCTTCGAAAATCTTTGACCAGATGCGGTGCGGCGCTTACAAAACTCTCTGTTTGGCGCACTAAGGGAGGCGCGATGCTGGCGATAAAGCCGCCCAGCAGCAAAACAATAAACAGGAACGATAAGGTGGTGGCCAGCGCTCGACTGCCGCGCCGCTTGCCGGGAATGCGGCGGCTCAGCCAATACACCGGCGCATTCAGTGCCAGTGTTAAAAAGAAGGCCACGAAGATGAGCAACAGTGCGTGGCCGGCCCGGTGGATAGCCTGCAGCAGAAAGATGGTCAGTACTACCAGCAGGGTAGTCCGTACAAACGTTTCAAAACTGATGGTCAGAGCGACTTCAGGTGTAGCGTGGCGGCGGCGAAAATGAACCATGGCTCCATTATCTACGGTTGCCGCCGTTTGCGCAACGCTTTCTGATAGACCGCTTCCAGGCGGCGCCCAACCGTGTTGACATCAAACTCGGCAGTGTAGGCCTCGCCCCAATCAGCCGACTGCTGACGAAGCGCCGGATTGAGCAGGTACGTACGCAGTTTGTCGGCTAGTTCGGCCGGGTTGGTCGGGTCAAACAACAGCTCAGGCTGGGGCTCCATGACCGAGTGATAGCCTGGATTATTACCGGCCAGCACTACTGCTCGGCCGCTCGCCATAGCCTCTAACAGCACGATGCCAAAACTTTCGCCGCCGTTGCTCGGGAAAACCGCAATGTCGGCCGAAGCGTAGTAGCGCGGTTTGATGGCCTCCTCTACGAAGCCCACAAACGTTACAATCTTCTGCAAATCATGTTGCTCACTAAAAGCCCGCAGCTGTTTCTCCATGGGGCCTGTACCGCAGATTACTAGGCGGAAGGCGGGCAGCTCGGTATTTTTTTTGAGCTCCGCGGCGGCCTTCAGCAGCAGCAGACAACCTTTGCGCGGGACCAACCGTCCCAAAAAAAGAATTGTCGTTGTGCTGTCGTCATATTGCGGCAAGGGCTGGGCATCATGAAAACGGGGGTAATCGACAACGTTCGGCAGCACCTGGCTGGGCAGGCCAAAGCTGGCTTCTTCGAAACGGGCGGCCGCAGGCGAGACACTCAGCATAATATCGATCCGTTTTAAAGACGGCCGTAGCCACAGCGCTAAGGCTTTATTGCCCCAGCGCGATAGCCGTCCATACGGCAAGATATGAAAAGTCGCTACGACGGCCGTGCGCGGCCCGGCAGCACCTATCAAATGCTGGGCCATCAACGGATGATGCGGCGTCTGAACATGCAGCACGTCAAACGCCTGCTCTTTAATAAAGCGCCGTAACTTACGACGATTGGCCGGCAATGGAATAGTGGTGCGATTGCCATTAAAAACCACGCCCACATTTCGCGACAGGCTATGAATATTAGCCAGCTGGCGCTGCTCAGTTTGACCCACAAGATAGTGCACCTCATGACCCTGAGCGCGCAGCCACTCACCAATACCAACTACATATTGCTGAACGCCGTCCATGGGGTCAAGCGAGGTATCGAGTATTAGGCCAATTTTAAGCTTTGTGGCCATGGGTTTTGAGCGCTTCTTGATACAGCTCTTCGTACTGATTGACCACGTGCGGGTAATTAAACTGCGCCACATAGTCTTTGGCCCATTTCTCCCACAGGCGGCGTAGACCTGCTTCGTGCAGAAGCAAATCAAGCCGTCGGGCGAATTCTTCGGTGTCGTCAGGGTTAACGATTGAAACGGCCCCTAAGCCCTGCATAACGCCGGTGTAGCCTGAATTATTGCCGGCCACAGTCACCGTCCCGGTAGCCATCGCCTCGAGCAGCACTATGCCAAAACTCTCACCAAACAAGGCTGGCGAGCAGAATATATCCGCCTTGGCTAAGAGATCCAGCTTAAGCTCATCGCTAATAAAACCGAGGAATGATACATTTTTTAGTTTTAAGTCGTCGGCTAATAATTCGAGTTTTTCGCGATCCGGGCCGTCACCAGCAATAATCAATTTTACGCCCGGGTTGCTTTGGCTAAACAGCTGGAATGCTTGTAACAAATGTTTGACGCCTTTGCGGCGCTCTAGGCGCCCAACATACAGGATTGATTGTTCATCGGGTGTCTTTTTGGGCGCTTTGTGGCGATATTTTGTTAAATCAATGCCGTTGGGAATAATCGTCAGCGGCTCGTCAGTCAAGCCAGACACATATTGGGCGGCAGACGGTGATACGGCCGTCAACTCGTGCAGGTATTTCATCACCGAGTTCAAATAGGGCGTCACCGCTTTGAGGATAGACCGACTCATCACACCGTCGGCCACTTTGGAGTGGAAAGTCGCTATATTAACTGAGGTAGAGCGCTGTAAAAGTTGGCGGCTTAACAGCGGCAACCATGGTTCATGGAAGTGCAAAATATCGAATTTCTCGGCGGCCAGAATTTCATCAACCCGCTCAGTATCAGCCGTGCTAGAAACCTGAGAAGTGGTATCAGAAAAAGACAGCGTCCGAAAATCTGTCGAGGTGCCGGCAAAGATAATAGCGGGGTCGGGATCTTCGGCGTGCCGGTGGTTGCGCGGATAGGGGGTGATTATTTTGACGCTATGGCCCCGCTTCTCCAGTCCTGACTTGAGGGCCAGCACCACTTCCTGAACGCCGCCATGCTTATGGATATTGTAGGGGCAGACTAAACCAATTTTCATCTTCATATGAGTATACCACTAGGCCTTGGCTAAACGTCTCCGTAGGGCGGGCGGCAACATAACCCCAGCGGCTTTTTTGTCGGCCAGAATACTCGGCGTGTGCGCCTTGCTGCGGGCTACAAAATGATAGTAATCGGTAAACACCACCAGCATGTGTTGTTTGACGATTTCGTTATTAAAGTAATGGTCAAATTCCGAAGCAACGTGCATCACTGGCAAGGCAATCGGTTTTTTGCAATTATCGAGGCGCAAAAATTCGCTCGTCGTCAGCCAGTGGGTGCGTACGTCGTTGGCCTGCCATAGCTGCACTTCAAAATCCATGGTGGCTTCGAACTCTTCGGGTGTCACCTCGATCATGCGGCGTTTAGAATTCGGTAGCTTGGCGTACAGGTACCGCAATACATAGCGGTTAAGCCCGGCGTAGCGTATGACAAGAGCGATGGGGCGGGTTGCAAACAGCCGCGTCGTCCGCACATACAGTCGCCGCTGGCGGTGCGTGTAGACAAAATCATCCTGATGCATAAAACCTACCAAGCTCACGATCATAGTGACTTTCTTCGTCAGTTCGGGATAACGCTGCAACATTCGCGTAACGACCACGAAACCAAACGAGATTCCCAAAATGACCACTTTTTTCCGGCGATAGCGCAGCTTCACAAAAGCCGCCAGGTAGTCAGCGAAGGCATCAATATCCGGTTGCTTGCCAATAGTTGCAAAGCTGTCCATGCCACCGAAGCCGGGCAGGTCGGGCATTGTAACATTGCCGTACTCCTGCAGGTTCTGCACCAGGCTCCACCAGCGCTCCAACAGCGCATGGTGACCGTACACCAGCAGTATTTCGCGGTTGGCGGTCTTTTTTTTGGCAGCCGGTGCCTGCAACATGCGACCTTCCAGGCCATTGATATTCAAGGGCACAATATAGTCAGCAGGGCTGGTCGATAACTTCTTAGGCATAATAAATCTTAGGTGTTACTTTAGCAGAAATTACTTCTATCGTCCATGCCATACCTCTGGTCTCGCGACAAACATTTCGGTATAATCAGCAAGTTGATTTACCGAGTAGTGTTCCTGCGCGGGCAACTAATCAATGGGGCGTGGCCAAGTGGTAAGGCACCAGGTTTTGGTCCTGGCATTCGGGGGTTCGAA